>Ga0302279_10001603_pt1 | contig 31841 bp, 8 predicted proteins | sample III_Bog_N3_3_FD_194541 | JGI IMG/M metagenome (GOLD analysis project Ga0302279, IMG submission 194541) | Peat permafrost microbial communities from Stordalen Mire near Abisko, Sweden - III_Bog_N3_3 | ecosystem: Environmental > Terrestrial > Soil > Wetlands > Peat | place: Sweden: Abisko...
TGCTGTGGCCAGAATGGCCGCGCCGGTGCCGCTGCCCGGCAGGCCGCCGGTGACCGCGCCGTCAGCGTCGACGGTGATGTTGGAGCCGAGGCCCGTGGAGGTGACGCTGATGCCGTTGGTGTTGGCGCCCGTGCCGGTGACGGCGCCGGTGTCTTCCGTCAGCGCCCCGGATCCCGTGGTGGTCGAGTCGATGCCGTCGCCGTCGCCGATCACCAAGCCGCCCGTGGTCGTGACCAGGGTGGTGCCCACGCCGGAGGTGACGGTGTTGATGCCGGTGTCGCCGGCGGTGACGCCCTTGCCCGCCGTGACCACGACGTTGCCGCCTGTGGTGGTTGCGTTGATGCCGACGCTGGCCGCGCCTTCGGCGGTCACCAGACCGTCGGCGACCACGTCCACACCGCCACTGCCGGCGGTGGCGTCGATGCCGTCGCCGGCCGTTACGTTGACGGTCGATTCGGTGTGCACGCCGATCGAACCGGAGCCGGTGTGATTGTCAGCGACCACGCCGGCAACGCCCCCGAATACGCGACCTTCATCGGTAATGGTGATGACACCATTGCCTCCGTTGGAGATGGCGAAGACAGCCGTGCCATTGTCGTCCTCGACTTGCGACGTGGTGATGTTGATCGCACCCTGGCCGGTGTTGGCTTCGATGGCGAAAGTGCCAACGCCGCCTTCTCCCTGCACCGTAAAGCCGGCCGCCGTGTCGATGGTGATTGAGCCGCTGCCCGTCGCGGGCGTCGCTCCTTGCGTCGAGGTCACAATGCCACTGCCGCCAAACACACTCACGCCGTTGGTGCTGGTGATGATGACGTTGCCATTGCCAGCGCCGCCGCTCGTCGTGGCGCTGATGCCGACACCCGTCACCGAGCCGCCGCTAATCGTGCCGCCGACGCCGATAGTGATGCTCGAGCCGCCGGTCGATGACGTCTTGATCGCTGTGGCGTCGGTGCCGGAGGCGTCGTTGCCGAACACCTCGTCGGTGTTGACGGTGATCTTGCCGCTGCCGGTGGTCGATGCGTCGATGCCGTCGCCGGTATTGCCGCCAACGAAAAGGGCATTTGTCGTGTCGATCACGGTCGTGCCGGTTCCGGACGTCGTGGTGCTAATACCGATCGCACCGCCCTGCACTGTTCCGTTGGAAGTGACGCTGACGCCGCCGCTGCCCGCACTCGCCTGAATGCCGGTGCTGCCCGCCAGCGAGGCGTCGACCTGTGCATCGGTGATCTTGATCGAGCCTGCGCCGGCGCTGTCGTTGGCGTTGATACCGAATGTTGCGCCATCCACTACGCCCTTGGCGTCAACGGTGATGCTTGTGGCGCCGGCCGACGCGCCGCCGATGAGCGCGTTGATCCCAACGCCGTGGTCGGACTCCACCTCGTTGGTTGTTACGGAGATCGAGCCGAGGCCAGTGGTGGCGTTGATGCCGTCGCTGGTGCTGGCTGCGCCGACCCCGTGAACCAGGAAGCCGGCGCTGGTGTCGATGGTGATCGTGCCCGTGCCCGTCGTCGACGAACCGTTCTGAGTGCTGGCGACAATGCCGCTGCCGCCGGTCACGTTGGCCAAGCTGTCCACGGTGATCGACAGGACGCCATTGCCGTTGGTGCTGGATGCGAAGATCCCCGCGCCGCCGGCCGTGCCGCCCCCGATGTTGCCGCTGGAGTCGACCGCGATCGACCCGCCGCCGGTGGACGTGGCGTTGATGGCGTTGTCGTTCTTGCCGCTGGTGTTGTCGGCAAACACCGCGTCGGTCTTGATAGTGATCTTGCCCAGGCCGCTCGTGGTCGAACTGATACCGTCGCCTGTCTCGCCGATCACTGTGCCGCCGGTGGTGGTGACGGTGGTCACGCCTGTGCCGATGGCAACGGTGTTGATGCCTATGGTGTTGGCGTCGACGCCGCCCTGAGCGATCACCGTCACCGGGCCGCCCTGAGCCGAGGCGTTGATACCGATTCCGCCTAAGCCGAGGCTGGTGGTGACGGCGCCGTCAGCCTGCACTTTCACGCCGAGGGCACCGCTGCCCGCGGTGGCGTTAATGCCGTTCTTCAGCGTTGAGGAAACGGTGGATTCGGCCAAGATGTTGATTGAGCCGTTGCCGCCGGAGATGCTGTCGTCGGCGCTGATGCCATCCTGGCCGGCCGAGACCGCGCCCTGCGCATCGATGGTAATCGCCTTACCACTGGTTTCCGGCAGGCCGGCGCTTCCGATCACCGCCGAGATGCCCGTGCCTGAAGCGTCCGACACGCCGTTGGTGGTGATCTTGATGGCGCCCTGCTCGGTGTTCGCTTCGATGCCGAAGGTGCCCGAGTTGCCAGTGCCAGTGACGGTGTCGCCTCCGCTGGTGTCGATGGTCACCGTGCCGACGCCGGAGCCCGCGCCATTGCCGGAGCTGGCGACGATGCCGTCGATGCCGCTCACAGTCGCGCCGGCGCCGCCGTCGTCGGTGACCGACACATTGCCGTTGCCGCCGGTGCTGACCGCGTCGATGCCGATGCCCGTGTTGCCGGTCACCGAACTATGGGCCGTAACGGTCACCTTGCCGCCGAGACCCGCTGTGGCCTTGATGCCGCCGCCGGGGTTGCCGGCGCCGTGGCTGGTGTTGCCAGTGACCGCCCCGTCGGACGTGACGGTGACGCCGCCGCCGTTGGACGTGGCCAGGATCCCGACACCCGTAGTCGCCGTCACGATGCCGCTGTGAACATTGACCGAGCCCGTATCGGCGCCGACGGAGGTGTCGGCGGCGATGCCCGCGACATTACCGTCAACCTCGCCGATGGCGCTGACGACGATATTACCGGCCCCACCCGAAGTATTCTGGGCGAAGATGCCGTGGCCGTTCGCCGCCGTGCCCGAGACCGTGCCCGAGCCCGTGTTGATCTGGATCAGGCCGTGGCCGCTGGTGGTCGCGTTAATGCCGTCGAGCACCGTGCCGGTGACCGCACCGGTACCAGTCTGGACGGTGATCGCCCCGCCGCCGTTGTGGGCGACGATGCCGCTGGCCCCTTGGATGGGGCCGAGGCCAGTGGTGACGCTGATCGCGCCATTGACGGTGAGGGCGTGGATGCCGTCGCCCGTGCCGCCGCCCGCCCCTGCGTCGCCGGTAACCGCACCCTGGTCGTTGATGGTGACAGTTCCGAGCGCGACGGTGGCTTGGCCGAGGATGCCGTCGCCGGACGCGTTGATGCTGGTCCCGCCCGTGCCCTGAACATTGACCGATCCAGTGGTGGCGTCGGCTTCGACGCCCACCTGATTGGCGACCGAGTCTGCGGTGACGCTGGCCGTGCCGGTGAGGCTGACTAGCACGCTGCCACTGTTGACCTTGGCCAGAACGCCCTGGCGTTGTGTGTTGGTTGTCGAGCCGCCGAGATCGACCTCGACGTTGCCATGGTTGAGCGTGGTGTTGGTGGCGGTGATGCCGCCGTCGGTCACCGAACCGGTGGCCCCTTCTGTGACGGTCACCTTGCCGCCATTGCCGACCGCGTTGACGCCCCAGCTGTCGGTCGGAGCGTCGGTCGTGACCGCGCCGTTGAAGTCGACGCCGATGGTGCCGTTGCCGCTGACGCTGGCGAAGATGCCGTTGTTGGCGCCGCCGGCGTGGGTGCCGCCGATTACCGAAGTACCGGTGCCAGTCTGGATCAGGATCGAGCCATTGCCTGAGGTGGTGGCGTCGATGCCATCGCCATTGTGGTCGGCTTGGACGACCACGCCCGCGCCGGTGACGTTGACGTTGTTCAGCCCGTTGACCGTGGTCGTGTTGATCGCGTCGCTGCCGGCGGCCACGCCGGTGGAGGTGACGTTGGCGTTGGCGTTGACGGTGACGGTGCCGTTGCCGACCGCCGAGGCGATGATGCCCGGGTCGCCGGTAACGGCGCCGTTGTTGGTCACGCTGACGTTGCCGCCGCCGAGGGCGCGGGCCTCGATGCCGTTCTTGGTGTCGGAGACCACTTCGGTGGCCACGCCGTTGGTCAGGGCGTTGACCAGGACGGTGACGTTGCCGCTGCCGTTGGTTTCGGCGAACACGCCGTCGTTGGTCGAGGCGATCGAGCCGGTGGTGACGAACACGCTGGCGTCGTTGGTGGCGCTGGACTCTGTCGCGTTGATGCCGATGTTGCCGGCGTTGACGATGGCGCCCTCGTTGTCGACCGTCACCTGACCTGAGTTGCCGGACGTGAAGGTGTTGGTCGCGGTGATGCCGTCGTTCTGCGCCCAGATCTGGGTCGCGGCGCTGGTGTCGACGGTGACCGCGCCGGCGCCGTTGGTGCTGGCTTCGATGCCGTTGTCACCGACCGGCGACTTGGCGGAGCCGATGGTGGTCGCGCCGTTGGTGGTCACGTTGACCACGCCGCTTTGCTTGCTGACGTTCAGCGCCTCAACGCCGTCGAAGGCGCCGGTCGTGCCGGCCAGGATCGTGGCGCCGCCGGTCGCGTCGCCAATGGTGACGTCGACATCGTCATTGCTGGTGGTCAGCGCGAACACGCCGGTGCCGCCCGCGGTGACCGAGGCGCCGTGATCGACGGTGACGATGACATCGCCGTTACCCACCGCCGCGTTGCCGCTGGAATTGCTGGCGTCGACGCCGTCGGCGCCCACGCCGTTGGTGGTGATCGACGAATTGGCCTGGACGTCGACGTCCACTTCGCCCCAGCCGTTGGTGGTGGCGATGATGCCCTGGCCGAGGTCATTGATTGTGCCATCGACCGTACTGATGGTGCCTTTGCCAGCTTCGTTGGTGACGATCGTGCCGGCCGAATCCACCGTCACGCCACCGGTGTGGCCCGGCGAGGGATCGTTGTTGTAGGCGTAGATGCCCGCGTCGCCGGCGGCGCCTTTGGTCCCCAAGGTAGTGATCACGCTGGCCGTGCCGGTCTCGACCAGGATGTTGCCGGTGCCGTTGGTGGTGGCCTCGATGCCGTTGCCGTAGGGCGCGGTCGGGCTGGCGTTGCCCGTGGTTATGCTTTCCTGGATCAGGCCATCGGCGCCGCCACCCACGGTAACGTTGCCGGTGGCGGTACCCGCGCCGACGACGTCGGCGAAGATGCCGTCGCCGTTGGTGGTGGTGATCGCCGAGGTGGTGGTTGGCGCGCCGACATCGACGTAGCCCGCGCCGGAGGTCTGGGCGTAGATGCCGATGGTCGAGTGACCGTTGTTGGTGACGGTGATGCTGTCGTTGTTGGTGACATCGACGTTGCCGCCGCCGCTGGTGGCGACGATGCCGTAGGCGCCGTTGAAGTTATTGACGTTGTCGACGCCGTTGGCGTTGGCGCCCACGGTGATCTGGCCGGTGCTGGTGTCGACGATGACATTGCCCGTGCCGTTGACGGCGCCTGGGCCGATCAGCCCGGCGATCTTGGCGCCCGCCGCGCCGCCGGCGGAGTTGGTGGTAGCCAGAATGCCGACCGAGTTGTCGCCGTTGACGCTGATGTCGGTGACATTGCCGTTGTCGGTGACTTCCGCGGTGCCGTTGCCGCCGCCGAAGTTCACCGCGCCGACGCCGACGGCGCCATCGGTCTGAACGCCGGTCAGGCCGACCTGGATGGTGTTGTTGGCGGCCAGGCTGACCAGGGCGCTGGCGGTGCCGGGATCGGTGAGGGCCTGCGAGGTGGCCAGCAGCGCGAAGTGCTCAGGCTGGGTCGGGCCCGGATCGGAGACCACGTACACGTCGTTGGCGCCGGTCTTGATTTGGCCCGCGCCCGCGCCGCCGATCTGCCAGACGTCGTATTCCGCCGGATCGATCGTGACGTCGCCATTCGACGTATAGAACGCGCCGCCCGAGCCGGCGTTCTCACCGAGCACGCCGCCGAGGGTGGCGTTGATCGTCGTCGTGCCGACGCCGTTGCCGACGAAGGTGTCCGCGGGCGCGGTCGCGGTCTTCGAGGTGATGTCGGCGATGATGCCGATGGCGCCCGTGCCGGTGACCGTCATCGTCGGCGAGACGCCGGCCGCGGTGCCGTAGTCGACGGTGACCGGGCCGTTGGTGGAGAGGCCTTCGAGGCCGACGCCGGTGGCGGTGATATCGCCATCGCTGCTGGCGTTGACCGTCCCGCCCGCCTGAACCAGGACGCCCTTGCCGTTGTTGTCGTTGACCGAGGTGGTCCCGAGGTTGGCGCTCGCCCCCCCGGTTCCTTGGTTCAGCACTTCGACGCCGACATCCGTGCCGGTGTTGGTGACCGAGTCATGGACAATCAGCGCGCCGCCGTTACCGAAAGTGGCGGACGCGAGTCCGCCGGTGTTGTCGACCACATAGACGTCGGCGGTCGGGACGGTGAAGCCGTCGATCGTGCCGTTGCCGCCGGCCTTGACGGTGATGTCTTCGTTCGCGCCGCCGGTGAAGGTAGCGTTCACCACCGTCGTCGAGGGCGTTTCAGCTTGCACCGCCACGATCACGCCGACGTCGCCGGCGCCGCTGTTGTTGCCGACGTTGATCTTGTTGCCGTCGCCGAGTGTCACGGACGCGCCGTTCGCCGGATTCGCGCCGTTCTGAGTGAAGGCCACGATACCGGCGTCATCGCCGAGGCCTGCGCCGGTGTTGAGGTTGAACGTCTCGTTCGTCGCGGTGGTGATCGATGCGGCGGCAGCCGAGCCGTCGTTGTTGCCGTCCTCGGCGATGGCCGCCAGGACCGCCTGTTGGCCGGCCGCCGTTGGCGTGACGGTCAGGGTGCCGCCGCCCGCGACCAATGCGGTGTTGATGGTGGCAGCGCCGTTGTCATCAAGCACCAGGGCTTCGACCGCCGCCTGGTTGGTTCCGCCGAGCTTGGCGTTGACCGACGCGGTGCCGGTCAGGGTGACGGTGGCGTTGGAGACGCCGCCACCGGTGCGGGTGGCCTCGGCAAAGACGCCCTGGCCGTCGCCGCTCTTTACCGTGACGTTGGTCCCCACCGTCACCGAAGCCGTCTGGGTGCCGGTGCTGCCGTTATTGTCGGATTCCGCGAGAATGCCGATCGTGCCGCCCGAGATGACCGTCGGGAGACTCGCGCTTTGCGTTGCGGTCACCGTCACATTCTGGCCCAGGCTGCCGTCGCCGCTGTCGGCGTAGATGCCATCGCCGGTGGTGCCGGTAATGTTGGCTGCCGTGGTGACGGTGACAACGCCCGTGCCCGTGATCAGCGCATCGGTCAGGGCGGAGACGCCGTCATTTCCGCCCGTGATGTTCACGAGCTTTCCGTCGCCGCCGACATTGACGGTGACGCTGCCACTGCCGTCGTTGAACGCCTCGATGCCGTCGTGGCCGGCCTTGATGGTGAGCGTCCCGGCGGTGTCGTCTGTCCCATCTTCAGCGACGTTTACCGTGATGCCGTCGTTCCCCGGAACGACGTCGTTAGGCCCCGTCTGCGCGAGCACGCCATCGTTGCTCGCCGCGGGGCCTACGTCGCCGATGCTGTCGCCGATGTTGACCGTGACGCTGCCGGCCGTTCCGTTAGCTTCGGCATCGACACCGTTGACCGCCGCCGTGCCGTTGCCCTCCAGGGTGCCGCCGGCGATGGTGGTCACGAAGACACTGCCCGAGCCGGAGGTTGTGGCGGTGATATCGTTGCCTTTGTTGGTGGTGATCTCGGCGGAGACACCTTCGCCCGTGGCTTCCCCGTCATCGGCGGGGGAGACCGTGGTGGTGATCAGGCCGGTCGGAAACGACGGTGGTACGTCGCCGAAGTAGGGGCTGAGGGGGTTGCCGGTGTTGAACCCGCTGACGATCACATTGCCCTTACCGCTGGACGAGGCATCGACGCCATCGCCGCCGGTGTTGGTGATCTTGGCGCTGATGCCGACGTAGTTGTTCCCGTCGACGGTCGTGGTCAGATCGGCGGCGCCGTTGGCGTTGGTCTGCGTGTCCTCGGCGTTGACGATGATCACGCCGTTACCGATCGTGCTAGCGTTGATGGAGTGCGGGTCAGGCGGGGTCGGCCCTTGGGTCGTCCCGGTGTTGGTGCCGCTCGCGTACTTGGTGTTCGAGTTGATCGAGCCGTCGAGCAGGTTGATGGTGACGTTGCCGCCCTGGGCGAAGGCATCGATGCCGTCGCCGGTCTGGGAGGTGATCGAGTCGCCCTTCTGGGTGGTCACGGAGATGTTGCCGAGGCCGGCGGTCGACGTATAGACGCCGGTGTCGGTGGCGAACACCTGGGCCGTGCCGCTGCCGCCAACGCCTTGATTGCCGCCAATGTTGACGTTGATGTTGTCGCCGTTGGCGGCGTTGGTGATCTCGCCCACCACGCCAAAGGCGCCGATGGGGGCGCCGCTGGAGCCGACCTGGCTGCCGGTGGTGATCGCGATCCCGGTCTTCGTCCCGGCGGTGGCTCCGCTGCCGCTGCCGCTCGTGGTCGCTTCGATACCATCGCCTTCAGCCAGCACTTCGCCGGTTCCCACGCCCGCGCCGCCAGCCCCGGTGTTGACCGTGATCGATCCGGTGCCGTTGACGATATTGGCCAGGATGCCGACCCCGCCGACGCCGGCGCCGGTGTTCGAGGTAATGCCGACGCCGCCGTCTTCGGTGATGCTGATGTTGCCCTTGCCGCCGGAGTTGGACGTCGCGCTGATGCCGTCACCGCCGGTGGATTCCGCGTCGGCCGTCTGGCCGGTGATCACCGTCACCCCGCCGACGCCGTTGTTGGTGGCGACGATCGCCGAGCCCGTGCCGCCGGTGATCGTGCCGCCGTTGGTGGCGTCGACCTTCACCAGGCCGCCGGCGCCGGTGGCGATGATGCCGGCGCCGCTCGTCCCGGTGACGGTGGCTGTGTTGTTGATGGTCACGGTGACGCCGGCGGTCGGCCCGGTGGTGGTCGCGTTGATGCCGTTGATCGCGCCCAAGACGTCGCCGGCGGTGGTGACGCTGACCGCGGCGCCCGTGGACGTGGCCAGAATGCCGGTGCCGGTGTTGCCGGTGACCTTGAAGGCGCCGACGTTGACATTCACGCCGGCCGAACTGGTGCCGACGATGCCGTTGACCTGACCGGTGATGTTGGCGGAGATCGCCGACGTGGAGGTGCCGATGTTGACCGTGCCGGCCCCGCCGTTGACCTCGATGCCGTTCGCCACGTTGCCGGTAACGCCGCCGCCGCCGGTGACCAACACCGTCGACGAGCCTTTGCCGGCGTTGCTGATGTCGATGCCGGTCTCGGCCGTGATCGTGTCGCCGGTGGAAATCTTCACGGTCCCCGCGGACGCGGCGTCGCTGATGTCGCCGAGGATGCCGAAGACGCCGGCGTTGATGGTGTTGGCGCCAGTGGTCGTGACGCTGACGTTGCCGGTGCTGTCGGTGGCGGCGTAGATGCCGGAATTGGCGCCCGCCGTGCTGACATAGACGTTGGCGCTGGAGTTGACGGTGACGTTGCCGCCGCTCGATCCGGTGATCTCGGCAGTGATGCCGTTGCCGGCGCCGCCGCCGCCCGAAACGCCGATATCGGCGCCCTGAGTGACGTTCACCGCGCCGCCACTGCTGGTCTCGTCGGCCAGGATGCCGACGGTGCCGTCGACAATCTTGGCGCTCGTCCCGGTGATGACCGTGACGCCGCCCGTACCGTTGTTGGTGGCGGTAATGCCGTCGCCGGTCGTGCCGGTGATCGCGCCGCCGTTGGTGGCGTCAACCTTCACCAGGCCGCCACCGCCGGTGGCGTCGATGCCGTTGACGCCGCCGGTGACGGTCGAGGTGTTGTTGACCGTGACCGTGGCCGCGCCTGGGTTGGTGGTCAGATCGACGCCATCGAAGCCCGCGCCGCCCGTGGTGTTGCCGTTGACGGTGGCCGAACCGGTGCCCACGCCGTTGTTGATGGCGCTGACGCCGGTCTTCGTCGCGTCCACAAACGCCGTGGTGACGTTGACATTGCCGCCCGAGCCGCCCGCGTTGCTCGCATCGACGCCGTCGGCGCCCACCGCCGCGGTCTTGCCGACGCTGCCGGCAAGATCGACGACGACGTTGCTAAAGGCAAAGTTCGTCTGGGTCGCCTCGACACCCGCGCTGCTGGGAGCTTCGATGTCGGTGTTGGCCGTGCTGGTGACGTCGATCGCCCCAGTTTTGCTCGTGACCAGGATCGCCGGGTTGCTGCTGCCGGTTTTGGCGGTGACCACGGCCGAGCCGGTCAGGTTCGCCGTGTTGGAACCGGCCTGGGTGGTTTGCGACAGACCGCCGTTGGTGCCGCTGACCGAGCCTCCGTAGTTCAGGTTGATGGTGCCGGCGCCGACGTTGGTGGCCGTGTCCGCGTAGTCGCCGGTGACCGTGCCGCCGATGGTGCCGGTGATCGCCCCGCCGTTGGCGGTGAGGGCGATACCGGTTTCGTTTACCGAGGAGACGTTGCTAGTGCTGCTGGTGGTGATGTTGATGCCGGCTGTGCCGCTGCCGGTGGCGACGATGCCGTCGCCCTTGCCGAGGGCGTTGGTGGCCGAAACGGCTCCGTCGATCGTGAGGGTGATCTGGCCGTTTTGGGTGTAGGCCTGGATAGCCGAGTCGACGATGCCGCCGACTTCGCTGGAGCTGGTGTCCGAGCCATCCTTGCCGATGGTGACGCCGAGCGTCCCCGCGCCGAAAGTGAATGCGTCGATGCCATTGGTAGTTTCGGCGCCGTCTGAGTTGACCGATACATTGCCCGAGTCGGACGAGGCGTTGATGTCATAGTCGCCTAGGCCGGCGATCGTTGACCCCTTGCCGACAGTGACAGTGTTCGAGCCGCTGTTGGTATTGGCGGCGATGCCATTGCTGCCGCCGCTGACCGTGTCGGCAGCCTTGCCGGTGCTGTCGCCGACGACGACCGTGCTGGTGCCCGCTCCTGTGGTGTTGGTTTGAATGCCGTCGCCTAAGACGTCCGTGGTCGAAATGGTGTTCGCGACATCCTGGTCCTGAATGAGGGTCACGCCCTTGCTGACCAGAACCTCCGCGTCGTCGGTATTGACCGAAACGTCCGCGCCGGCGTTGCTCTCGACGGTGATGCCGTTGCCGGTCGTCGCCGTGACGTTGCTCGCTGCGCCGCCCTGCGTCGTCTCCCAGGTCGTCTGAACGCTGAGGTCCGCCCCGGCCGTATTGCTGGTCAGGGTGACGCCCTTGTTGGTGACGTTGACGTCGTTGAGCAAGATCCCCGTCGTGGTCGTCACGGCGGCCGCCGTGTAGGTCACGCCCGCGGTGTACTTGGTGCTGGGCGGATCGCAGACCACCAGCCCGCTGAGGTTCGTGCATTCGCTGTTCGCCAGCGCCACCGATGGCAGGAACGTCGCCGTCAGCGCCCCGGCGCTCCCCAGCACAGAAGCGGCCACGAAGGACGTCGTCGCGAGCAAGGAAGCGCGACGGCGAACGGAATCGCGAGTGGAACGAGACATGCTGTTTAGCCCCTCAGCCAACACCTGCCCCGTCGACACACGGCGGGACACACTGCTCCCATGGAACAATGTTAGCCTTCGTTCTAGCTCAAGCTTTCGGGGCCGTCTCGCGAAAAAATCGTGACTGTGGCCGAATGTGAGCGTCCTGCAATGTTCCCGCCGCAATTGCGTTTTTGCCTTGACGGGCCTCGGATTTTGCAGGGGGGAAGGGCGGCGAGTCCGACGCCGACGGACGACTCTGAAAGACCGCTAGGGGCTGGTCTGAAGGGCGCGCGACGGCGATAGTGGGGCAGCAGCAACAAAGGACGCCATGTCAGCCGCATACGATCGCGCCGCCAATCGCGCGCAGGTACATTTCAACGCCGGTCGCTACGAACAGGCGCTCAAGGGCTTCCGCACCGCCCAGCGCTATGCGCCGGAAAATCCGCGCGCCGCCTACAATGTCGGGATGGCGCTGCAGGAGTTGGCCCGGGCCGACCAGGCGATCGCCGTCTACGGCTCGCTGCGCGGCAGCGAGCTACACCCGCAAGCGGCGCTACAGCTGTCGCAGATCCGCCCGGAGGCGATGAACGCCGCCGACGAGGCGATGCTGCTGAAGACCGGCCGCACCGAGACCATCGGCAACGAATACCGCTCCCGCGCCTGGGCCGCGCTGGGCCGCCAGTGGGATGCGGCGGGTCGCTACGAAGACGCCTTCGTCGCCTTCGCCGAGGCCGCCCGGCTGACCGCGCCGGCGGTGGAGACGCTGGACCAGATGGCGCTGCAGGAGCAGCTGGAGATCGACCGGATCAAACGCGCCTTCTCGCCGCTGTTCTTCGCCCGCTGGAACGGCCGCGGCAGCGACAGCGCCGCGCCGATCTTCGTGGTCGGCCGGCCGCGCTCGGGCACCACCCTGATCGAGCAGATCCTGGCCAGCCACCGCAGCGTCGCCGGCATGCGCGAGCCGCTGGCGTTGAGCCAGGCGATCGGGCGCAAGGTGCAGTGGCCGCCGACGTCGGACTCGCCGCCCGACTATTTCCTCGACCTGGCCGAGGACTATCTGGCGCACATCCGGCAGGCGGGCTGGAAGCGCTCGCGCCGCTTCGTCGACAAATTCCCGCAGAACTACTTCTACATCGGGGCCATCGCGCTCGCCTTCCCCAAGGCGGTGATCCTGAACAGCGTGCGCGAGCCGACCGACACCTGCTTCTCCTGGTTCCGCTACGTCTACGACAATGGCAACGAGTTCAGCTACGACCTGGCCCATGCCGGCCGCGCCTATGTGCGCTACCGCGAGATGATGGACCACTGGGACGAGGTGCTGCCCGGCCGGGTGATCAATATCGACCATGAGGCGCTGGTGGCCGATCCGGAGACGAAGATCCGTGAACTGATCAAGGCCTGCGGCCTGGAATGGGACGACCACTGCCTGCGCTTCTACGAGAATGACCGGCTGGTCAGGACCGCCAGCAAATTCCAGGTGCGCCAGCCGATCTTCACCGACTCCATCGGTCGCTGGAAGCGCTACCAGCGCCATCTGGGGCCGCTGATCGAGGCGCTGGGGCCCTATGGGCCCGCCGGCGGCTGATGCGGCGCGGGGCGGATGTCGGCGGCCTTGGTTGAGCCGCTCACCCCGACAGCGCCGAGGACCGACGCGGAAGTCGAGGAAGCCGAGGCCTTTGCCCGGTTCCTGCACACGGCGCCCACGGATCATCTGACCCTGTTCGCGCGGGGTTACGCGCTGGAGCGGCGAGCCGCCGGCGCCGAGGCCGCCCACGTCTATCGATCGTTGCCCCCCGGGCCACTGCGGGTGCTGGCGCTGCTGCGCGCCGCGCGGCTCGATCACGCGGGTTTGGATGCGGCGCAGCGGGCCGAGATCGTCAGCGCCGACCGCCTGGCCCAAGGGGTCGGCGTCGCCGAGTCGGACTTCCTGTTCGACATCGCCGAGGCGATGGACGTCCGTGGCCTGTTCGACGAGGCCTTCGCCGCCTTCGAAGCCGCCAACGCCCTGGTCGCCTCGACCCGCAACATGTCCCGGTCCGAGGCGCAGGATGTGGCCCGCCACGACGCCATCCGCGAGATCTTCCAGCCGGCGCTGTTCGAGGCCGAGGCCGGGCGCGGCCATCCGAGCGCAGCGCCGATCTTCGTGGTCGGAATGCCGCGATCGGGCAGCACGCTGATCGAGCAGATCCTGGCCACCCATCCTCGGGTGCAGGGCCTGGGCGAGGCCGACGTGCTCAGCCGGACCGTGCAGAGCCAGTACCCGATCGTGCCATGGGCCGCGCACGGTCCCGACCATTGGCGGCGGATGGGCGCGCAGTACCTTGGCGGCCTGCGCGACTGGGGCTGGGATCGAAAGCGGCGGTTCGTGGACAAGTTTCCGCCGAACTACCTGTCGGTCGGGCTGGTCGCGCTGATCTTTCCGCGAGCGGTGATCCTGCACAGCGCCCGGGACGCCATGGACACGTGCCTGTCCAACTTCAGGCACCGGTTCGCCACCAACGACCAGAGCTACGATTTAGGCCACATGGGCCGCGCGTATGGCCGCTATCGGCGGGTGATGGAGCATTGGACGCAGGTGCTGCCCGGCCGGGTGATCGATGTCAGCCATGAGCGGCTGGTGGCCGATCCCGAAGCCGGCATCCGCTGGCTGGTCACAGAGGCCTGCGGCCTGGCCTGGAACGACCGCTGCCTGGCGTTCCACGACAATCCGCGCGATGTCGGGACCTTGAGCAAATACCAGGTCCGTCGGCCGATCTTCACGTCGTCCGTCGGCCGCTGGCGACGCTACGAGCGCCACCTTGGTCCGCTGATCGAAGCGCTGGGGCCGTACGGGCCGACCGCTTAGGCTCCGTGCGTGGTTCGAGACGCGCCGCTGGCGCGCCGCTCCTAACCATGACGCCGTTTTGTTGGCGCCGCATCCCTGTTCGTCATCCTGAGGAGCCCGCGTGAGCGGGCGTCTCGAAGGACGCAGGACAAAGAAAGAGGCCGGTCCCTCGCGGAACCGGCCCCAGTCTTGTCTCGATGGAGGCGCTCGCCAGCCTAGAACTGGTAGCGGGCCCCGAGGGTGACGTTGCCTTCGGTGTACGTCGACTTGAACTTCACGCCGCCGTTGACGAAGGCCGAGAGGCCCGAGCCGATGGTGAAGAGGTTCGCCTGACCGGAAATCTCGCCGAAGATGCCCTTCAGGTTGTCGTTGTTCAGGAAGTTCGGACCACCCGGAACGATCAGGGTCGACAGGGTGTCGTTGTCGAATTCGTCCCAGACACGGCCGGTCAGAGAGAGCTTGACCTTGTAGTACTGGAAGTCGGTCGTCGCCCCGACCCGAGCGCCCAGGCTGCCCCGGAAGCTGTCGTCGTTGCCCAGCTTCTGCGTGCCGCCCGGGATGGGGAGGTTCGTGAAGGTGGTGTTGACGTAGGCGAGGGTGCCCAGGGGTTCCCAGAACAACATTCCGCCGAGCGGCATGGAGTAGCCCGCCTCGACCTGGCCGCCGAAGGAGTTGACCTTGTCGCCAGTCGTCCAGGGATTGGGCGTGACACCCAGGCCCGGAAGGCTGGCCTTCATATCCAGAAGGTTGGCCGAGAGCGTGCCGTCGATATAGAGGCCGCCGTTCAGGTAGGTGGCGTAGCCGGCGATATTGCTGCCGGTCAGGTGGAAGCGATCCGGCGAATTGCGGAAGTTGACGTTGGAGTCCACGAAGCCGCCGTCGACGCCCAACACCCAGGCCTCGTTCTTGTGCACGACGTTGAGCAGGTCGATGCCACCGATGATGGTCGCCGTGTCCTGATCATAGGTCGTGTTGAAGACGTAGGTCTTGGCCCCGCCCGGAGGCGTGTAGTTCTCGATCCGGGTGCGTTCAGACCAGTCGCCGGTCATCTTCATCCAGACGCCTGGGCCTGAGCCGATCCCCTTGCCGTCGATCCCGTCGCGCAGGTCGGCCTGACGGTCGAACCAGGTCTGGGTCGTCGCGTACCACAGGTCGCTGGCCGCGGCGCCGAGATCGGCGAACTCGAACGCCGCCACTTCAGGCACGCCGACCAGACGTTCGGTCTTGTCCGCGGCGAAGTAGTCCAGGTCGTAGAAGAACATACCCGGCTTGGCGAGGATGTTGGTGGCGCCGCCGAACTGGTTGGTGCCGCCCACATTGAACCAGGTGGAGCTGGGGTCGAGGTGGAAGGTGGCCGCCGCCGTCGCGCCGACGACGATGGTGATGCCCGTCGGGTTGAAGGCGCCCAGCGGGTGGGCCAGCGTATCGGTGACCCGGATGCCGTTGGTGCCGTTGCTGCCGCCGACGACCAGGCAGTCCGCCGCGGTCAGGACCGCCGTGGAACAGCCCGCCGCGCTCTGGGTGTCGCTCCAGAGGTTGGCGTCGAGGGCGATCAGGCCGGTGCCGCCGAAGGTGGTGCCGGTGGCCAGCAGGACCGAGTCGATCTTGCCGTCGGAGGTGGTGGTCGAGCCGCCGGTGTTGCCCATGATCAGCAGACCGTTGTCGGTCAGCGTCACCGTGCCATTGATAGTGGTCACCGCCGGGGTCAGCGGCGTGCCGGAGATGACCCCGCCCGCCGGCGATTCGCCGTCGATGATCACCCCGCCGGCGGCGTTGGTGATGGTGTTGGTCCCGGCGCCGAAGTTCCAGATCGTGGCCACCGAGTTCGCCGCCGTGCCGATCACGCCGCCGGAGTTGTTGGTGATCGTCTCCTTGTTCGCGGCCGTGCCCAGGGTGTCGATCCCGGTGGTGTGCCACGTGCCGCTGTTGCTGATCGTCAGGTTGTCGGACTTGGTCAGGCCCTGGAACTGGACCCGGCCGAGGATGACGCCGCCGGCCTTGTTGTTGACCGTATCGCCGCCGGTCGACGTCAGGCTGGCCGCGCCGGTGGTGGCGCCGGTGATCGCCAGGTCGCCGTAGGAGGCGATGGCCGGGCCGTTCACCGATTCGATCGTGCCACTGTTGTTGATCGTGGTGACCGCGCCGCTGACGCTGCTGACGTCGACGACCGCGTGGGTCGCCTTGTCAGCCGCCGGACCGCCGAAGGCCGTGGTCGCATCGCCGAGGCCCTTGATGGTCACGCCCGAGGCGACGGTGATCAGCGCGTTGTTCTGGCTGCTGGTCACGATCGCCCGGCCGCCGGCCGCCGTGACGTTGGAGTTGGCCGTCACCGTGACGCCCGTCGCCTTACCGAGACCGGCGACGCCGCCGGTTCCGCCGATGGCGTCGATGCCCACGGGGCCGGCGCCGGCGTTGATCGTCGATGGGACGGCCGCCGTCCCGGCGCCCGTCGCCGTCACCGGCGTCAAGGCGTTGACCAGAACGGTGGTCGAGCCCGTGCCGGACGACAGCGCGTAGATGCCGTTGTTGCCGCCCTGGATCGCCGCCGTTGAGCCGATCGGCAGGCTGGGCGCGCTGACGGTCACGGAGACGTTGCCGTTGCCGCCGGTGCTGGTGGCCTTGATGCCGTTGGCCCCCACCGTCGTCGCGTTGCCGGTGGTGTCGCCGGTGACATTGCCGGTGGTGGCGACGGTGACCGCCCCGCCGCCGGTGGAGCTGGCGAAGATGCCGTTGCTCGCGTGACCCGCCTCACCTTGGCCGAGGACGTTGCCGCTGGTGATGCTGATCGCGCCGGTGCTGGAGCTGGTCGAGCGGATGCCATCGCCGGCGTTGCCGGTCACGATCACCGCGGTCGCGGTCGTGCCGGTGAGGGTGTTGACCGTGGTCGTACCGGCTCCGCCGGTGACCACGGTGTCGATGCCGTTGGTGCCGCCGGTGATGTTGCCGCCGGGGGTCAGTAGGATCGTCCCGTTGGTGAACACGCCGACGTTGCCGCCGCCGGTGCCGAAGGCCTCGATGCCGTTGCCCGTGGTGCCGGTGATGGTGGCCCCGACGGTGTCATTCACCGTCGCGGTGTAGGTGGCGTTGCCGGAGGTGTCGGCGTGGGCGCCGATCAGGCCGGTGACGTTGCCGCTGTTGTTGATCGTCGCGTTGCCGGCGCTGGAGGCATACATGCCGTAGGCGGCCGGATCGATGGTCCCGCTGTTGTTGATGGTCACGTTGCCGATGCCGGCGCTGATCGCCTTAATGCCGGCGTCGGAGCCAGGCGCCATGTTGATGTTGGCGGCGTTGGTCACCGTGATCGTGCCGGCGTTGGCCGCGTTGGTGATCGTGGCGATGATGCCGTCGGTTCCCATGAGTTCGCCGCCGACACCGATAGAGCCGGTGCCCATCTGCACAGTGATGTTGCCGGCCGTGCCCGTGTTGGTGGCGACGATACCCGAGCCCGCCGCGCCGCCGTCTTCGACGAAGAGCGCTTCACCGTTGGCGACGGTGATCCCGATATTGCCGGTCCCCGCGGTGGTGGAGGTGATGGCGGTGCCGCCGACGGTGAAGGCGAAGATCTCACCGCCGCCCGACACATTGACCGTCGTGTTCTTGGTGTCGGCCGCGTTGGTGATCGACGTCGCGATGCCATTGTTACCGGCAGCGATCTCTGGCCCGCTGTCGGTGACCGTGATGGCGCCGAGGCCGTTGGTGGTGGCTTCGATGCCGTCGTGGCCCGCGAAGACGACGCCGTTGCCGCCCGTGCTTCCAACCGTCGAGACGTTGATGTTGCTGGTGCTGAGGGCGTTGTTGACCTGGGCGAAGATCGAGTCGTTCCCGGCTATGCCGATTTTGTCGAGTTCACCGTTGTTGGTCACATTGATGTCGCCGGACAGACCGGTCGTGGTCGCCGTGATGTCATTCTTACCGGCGCTATCGGCCTCGATGTCGGTGCCGATCGCCGTCACGATGGTGACGCCGCCGACTCCCGAGGAGGTTCCGCGGATGCCGTCGCCCAACACCGCTGTAATCGTGCCCGAGTTGTAGGCGACGCTGGTCAGGCCGTTGACGCCGTCGGCTTCGATACCGTTGCCGCCGGTGGTGGTGATGTTGTTGGCCGCCGTGACGGTGACCGTATCACCCGCATCCGTGCCGTTGGTGGTGGCCAGGATACCCGCCTTGTCGGAGATCGCGCCGGTGGTGCTCACCGTCACGGTCGAGCCCGCGACAGCACCGGGGGTCGACTTAGCAATGACGCCTGTTCCGCTCGCGCCATTGATCGTGCCCGAGGTCCAGACACCCACCACGCCGTTGCCTTCCGCATCCACGCCGTTGACGCCGGCGGTGATGTTGGAGGTGATCGGCAGAGCGTTGCTGACGCCCACGGTGACCGATCCGTTGCCCGCCCCGGTGGAGAAGGCGTCGATGCCGTCGCCGGTGGTCCCGGTCAGCAGGGTGGCCGCGCCATTGCTGGTCACGGTGACCACGCCGCCGCCGGTGGACTTGGCGTAGAGCGCGGTGATCGTGCCGGTGACGTTGGCGGTGTTGGTGATGTTCACCGGGCCGGCGCCTTGCATGTAGATGCCGTAGGCGCCCGGATCGATGACGCCGGAGTTGGTCACCGTCACCAGGCCGGTCCCGGCGCTGAAGCCGTAGATGCCGTAGGTCGCCGGGGTCACGCCCACGTTCGGGCCCGTACCGCTGACCGTGATGGCGCCGGTGTTGACAATGGTGATGCCGGCGGTGTTCGCGCCGCTGGAGCTGGCGAAGATCCCCGCCGACTTCACGGTGATCGCGCTGTTCGCCCCGATGGTGATGCCGCCGGTGGTCGAGTTGGCCTCGATCCCGTAGGTCGCGTTGACGTCGTCGATCGTCGCCGAGGCGGCGGTGTTGATCGTCGTCGCACCGGTGGTGTCGCTGGTCTCGATGCCGGCGTTGGTGGTGGTTGCATCACCAATCAGGCTGGTGATCGGCGCCGCGACCGTGCCGACGGTGACCGTGCCGCCCACCGACTTGCCGAGAATGGCGTCGTTGGCGCCGGTGACCGACGGGCCGGTGTCAGCCACCGTCACGTTGCCGGTGGTGGTGTCCTCGGCGTCGACGCCGTTGGAACCGGCCCCGAGACCGATGATCGTGGTCGTCGACGTGACGGTGACAGCGTTGGCCGCGGTCGAGCTGGACTTGGCGAAGATGCCGCCGCCAACCCCGCCCGCGGCTGTGCCCTTGATGGTGCCGGTGGTCACGTTGACGGTGACCGGGGCGGCGGTCGAGACCGCCTTGATGCCCCAGCCGCCTTGGCCCGTGACGTTAGCGTCGGTGAAGACGTTCATCGGCCCGGCGCCGGAGATGTCGATGCCGTTGGTGGCGCCGAGGATCGCCGCTTCGATCCGCAGGCCCGGGCTCTGGCCGATATTGACCGCGCCCGTGCCCGCGCCGTTGACCGCCTGCACGCCATCGCCGGTCGTGCCGGTGATGGTGTCGGCGGCGATGCCGTCGACCAGGGTGGTCGCGCCGCTGCCGGTTTCGACGGTGGACACACCCACCGCGCCGCTGACCGGGCCGCTGGCCCCCAGCACGTTGATCGCGATGCCCGTTCCGCCGACTTCAGCGGTGGTGGCCTTGATGCCCGCGCCGGTGCCGCCGGTGGCTGAACCGAAGTCGTTCACCGTGATCGCGCCGGTGGTGGAGTTGGCGAATTCGCCGTTCACCGAGCCCTGGACGCTGGCGTTGTTGATGGTGATCGCGCCCGAATTGCTGGTGGCGTCGATGCCGTCGCCCGCCTTGCCCCAGGAGAGCCCGCCAGAGGTGGTGGTGACGGTCACCGTGCCGGCGCCGCCGGTGCTGGCGGAGATGCCGGTGCCGCCGTCCGCCGTCACCGTATTGTTGGTGGTGACGCCGACATTGCCGGTCGTGCCGGTGGCGGTGATGCCGTTGCCGGTGGTGGTGGAGAGCACGACGCCCGCCGCGCCGGTGGTGACTTGCACCGTCCCCGCGCCGGTCGACGTGGCAACGATCGCCGTGCCGCCGGTGGAGGTGGTGGCGCCGTTGGCGTTGACCGTGACTCCGCCGGTGCCGCTGGTGGCGTTGATGGCGATGCCCGCCGTCGAGGTGACCACCTTGCTGGTGACGGTGATCGAACCGGCGCCGGCGCTGTCGTTGGCGGTGATGCCGGTGCCGCCGCTGACGCCGGTGGCGTCGCCCGCGGTGGTGATCTGGATGCTGGTGCCGGTCGGCGCCGCGGCGCTGCCGATCAGGGCGTTGACCGCCGAACCGAGAGGATCGGAGACGTCCTGGGTGGTGATGACGATCGAGCCTTCGTCGGTGATCGCGTCGATGCCCCAGCTGCCGGCGCCGCCGGTGCCCGTCACCGTGCCGGCGAGGCTGGTGTCGACGCTGACCGTGCCGACGCCGGTCCCATTGCCGGGCGTGGCGTTGTTGCTGGAGGTGGCGATGATGCCGCTGACGCCGCTGACAGTGCTGCCGGCGCCGCCGGTGACGGTGATGCCGACCACGCCGCTGCCGCCGCTGGCGACCGCCTTGATGCCGCTCCCGGTGCCACCCGCGACAGAGCCGCTGGCCGCGACCGTGATCGGGCCACCGGCTGTCGCCTGGGCGAGGATGCCGTTGACCGAGCCGGCCACCGCTCCGTCGGTGATGGTGATGCCGGCGCCGTCGGTGGCGTCGATGCCGTCACCGCTCTTGCCCCACACCAGGCCGCCCTTGTTGGTGGTGATGGCGATGGTCCCAGCGCCGCCGGTGGTGGTGGAGATGCCCGTGCCGACGTCCGCCGTCACCGTGTTGTTGGTGGTGACGATGACATTGCCGGTGACGCTGCTGGCGGTGATGCCGTTGCCGCCGGAGATGGACAGCACCGAGCCGGCCGTACCGGTGATCACCTGGGTGACGCCCGCGCCTTGCGAGGTGGCGATGATGCCTGTGCCACCGGTCGCTTGGACCGCGCCGTTGGCGTTGACCGTGGTGCCGCCCGTGCCGGCCGTGTCGTCGATCGCCGGCCCGGCGCTGCTCGTAACCGCCCCGTCAGTGATCGTGATCGATCCCGCGCCCAGGTGGTTGTCCGCCGTGATGCCGGAGGTGGCGCCGCTGACCAGGCCGTTGGAGCTGTCGATCTGGATGCTGGCCGCGCCGGTGGTGCTTTGGGCGAAGATGCCGTTGCCGTTGGTCGAGCTGACCGGACCGGTGGTGATCTTGATCAGGCCCGAGCCGCCGGTTGTGGCGTGGATGCCGTCCTTGTTGACGCCCGCGCCCGTGCCCGACACCAGGCCGGAGCCGGTGGTGATGGTGGTCGTGCCCGCGCCGCTGGCGACCGCGGTGTTGATGCCGAGGGAGCCGCCGATGGTGCCGGTGCCGGTGGTGACATTGATATTGCCGTTGACGGTGGTGGCGTTGATGGCGTCGATCGCCGCGCCGATATGGCCCAGATCGCTGACGACCACCGTGCCGCCCGCGCTGTTGGCGACGGCGCTGATGCCGTCGCCAACCGTGAGGATACTAGTGGCGGCGCCGGCTTGGACGTTGGCAAGGCCGGTGTTCACGAAGGCATCAATGCCATCGCGCGCGGCGGCGGTGTTCGTCACGCTCGAGGCGCCGTTAAGGGTGACATCCACGTTGCCGTTGTTGGCGGTGGTGTTCGTCGCCAGGATACCGCCGTCGGTCACCGAGCCGCTGGGATCCAGGGTGACCTGCACCAGACCGCCGTTGCCGACGGCTTGGATGCCCCAGCTGACGGTCGGCGCCTTGGTGCCCACCGCGCCGGCCGCTTCGACCGTGATCGTGCCCGTGCCGCCCACATTGGCGAAGATGCCGTCCGTGGCGCCCGCGGTCGCCGTCGAGGTGCCGCCCTCGACGATGGTGCCCGCCCCCGTGGTGATCGAGATCGAGCCCTTGCCGGTGGTGGTGGCGTCGACGCCGTCCCCGGTCGCGGTGCTGCTGACGTCGGTGCCGGCGTTGTTCACCTGAACGGTGAGCAGGCCATCGACGCTGGTAATATTGACGCCGTCGGCGGTGCCGGTGACGCTGGCGTTGGCGATTTCCGTCGCCGTGCCGGCGCCCACCGACTGGATGACGACGCCGGGATCGCCGCTGACCGTGCCGTTGTTGGTGACCAGCACATTGCCGCCGCCAAGGGCGCGCGCTTCGATGCCGTTCGCGTTGGAAGAAACGATCGCCGTGGTGGCGTTGGTGGTGACGGTGACGTTACCGGCGCCGACGGTCTTGGCTAGGATGCCGTCCTGCTTGGAGGTGATGTTGCCGGCGGTGACGACGACGTTGGCCGCATTGAGCGCGCCGGTCACCTCGGCGTCGATGCCCAGCCCATTGCTGGAATTGATCGTGCCGTTGGAGGTGATCAGCAGATCGGCCGAGTTCTTGCCGGCGACGTTATAGTTTTCGTCCGCCAGGATGCCGTCGCCCACCGACCAGATGTTGGTGGTGGCGGCGGTGGTGACGACGAGGGCGCCCGGTCCCGCAACCGCGGCCGTGCCGGAATTGACCTCGATGCCGTTGCCGCCGGTGCGGGCGCCGATCCCAGTGCCGATGGTGGAAGTGCCCAGCATGGTCACGGTGACCGCGCCGCTCTTGCCGCTGGTGTCGGTGGCGAGCACGCCGTCCTCGGCCGCGCCAGCGCTGCCGCCCGTGACATGGCTGCCGGTCTCCAGGGTAACCGTCACGTCGTCATTAGTGTTGGTGGTAGCGAAAACGCCCATGCCGGTGGCGGTGGTCGAGCCGTTCAGGTCGACGTTGACGTTGCCGTTTTTGCCGCTGGTGTTGCTGGCGTCGATGCCGTCGTCGGCCGCGCCGCCGGTGGCGGTGATGACCGCGCCCACGGCCTGATTCACGTTCACGTCGCCTTGGGCCGTGGACGTGGCGACCACGGCCGAGGCCTTTGAGGTGGTGACCTTGGCGCCCTGAGTAACCGTGACCGTGCCGGTGCCCTTGGTCGCCGTATTGGTGGCAAGGATGCCGATGGCGTTGGTCGAGGTGATCGTGCCGGAGCCTACGTTTTGAGTCACGACAACATTGCCGAACACGCCGTTGGTGGTGGCGAAGACGCCATCGCCCGCGGCCCAGATGTTCACCGGGCCGCCGACTGTGACCTCCACGCTGCTGGCGTTGGCGACGTTGGTGTTCGACGCGGAAATGCCCGCCGACAACATCGCGGTCGTTGAGCTGCCGATGTTGCCGTTGTCAATGACGGTCACCGCGCCGAGGCCGGCGGTGGTCGCCAGGATGCCGTCGGTGGTGCTGTCGCCCGCCGCGGCGCCGATCACGCCGCCGGCGGCGGTGGTGATGGCGATGTTGCCTTTGCTGGTCGCGACGGTGATTTGGGCGTCGATGCCGTTTTGGCCGTCCTTGTTGTCGATCGTACCGCCGTAGCCGCCGACGTCGCCCACGGTCAGATTGCCGAGGTCGGAACGGACCTGGATACCGTTGCCGCCGGTCGCGCCGCCGGTGTTGACGACGATATTGCCGGAGCCGTTCACATCGACGTTGCCGGTGGCAAGGTTGCCCGCCAGGTGGTTGTTGGCGTCGATGCCGTCGCCGCCGGTGGCGTTGATGGCGCCGTTGTTGAGGACGGTCGTGGTCCCGGAGATGCCCAGGGCCTCGATACCGTCGCCGGCGAAGCTGGTGACCGAAGTGGCCGCGTCGGTGTTGACCGTGGTTTTGTTGCCAGCGCCGATCAGGTTCTTGTTCTGGGCCAGGATGCCGGTGCCGCCGCTGATGGTCGAACCGGCCGCATCGACCGTAACCGCCGCCGCGCCACTGAAGCCGAGGTTGCTGACGGCGCTGATGCCGTCGAAGCCTGCCGTATGGTCGCCCTGGATGGTGCTGACGCCGGTGTAGACATTGACGCTGCCGCCGGTGCTGGAGGCCGCGATGCCGTTGTCGGCCAGCGCGGTGATCGGGCCGGTGATGCGCGTGGTGGCCGTGCCGACGTTCACCGTGCCGCCCAAGGTCGAATTCGCCTCAATGCCGTTGCCGGTGCTTGCGGTGATGCTGCCGCCGGTTTCCTCGACGGTGATGGTGCCGCTGGTGGTGTCAGCGTGGATACCCGTGTGGGCGAGGATGTTGTCGTTGTTGGTGATCGTCACCGAGCCGCCCTTGGCGCTGCCGAATTCGCCGTAGGTGGTGATGTCGGCGAGCGGCTCGCCGAAGTCGATGCTTTTGCTGTTCGTCGATGTGATGGAGACGTTACCGTTGCCGACGGTCGAAGCCTTGATGCCATAGGAGGTTCCACCAAGGCCTGCGGCGAAGATGCCGGCGGTCGAGGTGACGTTCACGTTGCCGGAACTGCCGGTCTTGGTGTTCTGGGCGATGATGCCGCTTTCACCCACCTCGGTGAGATTGCCGATCTGGCCGCCGACGGTGACGTTGACGTCCCCGGCCGACCCGGATTCCGTGGCCACGATGCCGTTGCCGGCTTGGGCGTCGATCGCCGCATTGCTCTTTACGGTGACACCGCCGACGCCTGAGTTGGAGGCGTCAATCGCATCGGCGCCGGTCGAGTCGATCTGGTTGCCGAAATTCGTGCCGCCGTTGGTCGTGTCAACGGTGACCAGACCGCCGGTGCCGGTCGCATCGACCGCCGCGCCGGAGGTGACGATGGCGCCCAACGGATTGACTGTGACCGTTCCGGCGCTGGAGGCGTTGATGCCGACACCCGTGCTGCCGCCGGTGGTCTCAACCAGAGTGCCAGTGCCGGTGTTGACCGTCACGGGACCCGAGGCGGAGGTGACGTTCACCACCGGATTCGTGCCGCCGGTGCTGTTCACGACCGCCGTGCCGGTGAGGCTGGCGGTGTTCGCGCCCGACGCGGTCGTCTGCGCCAGGCCGCCGTTGCTGCCGGTGACCGTGCCGCCGTAGCTCATGTTAATGGTCGTGTTGCCGACAGCCGTGATCTGGGACGCATAGTCGCCGGTGATGTTGCCCTTCAGGTCGCCGCTGATAGAGCCGCCGCTCACGTTGTTGGCGACGGAAAGACCGGCCGATGCGGCGCCGCCGGTGATCTGCGCGCCTGCCGACGAATTCAGGGTCGTCGCGCCAGCACCGACCGTGGCGCCGACGCCGAAGCTGGAGGTGCCGGTGCCGGGGGCCGAAATCGTGCCGCCGGTTTGGTTGAAGACGAGGGTCGTGGCGTCCACCCCGATTCCCTCGCCGGCGCCGCCACCCCCATCGTTGCCGGTGACGTTTCCCGCCGAGGTGATCGTCGTCGTCCCGGCGCCGTCGGCGAACACGCCGTAGTTGGTCCCCTCGACCGTCGTTCCGGCGGCGAGGTTGATGTTCACCGCACCGGTGCCGCTGGTGGAGTGGATGGCGTCGCCGCCGGTGCCAACGATCAGATCATTGCCGCTTTGGGCGGCGCCGGTGACGTCACCGATCTTGATCGTCGTCGTGCCGCCGTTGCCGGTGCTCGTGACGATGCCGTTGGCGCCGAAGACGTCGTCGGTCTGGTCGAAGTTGCCGCCGCCGCCCAGGATGACGTCGTCCGTGCTCACCTGGATGTTGCTGCCGGTGCTGGCGACGTCGATCCCGTTTCCGCCGGTGAAGGCGTCGATGAATGTCGACGCCGTGCCCGCCTTCTGGATCACCAGCGTAACCGCCAGCGGCTCGTTGCTGACCGTATTGGTCAGCGTGACACCGTTTTGGCCCTTGGTCGGCTCGATGGTGTCGCTGTTGAGCAGCAGCGTCGTGCCGTCGACGCCGGTGTTGGTGTTGTTGAGGGTCGCCGTGTAGGTGATGCCCCCGAGATAGGCGCCCGGGTTGCAGACCACGATCCCCGGCCCATTGGTGGTGCACTCGCCGTTCGCCAGGGCGACCGATGGGGTCATCGTCACCGACAGGGCGCCCGCCCCCGCCAGCAGCGATGCGGCGAAGAAGGAGGACGTCGCCAGCAGGGAAGCGCGGCGGCGGGAAGAGTCGCGGGTCAGACGAGACATGCTGTTTAAGCCCCTCAGAATCGTTTTGCGCACCAGCGTGCGTTCGCGCCGCGCCATTGGTCGGACGGCGTTCATCGTCGCTTGTAGTAAGGCTGCGTCAATCAGTCTTGGTCTGACGGGGCTATTGAGCTATGCAATGAGAGAACGAACGGTGTTGCGTGACTTGCGGCCAACTGCCTTGTTTTTGTTCGAACTATGGCAGCGCTTGCCGCAATTGCCTCGGTTGCGTTTCTGATGCGTTGATGGAACAAAGCTGACACATCGGCTGAGGGGCAGGTGGGCGTGGGGATCGCGAAGACAGGCAAGAACGCGCACGGCGCGTCGGCGCTGTGGAGCTGGCAGGCGGGCGGCGGGGCGCGTCCGGCGGGGCTGGAGACAAGGTCCGTCGGGGAACTGACGATCGTCCACTACCACGCCGCCGAGGGCGCCGGCTGGACCGCGCGAGAGGAAGGCTTGGCCGCGCCGCGGGGGCTGGTGCTGCTGCTGGCGCTGACCAAGGCCGAATGCGCCTTCAAGGGCGACGACCGTCGCTGGAAGGCGATGCGGCCGCGCGAAGTGCTGGTCGCCGAGGGCGGCGCGCCGGTGGAGATTCGCCCCGAGGCCGGAGCGCGGCTGGCCGGGCTGGCGATGCCGGCGCACCTGCTTTGCCCGCGGTTCCTGACCTCCGAGCGGCTGAAGTCGGCCCACCTGCGCAGCCACGGCATGGGGATGGCGGCGCTGCTCTACGACCTGCTCGACCGATTCGCCGAGGCCGAAGCGGCCAGTCGCGGCGCCGGCGCGCTGACCGACGCGGTCGGCGGGCTGCTGTCGGCGACGCTGGAGGACTTCCAGGCCCAGGAACGGCCGCCGCGTGGCGAGGCCGGCCGGGCCCGATTCGATCAGATCGGCCGGCACCTGCGCCGGCACTTCGCCGACCCGGACCTGTCGGCCGAGGACGTGGCCAACGCCGTCGGCGTCTCCCGCCGCTACCTTCACCGGCTCTATGCGCAGTACGGACGCTCATTTCGCGGCGAACTGGTCGCCCTGCGCATCGAGAGCTGCGTGAAGTCGTTCCTCGACGAGACCCAGATCCACAAGACCATCGCCGAGATCGCCTTCGCCGCCGGGTACACGGACATTTCCCAGTTCAACCGGCATTTCCGGCGGCTGAAGGGGGCGACGCCCAGCGCGCTGCGCCGAGCGGTGAATGCCGAGATCGCCCTGGCCGAGCCGAAGGTCGTCGGCCGGCCGGTGCGCGTGGCGGCGTAAACCCTGCCTGCGCCCTCCCCCGCGCGACAGCGGGCGACTAAGATCGTGGCGCAAGCCCAAGGAGCCACCGCATGAAGGCCCTGCCGCCCGCCATCGCCGCCCTGTTGTTGAGCGCGGGCCTGGCCGCCGCCCAACCGGCGCCGCCGCCGATCCCGCCGACCTCCGCCCCGATTCCCGCCGGGTCGCCGACCCAGGCGAGTGTCGACGGCGGGGCGTTGGCCGGGATCGAAGCGGGGGGGCTGCGGTTCTTCAAGGACATCCCCTACGCCGCGCCGCCGGTGGGTCCACTGCGGTGGAAGGCGCCGGCGCCGGCGCCGCGCTGGAGCGGCGTGCGCGACGCCAGCGCCGACGGTCCGGCCTGCGTCCAGCCGGTCAGCCCCGACGGGCGGCCGAACGGCGGCGGCTATGCCGGACCGATCAGCGAGGACTGCCTGACCCTGGACGTGTTCGCCCCGGCCCACGCGTCGCACGCGCCGGTGATGGTGTGGATCTTCGGCGGCGGCAACGTCGCCGGGTCCGACTCGATCGCCCCCAACGACGGCCGCGCGTTCGCCCGCGACGGGGTGATCCTGGTGGCGATGAACTACCGACTGGGCGCGCTGGGCTGGTTCGCCCACCCGGCGCTGACCAGGGAGGCCGCGCCCGGCGAGCCGCTGGCCAACTATGGGCTGATGGACCAGATCGCGGCGCTGAAGTGGGTGAAGCGCAACATCGCGGCCTTCGGCGGCGACCCGGGCAATGTGACGATCTTCGGCGAGTCCGCCGGCGGCGACAACGTCCTGACGCTGATGGTCACGCCCGCTGCCCGGGGATTGTTCCAGAAGGCGACGGTGCAGTCCGGCGGCGGACGCGGCGCGCCGGTGGCCCTCGCCGACGCCGAGAGCGCGGGCCAGGCGCTGGCGGTGAAATTGGGCGCGCCGGCGGACGCCTCCGCCGAGCAGCTACGCGCCCTCCCCGCCGCCGCCTTTGCCGGCGCGGCCTTCCGCGCCGGTCCCGTGGTCGACGGCCGGCTGGTGGTGGAGACGCCGGCGCAGGGATTCGCCAAGGGCGACCAGGCGCCCGCGCCGCTGATCATCGGCTCCAACAGCTGGGAGGCTTCGCTGCTGCCGGCGACGGGCTATGCCGCCTATTTGGCCGCCGCCGCGCCCGCCACCCGCGCCGCCTACGCCGATCTGGCCGGCGACCCGGCGGCGCAGGCCCAGGCGATGTTCACCGACGCGGTGATGGCCGCCCCGGCCCGGTGGTTCGCCAGGAAGGCGTCGCGCAAGGCCGGGGCCTGGCTCTACGAGTTCTCCTATGTGCGGGTCGTCAGGCGCGGCAAGATCCCCGGGGCCAATCACACCTCCGAGAACCCTTACGTCTTCGACACCCAGATGATCGTGCCGAACTATTCCGCCGAGATCGTCGATCAGGACCGGGCGGTGGCGGCGTTCATGCACTCGTGCTGGGTCAGCTTCGCCAAGACCGGCGCGCCCACCTGCGCGGTCGGCGGCCGGGTCTGGCCGGCCTATAGTCCGACTACGGACGAGTTGCTGGAATTCACCGATCCGCCGGCGATCCGCGCCCACTACCGGCAGGCCCAGCTGGACGCTCAGGACGCCGCCGCGGCAGCCCCCTGATACCGTCGTCGGTTGCTCAGCCGGCCGCTTCCGTCCGCTTCATGACGAACATCACCGCGTCCGCCTCGGCCAGGATGGTCTCCGGGTCCTGCGTGGGATCGATCTGGCGGACGCCGAAGCTGACGTGCAGCGGCGCCATCCAGGCGCCGCAGGAGACCGGCTCGCGCTGGATCTCCCGGACCAGTCCCTCGGCCTTGGCCTGGGCGGTGGCCTGATCGGCCTGGGCGAGCAGCACGGCGAACTCGTCGCCACCCAATCGTCCGACCACGTCGGTTTCCCGGATATTGGCGGACAGCCGCTCGGCCACGGCCTTCAGCGCCGCGTCGCCGGCGGCGTGGCCGAACCGGTCGTTGATCTGCTTGAAATCGTCGAGGTCGAAATAGATCAGGCTGGCCGGCGAGCCGTAGCGCTGTGAAAAGGCGGCGATCCGGCGCAGTTCGCGGATGAACGCCCGGCGGTTCTTCACCGAAGTCAGCGCATCCTCGTCGGCGGCGGCTTCGGCCTCGGCCAGCAGCGCCTTCAGCCGGGCGATCTCCGACTTCAGGTCGTCCAGCTCGATCACCAGGGCGGCCAGGGCGGCGCGCACCGCCGGGGTCAGCTCGGCCTCGCCGATGCCCAGGAACTGCGCCTCGTCGACGGCGCGGGCGGGGGCGGCCGAGCGCGCGCCAGCCTCTACCAGCGACCGCCGGCGGATGGCGGAAAAGGGCTCGGTGGCGGCGCCGGAGATTTTCATCGGAGAATCAGTTTCGCGTGGCTGTCATTGAGTCCTAGGTAAGTTTGTTGCGAGCGCAAAGTCGGCGCCTATACTCCGCGCCTTTCCGGGACCCGACCAACAGCATGAGCACGCGCGCGCCGGTGGCGATCATCATGGGCAGCCGCTCGGACTGGCCTACGCTGAAGCGGGCCGCCGACGCCCTGACCGAGCTGGGTGTGGCGTTCGAGACACGCGTCGTTTCGGCGCATCGGACGCCCGAGCGGATGGTCGCTTTCGCCAAGGGCGCGGCGGGCGCCGGGTTCAAGGTGATCATCGCCGGCGCCGGCGGCGCCGCGCACCTGCCGGGGATGACCGCCTCGCTCACCGATTTGCCGGTGTTGGGCGTGCCGGTGCGCTCCGACGCTCTGAACGGGCTCGATTCGCTGCTTTCCATCGTCCAGATGCCCGGCGGGGTGCCCGTTGGGACGATGGCGGTCGGCGAGGCCGGCGCGCGCAACGCCGGCCTGATGGCCGCGCGCATCCTGGCGCTGTCGGATCCGGCCCTGGCCGAGCGGCTGGCGGCCTATCACGCGCGTCAGACCGACGCCGTACCCGAGCAGGTAGAGGATTGAGCGCCGGAGCGGACACCTTCCCGCTGCCCCCCGGGGCCGTGATCGGCATCCTCGGCGGCGGACAGCTGGGCCGCATGCTGGCCCTGGCCGCGGCGCGCCTGGGCTTCGACGTGGCGATCCTGGACCCCGAGCCGGACGCCCCGGCCGCCCGGGTGGCGGCGCACGTTATCGTCGGCGCCTATGACGACCCGGACGCCCTGGCGCGGCTCGCTGATCTGGCCGACGTGGTCACCTTCGAATTCGAGAACGTACCGGCGGCATCGGTCGAGGCGCTGATCGCCGCCGGCCGTCCCGTCGCGCCGGCGGGACGGGCGTTGGCCATCGCCCAGGACCGGCTGGCGGAGAAGACCTTCCTCAACGAGGCCGGCGCGCCCACCGTGGCCTTCGCGCAGATCGACGGGCCGGGCGACATCGCTCTGGCGCTCGAGCGCATGGGCCATCCGCTGCTGCTGAAAAGCCGGCGCGGCGGCTATGACGGCAAGGGGCAGATGTGGGTCGAGCATGCGGGCGAGGCCGAGGCGGCCTGGGGGGCGATCGGCGCCCAGGCCGCCATCGCCGAGGCGCCCGCCGACTTCCGCCGCGAGCTGTCGATCATCGCCGCCCGGGGCCGCGATGGGGAGATCGCCCTCTATCCCCTGGGCGAGAATCATCATGCCGACGGGGTCCTGCGCCGCACCGTCGCCCCCGCCCGGGCGAGCCCGGCGACGCAAGCCCAGGCAGAGCGCGTCGCCGCCACCCTGCTGGCGGCGCTGGACTATGTCGGGGTGATCGGCGTGGAGTTGTTCGAGCGTGACGATGGACGACTGCTGGTCAATGAATTCGCCCCGCGGGTGCACAACTCCGGCCACTGGACCCTCGATGGCTGCGAGGTGGACCAGTTCGAGCAGCACATCCGCGCGGTGGCCGGCTGGCCGCTCGGCCCAACCGACGCCATCGCCCAGGTAGAGATGACCAACCTGCTCGGCGACGAGATCGCCGCCTGGTCGCGGCTGGCCGGCGAGCCGGAGACGCGCATCTGGTTCTACGGCAAGGCCGAGGCCCGTCCGGGCCGCAAGATGGGCCACGTCAACCGCCTGCGGCCGCTGAAGCCGTAATGCAGGAAAGAGTTCAACGCCGTTAGATTGACGGCGGTCGCCGTCAGGCGCCAAGCCCGCCGTAGCGAACCCGGCCCAGCACCTCCGCCAGGCTACGACCGACGCCGCCGAGCTTCACCTTGGCCTTGAATCGCTCGAAGGCCATGACGGCTTCGATGCGGCCGTCCAGGTGGGCCAGGGCGGCGTTCTCGCCGGCGTTCAGCCACACGGCCAGGGTGCTGATCAGAATCTCGGCCAGGATCGCCCGCTTGCTGTAGTGATTCTGGTCGGTGGCGGTGTCGCCGGCCCAGCGCCAGAGGCCATCGGCGCTCTCCCAAGCCAGCCGCAGGCCCAGGGTCGCGTGGGTGGGCAGGGCGAGGAAACCCGCCCAGCGTCGGGTCGCCGCCGGCTGGCTCATCACCGCTTCCAGACGGGCGCGCACGGCCGCGCGGATGCGCTCGCGTATCTTCAAGGTCGCCGGATCGACTCCCGTCAGAGCCGCCATCGCCGCCGCGTCGCAGCGGTGCGACCAGAG
>Ga0302279_10001604_pt1 | contig 31819 bp, 23 predicted proteins | sample III_Bog_N3_3_FD_194541 | JGI IMG/M metagenome (GOLD analysis project Ga0302279, IMG submission 194541) | Peat permafrost microbial communities from Stordalen Mire near Abisko, Sweden - III_Bog_N3_3 | ecosystem: Environmental > Terrestrial > Soil > Wetlands > Peat | place: Sweden: Abisko...
GCCCGGCGGCCGACTCCGACGACGACGAGCGCGCGTACTCCTTCCGCGTCCCGTCCGGCGAGCCCGCCTCCCTCACGTGCGACGCGGCGCGCGCCATCGTGAACCAGGCGCGCACGAGCCTCGCGTACGATCCGGAGCCCGTCGAGGTCTCCGCGCTCGCCGCAGGGACGGCCGACTGGCTCGACCCGCACGGCCTGTGGAGCGCGGCGCCCGACGCGCCCGTGGCGGCGGCGCTCGCGCACCACGGCGCGGCGCTCGTCCGCGAGCTCGAAGGGCCCTCCGTGGCCGACTGCGCCGCCGCGCGCGAGGTCGGCGCCGTGCTGATGGCCTGGGTGGGCGACCTCGAGAAGCGCTTCGACGGGGAGCGCGCCGCCGCGTTCACGCGCGCGTCCGACCTCAACTTCCAGCGCGCCGCCGACGACTCCATCTTCGAGGGCGACTCCGTCACGCGCTCGGGCAAGGAGCTCGCGGTGCTGCTCGGGCGTCACGTCGGCGCGGTCGAGCGGGCCATCGGCCCCGCGGCGGCACCGTACGCGAACGCCGCCCGCGGGCGCTTCTTCCCGGCGCTCGACGCGGAGGGCTGGGCGAAGGTCGTCCTCGCGGCGGCGGTGCGATCGTACGTGCAGATCATCGACCCGCACGGGGCATGGGCTCCGTTCGACGAGGAGGCGAGCGTCTACGAGGTCGATCTCGAGTCGCACCCGCCCGAGCGGCTCTGGGACAAGGCGACGCGCACGGCCATCGGCGTGCGCATCGACACGCAGCCCACGGCGCCCTTGCGCGAAGGGGACGTCCTCCTGTCGCTCGCAGGCGTGCCGACGGCCGGCTTGCCGCTCGAGCAGATCGAGCAGCTCGGCTACGCGGCGACGGGCTCGCGCGCGCCGGCGACCGCGGTCGTCCTGCGTGCCGGCGAGACCGCGCTCCGCACGCTGAGCGTCGCGCCGCGGGACGAGCCGGGGCCGGAGCCCCCGCAGGCTCCCGAGGATCTCGAGGTCGAGCGGATCGCGTACGGGGCAGGGGACGCGGTCGTCGTTCGCATCCAGGACGTCCGCGACGACCTGGGGGACGAGCTCGCGCGTGCGCTGCTCCACCAGCGCCAGAGCGACGCACGGCCCCTGCAGGGCGTCGTGCTCGACCTGCGCGGCAACGGCGGCGGCTCGACCGAGGGAGCCATCGCCGCGCTCGGGCTGTTCCTGCCGGGCGCGCCGCTCTTCCCGATGAAGCGGCGGGACGGCACGATCGAGACCGACCGCGCGCCCGAGCCGCCGAACGTCGATCGCTGGACCGGCGCCATCGCAACGCTCGTCGACGGCGAGACCGCGAGCGCGGCGGAGATGATCGCCGGTGCGCTCGCTGTCTACCGCCGCGGCCCGAGCGTCGGCGCGCTCACCTACGGCAAGGGCTGCGCGCAGGAGTACGTCGACGACGACGCGCACACGGGCGTCCTCCGGCTGACGACGCTGCTCTACGCGCTGCCCGACGGCGCCCCGGTCCAGCGCATCGGCCTCGCCCCGACGCTGCTCCTGTCGCTCTCCGCGCCCCCGCCGTCACCCCTCGAGCGCGAGGCCACGTTGCCCCACGCGCCCCCGACCTGGCGCGGGCCCGACGTGCGCGAGCCCGCCGGCAGCTCGGCGACCGATCTCTCGGTCGCGTGGCCCGCGCACGGAGGCGGCGTCGGTCCGTGCAAGGACCCGGACGTGTGCCGCGCCCTCCGCGCCCTCGGCGGCGCCGGGAGCAAGCGCATCTCGGCCAAGCCGCACGAGCGCACCGACCCGGAGAAGTAAGGCTTTCGGTGGCGGGTCCCTCGCGCTCCGCCGTACCATGCCCTCATGGGCACCCCGTCCGACCTTCCGCCGCGGGGCCTCCGGTGGACGCAGCGGGGAGAGATCGAGGCCGTCGTTCGGCCCAAGCCCTCGCGGTTCGTGCTGTGCCTGTTCGCGAGCGCATGGAACCTGGCCCTCGGCCCCCTTCACCTCGTGGGCGCGCGCTCACCGTCCCCGCCTGGGTTCGACCTGCTGGGCCTGATCGCCGGAGCAGCGTTCCTCCTGCTGGCGGTCCGCGAGCTGCTGCTCGAGGTTCGCGTCACCTGCGAGGGGGGTCGGCTGCACGTGCGGGGAGGAGCGATGGCGCCGTGGCTCCGGTTCGAGGTCCCCATCGTCGACATCTCCGACGTCGTCGTCCTGCCCGACGTCGAGCGCGGAACGCACGAGGTCTGGCTGCGCATGCGGGCTGGCGCGGCGCAGAAGCTCCCGGTCAAGCTGGAAGGGATCGCTCTTGGCATCAAGGGCCGGCGCAAGCTCCTCTTTCCGGCCCCCGTGAGCCACGCTTCGTTCGTCGCGGGCCGCGTGCTCGAGATGCTCGACGCCGCCCGGCACGCGGGCCACGACACGTTTCGAACATAGAGCGGGCCTGAATTGAGCCACGGATCAGCCCGACGAACACGCGCGATCGCGCTCTCCGCGGCGCTTCTCTCGGGCTGCCATGGGAGCTCCTCCGCGGCCCCCGAGGAGGCCGGCCCTGCCCTGCAGGACGCGTCACCAGCGGTCGCCGTGCAGACGACCGAGTCGCTCGAGTCCGGCGGCATGACGCGCACGTACATCCTTCGCAAGCCGGCCGGCTACGTGGGGACGGCGCCCTTGCCGCTCGTCATCGACCTTCACCCGCTCACGGTGACGGCAGAGCTCTGGAGCGTCGCCACGGGCTGGTCGACGCTCGCCGATCAGGAGGGGTTCATCCTGGTCTGGCCGCAGGGCTACATGGACTCGTGGAATGCGGGGCGCTGCTGCGACCCGGCCGTCGGCGCGAAGATCGACGACGTGGCCTTCGTGCGGGCGGTGATCGCGCAGGTGGCCACCCTCGCGAACGTCGACCCCAAGCGCGTCTACGCGACGGGCTGCTCCAACGGCGGAGGGATGACGTACAGGCTCGCGTGCGAGGCGGCCGACGTGATCGCGGCCGTCGCCCCGGTCGACTTCGACTGCGTCACGGGGCCGACCAACTCGCCCTCGTGCGCCGACTGCAACCCGTCGCGTCCCATCGCGGAGTGCCAGTTCCGGGCGACGGGCGACATGTACGTCCCCTACGACGGCGGGCCCACGAGCGTGGCCGCAGGGCTCATCTTCCCGGGAGCGCAGGCCAACTTCGCGGACTGGGCGAAGCGAAACGGCTGCACGGGATCCGCGCACGCCGAGACGAGCCATCCCGCGTGCGACACCTACGCGAGCTGCGGGGGCGGGACCGAGACCACGCTCTGCACGGTGGACGGGGGGCAGCACTGCGGCAACTACGAGACGTTCGGGATCCCGAGCGTCGCGTGGCAGATGTTTCAGACCCAGAAGCTGCCGTAGCGCGACGGTTGCTCCTACGGTCGCATCGACGCCGGCCGCACGCCGAGCGCGTCGAGGAGACCGTGGCTGGCGGCGTCCGCGACCGCGCGCCGGAGGGCGCCGTAGCCGTCGCCCGCGCCGGGCCGGAACTCCTCCACGCCGAGGACCTCGCGGGCGAGATGGGCCGCCCCGAAGTCCTTCCGGATGGCGACGAACGCCTGCTCGAAGGCCTCGGCGACCTCTGGATCGAGCGAGACGCGGGCCGCGACCAGATCGCTCGGGATGGCGCCGAAGGTCGTGAGGACACGAACGAAGTCGGCGCCGCCGGGCACGTCCGTCCACCCGCCCTGGATCGCGACGCCTGCCTCGTTCACCGTGGCGTACGTCGCGCCGACGTCCGCGCGGCCGTCCAGGATCTCGCGGATCACGGACTCGTGCGAGCCCACGAAGCGCTCCTCCGAGAAGGCCAGCTTCGGGTTCACCCCGAGCGCGACGAGCTGGATGCGCGGCAGGACGTAGCCCGAGGCGCTGAACGGATCGACCCACGCCGCGCGCGCGCCCTGGAGGCCCAGGATCGTGTGAATCCGCGCGCTCTTCGGCACGACGAGCGCCGCGTGGTAGCTCGCGAGGCCCGCGCGCCAGTTGTTCACGATCGGCGCCGCGATGCCCTCCCGCTCGAGGTGCACGAAGACGATGGGCGGCATCCACGCGACGTCGACGGCCTCCTGCCGGATGCCCCGCGCGAGGTCGTCGTAGGAGGTGGCCACGAAGGCGGTCAGCTCGACGCCGATGTGCGCGCCGATCCAGTCGGTCAGGAGGTGAAGCTTGGGGATGAGCGCCGCCTTTCGCGTCGCGATCCCGAACACGAGCGGCCTCCCCCTCCCCGGCATGACCCTTGGCGTAGCACGGTTGGCTCAGCCGCGCGTCATGTCCACGACGAGCTTCAGGATGACGGCGCAGACGACGACGAGGACGACGGCGCGCACGAGCCGGTCGCCCTTCGACAGCGCAAATCGTGCGCCGATGACGGCGCCGAGCGCGTTGGCCGCGGCCATGGGCAGCGAGATGCGCCACAGGACGAGCCCCTGCGACGCGAAGATGCAGAGCGCGGCGAGGTTCGACGCGAGGTTGACGACCTTCGCGTTGCCCGACGCGCGCGTGAGCGTGTCGCCGAACACGAGCGTGAAGACCACGATGAGCAGCGAGCCCACGCCCGGCCCGAAGAAGCCGTCGTAGGCGCCCATCGCGAGCCCGATGGCCACGACGAGCACGGCCGGGTGGGCGAGCTTGCGCGGGCGAGCGAGCGCGTGGATCCGGCCGCGCAGGAGCACGATCGCCGCCGCGAGCGTGAGCAGCACGATGACGACGGGCCGCAGCGGCTCGGGCCGCATCGAGAGCAAGGCGAGCGCCCCGCAGCACGAGCCGACGAACCCGGCGCCGAAGGCGAAGATCGCGCGGTCGCGGTCGATGCCGCCGCGGGCCCAGTACGAGGCGAACGAAGCCGTCGTGCCGAAGGTCGACTGGCCCTTGTTGGTGGGGATCGCGAGCTGGGGCGGCAGGCCGACCGCCAGCAGCGCCGGGAGCGTCAGCAGGCCTCCGCCCCCTGCGATGGCGTCGACGATGCCGGCCGCGAACGCCGCGGCGACGACGAAGGCGGTCGCGGCCGGGGTCACTCCGCGTCGGCCTGGGCGAACTCCGGGGCTTCCGGCGCGGGCGCGTCCTCGGCCTTCGCCGGCATGACGAGGCCCTTGCGCACGGCGTCGAGGTCCAGCGGGGAGGCGACCTTGCCGTCCCGCCACGTGCCGAGGGCCATGCGCACCGCGCGGTATGGCAAGGCTTCGGCCGGCGTCTGGGGCTCACCCCCGAGCAGCAGGGCCTCTGCGACCTCGGAGATCTTGATCGCCCCCGACCCGCGGATCTCGAGGTCGACCTGGAGAGTGACGAAGTCCCCGACGAGCCCCGCGTCGCGGACCGCCCGCGCCGCGCTGTCGTCGTCGAGCAGGATCTGGCGCAGGTACTCGCGCACGTCGACCCACTTGCCGATGCCCTCGATCTTGCGCAGGAGCCGCAGCTCCTTCGCGGCGCGGGCGTGCTCCACGCGCTCGCGGAGCCAGGACTCGCCGCCCCGTTCGGCCAGCACGCTCCGCGGGAAGGCGAGCGCGTAGCGGGCGACGTCGACGATGCGCGAGATGGATGCGTCCCGGGGCCCGAGCGCGCAGGCGCCGAAGAAGACGAGCCCGTCGGGGCTCTTGGCCGTGAGCTCGGGCACGAGCGGCGCCGGGTCGAGGTCGGCCGTGAGCTTCACGTCGACGAACTCGCAGAGGCTCGAGACGCCGAGCGAGAGCGCGGGCCCGAACGTCATGTCCGGCTTGGGGTGAAACCCCGTGGAGTAGAAGAGCGGCAGCTCGAGCCTCCGGAACGCCCGCGGCAGCGCCCGGATGAGATCGAGGTGCGAGAGGAAAGCAGCGGGACCGATCTTCTGGAAGGCGAAGCGGTAGCGGCGCGGCTCGCCCTGGGTGAAGGTGACGGGGGCGCGCTTGCCGGACGGCTTGGCCTGCGCGGGCGCTTCCAGCGGCCTGGGGCCGGGCTCTCGAGGCTTCTCGGCGCCGAGCTTGCCCAGGTAGATGAGCCGCTCGGAGCGCATGGCGGTGAGATCGCACGCGATGCCGCAGTCGTAGCAGACGAGCTTGCGCGCATCCTGCGACGCATCCTGCAGGTTCGTGTGCTGCACGAACATGCCGGCCACCTTGCCGCACGGGAGCGAGAGGCGGCTCGCGAGCGCCTTCCGGTACTCGCGCGCGAGGAAGCCCTCCTCGAGCCCCACGTCGATGTGATCCCAGGGCAGGCGCGCCGTCACCGGGATGGTCCCCAGGTACATGGCGATGTCGACGCCCTCGGCGCGGAAGGCCTCCTCCCAGATCTTGATGCGCAGCTGGTCTTCCCACGAGTCGAAGCGGGCGCCCGCCTTGTAGGCGCGCTCGAGTACGTTCGCGAGCTTGCGGTCCCCTCGCGCGAAGACCCCCTCGAGCCACGACGTGTCGCAGTCGTGCATCCGGAGCTCGACCCCGCCCGAGGCGCGCTTCTCCTCCTCGAGCCACCCCTGCTTCTGGCGTACGTCCACGGGCGCGTCCATGGCGCACCACTGGAAGGGCGTGTGCGGCTTGGGCACGTGGGTCGACACGCTGACCGTGACCTTCGGCGCGCCGCCGCCGTTGGGCAGGCCCTTGTCGCGCAGCTCCTTCTTCACCTTCTTGCCGACCGCCCGCGCCCGCGCGCCCACGCGCACGATCTCGCGCACGTCGCTCTCGTCCTCCGTCGGCAGCCCGATCATGAAGTAGAGCTTCATGCTCGACCAGCCGCGCGAGAAGACGCGCTCGGCCGTCTCCATCAGCTGCTCTTCGGTGACGTTCTTGTTGACGACGTCGCGCATCCGCTGGCTTCCGGCCTCGGGCGCGAACGTCACGCCCGTGGCGCGCACGCGCTGGATGTCGTCGAGGACGTTCTCCTCGAGGCCGTAGGCGCGGAGCGACGAGACGCCGAGGGACACCTTCTCGGGCGCGAGCTTGTCGGTCACCTTCTTGATGAGGGGAGCGATGCACGAGTAGTCGGCCGTCGAGAGCGACGTGAGGCTCGCCTCGTCGTAGCCGCTCTTCTTGATGGCGCTCACGATGCTGCTCACGATCTGGTCCGGATCGCGCTCGCGCACGGGCCGGTAGATCATGCCGGCCTGGCAGAACCGGCACCCCTCGGTGCAGCCGCGCGCGATCTCGATCGACATGCGATCGAAGATCGCCTCGGGCCCGCCGACGGGGCCGTCGTCCGGGAAGGGGAACTTGTTCAGATCGTCGACGAGCGTGCGGAGGACGGGCAGCGGCGCCTCCGGGGCGAGCGCCTTGTCCAGCACGTCGAACCCGGTGTCGGCGTCGACCCTCGTCGAGTAGAGCGAAGGGACGTAGACGCCGCGCAGCCTGGCGAGCGCGCGCAGGCGCTCGCCGCGGGGGACGCCCTTGGCCTTGAGCTCCGTCCACACGAGGGCGACCTCGGTGGTGCGCTCCTCGCCATCGCCGACCACGATGGCGTCGAGGAAGAGCGCCAGGGGCTCGGGGTGCGTGGCCGTCGGCCCGCCCGCGATGATGAGGGGGTGCTCCTCCCCGCGGTCCGCCCCGCGGAGGGGGATGCCTCCGAGATCGAGCATCGTGAGGACGTTCGTGTAGGTCAGCTCGAACTGGAGCGAGAAGCCGACGACGTCGAAGTCCGACAGGGGCCGCGCGCTCTCGAGCGACAGGAGCGGGACGCCGCGCGTTCGCAGCTCCGCCTGCATGTCGATCCACGGCGTGTAGCAGCGCTCGGCGAGCGTGCGCGGGTCGTCGTTCAGGATCTTGTAGAGGATCTTGAAGCCGAGGTGGCTCATCCCGATGTCGTAGAGATCCGGGAAGGCCAGGCAGATCCGGGCCTGGACCTGCGACCAGTCCTTCTTCGCCGCACCGAACTCTCCACCCAGGTACCGACCGGGCTTCTGCACGAGATGCACGAACGACGCGTAGGGATGCTCGGAAGGGGGCATAGATCCCGTGCGTTCTACGGGAACCGGGCGGGGACGCAAGTCTTGCGCGCCCGCCGCGAAGACCCAGGCCGCGGAAAACGGGCTACTGGGGGGTCGTCCAGACGTAGCCGGCGATGATCTCGAAGTGGTAGCCCAGGGCTTCGGCGGACGTCACCTCCGCCGAGCTCAGCGTGTAGAAGTGGTCCCCGCTCGTCGGATCGTACAGGCGATACAGGGGGACCGCGTTGCAGTAGGCCTCGTCCGCGATGTAGCCCATCAGGCTCTGCGCGGGGATGTTCCACTCTTCGCACGTCGGGCTCGGGGTGTAGAGGTAGTAAATCCCGTTGTCGCACCTGTACCAGGGCGACACGTATGCCGGCACGTTGGTGGGAAAGAGGTAGTAATAGTTCAGCGCCTCGACGTGGTTGCCGCAGCAGGCGGCCTCGGCGTTGTTGGTCGTATAGAGGTGCTGGCCGGTCGAGTTGTCGTCCGAGCGATCCACGCCGATGCCGTGCGGGAGGCAAGTATCGACGCAGCTGGCGCCCGAGCAGGTCGCCGTCGACAGCGGGGGCGGCGTGCCGCAGCTCGTCCCGTTGGCCACGGTGCTCCACGTGCTCGTGCTCGCGGCCGACTGGCAACTCTGGCAGGCGTTGCTGGGGTTCAGCGTCCCCGACGACACGACGCTCCCGCCGATGTCGCAGTCGGCCACGCAGCTACCCGCGACGCAGATGCTCGTGCCGCCGTTGCACGGCGTCCCGGTCGCCAGGTTGCTCCAGCCGTAGTTGTTCACGCTCGGCTGCGCGCTCTGGCACGCGTTGGCCGGATTGATCGTGCCCGCGGGGTAGAGGGTGCCCCCGACGTAGATGTCGCTGACGCAGCTCTCCGAGCCGCAGATCTCCCCGACGGCGCAGAACGTTCCGTTGGCCAGCCCTGTCCATCCCCCCGTGCTGACGCCCGGCTGGCAGCTCGCGCACGCGTTGCCGGGCTCGAGAGCGCCGCTCGCGTACGACATTCCGGCGATCTCGCATCCGCTGCCGCAGTTGCCCCCCGTGCAGATGAGACCGCTCCCGCAGCTCTTCCCGTTCATCACGCTGCTCCATCCGCCCGTGCTGGCGGAGGGCTGGCAGCTCTGGCAGATGTTGTTCGTGTTCACCGTCCCCGGGCTGTAGATCTGCCCGCCGATGTCGCAGTCGCTCGAGCAGACCCCCGCAACGCAGATTTCCCCGGGGACGCCGCAAGAGCTCCCGTCCGCCAGGTTCGTCCACGACGTGGTGCTGACGCTCGGCTGCGCGCTCTGGCACGCGTTGGCCGGGTCAAGAGTGCCACTCGGGTAGATCATCCCACCGACGTAGATGTCGCTCGCGCAGACGCCGGCCGCGCAGACCTGCCCGGCCGGGCAACCGGTCGTCCCGTCGGCGAGGTTGGACCAGCCGCTCGTGCTCACCGTGGGCTGGCAACTCTGGCAAGGGTCCGCCGGGTTGAGCGCCGCAGGGGAGACCGACGCAGCGCTGATGGTGCAACCCGCCGCGCAGCTGCCCGACTCGCAGAACAGACCCGCCCCGCACTGCGCGTCCGTCGTGCACGGGCCGCAGCCGCCGAGGATGCACACCTGCCCGGCGGTGCACTGGGAGGTTGCCGTGCAGAACGTGCAGAACCCACCGACGCAGGCCTGGGACCCGGCGCATGGAGCAGTCGCGCTGCATGTCGTCTGACACGCCACCGCGACGTTGACCACGTTTGCCCCGGCGACGGTCCCGGTCGCGTTCGTGACGGTGCAGGCCTGCGGCGTGGGCGTCGTCGGATTGCCCGCGACGGTGACGTCGAACGACGCCCCGTTCGCCAGGGGCACGAGGAACGTGAACGCCGTGTTCGAGGCGAGGAAGAGGACGTCGCTGCCGTTGTCCTTCAGCACCACCTGATCGCCGGACGCCAACCCGACGATGCTCCCGCCGATGGTAAAGAGGCCGCCGTCCGACGTGGCGCCATCCGACGTGGCGCCATCCGACGTGGCGCCGTCCGACGTGGCGCCGTCCGACGTGGCGCCGTCCGAGGACCCACCGTCGCCCGCCACGCAAGACCCTGCCTGGCAGGTCTCTCCGCTCGTACACTGGGAGGAATCGGTGCAAGCGCCGCAGATACTCGCCACGCAAGCCTGTCCCCCAGTGCACTGGGAGGTCGCAGTGCAAGGGCCGCACACGCCGGACACGCACGCTTGACCTGCGCCGCACTGGGAGGTTGCCGTGCAGGAGCCGCATATGCCGGAGAGGCACGTCTGTCCCGTGGCGCACTGCGAGCTGGTCGCGCATGGGCCACATGCGCTCGCGACGCAGGCCTGGCCTTGCGGGCATGTATTTCCGCATCCGCCGCAGTTGGCCGGATCAGCCGCCGTCGGGAGGCATCCGCCGTCGCAGGCGGAGGTCCCCGACGGACACGTCGCGCCGTCCGAGGGCGAGGTGTCTGCAGGTGCGCTGGAGTCGCTGGCGTCACCACTTGCATCGTCCTCGGCGTCCGGGGGCGTCGCCGTATCTGCTCCCGTGTCCGTGGCGGTTTGCACGTCGTTCGCGGCGTCCGTCGGGGCGCTACACGCGCTGTTGGAACACTGCCCACCGTTGCAGCTCATCGCACACTGGCCGCAGTTCGCCGGGTCCGCCGTGGTGTCGACGCAGCTCCCGTTGCACATCGTCTTCGGCGCTGCGCAGGTCGCGCCGTCGGGTAGGGTCCCCGCTTCGAACTCCGGCGCGTCGCTCACGGCGGCGGTACCGCCGCAGCCCGCAAGCACCCCGAAGAAGAGCGTAATCCCTGCGACTACACGCACGGATTGAGCCGCCACGTCCGTCCACCGATCGGCGCTTCGCATGCCGTCTCTCTCCCGCGTGACAAGGCTCCAGCATGACACTAAGAGGAAAAGCTCTGCGACGCAACACGCGCAGCACCCTCGCGGGCTTCGCGCCCGCGTCGGACCAGAATCCCCGACACCGTTGCCCTTCGCACGAGCTATCGTGCGCGGCCATGCCCTCGCCCAACCGCAGTGAAGTGAAATCGAAGCTCGCCGTGTTCACCGTCCTCGCCAGCGCCCTCCTCGGGGCGTGCAGCTCCACGAGCGCGGGCGGCGATGGTGGTGGTGGCGGAGGGGGCTCGACGAGCGCCTACGACGCCACGGGGACCTTCACGGTCACCGCCGACGGCGTCGCCGCGACCATCACCGGCGCCATCGTCGGTACGTACGAGAATACGTTCACCCAGTGGAACGGGGAGAGTAGCCCCGACCTCGCGGCGGCCGGCGGCACTCCGCAACCGATGACGGTCGCGGGAACGTTCCCGTCGGGTGATACCGGCTCCATCACGATCAACCTGGCCCACATCACGACGATGCCCGCGGCGGGCACCTTCAACTGCATGGACAGCACCGACTACCAGCTCAACATCGTGTTCCAGCTCTTCCCCCAGGGGAGCACCACGGCGGTCAAGGAGTGGGGCCCGGACGGCTCGTCCCTGAGCTCGTGCACGATGACGCTCGAGGCGCCGACGATGGTGACCGAGACGGCCAACGGCCTCAGCTTCCCCGTGTACCTCGCCCACGGCTCCCTCACGGCGACGATGAAGGACATTGGGTTCGGGAGCACGCAGTCGGACGGCTCGTCCGGGCAGCTGGCGCTCACCTGGTGATCTAGCCCTCCGCCCCGTGCCCGTGCCCGTGCCGTGCCCGTGCCCGTGCCCGTGATGTAGGGCGACCGCGGCTCCATGGTAGGTTTGGCCCGTGTACCCCCCGGTCCAGCCGACCCTAGCTGCCGCGCCGCCGAAGAAGCCGCGCGTCCTCGCCATTGCCCTCGTCTGCTTCGGGCTCGGCTGCGGCGTCGGCTTCGCGGCAGGGGTGCTCTCGGTCCGAGGCGCCCGGGACTTCGTCGTCGGCCTCTCCCGGACCGAGGCCCCGGCTGAAGTGTCGAAGTCCGTCACCATCGATCGCCCGGCCTTTCAGCTCCAGTACCCGGGCAACTGGCGGGTCGACACGAAGGACGAGGACTACGACCCCGACCGCATGTTCTCGGTCGACTCTCCGGGCCAGAGCTTCGCCATGTTCTTCATCAGCGAGGCGCCGGTCGAGGCTTCCATCCAGGGCCAGGTCAGCGCGCAGACCGCGAAGGTCATGAAGGACGCGTCGCAGACCCCGTTCACTTCGTGGGGCGGGCACACCGGCAAGGGGGTGCTCCTCGCCGGCAAGCAGCTCGGGATGACGCCGGGCAGCGTGCGGATCTTCGCGTTCCACGAGGGGGAGATGACCTACACGGTGGTCGAGTCCACCTACGACGACGATCGGGCGGACGTGCAGCCAGGGTTCGATCTGATCGCGCGGACGTTCCGGGTGAAGGGGTCCTGACGACCGCTCTCTCCAGGTCCGCTCCCGCTCGGCCTGCATCGGGTTGGCCGCGGGTTGCCATGGGTTGCGGAGAGCTGGGGAGCGGCCCGCGAGAGCGAACCAAGACGGCGCGTTGGTAAGGGTCACGGGCGTCACGCTTCACCCTGAACGTCGCTTGGCATGGGTTACGGCGGTCATGCTCGACCCTGACGGCGGCTTGGTGAGGGTTACGGCGGTCATGGTCAACCCTGACGGCGGCTTGGTGAGGGTTACGGCGGTCGTGCTCGACCCTGACGGCGGCTTGCGAAGGGTTGCGGCCGCCGGGGTTGACCCTGACGGGTGGCTTGGTGAGGGGTACGGCCGTCAGGGTCGACCCTGACGGCGGCCTGGCAAGGGTTGCCGCCGCCAGGCCTTGCCATGACGTGCGGCCTGGTCCGGGAGGAGGCCGCCAGGGTTGACCCTGACGGCGGCCTGGCAAGGGTTGCCGCCGCCAGGCCTTGCCATGACGGGCTTCCTGATCCGGGAGGAGGGCGTTCTGGTTTACGAGGACGGGCCTCCTGATCCGGGAGGAGGGCGTTCTGGTTTACGAGGACGGGCCTCCTGATCCGGGAGGAGGGCGCTCTGGTTTACGAGGCCGGGCCTCCTGATCCGGGAGGAGGGCGCTCTGGTTTACGAGGCCGGGCCTCCTGATCCGGGAGGAGGGCGTTCTGGTTTACGAGGACGGGCCTCCTGATCTCGGAGGCCGGTCGTGGTCGCGCCGCGCGCTCACGCTGCGGCTGTAGCCCGGCGTATACGGCGGTCCGTTCACACCCCCGCGTCGGCGCCGCGCCGCGAGGTCGCAGGCGTGCGGAGCCGTGGCTCGGATGTTGCTGAGCGCCCACAGCAAATGCGTGCCTGGCTCTTCGCGCTCATTTCCTCGTTGCTGGGAGGCTTGCTCGGCGCCTCACCGGCGTTCGCCCAGGAGTCGAAGGGCGCCACGCTCCCGCCGGTCAAACAGGCGTTCGACGGGACGCACTTCATCGCGCTCGAGCCGTCGGCGGGCTTTGCCACGCCTCTCGGCTACGCAGGCGCGAGCGTCGTGTTCACCCCGGTCCGCTGGTTGTCCTTGCACGGCGGCGTCGGCGCCGGAGCCGTGGGGGCGCAGTGGGAAGCGGGCCTTCGCGGGAGGATCCCGATCCGACTGGGTCGCTCGCTGGGCGGAGCGGCGCCTGCCTGCCCGCAGCAGGTCGCGCCTTGACGCTGCCATGCAACGGGCTCGTGCTGCGCTGGACGGCTATCGCAGTCCAGCCTGCGACGACCCGGAGCTGCTGGGTCTCCCGACCGGGGCCGAGGTCCGCTGGATGGTCGAGGCTCTACGGGCAACGCCGTTCGGGTAAGTCGCTCCGCGCTCGCTCTACCGACTTACGCCCGTCGCGTGTCTCTCACTCCGCGTACATCTTGATCCCCGTCGCTGCGGCGAAGGACAGCCTGTAGGCCTCCGCCCAGTCGGGGTGGCGCACGACGACGTGCCCGTCGGACAGCAAGGTCTGCTTCCAGTTGCGGCGCGGCGTGCCCGGGCGGAGCAAGCGCTCCTCCACCATCCACGGCCCCGCCTCGCGCAGCCAGTCGCCGAGGCCGGTGATCTGCGTGACGCGGCCGCGGCCCTGCGCTCGCTTGAACACGATGCCGACGTTGTACTTGCGCTCCGCCTTGGCCTCGAACGTCTTCCAGCAGGCGACGCGGGCCCACTCGCGGAACAGATCGATGTCGGAGGTGTAGTTCATCTGATCGACGATGTGCGCGCCGCCGGGGCGCCCGCCGATCTCTCCGAACACGGCCTCCCCCTTCGGCGTCAGAAACCACTCCATGTGGGTGAAGCCATCGCCCATGCCGAGCGCCGTCAGCACCTTGCGCCCGAGCTCCACGCCGGGCGCGAGGCGGGGCTGGTACATGTCCCGCACCGTGATGATGACGGGGCTGATCCACTCGATCGAGCGCATCTCGATGGGCTTGGGCAGGTACGAGGCGACGTTCTCGTAGACGGGCTTGCCGTCCACGCACACGGTGTCGAACGTGAACTCCTCGCCCTCGACGTACTCCTCGCAGCTCGCCTCGGGGACGCCTCGCATGGCGAGGATGGCGGCGTCGAGCTCGGCCTTGTCCGTGACGCGGTAGGTGTCCGCGCTCCCGGCGCCGGCGATGGGCTTGAGGATGAGCGGGAAGCCGATCTCCTCGGCGGCGGCGCGCGTCTCCGTCTCGGTCTTCACGCGCTTGGAGCGGGGCACGCGGAGGCCGGCGGCCGCCACGCGCTCCTTCATGATCTGCTTGTCCCGGAAGCCGCGGACGACGTCCTCGGTCATGCCGGGCATCTTCCAGCGCTCGCGCAGGCGGGCGGCGAGCAGGACGAGCGGCTCCCAGTTGGCGAGCACGCGGTCCACCGTCGTACCGCGCAGCCACGCGGTGACGCGGTCCATCACGTCCTCCTCGTCCATGATGCGCGGGACGTGGAGGTAGTCGTGCAGGTACGGCCGCACGCCCTGCGGCAGCGCCTCGCGCGGCGTGTCGCCCACGCCGTAGACCTTGGCGCCGACCTCGGCGAGGCCGCGCGTGTACTGGATCATCTCCGGGGGATAGGAAGGAGCGAGAAAGACGACGCGCATGGGCGGAACCTATCACGGCTCCGGGGCAAGCTCAGCCGAACAACACGGCGCGGAGTCAGTGAATCGTGAACGTGTTCTCGACGATCTTCCCGGCCGTCGCCGACTGGTGCGTGGCCAGGCCGTTGCCCGTGGCGGGATCGATCGCGATCGACGGCAAGGTTCCGCTCGCGTCGACCTGGACGGCGGGCTCCCAGGTGATCGTGCTTCCCGAAACCACGCCCAGCGCGGCGTAGAGCCCCCCGTTCGCCTCGTGCACTTCGATCGCGACGAGCCCGTACGTCGGGTGCTGGTAGAGGGCGATGGCCGGGTGCGCTCCCCCGGTGCCGAAGGCAGTCGAGGTGCCGAAGCTCGGCACCGGGTAGGAGGAAACGCCGTTGCTGGGTCCGCCCGTTGCCACCCCCGGGGTGAGGGTCCCCAGGCGGTAATAGAGGCTCGTGCCCATGGAGTCGTTGTGCAGCTCCACCAGGACCGTCGATGAGCCTGCGCTGGGCCCGATCGCGACGACCGGGCTCTGGCTCGCACCCATGTCGTATTCGACCGAGCCCCCGAGGGAGACGCCGTTGTTGCTGGGGCCGGTGGGCGCGAGCGCCGGCGTGTAATAGAGCGGCCCGGCCCCTGCCGCGCTCATGTGGACCTCCAGGGCCGACGTGGCGCCGCCGGACGACGGGATGGCCGCGATACGCGGCCGGAAGCCCATCCCGTAGCTGTTGCCGGTCGGCCAGGTCATCGACGTGGCAGACGTCAGGGAGCCGAAGAACCAGTACAGCCCGCCCGCCTTTGGCGTGGGAGAGGAGGCCGACAGTCCGTCGGCGTCGTGCACCGCGACGATGAGCCCTGTCGAAGCGAGCGCGGCGATCGACGGCTGCCAGCCGAATGTATAGGCAGCGGGCACGGCGAAGGACCCCGCGTTCGCCTGCGCGCCCGCCTGCCAGGAGAGGTTCGGCCCGCTGCCGGAGACGTACGCCTGCTGATCGACCTGGACGGCCCATGCCCCGTACGACGCCGACGTGCCAACGGCCACGGACGGAAAGACGGCGGAGACGACGGCCGCGTCCGACACGTCGGCTCCCCACACCAGCGTGGGCCCACACTGGCCCGCTGCGCATACCTGCCCGGCGCTGCACACCGTGCACGCCGCGCCGCAGTGGCTCGGATCGGTGTTCGTGCTGTAGCAAGACCCGCTGCAGGCGCCGAACCCCGGGTTGCACGCGACGCCGCAGGTCGATGCGTTGCACACGGCCGTGCCGTTGGTGGCCCCCGGGCACGACGCGCAGCTCGCGCCGCAGTGGCCCGGGTCGCTCGTGGTGTCGAACTGGCAGGGCGTCGCGCCCCCGCACGCGCTGTATCCCTGGGTGCACATGGCGCTGCAGCCGCCGCTCGTGCACGCGGCAATACCGTTCGTGACGCCCGGGCACGCCGTGCAGCCCGCGCCGCAGTGGGTCGGATCGGTGTTCGTGTCGTACTCGCAGGAGCCCGGAGTCCCGCACCCGGAGTACCCCGATGCGCAGCTCGCCCCGCACGTGCCCGCGGCGCACGTGGGCGTGCCGTTGGCGACCGAGGGGCACGCCGTGCAGCTCGCGCCGCAGAAGCTCGGGTCGGTCTGCGTGTTGGCGCAGGTGCCTCCGCAGTTCGTCGTCCCCCCGCCGCAGGTGAGCGAGCACCCGTACATGCCGGCGTCGCCCTCCGTGCAGTTGGGGGTGCTCGTGCCGACGCACGACGTGGTGCAGCCTCCGCAGGTCGCGGGCAGCGTGATGTTCGTGCCGCAGCCCATCCCGGGGGTCGCGTTGCAGTCCATGAACGCCGCCGAGCACGTATAGCGGCATACCCCGCCCACGCACGAGAGCCCGCTCGCGCTCACGTTCGGCAGCGCGGTGCAGTCGTTCCCGCACGCGCCGCAGTTGTGGATGTCGGTCGGCGTGGCGCAGCCGCCGTCGTCGCACGGCGTCGCGCACGCCGAGTCCGCCGTCCCCGAGTCCCCCGCGGGCCCGTCCGTGCCCGGCGAGGAATCGACCGCGGTCGCGTCGGTCGCGGCATCGCCCGCGGGGCCGTCGCTCTGGGTCGTCTCGGCAACGGTCGCGTCCGCCGGTGAGTCCCCGGTCGTTCCGTCCTGCGCCTGGCCCGTGTCGCCGCCTCCGTCGGGTACGGTGGCGTCGGCGCCCGCGTCCTCGGAAGCGGGGAGCGCAGGGAAGTCGACGATGGCCGCGCACGCCGTCGCCAGGAGCGGCAGCGCGAGCGCCTGCGCGAGGCGAAGCGTCCGGATCAAAACGACCGCCCGAGCACGAGCCCGCCGCCGCCGGGACCGAGGCTCGGCACGAGGGTCATCGCCGTGGCGCGGGGAGCCGAGGCGGGGGCCGTGAAGAACAGGATGGCGCCGCCGACGAGGAGGGCGCCTCCGGCGATGAACCCGACGGTCGCGATCGTGCTGTCCGTGAGCCCTGTCGTGCGGTCGCTCACGGCCTTGCCGTAGGCCGCGCCGGCGCAGCTCGCGGCGCTGCCACAGGCGCTCTCCTGCTGGTTCTTCTCGGAGAAGGCGAGCAGCCCGAACACGCTGCCCACGGCGAGACCCGCGACACCGACCCCGCCCGCCGCCAGGCCGAGGATCTTGTGGGTGCCCATCCCGCCACCGACGTCCGCCGTCGTTGTCGGGCTGGCAGGCGCCGCCGGCGCCGATGCAGCAGCGCTCCCCGCCCCGAAGACGATCTGCTCGCGCCGCCACTTCTCTCCCTCGGTCACGATCAGCGTCCGCGTGACCGTCCGTCCGCCGGCCGCCGTGAACGTGAACACGTGCTGCCCGGGATCGACCGGCGTGGCCCGGCCATCCAGCCTGTCGACCAGGACCTCGCCGTCCACCGTCACGCCCACGGCGGTCACGTCCGCACCCGAGGCGTCCTTTGCCTGGAAGGCGATCGTGGGCAGGGCCCTCTCGACCTCGTCGAGCCACTTCGCGCAGTCGCTGCGCACGATCGACGGACACGCGGCGTCGACGCAGAGGCGTAGCTGGTCCCTCGCCAGGCTCAGCTTTCTGCCGAGACGCAGGTCCTGCGCCTTGGTGTTGGCGTCGAGGCACTGCTCCTTCGATATCGCCCGCGCGGGCCTCGTCGCCGCAGACAGGACGATCGCGACCACGAGAGCGAAGGCGCGACGGACACCGATGTCGCGGAGAACAAGCGGCATTTGGACGCGATCGTCCTCCCGTTCCGCCAGCCGGTCAAGAACCGACGGCGAGCCGCGGCGTCACGCCAGCGTCGTCAGCTCCTCGAATGCCGCGTAGTAGACGCGCCGGAACTCCGTCAGCGTCGTCGCTCCCGCCACGGACCGGTGCGTGACGATGTTGCGGACCTGCGCGAGCACCCCGAGGCGGTGGGCTAGGCGCACCGTCTTGTCGGCGTCCCTGGCCTGGACCTTCAGGAGGTTCTTGGGGCCGGAGGGGTGATCGACCGCCAGAAAGAGCATGAGGCGCGACCACTCGGTGACCGACTCCGGAGAGTCGAGCGATTTCAGGCGCCGCTCCTGGTACTCGCGCAGGCCGTTCACCACCGAGCGAAGCGGGACCTCCACCGAGACCGCGCCGACCATGACCGGGTCCGTCCACCGCTCCGCCAGGTAGCGCTGGTAGGTGGGCCACGCGGGGCCGAGCAGCCCGCCCGCGAGCTCCCAGAGTGCGCGGGGATCTTGCTGGAGGGCGCGCAGCCGGGGCGCGAGCCACGCGTGCATGTAGCCCTCGAGGCACTTCATCCAGAGGATGATCGCCGCGGACTGATCGGTGTCGGCGCCGCGCGCGGTCGAGCCGTACAGCATCTCCGCGGTCCGCAGGCTCTTGCCGAGCGGCTCGAAGCCGCGGACGACCGAGAGGCGCGTCCACGCCGGGAACGCCGCCGCGATGTCTGCGTCGACCGAGGTGGAGCTCGTCTTTGCAGGGCGCGTCGCCTCGAGGGCCATGATCTTGAGCGCCAGGAGCGGCTCGTAGACGGGGTCGTCATGGCCGACGCGCGTGAGGGACGCGCCCACGGCCTCGGCAAAGGCCTGCGGGTCCGCCTCCGGGAGCGCGATCTGCGCCGCCACCCGGTGCGCCGAGGCCCGATCGAAGGCCCGCGAGACGAACTCGAGCACGCGCCCCGTGGCCCCCAGCCCGAGGAGCGCCTCCGCGGCGCGCTCCTGGATGACCGGGTCCACGTCGCCGAGGGCGTGCGCCAGCGTGGCCTCGTGTGACCTGTCCGTGCGCGCGCGCCCGAGCGCGATCACGGCCTGCTCCCGGACGCGGGGCGCCTCGTCGTCCACGAGGCCCACGAGCAGCTGCGTCGTCGCCGGCGTGGGCGTGAGGCCCGCGACGCGCGCCGCCGCCGCGCGCACGGCGCTGTCGGGGGACGCGAGGAGCTTCGGGAGGCGGTCGTGGGCGCGCGCGAGGGAAGGGGGCGGCGTCGACCTCGGAGCCGAGCGCACGGGGACGTCGTCGGTGCTCGGGGCGGGGACCGACGCGGCTCCCTCTGCCGGCTCCGCCGGGCGCGCCAGGGACAGCTCGATCGCCCGGCTCACGGCGCCGAGGGCCCGCGGGTCGTCCTCGCGGTTCCACAGGAAGACCAGATCCGCGAAGCGCGCGGGCGACCCGATCTCGCCCAGGGCGACGAACGCCGCGAGGCGCAGGTCCGCCCGCTCGGGCTCGCTGCGGGCGAGCGCGACCAGATCCGGCACGAGCGAGCTCGCGTCGAGGTTGCCCGCGACGTACGCAGCGCGCCGCCGCACGAGCGGATCGGGGTCGCCGAGGGCGCGCCTGACGAGCACCTCGATGCGTGCCCGGTCTGCCTTCGCCATCGCGCCGGGCCTCGCTCCGAGCTGGAGCGCCCAGAGGAGCGCCGCGCGCAGCTCGGGCGCGGGATCTTCCGCGAGGGGAGTCAGGTGGTCGAGCACGAACGCGAGCGGCGCGAAGGCGCCGATGGTCTGCGCTGCGGCCACGCGTACGGGCACGTCCCTGGACGCGAGCGCGAGCTCGACGAGCGCGCCCTGCTCCCACGCCTCGTTCGCCTCGATCGAGCCGGCCGCCCGCGCGCGGACCGCGACGTCCACGCCGGGGTCCCTGGCCAGGCGGAGGAGCAGCCTCGTCACGTCGGGCACGCGAAGCTCGGCCACGATCTCGACCACGCCCTCGGCGTCGTCCTGGAGCAGGAGCTCCGCCTGCGCCAGGACGTCGGCGATGGGCAGCGTGCGCAGGCGCCGGGCGAGCGCCGCGCGCACGGCGCGATCCTTCTCGGTCAACGCGGCGAGGATGCGCTCGGTCGCGTCCGTGCTTCGCTCCGCCTTGAACGCGCGCGCGGCGAGGCCCGCCAGGATGCGGAGATCGGCGTCCTCGTCCCGCGCGAGCCTCCGGAGCGTGCGGAGGACCGCGGGCTGCCCGATCTCGGCGAGGTAGCGCATCGCCGCGACGAGCACGGCGCGGGGCGGCTCGCCGGCGAGGACCTCGATGGCGACGGCCTCTCCCTCGCGCGACCGGATCTCGGTCAGCGCCGCGAGCGCCGCCTCTGCCTCCCTGTGGCCCCGGGTCACGAACGGGACGAGCCGCGACGCGGCGCTCTCGGCCCCCATCCGCCCCAGCGCCGCGATGGCCGCGAGCCGCAGCGGGCCCGCCGTCTCCTCCGAGAGGAACCCCGAGGCGATGGCCTCCTCCAGCGCCGGGAACGCGATTCCGCCGGCGGCCGACAGGGCGGCGAGGACGACGGACGGATCCTCGTCGCCGAGACGAGCGTGGACGTACGGCAGGAGCCACAGGTTGTGGAAGCCCCGCCCCATCGCGTGCAGCAGCGCCGCGCGCTCCTCGGGGGCGTCGGCCTCGCCCGCGACCGCGAGCAGCGCGAAGGCGGCCCGCTCCGCCACGTCCCAGGTCGCGTCGAATGCGCGGCCCGCGAGCGCGCCGAGGAGCCGGTAGGCGTCTACCCGGAGGGCGAGCGTCGGCGCCTCGTGCGCGATGCGGACGAGGGGGCCCAGCGCGAGCTCGGGCGACATCCGCTCCTCTTCGAGCGCGCGCCGGATGGAACGGTCGTCGGTATCCATCGGGGACAGGACCCAGCCTACCACCCGAGCGGCCGCGAGAAGCCCGCTAACCGGCGCTCTTCACGCAACGGAAGCCGCCGGCGGCGAAGCGGTAGTCGGGGGCGTAGCTCGTGCGCGCGTAGGTGCGGAGCGCGCGCGGGCCGAACATCCACGAGCCGCCGCGCATCACGACCGTCGGCGCCTCGGTGCTGTTCTGCGGGTTGTGGCTCGGGCCCGATCCGTAGAACTCCGGCTCGTCGAACTCGTCGCACCACTCGAGGACGTTGCCCGCGGTGTCGAGCAGCCCGAAGGGTGAGGCTCCGTCGGGGTGCGCGTCGACGGGCGTGGTGCCGCCCGACATGCGCGCGAAGTTCGCCCGCCTCGCGTCCGGCTCGGAGCGACCCCACGGGTAGCGCCTGCCGTCGGTGCCTCGCGCGGCCTTCTCCCATTCCGCCTCGGTGGGCAGGCGCTTGCCCGTCCACACGGCGTACGCCTTGGCGTCCGCCCACGACACGTACGTCACCGGGTGATGGGCGAGCTTGGCCGACTTGCCGGCCGCGCCGTCCTGGAGGAAGCGCGCCGCCCCGGGCCCGGTGGGCTGGTAGCCGGTCACGCCGACGAAGCGAACGAACTGCTCGTTCGTGACGGGCGTGCGATCGATGTAGAAGGCATCGATGTGAACGGTCCGCCGCGCGGGCCCCATGAGAAAGGGCCCCGAGGGTACGAGCACCATCTCGTGCCCTCCCGTCTCCGTCAGCACGGGGGCGAGCGGCCGGTTCGAGGTCGTCGCCTGCGCTGGCCCGAGCCCCGCGAGCGCCTCGTCGAGCCGCTCGCGGAAGCGCGCGCAGGTGGGCGGCCGGTCTGCGGGGTCCTTCGCGATGGCGTCGAGGATGAGCGCCTCCAGGGCCGGCGGCATGTCCTCGCGGAAGCGGGACGGGGGCTCGGGCGCCTTGGAGACGTGGGCCATGATGAGCGCGAAGTGGTTCTCCTCCTCGAACGGGAGCCGTCCGGTGGACAGCTGGTAGAGCGTGATGCCCAGCGAATAGACGTCCGAGCGGATGTCCACCGTCGCCGGCGCCCGCACCTGCTCGGGGGAGATGTACTTGCAGGTGCCGAGGAAGGCCCCGCTCATCGTGTAGCTCGTCCCCTCCAGGATCTTCGAGATGCCGAAGTCGACGAGCTTGGGCCGCAGCCGCCCCTCCGACTCGACGACCAGGATGTTCTCGGGCTTGAGATCGCGGTGCACGATGCCGCGGGCGTGCCCGTCCTGCATCGTGTCGAGGACGGCGCCGAAGAGCCGGCGGATCTCCCCGAAGGGCATCTTGCCGCGCCACCGGGCGAGCTGGTGCGTCAGGTTCTGACCAGGCACGTACTCCATGACGATGGCGAGGAGGTGCTCGTCCTCGAGGAAGTCGTAGACGGCGACGACGTTCGGGTGCGCCCAGCTCCGGAGCACCTTCGCCTCGCGCGCGAAGCGGCGGCGGATCTGCGGGTCGCCGGCGAGGTTCGTGTGGAGGCACTTGATCGCCACTGCGCGATCGAGCTCGCCGTCGTGCGCGCGGTAGACGACGCCCATGCCTCCCTCGCCCACGATCTGCTCTATCCGGTAGACGGACAGGACGGTCCCGGGCTCGAGGCGCATCGGCGGGAGGCGCGGCCGGGCGTCGAGCTCGGTGTCCGCCACCCGCGTGGCGCTGATGGCGTCCCTCGGCGCGCCGCACGAGGCGCAGAAGCGGGCTCCGCCGGGGATCGTGGCCGAGCACCGCGTGCACGTGCTCGGGCTGGAGCGGAAGGCGCCCATCTCCAGGCGATTGTCGCACACAACACGGCCACATCGACGCGGTTCGGCGCTTCGCAGGCCGAGGACGCGCGAGGTTCGCCGCGCGTTGCTACGGAGAGGCGCCTCGTGGCATGGTCCGCCCCACATGAGCGAAAGTGCGCACTGCAGCGGTACCGAAGAGGGGACCCCGCGGGGCCTCGTCCTCGTCGTCGACGACGACGAGATGCTCCGGGAGACCCTGTGCGAGGTGCTCGCCGACGCCGGCTACGAGACCGCGAGCGCCGTCGACGGCGTCGAGGCCCTTCGCTACCTGCGGGACGGCGGCGCGCCCTGCGTCATCCTGCTCGACCTGATGATGCCCAACATGGACGGCTGGCAGTTCCGGATCCGCCAGGAGAAGGATCCGCTGCTCTCGAAGATCCCCACGGCGGTCATGACGGCCAGCTACTCGGTCACGACCGCGCAGATCCACGCCGACTACTTCCTCAGGAAGCCCATCAAGCTGGACGAGGTGCTCCGCGTCGTCGCCGAGTGCGCAGCAGCCAAGCGCAGCGCCTGAGGCCGCTCGCGCAGCCCGTTCCCTCGCGGCGCGACATGTTCTAGGTTGCGCCGGCCATGCCCCGAAATGTCGTCTTCGTAGCTCCGTTTCCGACCGAGACCACTCTCCGCTTCGTGCGCGCCGCTGCGCGGCTCGAGGACGTTCGCCTCCTCGGCATCGTGCAGACGCCGCCGTCGGGCCAGGATGCCCGCTACTTCGACGACATCGTCCGGGTGACCGATCCCCTCTCCACGTCCGACATCATCGACGCGACGGAGATCTTCCGGCGCCGGCACGGCGCGCCGCACCGGATCATCGGGATCGTCGAGGCCCTCATGGTGCAGCTCGCGCAGGCGCGTACGCACTTCCAGGTGCCGGGCACGTCGCCCCGCGTGGCCGAGCTCTTTCGCGACAAGGCCATGATGAAGGACGCGCTCCGCGACGGCGGGCTCCCCGTCGCGCGCCATCAGCTCGTGCGCAGCCAGGCCGACGCGAAGAAGTTCGCCGAGCTCGTCGGCTTCCCGATGGTGCTGAAACCGCCGGCGGGCATGGGCGCCAAGGCGACGTTCCGCGTGAGCTCGCCCGAGGCCCTCGCGAGGGCCGTGGAGGGCATGGGGGCGAGCGAGCAGCGGGCGCGGCTCGCCGAGGAGTTCTTGCGCGGGCGCGAGTTCAGCTTCGAGACGGTGACGTGCGGCGGCAAGCCCCAGGTCGACTCCATCTCGCACTACCTGCCGACCTGCCTCGAGGTGCTCGAGAACGAGTGGATCCAGTGGTGCTGCATGCTCCCGCGCGACATCGGGGGTGAGGAGTACAAGGAGGCCCGCGCCATGGGCCAGCGGGCCGTCAAGACGCTCGGCCTGGACGACGGCATGACGCACATGGAGTGGTTCCAGCGGGCCGACGGGAGCCTCGTCATCGGAGAGATCGCCCAGCGCCCGCCGGGGGCGAACATCACCCGGATGACTGGCCTCGCCCACGACATCGACCCGTACCGCGCGTGGGCGCGCGCGGTCGTCGACGGGCAGTTCGACGGGCCCTGGGAGCGCAAATTCGCCGTAGGGTGCGCCTTCCTCCGCGGGATGGGGCGCGGTCGGGTCGCCGGCGTCACCGGCGTGCACGAGACGCACGAGGCCGTAGGCAAGTGGATCGTCGAGGCGAACCTGCCCAACCTCGGCGCGCCCAAGAGCGACGGGTACGAAGGCGACGGCTACGTCATCGTGCGCGATCCGAGCACCGCCGTCGTCCAGAAGCTGCTCGCCACGATCATCGATACCATCAAGGTCCACTACGCCTAGGCCTCGGGGACGAACGGCTTCATGGGCGGCTCCCGGAAGGATCGGCGCGAGCAGGAGCGGCTCGAGAGCAAGGCCCTTCGCCGCGCGCTCCCGCTCATCAAGGACAACCCCGTCCGCGCCGCCGTCCGCACGCGCTACGCGGTGAGCCTGGCCGGGGGGAGCGCGCCCGAGGCCGTCCTTGCCGGCGCGCACCGCGAGGCCGACGCCTTCGGCGCGAAGATCTTCGCCGGGTCCGGCGCGCCCGCGTGCGCCGCCGGCTGCTCGCACTGCTGCGAGCACGTCAACGTCGGCGTGAACGCGGTCGAGGCGCGGGCGCTCGCGAGCCACCTGCGCCAGCTGCCGCCCGCAGCGCTCGAGGCCGTCCGCCAGCGGATCTCCGCGAACGCGACCCGCGCGCGGGAGGCTTCCCCTGGCACCTACCCGAGGATGCCGTGCGCCCTGCTCGGCGAGGACCGGCGGTGCACCGTGTACGAGCACCGGCCGTTCGTGTGCAGGCGCGCCCACTCCTTCGACGCCGAGAAGTGCCGGCGGGCGGCCGCCGGCGAGACGCTCGACCTCATGGTCGACGCCCGGGTCATCGCGGCCTACTCCCAGATCGCGACGGCGTTCCGCGAGGCGAGCGCCGGCTTCGGCGGAGACGCAGGGAGCTACGAGCTGCACCAGGCGCTCGACATCCTGCTCGGCCACCCGACGGGAGACCTCTCGCCTGCCCGGGAGCAGACGGACGGGCGGCGCATCCGGGCCGTCGAGGAGGCGTTGAACGCCGCGCTCCGACCGAAGGGGTGATCCAGGTCTGCGCGCGACCCGGGCGCGTCCCGCGGCGGAGCCCTGGCCTCCCGTGTTACAATGCATCTGCCCGCAGTAGCTCAACCTCGCGCACCATGAGACCGTCGCTTGCGATCCCGGCGCTACTCGCCGCGTGGACCGTCGTGGGTTGCCGGACGGCGACGTCCCTCAACGTGTCGGTCGACAGCGAGGTGGGTTGCAATGGCGCCACGGTGGCGCTGGTAGGTGGCGGGAGCCTCGAGGCGCTCGGCATGGTGAGCGCACAGACGGTCTCGAGCCAGTGTGCGGCAGCCGACGGCGGCGAAGCTGCGATGGGGAACGTCGTCATCGTCCCTCTCTCGGAGGACGACGAGAGCATCGCGTTCGCCGTGATGACCCGTCCGGACGGAGAGTCGCCGACCGCGTGCCTCGAGGCGGCCCAGGCGCCTTCGTGCATCGTCGCCAGGCGCGAGCTCCGCTTCATCCCCCACACGGCGCTCGCGATGCGCGTCGACCTGCGGCTCTCGTGCCTCGGCGTGATCTGCCCGGGCGACGAGACGTGCGTGAAGGGCCAGTGCCTCGCGGCGCAGGTGAACCCCGGCAGCTGCAGCGCGTCGTGCGACGAAGGGAGCCTCGCGTCGACCGACGCGGGGACGTCCGAGCGCACCGTCGGTGGGACGCTCACCGGCCTCGCGACGGGGGACTCGCTCACGCTGCAAGACAACGGAGGAGACGACCTCGACCTCACCGCCAACGGCCCCTTCACGTTCGCCACGCCGCTCGCCTCGGGGGCGACCTACGACGTCACCATCTCGCGCGGCCCCACCTCGCCCACGACGCCGTCGTGCGTCGTGACGAACGGGCAGGGCACCGTCGGCAGCATGGACGTCACGGGCGTCCAGGTCGTATGCCGCACGCTGACCACGCTCGCGTCGGGACAGTTGCCGACCGGCGTTCTCGCCCTGGACGCCACGAACGTCTACTTCACCAACTACGGGAGCGGGGGGATGAACAGCGCCGGCACGCTGGTGAAGGTGCCCCTCGGCGGAGGCGCCGCGACCACGCTGACCGCGGGGCTGACCTTCGCCGGGCAGGGCGGCATCGCGGTGGAGGGCTCGAACGTGTACTGGACGACGCAGCCCGTCCAGCGGGGGCCCGTGACGATGATGCCGGTCGCGGGCGGCATGCCCGTCACGATCGCAGGCGGGCTGGGGCGTCCTGCGTCGATCCGTGCGGACGCGACCTCGGTCTACTGGACGAACACCGTCGGCAACTCCGTCACGAAGGCCCCCCTGCAGGGCGGTGCGATCACGACGCTCGCCGCCGGCGAGATGGCCCCTGACGGCCTGGCTCTCGACGCCAACAACGTCTACTGGTCCAACTACAACACGTTCAGCCTGCAGAGCGCTCCCGTGGGCGGAGGCGCGACGACGACGCTCGCCACGGGGCAGGTCGCGGTCTGGGGTATCGCCGCCACCGCGGACGACCTCTACTGGACGAGCACGTCCAACGGCACGGTGGTCCGTATGCCGCTGGCCGGCGGCGCGCCCGTGACGCTCGCCACCGGGCAGAGCAGCCCGTGGGGCATCGCCGTCGACGGCACCACCGTCTACTGGGCCAACAACGGCGGCAACGCCGGCGCGGTGGTGAGCATGCCCGTCGGCGGCGGCGCCATCACGACGCTCGCGTCGGGGCAAGGCGTGCCGTACGGCGTGGTGCTGGACGCCACGAGCATCTACTGGACGAACACCGCGGGCGGGACGGTCATGAAGCTCACGCCGCGCTGAGCCCCTTTCGGCGCCTGGGCCCGGAGCCCACCCGGGGTGGTAGCCTGGCTGAAGCCCCCATGCCGAAGCCCGTCCGGTGCACGATTGCCCAGTGCTCGCTCACGCTGCTCCTGGTCGCCGGTTGCTCGAGCAGCAGCGGCAAGACCGCGCCCAAGCAGGCCGACTCCGGCGCGTCCGCCGGAACGGACGGCAGCCCGGGCGGAGGCTCGGAGACCGGACCTCCGGACGCATCCGATGCCACGCTCGCCCCCGATACCGAGCCGCCTGCGGATGCGAGCGGAGACGCGCCGGTCTCGAACCCCGGCTCCGACGGAGGCCCGGACGCCGGGTCGGGCGGAGCTCCGCCTCAGGCCGCGGCGGTCGGGTACACCGTGAGCACGTTCTCGAGCACGTTCGCGAAGAGCGGCTTCGACCTGGCCGATACGCACGCGAGCGGCTTCGAGTGGTACCTGGGCCAGTACTTCGGCTACGCGGACACGCTGGCCAGCGCCCTCACGTTCAACGCGGACGGCACGGTCACCCTGAACGCCGGCGGCAACCTCGGCTCCACGGCCCCCGTCCGCACCTCGACGTCCGGGTTCGTCGGCACCGCGTTCGGCGGCGGGGCCTACCTGGAGGCGACCTTCAAGTTCGACCCGGCGGACGTCATCAACAACCCGGACACGTCCGCGTGGCCGTCGTGGTGGGGCTTCTCGCTCGAGCACTGCGCGGGCTGGTCGCTGAACCAGACGCTCGACCCGTGGCCCGGCCAGGCCACCGGCTACGCGCACTTCATCGAGACCGACTTCTTCGAATACGACATCTGGAACTTCGCGCCGCACTACGAGTACGCCGGGACGATGCACGACTGGTACGGCGAGTACCCGACGTGCGACCCGAGCTCGTCGAGCTTCTGCAACGTCAGCAACGCCCCGAACGACGGCACGAGCTTCAGCAATTTCGTCGTCACGACCCCGTCGACGACGGACTTCACGCAGTACCACGCGTTCGGCTTCCTCTGGGTGCCGGCGACGGCGACGACGCAGGGCTACGGGCAGTACTACTTCGATGGTCAGGCGGTGAACGACCGCGTCACCTGGTCACTGCTGTCCTCCACCGACAGCCCGCCTCCCGGCACGGCGCCGTGGACGTTCGGCATCCTCGACCAGCAGCACCTCACGCTCAACATCGACACAGGCGTGGGCGAGCCCATGACGCTGCAGTCGGTGCACGTGTGGCAGGCGTCCGCCGCGTCGAACCTGCACTACTGAGCAGGCGCCTCAGCTCGGCAGGTCCACGAGCGAAACGACCCGCCCCCGCACCTTTCCGGGCGCGGGCGCGGGCGCGTCGCGCCGCCGCACGATCATCTTCAGGCCTCCGCGCGGCGCCATCGTGATGGCCACGCGCGGGTCGACGCGCGCGCCGTCCGGCAGCTCCATGCGGAAGCGCTGGAGCAGCGTGGCCAGCACGATCTTGATCTCCATCGTCGCGAACGACGCGCCGATGCACATCCGCGGGCCCGCGCTGAAGGGGTTGTACTCGTAGACGCTCGGCTTGATGGTCTCCCACCGCTTCGGCTGAAACCTGGCCGGCTCCGGGAAGATGTCCGGGTCCCGGTGCATGTGGAAGATGCTGAGGAAGACCTCGCTGCCCGCGGGAAGTCGGTGGCCGGCGAGCTCCGAGTCCTCGGCCACGATGCGGGGGTGGAAGGGCACGGCGGGCAGGATGCGCATGCTCTCCTTCACCACGGCGTCGAGCAGCGGCAGCTGCGGGAGATCCTCGAGCCTCGGCGAGCGGCCGTGGAGCACCGAGTCGAGCTCGTCCTCGAGGTTCCGCGCGATGACCGGGTGCTGCGAGAGCAGAAAGAGCGTCCACGCGAGCGAGTTGGTGCTCGTCTCGTGGCCGGCGGCGAAGATCACGCCGGCGTGGCCGATGAGCTCGTCCTCGTCGAGCGCGCTGCCGTCCTCGTCGCGCGCCGCGAGCAGCGTCGAGAGCATGTCCGTCGCGTCGGGTGACGCGCGCCGCCGCTTGTCCTGGAGGATGGCGGCGGTCTCGCGGTCGATGTCGTGCGTGAGGTCGAGGAAGCGCCTGTAGGGCAGGCCCGGGAGATCGGCGCGCGTCACGATGAGCAGCGGCGAGAACATCGACATGAGCCAGCGCTGCATCATCTGCGCGAGCCGGAGGCCGCGCTCCTTCTCGTCCTCGCCGAAGAGCGTCTTGGTCGCGATGCGCAGCGTGAGCTCGGTCATGTCCGCGTGGATGTCGCGCGTCTCGCCCGGCTGGTAGCGGTCGATCTGCTCGCTCGCGATCTGGGCCATGTCGTCGCGGTAGGTCTCGAGGCGGGTCTTGTGGAAGGCGGGCATGAGCAGGCGCCGGTGGCGGCGGTGGTCCTCGCCGTTCACGTGGAAGAGGCCCGTCATCGTGCGGAGCAGCGGGCGCTCGCGCTCGGGCACGTTGCCCGTGGGGTACATGCGACCGGTGAGGGCGATCATCTGGTAGCGCTCGTGCTGCGTGAGCACCTCGCGGTTGTTCTCCGCGCCCGTCACGGCGACGATCCCCGCTCCCTTCGCCGTCGCGAGCGTCCCCTTGGCCCAGCCGGGCCCCGGGTGGGCTATCCGCGTCGGCCCGCGCACGATGCTCGCCACGTTTCCGTAGCGCGCGAAGAGGCGGTCCAGGTAGCGGATCGGGTCCCTGATGTACCGGAAGATGTTTCCCGCCACGCCGATGCCCCACATGGGAGCGGGGCCGGGCGCGGAGGGGATGGGGACGGCGTCGTTGCTCATCGCTGTGCGGGGAGTGTACCCGGGAGGGCCAGAGGCGTGGTCGAAAGCGCCGCGTCACCAGCAAACCACGGCATACTGGGGCGATGTACGTCGTCGCGCTCGCCGAGCTGGGGGCCACCGTCGAAGCGGAGACGCCGGCGCTCGCCGTGGATCTGGGCGTGACGCCGTACGAGGTGCGCCTCCTCTTGACGGCGGGCCTCCCGGCCATCGTCCTCGCGACGCCGGAGCTCGCGCGCGCCACGTCGCTCTTCGAGGTGCTCCGCAACCGCAAGCACGGCGTCGTGGTGTGCGACAGCGCGGCTACCGTGACGCACGCGTCGATGGTCTCGATGCAGCGCTTCCGCCTCGACGCGGACGCCGTCGTGGCAGACGACCCGGGCGCGGCGGAGACCCGCCTCGACTACGAGGACATCCACGCCCTGTTGCGCGCGACCCACCGCCAGTCCGTCGTCGCGACGGGCACCGTGCGCGAGCGCCACTTCCGGGCCGGCGCGGCCATCATGACGATGGGGGTCGTCAACTCGAAGACGACGGTGCGGGAGGTGAAGACGGAGAGGGAGGAGCGCGAGGAGGTCCTCTACGCCTTCCGACGCAGCGGGGCGACGCCGTGGATCCTGCGGGAGTCCGCGCAGTTCCTGGGGCTCGGGCAGGATCTCGGGCCGACGCGGCACGGCAACTTCCTCACGACCATCCGCCTCCTGCGCGAGCGCTCCCGCTTCGCGCGGTACGACGAGCGCCTCCTCTCGAGGCGCAAGCTGCCCGAGCTCTTTCCGGGCAACGACGGCGTCGACCTGCTCGCGAACGTGCTGTCCTTGTGGTTCGCTGGGGCGAAGGACCCGTACCGGAAGTGAAGTCTCGAAGGGGCAGAGCGTGACGAAAGAGGACGACAACAAGCCCGCGCGGACGGACCTCGGCATGTACCGCGAGAGCCCTCCCGACGCCCCGCCGCCCGCCCCCGTGCAGCTCACGGAGTACGAGCGCAACCTCAAGCTGGCGGCCGAGACGGAGGAGTTTCAACGGCTCCTTCACAAGGGGACACCCCGGAAGTGGACCTTCCTCCGGGTCGTGGGCACCCTCTTCGCCGGCGTGGTCATCCTCTTCGTCCTGCTCGTCGGCCTCGTCCTCTTCACGTGCTCGCGCTGAGCGGCGCCGCCGCGCGTCCGCTGGATCGCCCGCCTGGGGGGACGGCCGACATCGGCGGCATCTTCACGGACGGCACGAGCGTCTACGCCAACGGCAGCATCGCGGGGACGGCCATTGCTCCGTGATCGACGACCCGGCCGATGGTGAGACCTACATGGTCTACCACGCTTGGCTACCCGGCCACGTCAACGGACCCGGCGACGGCCGCCTCCTGCTCGTCGACCTCGTCACCTGGGGCGCGGGCCCGACGCTCCCCGTGGCTCCGTCGGCGGTCTCGCTGCCCACGCCCGGGTCGTGAGGTAGGGACTTTCCTCGCGTGCAAACGCCCGCGCGAGCAGCGGGGGCTCCCGAGTTGGAACAGGAAGGTCGGGAGATCGAACGGTCCTGAATCTGACTCCCTTCCGACCTCGCGGTCTTCCTGTTCAACCACTCTGAGCGCGAACGTGGCCTTGTGAGCCTGGAGCCGGATGCCTCCCGGGCAGGAACGCGGGCACCGTGCGACGAGCGAGGCGGCCCGGTCGACGAACGAGGGCATCCAGGCGACGAGCGAGCCCGTCCAGGCGACGAACGAGCCCGTCCAGGCGACGAACGAAGGCGTCCGGCGGAGGAACGAGGCCATTCGTTCGACGTACGGAGGCGTTCGCTCGACGAACGAGGCCATTCGTTCGGCGTACGGAGGCGTTCGCTCGACGAACGAAGGCATCCGTTCGACGTACGGAGGCGTTCGCTCGACGAACGAGGCCATTCGTTCGGCGTACGGAGGCGTTCGCTCGATGAGTGGAGGCATCCACTCGAGTGGGGGACGCGTTCGCTCGATGAGTGAAGGCATGCACTCGAGTGGGGGACGCGTTCGCTCGATGAGTGAA
>Ga0302279_10001605_pt1 | contig 31793 bp, 21 predicted proteins | sample III_Bog_N3_3_FD_194541 | JGI IMG/M metagenome (GOLD analysis project Ga0302279, IMG submission 194541) | Peat permafrost microbial communities from Stordalen Mire near Abisko, Sweden - III_Bog_N3_3 | ecosystem: Environmental > Terrestrial > Soil > Wetlands > Peat | place: Sweden: Abisko...
ACACTCACCAGTTCCTGACCGAGCAGTTCAGCCTCTCGACGACGGGCACCGGCCCCACATTTCAATCCCCGGCGGCCGACGTCTTCGGCGTCGGCGCGACGCTCAACGTGCCTCTGGTCAATGCGCGCGGCATCTTCGCGCAGCGAACTGCGACGCGGACTGTCGAGGCTGCCGAACGGAGCTTCGACGATACGCGCCGGCTCATCGCGACGAGCCTCGTCCACTCCATGTTGACGACGCTCGCCTCTACGCGTGCGGCGGACCTCAATCGCGTGGGGCTCCGGGCGGCGCTCGAGCGGCTCGAGCTGGCGAAGACGAAGGTGCGCTTCCGTCAGGGGACGGCGCTCGACGTGGAACGGGCGGAGCAGGACGCGGCGGCTGCCCGCTCGACGCTCATCACGGGGGATGAATCGCTCCGCCAGGCGCGGGAGGCGCTCGGGGTGGCCCTGGGCTCGACCGTCGCGATGTCGGCGCCGGGAGACCTGGACTTGGGCGAGTTCGAAAAGGCGGTCGCGCGAACGTGCAAAATGAGCACGGACCTCGAGAGCCGCCCCGACGTCGTCGCAGCCCGCAAACGCGTGGAGGTGGCCGAGCGTACCGTGACGGACGCGTGGTTGATGCTCGCGCCCAGTCTGGGGCTGCAGTCGCAGCTCGCCTATTCGAGCGAGGCGGTCCTCGCGCCGAACACGACCTGGTACGTGGAAGGGGTGCTCACGGTGCCGCTGTACGACGGAGGCTACGCGTCGGGGACGGCCCGAGATGCCCGTGCCGCAGCCGAGCAGTCGAGGCAGGCGCTCACGTTGACGCGGCTTCACGCTCTCGTCGGTGTCGCCCAGGCGACGCGCGCGGTGACCGTGCTCGGAGCTTCGCGAGACGTGGCACAGACGCAGCGCGATCTGGCCAAGAGCATCGACGGTCGAACGCGCGAGGGGTACCTCCACGGACTAGGGACGAGCCTCGACCTCGTGACGTCGGCGCAGTCGCTGAGGCAGGCAGAGATCAATCTCGTGCTCCTCGAGTTTCAGCTCTCCGAGGCGCGCGCCGACGCGGTCCTCGCGAACGCAGCGTGCAACTATTGAGTCGTAGCTCGTTCGCGTCATCCTGATGCGAAGGCGGCCCCCCAGAGACACGCGTGCAACGCCGTCGCGCCTTGGACCTGAGCTATGCTCCGCGCGATGCCCCCCCAGACCGTTCGCCAGAAGCTCGACGAGACCGTCGCGGCCGTTCGTTCCAAAGTCACCACGCGCCCCACCATCGGCGTCGTGCTCGGCAGCGGGCTCGGCGGCTTCGCGGACACTCTCGGCCGGCTCGTGAAGCTCCCGTATGCGGATCTTCCGCACCTGCCTGCGTCGCGTGTTCCCGGCCACAGCGGCAACCTCTGCTTTGGAGAGGTCAGCGGTTACCCCGTCGTCTGCATGCAGGGGCGGGTCCACTTCTACGAGGGACACTCGATCGAATCGGTCGTCCATGGCGCGCGGACGATGGCGGCCCTCGGCGTCGAGCGGGTCTTGCTCACGAACGCGGCCGGCGGCGTCGAAGCGTCCTGGTCGGCAGGCGATCTCATGGTCGTGACCGACCACCTGAACCTGATGGGCACCTCTCCCCTCATCGGCCCGAACGACGACTCGCTCGGCGTCCGCTTCCCCGACATGACCGAGGCGTACGATCACCAGCTCCGCGATCGGCTCCTTCAGGTCGGAGCGGCTGCCGGTATCCCTCTTCGCGAGGGGGTCTACGCTGCCCTCACCGGGCCGTCGTACGAGACGCCGGCCGAGATTCGCATGGTGCGCGCTCTCGGCGCGCAGGCGGTGGGCATGAGCACCGTTCCGGAGGTCATCGCGCTCCGTCACATGGGGGTGAAGGTCGCGGCGCTCAGCTGCATCACGAACCTCGCGGCCGGCATCACGAAAGCGATGCTCAGCCACGCAGAGGTCGAGCAGGTCGCCCGCGAGCGTCGCCACGCGCTCGTGACGCTCATCACCGAGTGGATCGGCGAGGTCGGCAGGATGTCCATTCCGAACATGATGGCGGAGCCGTGATGGATGACGCGCGCCTCGAAGAGCTCGTCGCCGCCGCGAAGCAGGCCCGCGGGCGCGCCTACGCCCCCTATTCGCACTACCACGTAGGCGCTGCCATCGCGACGAAGAGCGGGCGCGTGTTCGCCGGCTGCAACGTCGAGAACGCGTCGTACGGCGCCTGTCTGTGCGCCGAGCGCAACGCCATCGGCCAGATGGTGGCGGCCGGGGAGACGGCGCCCGTCGCGTGCGTCGTCGTGACGAAGGGGCCGCGCGGAGGGTCGCCCTGCGGCATCTGCCGCCAGGTGCTGTCGGAGTTCGCGCGCGAGATGCGCGTCGTGCTCATCGGTGCAGCCGACGACGGGACCGAGGAAGGTCGACGCGAGACTACGATCGCCGAGCTTCTGCCGGACGCGTTCGAGGGGTCGTCGTTGCCGGAGTGACGTTGAGGTAAGGTGCCGCGCCAAGGAGAAGAACCATGATCAAGATCGGTGACCACATCCCGGATGCCACGCTGACCGAGACGACGGAGTTCGGCGAAGCTTGCCCCATCTCGCCGGCCAAGGTGTCGGTCGCAGAGGGGACGAAGGGGAAGCGGGTCGTCATCTTCGGGCTCCCCGGCGCGTACACGCCCACCTGCTCGGCCAAGCACGTGCCGGGCTACGTCGAGAACCTCGACGCGCTCAAGGCGAAGAAGGTCGACGAGGTCTGGTGCGTCTCGCTGAACGACGGCTTCGTCATGGCGGCGTGGGGTCGAGACCTCAAGGCCATCGGCAAAGTGCGCATGCTCGGCGACGGAAACGGCGAGCTGACGAAGAAGCTCGGGCTCGACGTCGATCTCGCGGGGGCGGGCCTCGGCACGCGCTGTCAGCGCTTCTCGATGCTCGTCGACGACGGCGTCGTGAAGCAGGTGAACGTCGAAGCGCCCGGCAAGTTCGAGGTCAGCGACGCCGGGACGATGCTCAAGCAGCTTGGCTGAACTGGGTCTCGTCCGCCCCTCGAGTTTGGCCGCCGTCCCTAGAAGCGAGTAGTGCGGGTCTGTTGGGGGGAGCGTCACGCTCGCCCCGCGGAGACGGAGCTAATGGACGTTGCGGACGACTCGAGCATCACTGGCGCGCGCGCGCGGATGCACGTTGCGGAGGACAAGCGGGGGATCGCGCTCGTCCTCCTGCCGGCGCTGGCCGGGTGGCTCGTCATCGTGGTCATTCTCCTGGCGCACCTGCTCCTGCCTGGCGACGGCGGGGTGACCGGGATGCTCTTCATGTGCGGCCTGATCGTGACGATCGCGGTGCTCGTGGCGCGCGACGCGAAGGCGTGGGGGCTCGAAGGAGCCGGGATTGCGCTCTTCGTCATCTTCTTCTTCATCGTCGGCTACCCGTTCTACATGCGGCTGCGGGGGAACCGCGGAGCCCCGCTCGGCCTCGGCGCCGGGCTCGCCGCCCTCGCGCTGATGATGTTGCCGCTCGTCATCTTGCCGCTCGGGGCCTCGCTGCTGTCGCACAAGCTCGCCGAGAGCGCGGCGAGTCAGCCGCAGCCTGTCCCGTCCATCGTGCCGACTCTTTCGACGGCCGCGAGCGCCTCGCAGCCAAACGCGGGAGTCGACGACAACGTCGACCAGGCAACCTGCTCGTCGTACGAGTGCAGAGTCGGCATCGTTGGCGACAAGGCGAAGGCGACGCTCGCGCTCCCGAAGAACCGGAACGTTTGCGTGCGAATGGACTACGCGACCGATGCCCGCCTCGCGACGCTCGCGAACGCGCCGGACATCACGAAGCTCTACCTGGCAGAGGCGCAAGCGGCTCCGCCGCACTTCGTCGCAGTCAGCGATCTCAGCCCGATCGCGAAGCTCCCGCAGCTCGAAGAGCTCGAGATCTGGAACACGCGCAATACCGACCTCACCGCCCTCGAGCCGCTCGTCCACCTCGAGAAGCTCGAGCTGGCGAACATGAACCAGATGAAGTCGCTCTCCGGGCTCGGCAGCCTCGTCAATCTCAAGAGCCTCGATATCCCTGTCGTTTCGATCAAAGACCTCTCCCCTATCGGCGCGCTCACCAATCTGCAACGCCTCGAGCTCAAGTTCGGCCGTGACCTCGACATCTCCCCGCTAGCCAACCTGGCGTCGCTGCGAACTCTCGTTTTGATGTTTTTTCATCACACGAGCCTGAAGCCGCTCGCAGGGCTCCTGTCCCTTCGGACGATCGACCTTTCGGGCGACGATCTCCTCGATGTCGACGCACTGGGCGCGCTCCGCGGTCTCGAGACCCTGCAGATCTACGCAAAGGTCCCCTCGATATCCTTCGTATCGAAGATGAAGGGGCTCACGCACCTCGACGCGGACAGCAATCCAGGTCTCAAGGACATCACACCTCTCAAGGGTCTGCAGGCGCTCACGAGCCTCGAGCTGAACGAGACCGGCGTCGAAGACCTCACGCCGCTCGCGACCTGCACCCACCTCAAGACGCTCAGCATTCGCAAGACGCATGCGAAGAACCTCGCGGCGCTCACGGGGCTGAAAGAGCTCTCGACGCTGAACATCGCGGGCATCGACGGCGTCGATCTGATGCCGCTGGCGAAGATGCCAGGGCTCAAGAACGTCACGCTCTTCACGGGGCAGGTCCCCGACGCTGCGCTCGCGGCGTTCAAGGCGGCAGCGCCGAGCGTGAAGCTGTCGTTCAGCAAGCCATGACGAGCGTGTGCGTGTGCGTGTGGAGAAAGAGACCCGAACGATGAGCTACGCATATGAGATGGACGACGGCCGCGAGCGCATGGACGTCGGCGACGACAAGGCGGGCATCGCCCTGGTGCTCATCCCGGCGCTCACGGGGTGGATGTCGATTGTCGTCCTGATCGTCGCGCAGATGCTCGTCGGCAGCTCGGCGGGGCTCGTCGGCATGCTCTTCACGTTCGGGGTCATCCTCGTGGTAGCCGCGCTCGTCGCGCGCGACGCGAGGACGTGGGGCCTCGAAGGGGGCGGGATGGCGGCGTTCGTCGTTCTGTTCTTCCTCTTCGGCTACCCGATCTACATGCGGACGCGCGGCAATCGCGGCGCGCCGCTCGGTCTCGGCGCGGGCCTGTGCGCGATGGCGCTCATGATTCTGCCGTTCGTGCTCCTTCCGCTCGGCGCGTCCGTCCTCGCGCGAAAGCTCGCCGCAAGCCAGCCCCCTCCGGCTCCGTTCGTGATGCCCCCGGCGGCGCTCGCGTCGGCCACTGCGCTCCTCTCGGACCCCGCGGCGCAGTGGAAGGCGTACGCCACGCTCGACAGCGCGACTTGCACCGCGTTCGAGTGCAGGGTGAGAACGCTCGGCCCGAAAGCCAAAGTGGTCCTCGACGACCCCGCCAACGCGGGCAAGCGCGTCCGGATGGACGAGCCCACGCAGCCTCAGCTTGCGAGCCTCGCCAACGCACCTGGCATCACGAAGCTCAATCTCGCGATCGCGACGCGACCGGGCGGATTCTACGAGCACGCGACGGACTTCAAGCCGGTCGGCGCCCTCACCCAGCTCGAGGAGCTCTCCATGGACGGCTCCTTCAACTCCGACCTGACCGCGTTCGAGCCGCTCATTCATCTCGAGAAGCTGACCCTCCTCGATACCAGCTCGATGACGTCGCTGAACGGGCTTGCGAGCCTCGTAAATCTGAAGTCGTTCGAAGTAACAATCCAGAGCTTCAGCGACCTCTCCCCTATAGGTGAGCTGGCCAACCTGCAGAGCCTCAAGCTCAGGTCAGGCTCGAAGCTCGATCTGTCGCCGCTCGCGAAGCTCGGTGCGCTCCGCGAGCTCGATCTCGTCGCCTTTCACAACACCAGCATGAAGCCGCTTGGCGGGCTGAAGGGGGTGCGGACGCTGTCCATTTCGGGCAATTCCTTGACCGACATGGACGCGCTTTCCGGCATGACCGGCGTCGAGAGCCTCGTGGTCGCGACGCACGTGACCTCGATTGCGTTCGTTTCCGGTATGAGGGGACTCACGCACCTCGACGCGGACGGCAATCCGGGGCTTCAAGATCTCACGCCTCTCAAGAGCCTCCCCGCGCTTGCGAGCCTCGAGCTCAACGACGCGGGCATCGAGGATCTCAGCGCTCTCTCGAGCTGCACGCACCTCAAGTCGCTCAGCATCCGCCGGACGACCGTGAAGAGCCTCGCCCCCCTTGCGTCACTTAAGGAGCTCGTGACCCTCAATCTCTCCGGCATCCGCGGTGTCGATCTTGCGCCGATCGCGAAGATGCCCGGGCTCAAGTACGTTACGCTCTACTCGGACCAGGTATCCGCGCCCGCGCTTGCCGCGTTCACGAAGGCCGCGCCAGGCGTGAAGGTCACGCTCGTCGCGCACTGAATCGTCAGGTCTTGTTCCCCAGGTAGAGCCATACCTCGTCGTCGTAACACTGCCGTGACTCCAGGGGGCTACCCAGCTTCGAGCGCGCCATCGGGCCCGCGTCGGTGTGTGTGAGCAGGAGGTAGTGCTGCGTGGGCCATTTGCGGGTGAACCAGTCGCGGTTCGTGTTCCAGTCGTACCAGGTCAGGTTCGGCGCGACCGGGAGCACCCGAAGCCCTTCGTGCGACAGCTCGGTGGTTCGTCGCGCGTCCCAGTACCCGCCAAGCGCGAACTTCGCGCCGTGACGCTCGGCAAAGTCGTCGATGCACTTCACCTTGGCCGGATAGAAGGCCGAGTCTTCGAGCGCTTCCGTCAGTCGCACGGACTCCGTCGGCGGCCCCGTCATGATCGCCATCGTCGCCACGAGCACGGGGATCCCGGCACGCACGAGGGGCGCCTCCGTGAGCGCCCACGCGATCGGCACCACGAGGTACGGTACGGTGAAGAGCGTTTGCAGGTACCGCGCACACCGCGCGTCCTCGTAAAGGCCGCTGAACGCGCTCGCGCAGAAGATGCACAGGGCCGAGGTCAGGAATGCCATGCAGAGGAACACGCGCAGCTCGGAAAGCACGTCCCGCTCGCGACGGCGTATCGCCCGGGCGATCGTCCAGAACGAGATCCCTACGGCGAGGGCGAGCATCGTGACATCCATCATGTGCGCGAGGAGCTCGCTCTCGGGAGGGCGCAGGAGGCGCAGCATCGCGGCGATCCGAGACCATGAGAGCTCGATCTTCAGCGGCGCGGAGGCCACGTTGATACCGAGCCCCGCCGGAGCTCGCTCGAGCTGCTGGCCGAGGACGACCCCGAGACCCACGGCCAGCGCGTTCCGCACGAGAACGCGGCGTCCGTTCGGCGCCACGACGGGACAGAAGACGAGCGCTACCACGAGCGCGCCCGCATGCAGCAGGTAGACGCGGTCGGAGGCCGTGACGAGCGCCGTCAGAAGCAGCACGCCGAGCGCCCGCCTTCCGTCGAGCGCGCCTCGCTTGATCTGGTGCGCGATGAGCGCCGCCGACGCGACGGCTACCCAGGCGGCGCTCGCGTGGCACGACGGAAAGAAGAAGATGTAGAGGTAGTCGCGGAACGAGTTGACGTACGCGAGGAGACCGAGGCTAACGAGCCCCGCCACGAGCGCGAAGCGACGACGGCTCACCTCGAGAAGGCGCGCGAGATGCAGCACGAAGTACAGGCCGAGGGCGAGCTCGGTGAGCGCATACGCGGAGAGCGCTGCGACGGGGCTTGCGGTCAGTGCGCGCAGCAGGAAGTAGACGGGCAGATCCGGGAAGAACGAGGGTGCGGGCTGCGTCCTCCAGCCAGAAAGCGCAATCCTGTCGATGAAGACGTCCCGGTACAAGCTCGCGAGGTAGAGCGAGTCGCTGTCCGCCGAGACGGCCACCCTGCGCGCCAGCCGTGATGCGCAAAAGAGGAACAGCGCGAGCGCGGCCATGATGACCGCCGCGTCCGCCGCCCCGACGTCTTTCCGCGGAAGACGACTGGGTCGCGCGAGGGGAGGCACCGAGGGGTGCGCTCCGCTACCTTACGCCGACGTCACCGGAGCACGACCGCCACCCGCCGCGCCCGCGAGGGTCGCCTCCACGAGAGCGCCCGGACCGGGCGATTCCCCACGCCAGCAAACCTCGGGGATCTTGCCTGTGATGACCTCGGTCCGACCTGGGAGCAGCGACCAATGCAGCGTCGGCTTCTCGTGGTGTGCGGTGTGGTGGCCGATGTTGAAGTTCACGTGGTTGAAGCGCTTGCCGGTGGTGGTCACCGAGCCATCGTAGATGGTCGTCGCGGGGACGCCGAGGTGGTGCGCATGCGACTCCCACCAGACGAGGGCCGCCGCGAGGATGTTCGGAAGGACGAGAAAGATGACCGTGAGCCGAGCGTTCCACATGAACAGCGCCGTCATGACGATGGCCTGCACGCCAAGCTCGAACCAGAGCTTCTGGAGGAGCCTCGGCTTGCCACGCGCCGCCTCGGCCTTGCCGATGCGGAACGAGTCACGGTGAATCGTGAAGTTACCGCGGATCGTGTACCAGAGGCGCGAGTAGGGGCGCTGCGTCTTCGGGTCGATGATCGTCGCCGGGTCCTTCTCCGGCTCGAGGAAGTTCCGGTGGTGGCCGATGTTGTGCTGCAGCTCCCAGAGCGCCGTGGGATAGCCCGTGATGAGCGTGAGGACCGTGTCGTACAGCGTGTTTAGCGGGCGCGCGCCGAAGACGGGGAGGTGCGCGTGGTTGTGTTGCGAGTAGGGGCCGCGGCAACGCGCGTAGAGGCTGACGAACCAGATGACCGTCAGCTCCCAGACGGCCGGCGTATGAAAATGCGCCAGCACGAAGGGGGACAGGCTCAGGGATGCCGCGAAGCAGACCCACGCGACGGGGCGAACGTCGGTCGAATAACGGAAGAGAAGCGAACGTTCTGCCATGGTCTCTTCTTGATGCACCGAAACGAGCCTGAGGTTCGTCATCGCAGTGTCATTTGCGAGCGCCGCGCGAGTCGGGCGCGCGTGTTCAGCTGCAGGTGGATTGGCAGGCACCCGCCTGGCACGAGCTCGTGCAGCAATACCCCCCGGCGCACGACGATCCCGAGCATTCGGCCGGGTCGCACGCGCCGGCGTCGATGAATGTCGGCGGATCCGAGCACGATGGGATGGCGATGCCGCCGTCAGCGCAGGGTAGACCCGAGCAGACGCACTCTCCTGCGAAGGGATAGTCGACGCCGGCGCAGCACGACGCGCCGGGGGCGACCTTGTCGCCGCAGAGAGCTGCGCTCGCGTCCACGACGCCACTGTCTACACCCGGCGCGGCCGAGCAGGCGCAGCCGCCGTCGATGCTCGCGCACGCGAGCGCCGGAGTCTCGATGACGGGAGGGAGCCCCGGGTCCGGGATCGGGGCCTCCGTACTGTCGGAGCCGCACCCCACGCTCGACGCGACGCATGCGAGCGCAAGGATACCCGGGAGGGGCCGCGCGTCGAATGCTCTTCCGGTGTGCGCCATCGCGATGCAGGAGCGTAGTCGAAACGGCGCGCGGCATACGGCGCTTCCTTGTCCCAGACGAACCGCTTGGCTAGCGTGGCTGCCATGAAGTCTTCGACCGTCTACGGGCTTATCGGCGTTCTCTCGGCGGTCGCGGTGGCGGCGCTTGCGTGCGGCTCGTCGTCTTCGCCAACCGAAGGCCCTCACTGCACGTCGCTGGCCATCTGCTGCACGCAGCTCTCGAACGCGGCTACGACCGCGAACGACACGTCCAACGCCGACAACGGCCAGAACGCGGCAGCGAGCCAGCTCGCGTCGACCCTGGGTGAAGACAGCTCGGCGTGCTCTGACACCGAAGAAGCCTTCGACGAGGACGACTGCGCGGCCGCGTTGTCGACCTACACGACGGACGGCTATTGCGGATCGGGCGCCAAGGCGAGCGACGGCGACGCCGGGGAGGATAGCGGCGGAGACGACGCGGGTGACGACAGCGGCGACGACGGGGGCCAGCAAGGCGGTGGCGATGACGCCGGGCAAGGCGCTGGCGATGACGCCGGGCAGGGCGGTGGCGATGACGCCGGGCAAGGCGGTGGCGATGACGCCGGGCAAGGCGGTGGCGATGACGCCGGGCAAGGCGGTGGGGGTGACGACGGGGGCCAGCAAGGGGGTGGCGACGACGGCGGGCAGCAGGGGGGTGGCGAAGGCGGGCAGCAGGGCCACGGCCCATGAGCCGCTAGAGAAGCCTATCTAGAGGAGAGGGCCGAGCTGCCCGGTCTGGGGGCGAGTCCCCCCACCTGTCCGCCGCTCCCCCCTCTTTCTGACCGGGGTCGAGCCTCGGTTTCCCCACAATTCTCGAATATTCCCGCCTGGCTCGACTCCTGCTTTAGCTCCAGGCATGGACCGCGAAGCCCCCCCCGCCACGACGCCCTCCGACGCCCTCGTATCCGACTTGCCACGCTCGTCTCGCTCGCCGCGAGCCTCCCGTTTTGGACGGTTGCGTGCGTGGAAGACGGCCGCGCTCGTCGCGCTGCTCGCCGGAGTCGCCGCTCCCGTTGCCGGCGTCGGCGGTGCCGGCGTGGCGAGCGTCACGGGCTGCAGCTCGACCCAGGCGAGCGGCACCGCGGGAATCGGCGTCTCCTCCATCATCTTCGTCAAGCGGGTGACGACCATCACGACGGTGAGCCCCCCGGTCATCGACGTCGCCGGCGGCAACGGGCAGGTCATCGACTACACGCGCTACGAGCCGGGCGGCAGCATCAACATCCTGTCGCCTGCCCGCGCGGATGGCACCCTGACGAACCTCACGTCGGGCTTCCCCACCGCCGACTTCAACGGGGCCGACCTCTCGTTCGACGCGAACACCGTCGTCTTCTCGATGAAGAAGGACTCGAGCGACAGCTACCACATCTACACCGTGTCGCTGACGCCGGGGGCCGACGGCACATACGAGGTTCACCAGCTCACCGCCGGCTCGCAGGATGACTTCAATCCGATCTTCCTCCCCGGCCAGCAGATCGCGTTCGCGACCAACCAGATGTACACCGCGATGGGGACCCGCGCGGACGAGTACGAGCACTCGCGCATCGTGTCGCAGCTCGCGACCATCTCCGTGGCGGGCGGCGACGCGGACCGACACCTGTTCCCGCAGAGCCTCTCGCACACCGTCTCGCTGTTCATGCGTCACGACGGCAAGCTCGGCTACTCGCGCTGGGAGCACCTCGGCGGCACCAACGACGTGAAGCTCTTCAGCGCCAACCCCGACGGCACGAAGATGATCGCCGTCGCCGGTCAGCACGGCAAGCCCTCGAACTCGCTCATCAGCGTGCGCGAGACCGCGCCGAACGTGATGATCGGCATCGCGACCAACCGCGAGCGCACCATCCACGCCGGCGCGCTCGTGCAGATCGACGCGCGCAACCAGAGCGACCCGACGTGCCTCAGCGCGACCGCCGACGAGACGGGCCACGCGTGCCTCGACGAGGAGCATGCGGCGTTCACGGTCCTCACGCCGAACGTCCCGACGGGCGACGACCCGTCCCCCGTGGGCCGTTACCGCGAGCCTTCGCCCCTCCCGGACGGGCGCATCCTGACGTCGTGGGCCGATGGCCCGGTGAACGACCTCGACGAGCTCTCGGCGACGCCGCCGAACTTCGGCATCTACATCTTCGACCCGACCACGCAGACCAACGAGCTCGTCTACGACGACAAGGACACCTGGGACCTCAACGCCATCGCCGTCGTGCCGCGCACCGAGCCGCCGACGATCGGCAGCACGCAGACGACGGTCAGCAACACGGACCCCGTCCTTCTCGGCTCGGTCGACGTTCGCCAGACGAGCCTCGACGAGACCGTTCAGGGGGCGCAGTTCACCACGGCGATTCCCCTCGCTTCGGCGCTCCAGCAGGCCGTTGCCGTGCGCATCATCGAGGGCTTCTCGAGCGAGGCCGCCAAGGGGGTCATGAAGTTCGGTCTGACGATGGACGAAGGGGCTGCGGTCCTCGGGACTGCGCCGGTGTATTCGGACGGCAGCTGGCTCGCGAAGGTGCCGCCGTACATTCCGGTCCACCTGCAGCCGATCGACAAGTTCGGCATCGCGATCCGCAACCAGCGCCTCTGGATTCAGGGCGCTCCCGGTGAGGATCGCCGCTGCGTCGGCTGCCACGAGTCACGTACGGGCCAGGGTGTTCCTGCTCTCGGTGCGAACCCGACCCGCGCAGAGCAGGCGACGATCCCGACCTTCACCGAGGCCATCTCGGACCGCGTCGAGTATCCGTGGGCAGGCGCCCCCGATGCGACCAAGAACGTGCAAACGCTGCTCACCGAGAAGTGCGCCGGCTGCCACAACAGCTCGACGACGACCTACTACGATGTCGCCATGACCGATCCGCTCACGATGAAGCAGACGGTCTACCATGTGCCGACGCTCGATCTCACCGACACTCCCGTGACCGTCTACTACGACAAGGGGATCACGAGCTGGCCCGCCTCGTACGTCTCGATCTTCTACCCCGCGACGCTCAGCATGGGCGGCATGGGGGGCCCGACGGTGGTCGGTGGCGTGCTCCCGCCGCTCTGGGGGATCCCGGAGGACGCGCGCAACTCGGTGCTCATCCAGAAGATCAACGTCGGCGCCGCCGACGGGACGGTCGCCTGGCCGGGCGCGAAGTTCCACCCGGAGGATCAGGGAGCAAGCTTCTCGCTTACCTCGGACGAACGCCAACTGCTCGTCCGCACGATGGACCTCGGTGGCCAGTACTGGTCGCGTCAGAACACGGGCTTCCAGCCCTTCAACCACGATCCGACCGGCACGAGCGGCCAGTAATTCAAGAGGATGACGACCATGAAATCTCTACGAATTAGCAGCCGTTCCAACGTTCTCGGTGCCCTCGCTTTCGCGTCGTGCGCATGGCTCAGCACGACGGCCTCCGCCGACGTGAAGCCTTACGGTAAGGTCCCCGCGGACCAGGCGGAGGTGATCACCACGCCCGACCACCTCATCTCCGTCGTCCGATCGGGCGCGCCGACCGCCATCTGGCAGGCGCTCGAGCACGCGGAGGTGGTCGAGTGCATGCAGTGCATCACCTACGTCGCCCCGCTCATCTACGACGCGAACGCGAGGAATCGTGAGATCGCGGCCTGGTGGCTCCGCCGCCGCATCTTCGGCGTTTTCGGCCCGGGCGAGGTCTACCAGCAGACTCTCAACACGCTCGCGACTGACCCGAGCGCGACCCGTCGGGCCTATGCCGCGGCCGCAGTTGGCGAGTTCCTCGTCCTTCCGGGCATCGCCGCGGTTGCGACAGCCCTGACCTCCGACGCGGACCCTGGCGTCCGTGCGGCGTCGGCGTCGGCCCTCGGTCGGCTGAACGACGACGGGGGAGGCGCGCTCGCCAAGGCCTTCTCGGACACGGACGCGACGGTGCGTACGGCTGCCTTCGTCGCTGCCGGTCGCATCAACTCCTTCACCGACGTCGCGAGCGCGGTGGCCGTCACGGGCGATCCGGACGCGTCCGTTCGCCGTGTCGGGGTCGAGCTCCTCGACGCGATGGTGGCGACCGATGCCGCCGCTGCGGTCCTCAAGCTCGCCCAGACGGACGCAGACTCCGAGGTGCGCCTCGTGGCCTGCCACGCCCTTGGGGCCATTGGCGACATGTCGATGACCGGTGCGCTCACCGAGATCGCGGCGAACGACGCGAACCTGCAGGTCCAGGATCAGGCGAAGATCGCGAACATTCGGCTGTCCCGTTAGTAGCGCCCGTTAGTAGCGCCCGTTAGTAGCGCCCGTTAATCGCGCTCGCTCGCCGGCGCGATTGTCGCGTCCAAACCGCAAGAACGCGCGCCGACCGTCCGCGCGTCGGGTTAGAGTTGGCCATGCTTTCTTCGTCGAAACGAGCCCATGGCGGCCTCCCGCTGCTCGTGGTCTCGCTGCCGCTGATGATCGTGGCGTGCCTCGCCGCGCTCCCCCTGGCGTGCACGACGATCGAGCCCGCGCCGACGACGTTCTTCGAGAGCAACATCGCTCCCGTCCTTTCGACGAGCTGCGTGCGGAGCGCCACGGGCTCCGGCTGCCACGTCGCCGACTCGCGGGGCAACGCCTTCGGCAACCTCGACCTCTCGTCCTACGACGGGATCGACAAGCGGCGCGATCTCCTCGCCACGTACGGGCCTTACGGGCAGCCGTCGCTCCTCATCAAGAACCTGCTGCCGTTCACCGTCACGATCCAGGCGTTCAACGGCCAGGCCGTGCAGGTCACGACCGACATCAAACACACCGCCGGTCCGCTTCTCGATGCGACCGGAGGAGCGTTTCAGGCGCTCAAGCAGTGGATCAACAACGGCGCGACCGAGCAGAACACCGGAATCCCGGTGAACACGCTCGTCCGCTACCCGTGCGTTTCGAGCGACCCCGACATGTCGATCGCGCCCTTCAACGAGTCATCGTTCAAGGCGAGCGCCATTGACCACTCGTCGACCGACTACGTCGACTTCAAAAACAACGTGGCCCCGTTCATCCAGGGGACGTGCGCGTCGGGCAACTGCCACGGCACCAAGTCGAATGAGCTCTTCTTCCTCTGCGGAAGCGACCAGGCGCAGATTGACTGGAACTACTTCACCGCGAGCCAGTACATCACGAGCCCTCCGGCCGCGAGTGAGCTTATTCGGCGCCCGCTCGCGCCTCAGGCAGGTGGGTCGTTTCACGAGGGGGGGACGATCTTCCAGACCGCGAGCGACCCGAACTACCAGGCGTTCGTCAAATGGGCGACCGAGCACGGGGCCACGGCGTTCCCGGACGCGACGCCGAACATGATCTTCTTCGCGACGCGCGTGCAGCCAATGCTCGTGAAGAAGGGCTGCATGATGCTGCAGTGCCACTCCGCGGCGATGGCTCACGACTACCGTCTGCGCGGCGGATCGGGGGGGAGTTTCTCGTACGACGCGACCCTCAAGAATTACCAGCTAACGCTCGAGCAGCTGTCGCTCGAGAGCCCGACGGTCGATTCGAGCCGCCTCGTACGGAAGAACGTGTTCCGTCCCGCGGTTGCCGGCAATCCGATCGCGACGCCTCTCGAGTTCGTCGACTCCGGAACCGGAGGAGATGGGTCCCCCGGGTCGATCGGCGACGGAGGCAGCGCCGTCGATGCCGCCATCGATGCTACGCGCGACGCGACCGTTCCTCCGAAGCCCGACGCGGGGGATGCGGCGACTACCGTCGTGAAGGACGCAGCCACGGAGGCTCAGTCGAGCGCTTCCGCCGACGCCGCGAGCGACGTTGCGGCGCCTCAACCCGCGTCTGCCAGCGCACCGCCGCTCGGTATTCTGCACCGCGGCGGTCCGCTCCTCGAAGACTTCGGGAGCGCGGGACCAACGGGCGCCGCGTGCGACGCGGCGAGCTACGCGTACGACGACCCGAACCTCAACCTCGATAGCGTCCCCGCGTACTGCATGATTCGCGAGTGGTTCACGCGCGAGCAGACGGCGAGCAAGCTCACGCCGTTCAGCGGCATCGTCTACGTGAAGCGCCCCGTCCCGACCGTCTCGGATCGCGCGCAGGACTGGGACCTCTTCAGCGGCGGCGCGGAGCTGCACCTCGTGCAGGCGACGATCGATGCATCGGGTAACGTTACGCTCGGCGCCGACACGAACGTCGACCTCACCACGTGTGGGCTCGCTGCGGGGGCAGACGTCAAGCGTCCGGCCGTCTCGTGGGACGGGACGAAAATTGCGTTCGCGGCCCGCTCGACGATGACCGATCCGCTCGCCGTCTACCAGATGAGCGCGACGGGCACCGGATGCGCGCAGGTCTCCTTCGACACGGTCACGCTCCCGTCGGCGCCGTCGGGTTGCACGTCGCTCCCTTCGGGCACCTTGATTCACAACTTCGACCCGGCCTACGCCCCGGACGGTCGCATCGTCTTCGCATCGACGCGCGGCAATCTCGCGCTCGCGCAGGGGAACGTCGACTACTGCGGTCCGCAGAACACCCCGGCGGACCCGTCGAAGCTCAACGCAAACCTGTACGTGTACGATCCGACCGCCTCGGGCAGCGGCGTCACCCAGCTCACGTTCCTGCTCGATATGGAGCGACATCCGAGCTTCATGGACGACGGTCGTCTCATCTTCACGACCGAGAAGCGCTCGCTCGACTTCTACCAGCTCGCCCTTCGCCGCGAGAACCTCGACACGGGCGACTACCACCCGCTCTACGCGCAGCGAGGGAGCATCGGCTACGACCAGGCCGACCAGGTGGTCCACCTCTCGGACAAGAACTTCGCCGCGATCTTCAGCCAGAAGGGGGCGCTCCACCAAGGCGGCGTGCTCGGAGTCTTCAACCGCTCGATCGGTATCGACTTCACGAGCGCCGATCCGGCGGACTACCCCATCGATCCCTCCGTGCTCGACGCGTCGTCGCCGTCGGCGCTCGAGCCCACGTTCTTCGACCACTCGCTGAGCATCCCCGACCAGGCCGCGAGCGGTACCCCTGGGACTGTGGGCAATCTGTACACGAGCCCCTCGCCCGTCCCCGGCGGGATGATGCTCGTGAGCCGCTCGTCTGCCCCTGCCGACCCCGCGACCTTCAACGGTGCCTATGATCTCGCCGTGGTCAATCCGGAGACCGGGACGTCCACGCTGCTCATCGCCGGGAACGGCGCGCAGATCATCGAAGCCGTGGGCGTCTACGGTCGCGCCATCCGCGGCCCGAATCTCCCGAGCGCGTTCGTCTCCGCCCTCGACGAGCCCAACGGCCACACGCAGGTGACGCCGAACCAGGCGACGGTCGATCTCACCGTGCTCGACGTCCCGGTGCTCGCGTCGCTCCTCTTTCAGAACACCCCCACGGGTCGCCAGATCGATCCCGGCCTCGGCAGCGTCGACTTTTACGAGGACATGCCGCCGACCCCCGATGTGACGTCGCTCACGAGCAGCAGCCAGTACATCCAGAGTGACTCGTACGGCAGCGTGTACATCCGTCGACGCCTCATCGGAACGACGTCGACGTTTGCCGATGGCTCGACGCACATCACGCTTCCCGGTGGCGTCCCCATCGTGCTGCACCTGCCGGACACCGCTCTCTCGAAGTCGGGCGCCTTCCCGCGATGGCAGCGCGAGGAGATCGAGTTCTCCCCCGGGGAGACGCTCAACCAGGTGCTTCCGAGAGCGTTCTTCAGCAACGTCTGTGGCCAGTGCCACGGGTCGGTATCGGGCCAGCAGGTCGACGTCGCCGTCCAGCCCGACATTCTCACGCAGGCGTCGGTCGTGGCGGCGCGCGGTACGCCACCCAATGCGCTCGGCCTCACGGCGGCCGGTCGGTCGAAGACGTTCGTAGGCCCGCCGGCGACTCCGTAGGTCCGACGGCTCTAGGTCACCCCGACGACGAGGTCATCGCGGTGAACGAGCACCGCGTGATCGACGTCGCCCACCCCGAGGTCTCGGTCGTGCTGGCCGGCGATGCGTGCGGCGTCGGACGCTCCGCACCGTACAAGGCCGCGTCCGATCTCTGTTCCATCGGGCGCGAGGATGCGTACGGCGTCGCCCGCACGAAAGTCGCCGCGTACTCCGAGGACTCCGACCGGCAAGATGCTCTTGCCTCGCGCTTGCACCGCCTCCGCCGCGCCGCTGTCCAGGACGAGCGCCCCGCGCGGTCGTAGCGTGAAGGCGATCCAGCTCTTCTTCGCCGTGAGCCGTGGTTTCCGTCCCACGAACAGCGTCCCCACGTCCTCCCCCGCGAGGATCGACTCGATGACCCCCGGCCGCCTCGCGTCCGCGACGATCGCGTCGGCACCGGAGATCGTCGCGCGCCGCGCCGCCTCGATCTTGCTCCCCATGCCCCCCGTACCGACCGTGCTCCCCGCGACCTTCGCCTTCACGTGCGGCAACGCATCGCGCGCGACGTCATGCACGACAGCGACTCTCACGCCGCCCGCGTCGAGCACGCCGTCCACGTCCGAGAGAAGAACGACGAGGTCCGCGTCGACGAGCGGTGCCACGAGCGCGGCGAGCTGATCGTTGTCGCCGAACTTGATCTCCTCGACCGAGACGGAGTCGTTCTCGTTCAGGATGGGGACCGCTCCCGCCTCGAGGAGCGCCTGGATGGCGGCACGCGCGTTGTTGCCGCGCACGCGGTCGGCGAGATCCGCGTGGGTCAACAAAACCTGCGCGACCTCGATCGCCTCGGCCCGGAACGCCTGCTCGTAGAGGAGCATGAGCGCGGTCTGACCCGCGGCCGCCGCGGCCTGGAGCTTCGCCATCTCGCGCGGTCGTGTCTTCCAGCCGAGGCGCCGGACTCCGAGGGCGATAGCTCCGCTCGAGACGATGACCACGGTCCTCTGCTCACGCCGCGCGGATGCGACGGCTGCCGCGATGCGCACGTAGACTCCCGGGTCGGACGCGAGCGTCCGTGACCCGATCTTGATGACCACCCGTCGCGCGCGGCGAACCTGATCCCGCTCCGACACGCGGCTCACCTCTCCGCGAGCACTTCGTCGAACGCGAGGTCGAGACGGTGGAGAAGCCACGAGGGAATCGTCGAGGTCGCGCTCAAGAGGCCATCGAGCGCCTGCGTCAGCTCATCGCGCAGCTCCTCCGGCGGATGAGGCGTCGCGGGCCACTGAAGCCCCCCTTCGGGGCTCGCCACGCGCACGACCGCGCGTTCGATGGCGTGGAGCACGAGCCGCGCGTCTTTGACCTCGAGCCGGGTGGTCTCCTTCGGGAGAGTCCGCGCGATGTAGCGGTCGAAGAGGTACCCGAGCACGTACATCTCGAGCGCGCTCCGCAGCGGTGGCAACACGGCGAGCGGCCCGAAGCGCACGAGCACCTTGCGTCCGATGTATCCGAACGCCTGCGCGACCGCCCCCTGCTTCTTCTTCGTGCCGGTCGGCTCGGCCAGGATGCTCCGCGCCCCCGGGCTGAGCGAGAGCCCGTGACGGGCGGCGATGTCTTGCACGAGAGCGCCGCGCAGTCGTCGCGCGAGGGCGCTCGGGAGCCACGGGAACGGCACCGCCCCGACGGCGGCGCCAAGCAGCGCGAACGTCCCGAGCTGGCCTGCAGGGGGCGAATGCGACGGCGTCGACGTCGTGACGGGACCGAGGTCGTGCGTGCGCGGCGAGGTCGGCAGAGTGTCGTCCGGCGGCATGGGCGGACCTTACGCGAACGCGCGGCCGAGAGGGCGGAGCTCGAGGAGCACCGTGCCCGCGGCGTGCGCGACGTCGAGGAGGTCGTTCACGCGGAGCGTCGCGCCGAGGTCGACCGTCCAGCGTGCCCCCTGGCCTGAAACCCGCGCGCCACGGAGCTCCGCGAGCTTCGCGAAGCTCGCCCCGCGACCGTGCAGCCGGATGGCGTACGAGCGATCGAGAGAGGCCACCTCGGCCGGCGCCCCCTGGGCCACGATCGCGCCGTCGTCGAGGACAACCGCTTCGTCCGCATCGATGGCGATCGGGGACGCGAGCGAAGTGCGCGCCGCGAAGATCACCGTCCGGAGTCCAAGCGTCGCCTTGACCACGAGCCGCGCGAGGCTGCGCGCCGCGTCGTCGGGGAGCCCACGAAGCGGGTCTTCGAGAAAGAGGGTCGTCGCACCGGTCGCGACAGCCGCGGCAACTCCGAGGGCGCGTCGCGCGTGAAGGGGCGCGTAGCGAAGATGCAGCTTCGCGACCTCCTGGAGGTGGAGGCGGTCGATGGCGCGAGCTGCCAGGTCGAGCGCGTCGCGCTTCGGCACCCCCGCGAGTCGCGCGCTCCACGCGACGTAGTCGAGGGCCTTCCATGCGAGGGGCAACGGGGGGTCGAGCGGCGCGCACGCCATCAGCCGCTCGCGAACGGCCGCGGTCGGGGAGACCCCGGACGTACGAATCTCTCCTCCGCGCGGACGCACGATCCCCGCGGCGGCTTGAAAGAGCGCAGGCGGCCCTGCAAGCACGAGCACCCGATCCCCGGTGGTCTCGAACGAGAGCCCTTCGACCTGCGGGACGCCGTCGACGTCGACGCGCAGACGGGCAGCCTCGAGCACCGGTTTCATCGACCGCCGAGGTTAGCAGAACGCTCGCGCCCGACCCGTGCGACAATCGGAAGGCTCACGGCACCGACGTTGCGGTCCTTCCTCCGCGAGGTTGGCACGCTCGTCGCAGCGGAACGGCTACCTGGAGGATGTCGCGATGATGAAGCCGAAGGACCTCGCATTGACCGAGGTGCCGTGCCCCCAGGGCATGGGCGCGTGCCCCCAACCGCATCGTTCGTCTCGCGTCTCCCGTTCCGCTCGGGGCTATCTTCATGCCGCGGTCTGCGCGGTGGTGGCAGCTTCGATGATCGGATGCGAGTCCGCGGACGACGCGCAGGTCACGGCCCCGTACGTCGTCGCGATCGGTGCGACCGAGGCGCCGACCTACGCCGACGCGAACCTCTCTCTCTACGAGTCGCAGGTGGCCGTTCCCTTCCCCATTCGCAAGCCGACGAGCGCTCAGCTTGGCGCGCTCAAATCGGGGGTGACCCCGTATCCGCATTCCCCGTACCTGCTCGACTCGGACGAGACCATCGAGGTCAACTTCACGGTGACCAACCTCGACAACCAGAGCCACGACGTCTGGCTCCTCGTCGACCCGTGGAACGAGTTCGTCCGCTACAGGCCGGGGGTGACCGTCGTCAGCGACGACGAGACGGAGCCGAACCTCAGTGGCATCGAGACCGCCTTCGTGCTCGGCCCGCTTCAGAGGCTTCAGGGGAACATCCAGGCTTCGGACATGAGCACCCTCGCGCTCAAGCTCGACACCGCGATGAGCATCGATCAGGCCACATTCATCATGGACTCGGCCTACGGCGCCGGGACGCTGCTGAACCACGATTTCAACACGCAGAACCGGCCGGGGGCGGACGACCCGCTGCTCGCGTCCTACACGCCGACCGTCGTCGCAGGGCTGACCGGCTTCGACCTCGGGCTCCAGGCGTACGAGCCGATGAACGTTGCCATCGAGGTCACGGTCAACGTGCTCGACAACAGCGGCACGGGGAAGGTCGCGCCGCCTGGCACCACCACCGGCCTCATCGGAGCGCCCCCGGCGATCTTGAGCGTGCCGGGCTCTCTCTAAAGACTCTCGCTCTTCGGCTCGCGCAGCCTCACGAGTCGCTCTGCGGCCGCGAGCTCCCACGGGCTGTCGTACGTCTGGGTCGCGTAGCGCCATCGCGCCATCGTGCGAAGCACTGAGCGGCCGAGGCGCTTTCGGTTCGGGTCCTGCGCCGTCGGAAAGCGGCACGCAAGGACCCGCGAGAAGTCACGGATGCGTTGCCGCGTGCGCTCGGTCAGCCAGGGTGCATCGTTGTGGCAGACCCACTTCACCCAGTGCGGCTCCGTCCACTCTTCCGGTGTCGACGGGAGCGCCGGGCCCGAAGGTCCGTACGTGCCCAGGACAGGCAATCGGACCGCGCCGTCCACCCGCGGGCCGCGCTTGCGTTGCGGCGTCGGGCTGTAGAAGTAGAGGACGACCTCGGCGGCCGGATGGATCGCCTTCAGCTCGCGGATGAAGCGAAACGTCGGCTCGACCTCTCCTTCGGGATCGTCGGTGCCGCCGATCATGAACGACAGCTCCGGGATGATCCCGTGCTCGCGGCAGCGCTGGACCGTCTCCACCGTGTGCTCGACGCGGCTCCCCTTCTTGATCTCGGCGAGCGCCGCGTCGGTTGCGCTCTCGGCGCCGATGTAGAGCATCCGCGCGTGGCTACGGCGTAGCTTCACCCACGTCGCGTGCGAGAAGCCCGCGAGGGTGTCAGCCCGTGCGTAGCACCACCAGGGGAGTCCGAGCTCCGTGAGTGCTTCGAGCATCGGGAGGCTGTTGTCCTCGCGATCGAAGAAGTTGTGGTCGAAGAACTGCAGCGAGTCGGCCCCCCAGACGTCTCGGAGCTCCCGACCCGCCGCGAGCACCCGCGCAGGGGCATCGAGGATCGTGCTCCCGTTGAACATCGACGCTACCCCGCAGAACGAGCAGCGGTAGCGGCAGCCGATCGCCCCTTGATGCACGGCCGTTCGTTCCCCGAGAAAGCTCGGGGGCATGAAGCGACCGACGTCCCCGAGGCCTGTGTAAGGGAGAGAGGGGAGTGACCGCGGATCGACGAACGGCGCGTCCGCGTTGTGGACCGGCAGCTCCCCGCGCTTCCACGAGATCCCTCGGACGCCGTCGAGCGCCGACGCATCGAGCGAGGCTCGGTCGAGAAGCTCGAGAAGGTCGAGCAGCGGCTGCTCCCCCTGCCCGCGAACGAGCACGTCGACGTACGAAGCGTTGAGCGCCGCTGCCGGGTAGAGCGTAGGGAAGTACCCTCCCCATACGATCGGTACCTCGGGGGCCGCCTTGCGGATCGCCTTCGACACTTCGATCGCCGTCGCGACCTGCGGACCGGGCATCACGGTCACTCCGACGAGCGCGTGCGGCTCGCTTCGGACCGCCGCGACGGCCTTCGCGACGAGGTCGGCCTCGAAGTTCCCGTCGAGGATGCGCCACCGCCGCTTCCCCTCGAGGACCGCCGCGAGATGCAGCAAGGACAGAGGGATGCGGGCGTTGCGGCGAAGGCCTATCCGTGGATTGATGAGCAGGACCGGGGAGGCCGTCATCGGCGCGTCCTGGCCGAACGTTCGGAGCTCGTCGTGCGCATCATCCGTAGGCTGACCTTAACATGCTAGGAGCGCGGACGCTTTCGCGGGTGCGGCGACGGATTGCCCGCCCGCTCCTTCACGGGCTCTGTCGCCCGATCCTCATGAGGCGCATGGCTCGCCCCTCGGAGGTGCGCGTGCTCGGTCATCGGCTTCGCACCGAGCCGGGGGTCTTCCATCCGCTCTACTTCTCGTCGTCGCGCATCCTCGCGCAGCACGTCGTGGAGCGCGCGCCGCGTGGGCTTCGGGTCCTCGACATGGGAACCGGGAGCGGCGCGGTGGCTATCGCGGCCGCGGGGGTCGGGGCGAGCGTGACGGCGTGCGACATCAACCCGAGCGCCGTCGCATTGGCTCGGACGAACGCGGCGCTGAACGGTCTGACGATCGACGTCGTCGAGTCGGACCTCTTCACCGCGCTCCCGTCCCGCGTCTTCGACCTCATCGTCTTCAACATCCCGTTCTACCCGACCGTCCCCTCCTCGCACTTCGAAGCTGCGTTCCGCGCAGGACCGACACTCGAAACGGTGCGCCGCTTCGCCGATGGGTCACGCGAGCACCTGGCCCAAGGCGGCCGCGTCGTCATCATCTTCTCCGAGGACTGCGACCGTGGCGCCATCGACTGTGCCTTCGAGGACGCGGGTCTTTCCTTCGAGGAACAGAGGGTCACGAGGCGAATGTTCGAGCTGTTCGTCGTGGCGTCTTTCCGCCGAAAAGAAGCGTCGTCGTCGTAGCCGTCGACCGTCACGGCGCTCTCGATCTGCGCGTGGGGGCGCGCGAGATGGCGCCACGACATACTAGCTCGACCGTGGTAGCTTCTCCCCCCGAACCGCATGAGTGAGTCGGTCGCGATCGTCCACGATTGGCTGACATCCATGCGAGGTGGCGAGCGGGTCGTCGAAGCGTTGTTCGGCGTGTTTCCGAACGCCGACCTCTTCACGCTCACGTGGGACCCGGAGCGCCTCTCGGAGTCGCTCGCGGGGCGGAACGCGACCACGTCGGTCATTCACCGGGTGGCCAACGCGCCGTTCGTGAGCGGCCGCTTCCGCGCTCTCCTGCCGCTCTTCCCGAGGGCGGTCGAGTCGTTCAACCTCGAACGCTACGGCCTCGTCGTCTCGAGCAGCCACTGCGTCGCCATAGGTGCGCTCGCCCCGCCCAGCGCTCTCCACGTCGCGTACGTCCACTCGACGATGCGCTACACGCGGGAAGGGCAGCCAGCCTACGAAGCAGGCGTCCCTGGAGGTCGCCTCGGTCGCACGATGTTCCGCGGCACCGCGCATTATCTCCGTCGCTGGGAGGTGGCGGCGTCGGCGCGCCCGCACCTCCTCATCGCGAACAGCTCCTACACGCGCGATCGCATCCGTCGCTACTACCAGCGCGACGCACAGATCATCGAGCCGCCGATCGAGACCGGGCGATTCGCAACGGCCGCGTCCTCCGAGCTCAGCTTTCCCGACGCTCCGTTCCTCGTCGTCTCGGCTCTCGTCCCGAACAAGCGGGTCGATCTCGCGATGCGCGCTTTTCACGGGCGGCGCGAGCGGCTCATCGTCGTGGGGGACGGCCCGGAGCGCGCGCATCTCCAGTCGCTCGTGGCCCCCAACGTGACGCTCCTGCCGCGCGTCGACGAGGCAGAGCTCGCGCGGCTCTTCGCGGGCTGCCGGGCGCTCGTTCACCCCGCGGTCGACGACTTCGGCATGGTGATGGTCGAGGCGCTTGCGGCCGGCAAACCGGTCCTCGCGTGCGCCGAAGGGGGGGCCCTCGACGTCGTGCACGATGGGCTCACCGGGCTTCTCATCGAGGAGTCGACTGTCACGTCGGTGCAGCGTGCGCTCGACCGGTTCGCGCAGAGGACGCAGCCGTTCGACGCCGTGGCCCTTCGCGCCTACGCCAAGCGCTTCGACCGCGTCCACTTCGAGCGTCGCTTCGCCGCGGCGGTCGACGACGCGCGCGCACGCCACCGTCCAGCTCACGCGAACGGCTCCGCCGCCAAGCGGACACCTATGCTCGCTCCTGCTTTCGTCGTTCCCGATCCATCGGATCCTCTCGATCCTCGCCAGCCTCGCCCGCCACCGCCGCTGGCTGGTTCTTCGGCGCCCGGCTCGCGTGCGAAACGTGTCTTCGACGTCGCGTTCGCTGCAACAGGGCTCGTTACGACCGCGCCTCTGCTCGCCGTTTTTGCCGCCGCCATCGCGTCGGGCTCCGAAGGCTCGGCTCTGTTCTTCCAGCGCCGCACGGGCCTCGATCAGCGTGAGTTCACGATGGTCAAGCTCCGCACGATGAACGCGCGAGGCGAGGTTACCCCCATAGGTCACTGGCTTCGCCCTCTCGGGCTCGACGAGATTCCGCAGCTCTGGAACGTGCTCAAGGGCGAGATGAGTGTCATCGGTCCGCGCCCCGAGGTGCCTCTGCGCGTCGAGCGGTACCGCCGCGAGATCCCCGGCTACGACGAGCGCCACGCCGTGCGGCCGGGCATCACCGGGCTCGCGCAGGTGCAAGGCCTCCGCGGGGATCACACCGGGTCGATCGTCGACAGGCTTCGGTTCGACGTGGAGTACGTCCGCAAGTGGAGCCTCCGGCTCGACTCGGGTATCGCGCTCCGGACGGTTCCGCGTGTGCTCGGGGACACGCTCCGCGCGCTGCGAGGCTGAGCCCGTGACGGCCTATGCGTTGCTCCCTGCGAACGCCCGCGGGACCGTGCTTCGAAACCTGGCGCTCAAGGCGCTCTCTCTCGGTCTCGAGCGCGGCTGCCGTCTGGTCGTGACCGTCGCCTCGGCGCCGATCCTCGGCGAGGCCGCATTTGGCCGTTTCGTCTTTGCCGCGACGGTGACGGCCATCCTCGCGCTCGCGGCCGACCTCGGGCTCGGCCTCTGGACCACCCGCTCGCTCGCACGCGCGGAGGCTCCCGCCGCGCAGGTCGTCCGCGTGGGCCTCTCGCTGCGAGCGTTGTCGACTGTCCCCTATTTGCTCGCCGTCGCCGTCGCCGCGCTCCTATCCGCGGATGTCGAGACGCGCGCGGTGCTGGTCGTGCTGGGCGCATCGGCGCTCTTCAACTCGTTCGCCGATCACCTCGGCGCCATCCTTCGCGGCGAAGAGCGCTTCGCCGACGAAGCCAGGCTCAACGCGACACGCGCGGTTCTCGTCGTGGTCCTCGGCTTCGGCGCGCTCTTCACGCATCGCGGTTTGGTCGGTCTCTCCGTCGCCCTCGCGGCCGCCGGGCTCGGAGCGTGCGGGTACGGAGCCTTTGCGCTCGTTCGTCGTCACGCGATCTGGACGAGCGCGGGGCCGCATTCGATGTCAGACCGACTTCTTCGGCGCCTTGCCCTCCGGCAAGCGCTGCCGATCTGGATAGCCGGCCTCCTCTCGCTCCTCTACTTCAAGGTCGACACCTTCTTCGTTCGTGCGTTCGCGGGGGACGCCGAGCTCGGGGCCTACGGCGTCGCGTACAAGGTCTTCGAAGGGGCGATGCTCCTCCCGGCCGTGATCCTCGCGGTCACGTTCCCCCGGCTCGTGCGCGCGTTTGCCGACCCTCCTGCCCATCGTCGTCTCGAACGTCGCCTCGCCGCCGCGTTGCTCGCGCTCGGCACGTGCGTCGGAGCGCTCTGCTTCTTCGCGCGCGATCCGCTCATCGTGCTCGTCTTCGGCCGAGCCTTCGTCCGCAGTGTCGACTCGCTCGCGGTGCTCTCGCTCGGGATCCCGCTCGTGTTCCTCAACTTCGGCCTGACGCACTTTCTCATCGCGCGCCACCTCGAGCGCGTGAACACTTGGCTCGCCCTCATGATGCTCGCTGTGACGGTGACGCTCGACAGCGTGCTCGTCCCGCACGGCTCGGGCCCCGGAGCCGCGCTCGCGACCGTCCTCGCCGAGGTTGCGCTCACTCTGGGCTGTCTCCTGGCGCTGCGCGCGCCGCCACGAGCCCCAGCAGCATCCAGCACAGCCCGAACGTCGGGGTGAACTCGAGAAAGTAGTCGGACGCGCCGTGGACGAAGAAGAGTCCGGCTGCGAACGAGAGCCCGAGGTAGAGCGCGTCCTTCTTCCGGATTGCGTCGCGCGTCGCGAGCGCCAACGAGACCGCGAGGCCGAGAAGCGCGAGCGCTCCGAACGCACCAAGATCCGCGAGTGTCTCGAAATAGAGGCTGTTCGCGTGGATCCTGGCGTCGGTGTAGGCCTGTCCTTCACGCGCTCCCGTCGGCGAGAGCACGTCCTCGTAACGACGCCGAAAGTTGTCGGGCCCGATGCCAAGAGCCGGATGCTCGCGCCATAGAACGACCGCCGCGCGCCATAGCTCCGGCCGCGACGGCGCCGGGGGGCCCGGGCTCACGTGGGCTACCTCCGCAGGGGCGATGGACGTGTCTCCCCCCGACGTGCGCTCGACCTCGATCGGTTGCTCCGGTGACGGATTGCCGTGCTCGCTGAACCAGGTCACGTCCTCCTGCACGACATCCCACGCGAGCCTGTAGCTCCCGACGCTCGCCGGAGCGTGCGCGACAGCCGCGAGCGTGACCTCACCTCCGGGCGGGACGTCAGCGGGGAGCTCCGTGCGTCGACCGTCGAAGTCGGCGAGCCGTCTCATGTGCGGATCCGCGTCGTCCATGTACCAGTGGCTCGCGAGGCGGGTCGGGTGGGGTCCGCCGCGCTGCCACGTGAGCGTCCCGGTGTTCCGTAGCGTGACGGGGGTCGCAAAGAACCACGCGGCCTCGACGGTTCGTGGCGTGCTCGGAGCGTCGTACTGCACTCCGAACCACGTGTCGTCGCGCCACCAGCGAAGGCGTTGCCCGAGGAGCGACCCGGCCCCGGGGAGCGCGATCGCCACCGCCGAGGTCCCGGTGAGCATGACGAGCGCGTACACGGCGGCTCGCCCGAGACTGTCGCTCCACGCCCGCACGCAGGCAAAGAGCGCGAGGCACGCCAGAGCCGATCCCGCCATCGACGATCGTGTTGCGCTCGCGACGATCGCCGCGAACAGAAGCGTGCTCGTCGCGACCGCGATCACGACGCGTCGCCGCGCCTTCGAAGGATGTGCCTCGCCCGACAAGAAGGGGGCGACGAGCGCGAGCGGCACCGCGGCCTCCCAGTACATGGCGCCGATGGTCGGATACACGAACACGCCGCTCGCTCGCCGCAGCCCGAACGTGTCGAACGAGAGCTCCCGAAAGAGCCCCCATACCCTCTCGCTCGCGGGGAAGGCGGTCTCGATCAGCGCGGTCGTGGCCGACAGCGAAGCGCCCACGAGGAGCGCGAAGGTCACGCGGCGGGCCACCTCGGGCGATCGCGTGAGCCTGCGCGCCGCGAAGAACACGAGGACGCCCGAGAGGCTCCGCAGCGCGAACTTGAGCGCCTCGTGCCGGTAAAGAGGAGCCGCGATCGCCGAGGCGAAGACGACCACCGTCCAGAACGTCGTCGCCGAGACGAGAGGCTCGCGCAGGAGCACGCGCGCCGCGCTGCGGGGCGATGTGCGGCCACGTAGAACGTCGTCGGCCGTGACCAGCCCCCAGGCCGCGAGCGCGGCATAGAGCGTGAGCTCGACCGTCGTCAGTTGGAGCGATCCGACGTGGGCGAGCGCGGCCTCGAACGGCAGCACCAGCGCCAGGACGATCAGCAGCGCGCTTCCGATCCGCGCAGGGAGGGGAGGCACCGAGTCGCTCTTCATCGATGATGATGGTGATGCGGAGTGCAAGCCATCGAGAGTGAGGGTATGCCAATAAGCATGCGGGTCACGCAATGCTTGATGAGGCTCCCGGCGCTCGGAGTCCGGGCATGAGGCTCGCAGTCGAGATCACCACGTGCACGCCCCTCCGCACGGGCATCGGCTACTACACCGAGCACGTCGTAGACGCCTTGCTCGAGACGATGCGCCCCGGGGACGACCTCGTGCTCCTCTCGAACCGTCTCCCCGCGCCGGAGCTCGCCGCGCGGTGGGCGCCCCACATTCATCTCTCGGGCCCCGGCGTGCGCGCCGCCTGGATGCAGGTCGGCGCTCCGCGTCTCCTCGCCAAGACGCGCGCCGACGTCGCGGTCTTCCCGAACTACGCCGTTCCGCTCGCGTCTCCGTGCCCCACGATCGTCGTCGTCCACGACCTCGCCGTGCTCCGTCTTCCGCAGCACGCGACCGCGCAGAAGCGCTTGCTCATGGAGCCGATGCTCAAACAGGTCGCCCGCACGGCCTCGGTCATCGCGACCGTATCGGCCGCGTCGCAGCGTGACATCGTCGAGCGGCTCCAGGTGCGCGAGGCGCGAACCGCCATCTTGCCTGGCGCGTCGCATCCATCGTGTCGTCCGGCATCTGCGAGCGTCGTCGCGACGGTTCGTGCACGCTACGGGCTAAAGTCCCCCTACCTTCTCACCGTGGGGACTCTCGAGCCGCGCAAGGACCTCTTCACGCTCCTCCGCGCGTTCGACCGAATGCGGCGCGCGGGGGAGAAACGTGAGCTCGTCGTCGTCGGAGGACGCGGCTGGAAGGACGGCGATCTCGTCAAGGCGCTGGAAGCGCGCGCCGGGGCGGGGGGCGTTCGCTGGCTCGGGTACGTGAACGAGGCGGATCTCGCGGCGCTCTACACGGGCGCCGATGTCTTCGTCTTCACCCCTGTCCTCGAAGGCTTCGGTCTCCCGCTGCTCGAAGCGATGGCCTGCGGCGCGCCCGTCGTGGCGTCCGACATCGCGGCGCTTCGCGAGGTCGGCGGCGACGTCGCGCGCTACGTGCCCGCGGGGGACGACGAGGCGTTTGCGCGGGTGCTCACGGAGGAGCTTCGTGACCCCAAGGCGCTCGCGGCACGGGCTTCGGCCGGCCCTTCTCGCGCCCGTGAGTTCTCGTGGAGGCGCACGGCGGAGCTCTTGTGGGCTCGCGCCCGCCGGACTGGCCCCACGCGCGCAATCACGTCTCGCACGCCGCTCACGCAAGCCGCCGTCGCGCGGAATCTTGGCGCAGGCACGCTTCCGCCTCCGGTTCATCCGTCTCCGTCCGGACTTCGGCCGCAAGAGTGGGCGCTCCTCGCGGCGGTCGTGTACGCGGACCTGTTCGAGTCGCCGCTCCCGATCGATCACGGTATCGCCGCGGCGGTCGGCTTCGTCCTCGACGAAGGAAAGCTCCGGAAGCTCGCGCAGGGTCCGGGGCTCGCGCCTCTCGTGACGCTTCACCCGAAGGGTTTCCTCGTCCTGGCAGGGCGCGAGTCGCTCGTCGACCCGATGCCCGAGCGCGAGACGATGACGCGCGCGCTGCTCGATCGTCATCGGGCGACCCTCGCCATGCTCGGCGCGCTCCCTTTCATTCGCGGGCTCGTCATCTCTGGCGGAGTCGCGCACCGAAACGTGGGGGCGAAGGCCGACATCGACCTCTTCGTCATCGCGGCGCGCGGGCGGGCGTACACCGCCTACACGATGCTCTTCCTCGCAACGACGCTGACCGGCACCCGGCGCGTCATCTGCCCGAACTACGTCGTCGGCGAGGACGAGCTCGCGATCGGCTACCACCGCGATCTGTTCACGGCCCATCAGCTCGTCTCGGCGCGTGCGCTCGTGGGGCATCCGGCGTACGTCGCGCTCTGCCGCGCGAACGAAGCCTGGGTGCGCACGATTTATCCCGCCTTCGAGCCGAAGCCCGCCCCCGCGATGCATGCCGACGATCCGTCACGCTTCCAGGCTCTCGCCGAAGCGGCCATGCGCCCGCTGGCACAGCCACTCGAAGGGGCGCTCCGGTGGGGGTGGCGCTTTCGGCTCCGTCGTCGCGCTGCGGCCGCGGTTCACGCCGACGTCGTGCTCAGCGATGGGGTCATGAAGCTGCACCTGTCCGACTACCGCGCGCGCGTGCTCGACCGCTTCGCCACGCGTCTCGACGCTCTCCGCGCGCGCTGCACCCCCGACTTACGGCCGTTGCACGCGGGTGAGGGCACGCTCGAAGCGTAGCTCGATGGACACGTGGGCGAACCGCGTTGGGCTGCTGGCCACCACCGGCGCGGCCCTCCTCGTCCTTCTCCTCTACGCTCCGGCGCTCCACGCGCCGTTCCTCGCGCCGAAGTTTGCCGCGCTCGAGGTCACGGCCGCCTTGGGGTTCCTCGCGTTCGCGCTCCGGCAAGCATCGCCTGGAGGTCCGCGTGCTTCGCGTGCGCTCGTCCTTGCGGTCGTCCTCGTCTTCGCGACGACGGCGCTCTCGTGGCTCGCGGCGAGAGCTCGCGAGGAGGGGGCGCCGTACGCGGTCGATGCGCTCGCGCGATGGGTCTCTCTCCTGGGGCTCGCGTGCGGAGCCAGCGTGCTCTCGAGCGCTTCCGGTGCCCGTGAGCGTCTCGTCCACACCATCACCCTCGCGGCCGGTCTCGTCGCCGCTCTCGGGCTCCTGCAGCACGCGGCCGTTCTCCCGATCGCGATCCCGGTCATCAGCAACCCGGGCTCGACCTTCGGCAACCGCAACCTCTCCGCCGAGGTCATCGCGCTCGCGCTCCCTTTCGGTCTCGCAGCTCTCGTGTCCGTACCGCGCGAGGACTCTCGCGTGCTTGTCGGCGTCGCGACCGCTTTCGAGCTCGTCTACCTGGCCGTCACGCGCGCGCGGGGGGCGTGGGTCGGCGGCGCGGTCGGTCTCCTATGCGTGGTCTGGCTCGTGAGGGGGCGATGGGCGTGGCCGTCGCGCCCCGTTGTCGCCGTCGTTGTCTTCGCGGCGCTCGCGGGCGCATGGATTCCCGGGCGGGTGAGCGCGCACGACGCCGGCGACGAAAAGCGCGTGGCCGGGTTCGGGGCTCTCCTCGATGCGACGTTCGACGCGCACTCGCCCGCGCTTCGAACCCGGCTCGGTCTGTGGCGACGCAGCGCTTCCATGGTGCGCGACTATCCGTGGACGGGCGTCGGCCCTGGCAACTGGCCCGTCTTCTTCCCGCGCTATGCCGAGCCCGACGCAACGCACGACGGCGTGCTCAGCGCGACGCTCGCGCCTCGACAAGCCCACGACGATCTCGTGGAGCGCGCGGCCGAGACAGGCGTCCCGGGCGCGATCGCGATGCTCTTGCTCGTGGCAGCGGCCTCCCGTTCCGCGCGCCATCGGCTCGCGGTGACGGACGAAGACTCCGCAGTCGACATCGGTGCGGCGGGCGCTCTCGTCGCGCTCGTGGGCGTCTCGGTCACCGGGTTTCCTCTGGAGATGCCGGGGACGATCGCGCTCAGCGGCCTCGCGCTTGGCTTGATCGCCCCCGTCCGTGAGCCCTCGGAGGCGCGCGCGCCTGCGCGTTACGTCGCCGTCTATGCGGTCGTCGTTGCAGCTCTCGCCCTCCTCGTCACCACCGGCATTCGAGAAGTCCAGCGCGTGCGAAGCAGCTACTGGCTGGGAGTGGCCGAG
>Ga0302279_10001606_pt1 | contig 31788 bp, 25 predicted proteins | sample III_Bog_N3_3_FD_194541 | JGI IMG/M metagenome (GOLD analysis project Ga0302279, IMG submission 194541) | Peat permafrost microbial communities from Stordalen Mire near Abisko, Sweden - III_Bog_N3_3 | ecosystem: Environmental > Terrestrial > Soil > Wetlands > Peat | place: Sweden: Abisko...
CTGGTAGTCCATGGCCGTCAGCAGCATCTCCGAGGTGATCCGGACGTTGCGGTCATCGTCGACGATCAGCACGTGCTTGCGCCGTCCGGCCCGGGCCGGGACAGGGGCTTGCACCGGGCCGGGCCGGAGCGGGGCAGGGTCCAGGGCCGGCAACCGCAGCCGGAATTCGCTGCCCTTTCCCTGGCCGTCGCTGGTGGCCAGGACCGATCCACCGTGCATCTGGGCCAGATGCTTGACCAGGGTCAGGCCGATCCCGAGCCCCCCGGAAGGCCGGTCCAAGGTCTGATCCCCCTGATAGAACAGATCGAAAATGTGGGTGAGCATCGGCTCGGCCATGCCGATCCCGTTGTCCCGGATCGCCAGGATCAGGTCGGAGCCTTCCCGGATCGCCGAAAGCCGGATCTCACCCTCCATGGGCGTGCAGTTGCATGCGTTGTTGATGAGATTGCAGAGCATCTGCTCGAACCGGACCGGGTCGGCCTCCAGGTCCGGCAACGGTTCGGCCAGTTCCAGGATGAGGTGGTGCTTGCGGGCCTCGATAAGCGGCCGGCATGCCTCGACCGCATGGTTCACGGCCAAACCAGGGGCGATCCTCTCCATGCGCAATTCCACCTTGCCCCGCTCGATTCGGGAAACGTCGAGCAGATCGTCCACCATCCGGGCCAGGTGGGCGGATTGCCGGGTCATCATGTCCAGGAGCATTCGGGTTTCGGGATCCAGGTCGTCCCTCAGCCCCAGGATATGGGCCCCCGTGCGGATGGGGGCCAGGGGATTGCGCAGCTCATGGGCGAGGGTGCCCAGGAACTCGTTCTTGCGCCGATCGGCATCCTTCAGCTTCGCCTCGGCTGCTTTCCGTTCGGTGATGTCCTGGATATGGGTCACCAGATAAAGCGGCCGGCCCGCGGCATCCGCGACCGTGGCTGCGCTCACGTCGCCCCAGATGACGCTGCCGTCCTTGCACAGGTAGCGCTTTTCCATTCGGAAACCCTTGACGGAGCTCTGGCCCAGGCTGGCCAGTCCCTCCCTCGAGGGCTCGAGGTCCTCGGGATGGGTGATGTCCCAGACCGTGCGCTCCTGCAATTCCGCTTCGGTGCGGCCGAGCATCATGGCGAAGGACGCGTTCACCCGCAACAACCGGCCGTCCACCGAGACCAGGGCCATGGGGATGGCGCCCTTCTCGAACGCCGTGCGGAACCGTTCCTCGCTTTCACGGAGGATCTTCTCCGCTTCCCGCTTTCCGCTGACATCGTGGAACACCAGCACTACCCCGTCCACTTGACCTTCGGCATCCCGGATCGGCGCCGCGCTATCCTCGATGGGGATTTCCCGGCCGTCCTTGCCGATCAGGGCGGTGTGGTTGGCCAGACCCATGATGGCGCCTCCGGCCAGAACCCGGCCGACCGGGTTGAGCTGGGGTTCCCGGGTCTCTTCATTGATGATCGGAAAAACCGTCTCCAGGGGAAACCCCGCCGCCTCCTCCGACTTCCACCCGGTCAATCGCTCCGCCACCGGGTTCAGGAACGTGACCGCGCCCTGGGGATCGGTGGCGATGAGCGCATCGCCGATGCTGCGCAGGGTGACCTGCAGCCACTGCCGCTGACGCTCCAGCGCCTGGTCATGGCGAGCGCGTTCCTTGAAGTGCTCCCGCAGCTGAAACAGGAACGCCACCACCATTCCCAGTCCCAGCAGGTCGAACACGGCTCCCGACCCGAGCGCCACCCGGAAGCTGCGCCGGGATTTTCGTTCCCGTTCGGCCAGCAGAGCCTGCTCTTCCCTGGTGAGCGCCTCCACCTGGCCGCGAATGGCGTTCATCAGGTTCCTGCCCAGATGGGTCTGGACCACCCGGCGCGCCGCTGCCGGATCCCGCCCTTGCAGGTCGATGGTCTGTTTCAGTTCTGCCAGTTTGGCGGTGAGCAGGCCACCCAGGGTCTGGAGCCGGGGCTGCCGGCTGGGCTCGTCCCGCATCAGGTCCTGCAGCCGCAGGAAGGCTCGCCCGGCCCGGGCCTCCGCGGCCCGATAGGGTTCCAGGTAGCGCGGGTCGTTGGTGAACAGGTAGCCGCGCTGCCCGGTCTCGGCGTCGGTCACGGTGTTGAGGCTGCTCTGGAGTGCCTCGATCACGTCATGGGTATGGGATAGCCATACGGCGTCCGCCCTCAGGTTGCGGGTGTTCTGGTAGGTCAGCACCCCGCTGAACAGCAGGATGGCAATCACTGCTCCCAATCCAAGGAAGAGACTCTTGCTCGATAGGTTCATAAGAATCCTGCGGACAAAAGATCAATCCGACCCCATCCCCAAGGGCCAAGGGGGAGACTGGCTCTGCTTCAATGTTTCTCCCATTATACCCGGGGCCGTCCAGGGCAAACCGAGAATGGTGCGGGCATTTCCCTCCCGGCCCGGAACTCCTGACCGGGGGACACGGAGCCCGGATCCCAGACCGGGTCCGGGTCGCCCTGGGACCGGCGCCGAAGGCAATCATATGTATTGTTAGTGTAAGGAGATGCTTGCAATGGGCTGCGTGATGCATTAGGGTGAAAATCGATTTTAAGACTGGATTAAAGCTTTTTTTACCGGTCATCGATCCGGTGGGGGTTTGGGTGTGTTCGAGCGTAGTTGCATTTCCCGGCCGATTCCGGCCGGTGACCGCATCCAGGCGTTGGATGTGATCCGGGGATTCGCCCTGCTGGGGGTCCTGCAGATGAATCTGGTCTACTTTTCCGGCAGCGCCTACCGGGAGCTGGCCGATGTCCCCTTCGGCTCCGGGCCGGGCGGCGGCTGGCTGCTATGGTTGAGGGACTGGCTGTTGGCGGGAAAATCCATCTCCCTTTTCTCCATGCTGTTCGGCATCGGGCTGGCCATCCAGATGGAACGGGCCAGGGCCCGGGGGAGCAGCCTGGGCTGGTTCGCCATCCGCCGCCTGGGCGCCTTGTGGCTGCTGGGAGCGGCCCACTCGGCGCTGATCTGGAACGGGGATATCCTTCACATCTACGCCTTGGGCGGGCTGCTCATTCTCCCCTTCCTGGGCCGCCGCCCTTGGGCGCCCCTGGCGGGCGCCGCCGCGGTGTTCAGCCTTTCGATTCTGCGGGATCCGCTGCTGGCCATCCTGCGCCTGCCTTCCGGCTTCCTTTGGTCCACCTGGCAGGACCAGGCGCCCTGGTTCCTGGCCAGGGCGGACCAGGCCTACGGCGCGGGCACCTGGATCCAGGCCTGCCGGTGGCGGGTGTGGGAGTGGGCGGCCATGGGCCCCTTCTATCTGGTCCACTACCTGCTGGTCTGCGTTCCCCTGTTCCTCGGGGGCATGGCCCTCTGGAAGACCGGCCTGCTCCGGAATCCCGGGGCGCATCTGAAGGCGATCCGGGTGGGGTTCCACCTGACTCTCTGGCCGGGCCTCGGGCTGGCGTTGGTGTTCCCGGCCATGGCCCGGCTGGGCAGCGCTGGGGCCGGCCAGCCCGGTCCGCTGGCCTTGGCCCTGGGCGATCTGGCCACCTATGCGGTGGCCGTCGGCTACCTGCTGGGATTGCTGTTGCTGTTCCAGCACCCCCGGTGGCAGGTCCGGTTGGGGCTGCTGGCGCCCATGGGCCGCATGGCCCTGAGCAACTACCTGGCCCAGTCCCTGATCTGCGCCTGGGTCTTCAACTCCCACGGGCTGGGCCTCTGGAATCAGGTGTCTCCCGCAGCCTACACCCTGGCCGGATGCGTCCTGTTCGCCCTCCAGGTGGCCTGGAGCCACTGGTGGATGGCCAGGTTCCGGTTCGGGCCGGCCGAGTGGTTCTGGCGGGTGCTCACCTATGGTCGGTTCGAGCCGTTCCGGGTTCCGGGGCGGAGGCCACCGTCCCTTCAGACGGAAAACGAGGTCTGATTCCATTGCAAAGATCAACTTCTGCTCTATCTTTGGGGGGCTTGCAACGGACCTTTGCCTGGGGGATCCATGCCCATCGCCATCTGGCTGCCAAAATACGAGACCGGAAACCCCTCCGTGGACCGGCAACATAAGCGCCTGTTCGAGTTGGTCAACGAACTGCACCACGGGATCGTCTCGGGCCAAGGCCGGGAGACCATGGGGCCGACCCTCAAATCCTTGGCCAAGTACACCCTGGAGCACTTTTCCACTGAGGAGGGTTTCATGCGGGCAAGCAACTATGAGCATTACCCGCGGCACAAGGCCCGCCATGACGAACTGGCCAAGCAGGTGAAGGAGCTGATCACCCAATATGACTCGGGCGCCTTGGCTCTGCCCGGCACCCTGTCCAAGTTCCTGGCCGATTGGCTCACCCATCACATCAAGGAAGAGGACATGGAGATGATCACCTGGCTGCGCGAGAAACCCTCCGCCTGAAGAGGATTGCCGCAGCCCGGCGAGCCGGCGGCGGTCGCTCCGGAGATTCCCCTCGATCCCGGCCGGGTGGTGGGGCGAAGATGAGGGCAGGCCAGGAGGCCCCATGATCCTCGTGCTTTCCCCCGCCAAGACCCTGGACTTCGCGACCCCACCCCACATCGGCACCTGCACCGAGGCGGAGTTCCTGACGGAATCCGCCCGGCTGGTGAAGCAGCTGCGGGCCTTGAGCATCGACGAAGTGGCCGGGCTCCTGGGCGTGTCCGGGGAATTGGCGGCCCTCAATGCCGGCCGTTTCGCCCATTGGCGGAGGCCCTTCACCCCGGTCAACGCCAAGCAGGCCGTACTGGCCTTCCGTGGCGATGCTTATCTGGGGCTGGACGCGCCCGGGCTGGACCCGGCGGACCTGGATTTCGCCCAGGATCACCTGCGCATCCTCTCCGGCCTTTATGGCTTCCTGCGCCCCCTGGACCTGATCCAGCCGTACCGGCTGGAGATGTCCACCCGGCTGGCCAATGCCAGGGGCAAGGACCTCTATGCGTTCTGGGGCGATCGCCTGACCCGGGCGGTGAACCAGGTCCTGGGCCAGGGGCCCGGGGCTCCGGTGCTGGTGAACCTGGCGTCAGCCGCCTATTTCAAGGCCTTGGACCCCAAGGCGGTGGCGGGCCGGATCATTACCCCGGTGTTCGAGGACTTCCAGAACGGCGGCTACAAGGTGGTCAGTTTCTACGCCAAGCGGGCCCGGGGGATGATGGTCCGCTACGCCATCCGCAAGCGGTTGGATGCGCCCGACGCTTTGCAGGCTTTCAAGGCCGAAGGCTACCGTTTTGACCGCAAGGCTTCGGTGGGCGACCGCTGGGTGTTCCGGCGGAACCTCGCGGCCTGAATTCACTTCGCCAGGTTCTTGAAGTCCGCGCGCCAGCGGCCGCGACCCCACCCGAGGCTCCTGGGGCATTCGCTCCGGCACTTGTGGCAATCATAGATGGAGAAATCCCGCCCCACCTGGACGATGGAGCTTTTCCGGCATCGCTGCTGGATGACCGTTTTCCCAACCAGGGCATTCTCGGGACAGGTGTCCATGCAGACCCGGCAACCGTCCGGGCAAGGCGAACCGGCAAGGGGCGGGTCGGGCTCCAGTTCGGCGGAGGTGAGCACGGCGCCGATGTACCCCATATTTCCCAGCTCGTCATTCAAGAGCAGCGTGTTCCGGCCCAGTCGGCCCAGCCCGGCCAACTGGGCCGCGTGGCGCATGGAGAGGATGCCCATGCCGTGGGAGGTGGCCGGATCCCAGTGCAGGTAAGGGGTATCGCAGGGCAGGGGCACCGCCGGCGCGCCCCGTTCCTCCATGGCCCGGGCCAGGTCCAGCCCCAGCCGGTCCAGCTCCGCATAGATCACTTGGGCCGTGTTGGAATAGGGCACCGGATTGGCCGCCCGGGCCGTTTCAAAGGGCATGGATTTCAGGAACACCACCACGGACCGGCACTGGTCGTAGATGTCCCTGGGCCGAAAGCCCTCCGGAGCCTCCATGAAGCTGTCCGCCCGGGCGATCCCGCACTGCTCTGCGCCCAGGGACCGAGCAATGGCTTTGACCGCGGCCGCATCGAGCATTCGGACCCCCTGGTGGCCGCTAATTATAAATCAGTAATTCGAGTTTGGCGAGGCGAACTTTCACGACGGGTTTCCCGTATTGCCAGAGTCTCATCATCCTGAAACGGAATGGACCACCCCTGGGGATGATCCATTCCGTTCCCGTGGGAAATCCGGCTCACTTGGCCTGGTTGCGGCATTTCAGGTAGCGGCGGATCAGCGCGTTGGTGGAACTGTCATGGTTCAGCGCGGCCGGAGTGCGCGCCTCAAGCTCGGGGATGATGCGGTTGGACAGCACCTTGCCCAGTTCCACGCCCCACTGGTCAAAGGAATCCAGGCGCAGAATGGCGCCCTGGGTGAACACGCTGTGCTCGTAGAGGGCCACCAGGCTGCCCAGGGCGGCTGGGGTGAGCCGTTCCACGAACAGGGTGCTGGAGGGGCGGTTGCCCGGGAAGGTTCGGTGCGGCACCAGCCAGGCGGGAGTCCCCTCGGCCTCCACTTCTGCGGCGGTCTTGCCGAAGGCGAGCGCTTCGGCCTGGGCGAAGACATTGGCCAGCAGAACCTCGTGGTGGCGGCCAAGGGGATTCAGGGACTGGCCGAAGGCGATGAAATCACAGGGAATCAGCTTGGTGCCCTGGTGCAGCAGCTGGTAGAAGGAGTGCTGGCCGTTGGTGCCCGGTTCGCCCCAGTAGACCGCGCTGGTCTGGTAGGCCACCTCGGTTCCGTCCAGGGTGACCCGCTTGCCGTTGCTCTCCATGATCAACTGTTGGAGGTACGCGGGGAACCGCTTGAGGTACTGGTCATAGGGCAGGACGGCGGTGGACTGGGCGCCGAGGAAATTGCTGTACCAGATGGCGAGCAGGCCCATGAGCACCGGCAGGTTCCGGTCGAAGGGGGCGGACCGGAAGTGCTCATCCATTTCGTGGAATCCGCCCAGCATGGCGCGGAACTGGTCCGGGCCGATGGCGATCATGGTGGAGAGCCCGATGGCCGAACACATGGAGTAGCGTCCGCCGACCCAGTCCCAGAATCCGAACATGTTCTCGGGGTCGATGCCGAACTTGGCCACTTCCACGGCATTGGTGGAGACCGCCACGAAGTGCCGGGCCACTGCGGCCGGATCCTTCAGCCTGGCCAGGGCCCAGTCCCTGGCCGAAGCGGCGTTGGTCATGGTCTCCAGGGTGGTGAAGGTCTTGGAGCAGATGATGAACAGGGTCTCTTCGGGGTCCAGGTCCTGGGTCGCCTCGGCGAAGTCGGTGCCGTCGACGTTGGAGACGAAGCGGAAGGCCAGGTCGCGTTGGCTATAGTGCCGAAGCGCCTCGTAGGCCATGACCGGACCCAGGTCGGAGCCGCCGATGCCGACGTTGACGATGGTGCGGATGGTCCGCCCGGTATGGCCCTTCCAGGCGCCGCTGCGAACCTGGTCGGCGAACTGCGCCATGCGGTCGAGCACGGCGTGGACCTGGGGTACGACATCCTCCCCGTCGACGTTGATGACCTGGCCCTTGGGAGCGCGCAGGGCCACGTGAAGCACGGCCCGGTTTTCGGTGAGGTTGATCTTCTGGCCTTGGAACATGGCCTCGATCCGGGCCCGCAGTCCGGATTCCTCGGCCAGCCGCAGCAGCAGGGCCAGGGTCTCGGCGGTGACCAGGTGCTTGGAATAGTCCAGGTAGATACCGGCGGCTTCGGCCGTCAGGCGCTCGCCGCGCTTGGGGTCCTCCGCAAACAGCCGGCGCAGCTGCAGGGTTTTGGCCTTGGGATGATGGGCCTCCAGGGCTTGCCATGCTGCGAGCTGGGTTAGGGGAGTGAGCCTGGTTGTCATGTGGGTATCCTGGTCGTCCATTGCGACAGGGTGGGCGAAGCCCCGTGGGGTTATGGTCAAGGCCCTGGGCTTTTTGCGGCCCATCTCCACTTTACCAGCCGCGCCCCCGGTGGGAGCGGGGGATGTCCGGTTTCAGCCCCGGGAGGCCGGCTTGGTGATGGTACGGGTTCCCGACGCCTTAACCGGGGCGTCCGGATTCCGACCCGGCGGGCAAGGCAGGGTCGGAACCCGGACGCCCCCTTGAGAGGTGTCGGGAACCCGGACGATCACCCTACCCGCCCCCTGGGAGGAAACGACCCCAGCAGCCGGACTCGCCGGAGGGCCTCGGCCAGGCCTGGCGGCCGTTCACGAAGACCTTCGAGATTCCTTCGGCCGGAAGCCGAGGCTGTTCGTAACTGGCCCGGTCCCGCACCCGGGCCGGGTCGAACAGGGCCAGGTCCGCGTACCACCCCTCCCGCACTTGACCCCGCTCGGCCAGACCGAACACGGACGCCGGCAGCGAGGTCATCTTCCGGACCGCCTCCTGCAGGGGGAAGAGTCCCTGGTCGCGGGAGTAGAGGCCGAGGACCCTGGCGAAGGCGCCCCAGAGCCTGGGATGGGGGTGTTCGTCGCTGGGCAGGCCGTCCGAGCCGACCATGCAGCGGTCCCAGGCCAGGAACCGGCTCACGTCCGCATCGTCCATGTGGAAGTAGACGGCTCCGGCGGGCTGGAGCCGGTCGATGGCCTCGGCCTGGGCGCAGTCCCAGTCCGCGCTGATCCGCTCCAGGGTCTGGCCGTTCAGCTCGGGATGGGGCAGGGACCAGGCGATCAGGACCTTGCGGGAATGATGCACGGAAACGGGATCCAGGACGCTCGACCCGGCGGTGTACGGGTAGGTGTCGATGGCGAAGGGCAGGTCGGCTCCCTCCTCCCGGTAGATCGCCATGAGCTCCACGCTTCGGCCAAGGTTGGCTGTCCCGGCCACCTTCTGGTGGGAGAGCACCAGGAAGGCCTTGGCCTGGCGGGCGCACTGGAAGGCTTCCCGCACCGCGTCGGCGACGCCGTCGTATTCGTCCCGGATGTGCATGCACAACCGCCCGCCAAGATCTGCGGCGGTCCGGGCCAGGGTCACCACCTCGGCGGTGTCGGCTCCCTTGTTGGTGGGGTAGGACAGGCCGCAGCTCAGGCCGGCCGCGCCGGCGGCCATGGCCGCCTCCACCTCCCTGGCCATGGCCTGGAGTTCCGCCGCGGTGGCAGGTCGGGTGAAGTCGTCCATGTTGCCCACCCGCAGGGTGCCATGGCCCACGAGGGCCGCCACGTTCAGCGGCAGCGGACCCGCCTGGAGGGTCCGGGCATACTGGGCGAACGTGGGGAACCGGAACCGGGAACGGGGCCCCAGGAGGTTGAGCGGCGCCGGGGGGTCCCCATGGAGGGTCAGGGGAGCCAGGCTGATGCCGCAGTTGCCCACCACCACGCTGGTGACGCCCTGGCTGAGCTTGGCCTCGCTGGTGGCCCACTGGAGCACCGCCTGGTCGTCGTGGGAGTGGACGTCGATGAACCCGGGGGCCACCACCAGGCCCGAGGCATCCACGATGGCGGAGCTGCCGGCGGGATCCAGCCTGCCGACGGCGGCGATGCGATCGCCGCGGATGCCGACGTCCGCCCGCACCGGCGCCGCCCCCCGGCCGTCTACCACCGTTCCGTTCCGGATGAGCAGGTCGAAGGGGGGCTGGCTATGGGTCATGAGTGGCTCCCTGGGCGGACCCGAACCGGCAAGGTGGCTTGATCGCCAGTTTCGATTATCATGGAGCGGTCCGAGAAGCGCTGCAAGACACCCCCATTGTCCCAGGCTCGGAACCCGGTCCCGGCCGGTTCATGGTTGCAACGGCGCTTGCCCGACAAAATCCGCTGGGTTTGGTCGACGGGTAAGCCCCCGCAATAGACACCGTTGTTCCGCCCAGCCACCCACACAGGAGCTCGCCATGAATTCGGCACCTCAAAAAGATTTCCGCATCGCTGACCTTTCCCAGGCCCCCTGGGGGCGGCGGGAGATGGCCATCGCCGAAACCGAAATGCCCGGCCTGATGGCGATCCGGGAGGAATATGCCGCCGCCCAGCCTCTGCGTGGGGCCCGCATCGCCGGATCCCTGCACATGACCATCCAGACGGCGGTGTTGATCGAGACCCTGAAGGCCCTGGGCGCCGAGGTGCGCTGGGCCTCCTGCAACATCTTCTCCACCCAGGACCATGCCGCGGCGGCCATCGCCGCGGGCGGCACCCCGGTCTACGCCTACAAGGGAGAATCCCTGGACGACTACTGGGCCTTCACCCACGAGATCTTCGGGTTCGAGTCCGGAACGGCGAACATGATCCTGGATGATGGCGGCGACGCCACCCTGCTGGTGCACCTGGGGGCCCGGGCCGAGCGTGACGGCAGCCTCCTGGACCACCCCGGGAACGAGGAGGAAGTGGCGTTGTTCGGCGCCATCCGCAAGCGCCTGGCCCAGGACCCGGCCTGGTATTCCCGGCAACTGGCTGCCATCAAGGGCGTCACCGAGGAGACCACCACCGGAGTGCATCGGCTCTACCAGATGGCCGAGCACGGGGAACTGAAGTTCCCGGCCATCAACGTCAACGATTCGGTCACCAAGTCCAAGTTCGACAACCTCTATGGCTGCCGCGAATCCCTGGTGGACGGCATCAAGCGTGCCACCGACGTGATGATCGCCGGCAAGGTGGCGGTGATCGTTGGCTACGGTGATGTGGGCAAGGGCTGCGCCCAGGCGATGCGGGCCCTTTCCGCCCAGGTCTGGGTGACCGAGGTCGATCCGATCTGCGCCCTGCAGGCGGCCATGGAAGGTTTCCGGGTGGTGACCATGGAATACGCCTGCGACAAGGGAGACATCTTCGTCACCTGCACCGGCAACCGCCACGTCATCGGCCATGGCCACATGGAGAAGATGAAGGACCAGGCTATCGTCTGCAACATCGGCCACTTCGACAGCGAGATCGACATCGCCTCCCTGGAGTCCTACGTCTGGGAGGAGATCAAGCCCCAGGTGGATCATGTCATCTTCCCCGACGGCAAGCGCATCATCCTGCTGGCCAAGGGGCGGCTGGTGAACCTGGGCTGCGGCACCGGGCACCCCTCCTACGTGATGAGTTCGTCCTTCGCCAATCAGACCTTGGCCCAGATCGAGCTGTGGGCCAATCCCGGCAAATACCCCATCGGCGTCTACACCCTGCCCAAGCATCTGGACGAGCGGGTCGCCCGCCTGCAGCTCAAGAAGCTCAACGCCCAGCTGTCCGAGCTCACCGAGGAACAGGCCAGGTACATCAACGTGCCGGTGGCAGGGCCCTACAAGCCCGAACACTACCGCTACTGATCATGGAGCCGGCCGCCGTGACCGGAGCCGCGCCCCTGCGGGCGCTTGAATTGTTCTCCGGTCTGGGCGGCTGGCGCTATGCCCTGGGGGCCCTCGGGACGGTGGTGGCTGCCTACGACATCAGTCCCACGGCCAACGCCGCCTACCTGCTCAATCACGGCTGCGCGCCCCTGGCCCGGGAGCTGGCCAGGGTCAGCTGCGGGGTGTTCCAGGCCCACCGGGCCGACACCTGGATGCTGAGTCCGCCCTGCCAGCCCTTTTGCCGCATGGGCAAGGGCGAAGGTCTGGCGGACCGGCGCAGTTCGGCCTTCCTCCACCTCCTGGACGTGCTCCGGGAGGCGCCGCCGGAGCATCTGGTGCTGGAGAATGTCCAGGGCTTCCTGGGCTCTCCGGCCCACGGCCTGCTCACGGCGGCACTGGACGGCCTGGGGCTGAACCACCTTACCTACCAGCTCTGTCCGAGCCGTTTCGGCATTCCCAACCAGAGGCCGCGGGTGTTCGTCCTGGCCTCCGGTCGGCCGTTGCGGGCCCGGACCGTGCCTCGGATCGCGCCGGGGCCCCTGGCCCCATTTCTGGATCCGGTGGAGGATCCGGCCCTCTACCTGGATCAGGCGACCCTGGGCCGCCATGGCCCCGGCCTGGACCTGACCACTCCGGACTCCCACCGCACCGCCTGCTTCATCGGCGGCTACGGCCAGCGTTTCGTCGGCAGCGGCTCCTTCCTGAAGACCCCCCGGGGGATCCGCCGCTTCTCGACCGCTGAGATCGCCCGGCTCATGGGGCTGCCCGCCGGTTTCCGGTTCCCCCCGGAAATGGGCTTGGAGCAGCGCTACCGCCTCCTGGGCAACGGCCTCAGCCAGCCGGTGGCCCGGTGGGTCCTGGAGCAACTGGGCTGAAATACGCTCTGAACCGAGATGGAAAAAAACAGGCCAGGCGCCACCCTTTTCACATGAATCAATTTGCGGCGTATGCTGACAGGATGCATTCCGATCCTGACACCCTCGACCAGCCGAACATCCGGCTCCCTTTGCCGCAGTCCCTGAAGTGGGCGGTGAGGATCTGGATCACCTTGCTGCTGTTCAGCCCCTGCCTGGTCTTCTTCCGCTTTTCGGCGCTGCCGTTCCTGATTCTCGCCGCGGTCCTGGGCGGCTTCCTGCTCCCGTTCCGGCTGGGGCGGATGCCCGGTGAACTGGAGGCGGGCTCGGAACGGGTGATCTTCCTGAATCCAAGGGCCCAGCGGTACGCCTGGCTCTACCTTCTGGGCAAGGACAACCCGGTCACCAATCCCAAGCCGAGATCGTTCTCGGTTGCGGAAACCTGCCTGCTGTGGGAAGCCCAGAGGCTTTCCCTGAACTCCGGAGGGGACGATGTCCTGCTCGGCCACGGGGCCCAGATGGAGCCGGTTCGGGAATGGCTGGTGCGGCGTGGAGTGCAGGCCGGGCGCTAGGATACGGCTGCCGGCTACAAGGGACCCAGGGTCGCGTTCCGTTCCCCGACGTTGATGCCCTGGAAGGCCTCGGACACCGCCCGCCATTCCGGGGTGGCCTTGCCGTAGAGGTCCTGGGCGGCCCTTAGGGCTCCATTGCGGGCATCCCGGTATCGGCTCCTGGGGGTCAGGTAGACCGACAAGGTCCGCCACCAGATGCGCAGGGCCTTGTCGTTGCCAACGCCGCGCATGCCTTTGGGCAGGTAGGGGCTGAAGCTGTCGTCCTTCGCCTTGGCGCTGGCGCCCTGGCTCAGGAAGTAGAAGGCACGGTTCATGGGGCCCGAACTGAAATGGACATCCAGGTATTCCAGGTCCTCGGACCATGCGTCCGGACTGAAGCCATCGAGGCTGGGTTTGTTCAGGTAGCGGAGGGGCTGGGGGAACGCCGGGGTGCTCAGGTCCGCGCCGATGGTCCAGCGGGCTCCCTGGTCCGGCACCCGTGCTCCCGTCCCATGGGCCTTGTGCCCGTAGAGCTGGACCATGACCCCAAAAATGTCGGAACTGGCTTCGTTGAGCCCACCGGACTCTCCCAGGTACTCAAGGTCGGCGGTGGAATGGCAGAGGCCATGGGAGACTTCGTGGCCGACCACATCCAGGGCGGTCAGGGTCTTGAAGGTGGACCCGTCGCCATAGGTCATGCAGAAGCAGTCGTCTGACCAGAACGCGTTGTCGTAGCCGTGGTCGTAGTGGACCAGGTTGCGGGCCGCCGTACCCTTGCCGTCGATGCCGTCTCGGCCGAGGATTTGCCGGTAGAAGTCCCAGGTGGTCTGCAGGCCGTAGTGGGCGTCCACGGCCGCGGTCTGGCCATTTTCCGACCGGGATCCCCGGCTGGGGTCATAGTTCTGGCCGTCGCCGAACTGGGCCACGGGGCTGACGTAGAGCACGCCATTGCCATCGGTCCTGCCCCCCAGGTCCCGGGTGGAGATGTTATGCCGGGTGGGGTCCGACAGAATGAAGCCACAGGGCATGGCCAGACTGCCCAGCTTGACCTCGCCGCTGTATTGGGACCTGCCGGTGGTCACGGCGGGCTCGCCCTGACGCTTCAGCGTGAACAGGCTGGACCAGCGCTTGAGGATGGCGCCGGTATGGGCGTCCACCAGGAAGTCGTCATGGCGGGTTTCCCGGGCGCCGTTATCCAGTTCGAGATGGACGTGGTAGGCCAGGTGGTGGCGGGTGATCCGGGGGACGAAGTCCATGGCGTTGCCGCCGGTCCTGGCCGTCCCGGTGCGCTGGAGCTCGGACGCGGGGTAGACCAGGAGTTCCGTCGACGGCGGGCGGGAGTAGGTGCCCAGGGGGGACTCGCTGGCATGGGCGATGGCCAGCACCTCGGCCGGATCCAGGTTCGGCACCACCGAGACCTGGACTCCCCGCACCAGGGCGTCGGTCATGGGACTCTCCACCCCGTTTGCGTCCAGGTGCAGGATCGCCTGCCCACCCCAGACCCGCAGCCCGTGATAGCGCTGCTGAAGACGCACGTGGCGGCCCCCGGCGGGATCGTTCTGCACGTCCTGAACCTTGAAGTCATTGTCATCGGGCAATCCCAGCTCCCATCGCCGGTCCAGCATCCGCTGGGTCCAGGGACCGCCCTCAGACAGGCCCGGTGCGGGCTGGCCAGCTGCTGCGGTCTGGAGCAGCATGCAGGCGAAGGGTAGAAAGAGGCGCACGATTAGAAACCTGGAGGTTGGCATGGGACTCCCTGCGATCCATCAGGGCGGGACAGGATTATTTTCCTGGAACGCGTTGATCCTGGTCTGATGCCAGGGACGGATTGCCAGTGCCAAAGAAAATTCGACCGGGTGAGTCAAGTTTGGCAAAAATGCACTGGAAATGGCGTTTCCCTTTTTGTATACTCGCCAGGATCGGCTTCTAAATCAGATTAGAATTTTCAGATCGGCGATTATATTTGTTTTTAATTTTTTAAAGTTAATCATTAGAGGTGCCTATGAATTGGCCGGAATGGCGTAGTTCTGGACCATGGCCAGGGGCCGGGGTGTCTATGATGGAGGCATGGGGAGGTCCCGTGGACCCATCGGCGCAACTGGTTCTGGGTATCGATCTGGGGGGCACCAAGACGGCCTTCGGCTACGTCGACCGCGCCGGCCTATGCCATGCCCGGGCGGCCATCCCCACCGACTCCGCGTTGCCGGCGGCGCAGTTCTTCGGGAGGCTGCACGAGCAGGCCGCGGCCCTATGGTCCAACTTGGCGGGTGAGCACGAATTGGCAGGCATCGGCATGGCCGCGCCCGACGTGAACGGCCTGACCTGCGCCATCGAACACCCCACCAATCTGAAGTGGGAGACCGTCGACCTCCGGGCGGAGCTGGGCCGCTATTACCAGGTTCCCATCGCCGCAGCCAACGACGCCAACGCCGTGGCGGTGGGCGAACTAAGGTTCGGGGCTGGGCGGGGGATGCGGGATTTCATCGTCATCACCCTCGGCACCGGGCTGGGCAGCGGGATCGTGGCCAATGGCGAACTGGTTCTGGGCGCCGACGGCAAGGCCGGGGAACTGGGGCACCTGCCGGTGGCCGAACGGTCCGGACGGGAGTGCGGCTGCGGGCTTCTGGGCTGCCTGGAAACCTACGCTTCCGCCACCGGCATCACCCGGACCGCTACCGAGCTCCTGGCCCAGCGCCGCGCCCCTTCCGCCCTGAGAGCCATTCCCTTCGACCGGCTGACCTCGCTGGTCCTGTTCGAGCAGGCCCGGGCCGGGGATCCGCTCGCCCTGGAGGCTTTCGAGATCACCGGCCGGATCCTGGGCGCCAAGCTGGCGGACCTGGCGCTGGTCACCCGCCCTGAAGCGTTCATCCTTTTCGGCGGTTTGGCGGGTGCCGGGGAACTCTTGTTCAACCCCACCCGGCGTGCCCTTGAGGAAAACCTGCCGCCGTTCTACCGTGGTCGGACCCAGCTCCTGGCTTCGGGCATCCCCGGGGCCGATGCCGCCATCCTCGGTGCCGGGGCCATGGCCTGGGACCACCTGGGCAAGCGCGAAAATGCCAGGCCCAGCACGGAAGTCAAATCAAGACCCGATCTTCCGGTGCTAAACGTCCTTCAACCCTGATTGGCCCGTGGCTGATCCTGTTTCCGGGTGCCCCTCGCCAGGGGCGCCCCAGGGTTCCCTTGGGCTGGAGAAGATCAAATGAACCTCATCACCTTCAGCACCCTGGCCGGGTTGATCCTGGCCGCGCCCCCATGCCACGGCCAGACCGTGGTTGGAAGACCCTGCCTGTTCAGCGATTATTTCGCGGAGTGGCGATCCTTTCCGGCGATCCTGCGGGATCCGGAGGGAAACCTCTTCTGTGGCCGGAACCGTCTGAACAATGGGGGCGCCACCCAGGGCCCGCCCGCGGCGGGAACCCCCGCGGCCACCGCCATCCCGCGCACGGAACGGTTCGGTCCCCAGGCTCATTTCACCTACCGCGACACCGCCGGCCGCATACAGGATCTCTGGTTCGAACGCTACCGGGAGAAGGATCGCTGGCACGTGGAGTCCTTGAATGGCGGTGGCAAGACCTGGGCTCCGGCCGCAGCGGGGGATCCCTCCGGCACGCAGTTCCGTTCGGGATTCCATGTGGCCTACCGGGATTTCACCGGCGGCATCCAGCACCTCTGGTCCGACGGCAAGTGGCATGCCCAGCGGTTGAACCAGGGCGGCGCCACCGGGGCTCCCGGGGCCGCCGGCGATCCGGTCCAGATCGTCCAGGGCGGGCGGCAGCACGTCTTCTATCTGGCCGACGCCGGGACCCTCCAGGATGTCTGGTTCGACGGCGCCTGGCACGTCGACACGGTGAACAACGGCGGAAAGACCGGAGCTCCGGCCGCTGCGGGCGACCCCGCGGCGGTGGGGCTGTCCGATGCCTACCAGCTCGCCTATCGCGACGACCTGGGCGGCATTCAGGAAGTGGTCTTCGACGGCTCCTGGCATTGGAGCCAGTTGAATGAGGGGGGCGAGACCGATGCCCCCCCGGCCCAGGGCAATCCCTCGGTCCGGGTCGTGGGCGGTACCACCCGGCATGTGACCTACCGGGATCCGGCCGGGAACATCCAGGATCTCTGGTTTGACGGAACCTGGCACGTCCAGCGGTTGAACCGCGGCGGCCTGACGTCGGCCGCACCGGCCGCATCCGACCCGGTATCCCTAGTTCCTCCCAGCAATTGGGAATATGTGGCCTATGTGGATATCTACGGCGAAGCCCAGTTGCTTTCCCATCCCAAGGACGGCCCCTGGCAGGTCACCCGCCTGACCGACCCGGATTTCCGGATCCGCTCCAAGTAGGTTGATTCGAGTCCCACCCGGGAGTGTGGCTCGGGAATCGACCGTGTCCCGCCTTTTTGCCAGGGTCGCCCCAGCCGGTTGCTTGCGCAACCGGCCGGGGCGGCAACTGAAACCAGATCCGGGCGGGTGTATTCCTGTACCTTGGAATGCAGGTGCGTCAAGCTTTTCAGGCCCGGAAGCTGGCTCGGATTGAGCCCAATTGCCCTCGGGGGGAGGGCGTCCAGGTCCGTTTCCGACCGGATAAAGTCTGCCGGATCTGCTTTCCATTCAATAGGAACACGCCCCGCTGGGATCCGGTTTCGGTTACCGCCAGGGCCGGTTGCGTCAGCAACCGACCGGGGCGACCCTGGCGGAAATCTGGAACACGGCCGACCCCCGAGCCGGGCTGCTAGAACGGTTGCCGCACCTGGATGCCCACTACCCCGGGTTGGGCCTCCAGGAGGGCGATGAAGGCGGCCGTGCCGAGCTGGGTGGGGAACTGCACTTCGAAGGTGACGTTGATGTTGGAACTGCCCGGGGGCTTGTCGAAATCGAAATCGGACACGGTCGCCCCGGCCTTGCCCAGGGCTTCGAACAGGGCGGAGATGGTCTCGCTTCCTTCCGCTACGAGCACCGAGACCTTCCGCCGCAGCATCCCGTCTTTCTTGCCTTCGAGCATCCGGAACATCGTGAGCGCCACCAGGCCCATGAGGGTGGCCGCCAGGGCTTCGGGATACATGCCCGCGCCGGAGCAAAGGCCGATCGCCGCCACCAGCCAGAGTCCGGCCGCCGTGGTGAGTCCCTGGACCGTGAGCCCGGTCTTGAGGATGGCGCCACCGGCCAGGAAGCCGATGCCTGTGACCACCGACGCGGCGATTCGGGAGGGGTCGGTGGAGATGCCGGGGAACCCCTGGTAATTCTGGAAATAGACGAAGTGGGCGGAAACCACCATGAAGGTTGCCGAGGCCAGGGCCACGATGAAGTGGGTGCGCAGGCCGGCCTGATGGCCATGGCGGTCCCGCTCGGCGCCGATGGTGCCGCCGAGGACCCCGCCGATGGCGATCCGGATGATCATGTCGGCGTGGCTGATTCCCATGGTTTCCTTCGGGGACGAACGAGGCCTAATCCTACCTTGTTTCCTTTCGCCCCCGTGCCGGTTTCCCGGACCCTCAGGCCATCGGTCGCTCCCCCTCCCAGGTCGTGACCAGACGGGCGGTGATGGGCCGGATCCGTTCGATGGCCGCTTCCACGTCGGCGTCGCTGAGATCCCGGTGGGTGACGAAGCGCACCGCGCTGCCGATGGGTAGCACCCGCACCTTGGCCTCCTCCAGGACGGAGATGGCGGCGGGGGGGTTGGGCATCCGGACCAGGAGGATGTTGGTCTGGGGTTCATCGACGTTGAAGCCCATGGTTCGGAGGCCCGACGCCAGCCGCCTGGCCTTGGCGTGGTCTTCGGGAATGCGCGGAAGGTAGTCCAGGGCCACCAGACCGGCGGCGGCCATCACGCCGCCCTCGGCGACGCCGCCCCCCAGCATCATCCGGACCCGCCTGGCCTGCTCGATGGTTTCCCGGCTGCCGCAGAGCACCGACCCCATGGGCGCGCCCAGGCACTTGCTGAGGCAGACGCTCACCGTGTCCACCCCCCAGGCGAGCTGGTCCAGGGCCGCTTCCTGGACGGCGGCGGCATGCCAGAGGCGGGCGCCGTCCAGGTGCACCTTGAGTCCCTTGGCCTGGGCCTGGTCCACCAGTTCCCGGTGTTCCGCCACGGTGGTGCAGGTCCCTCCGGCGAAGGTGTGGGTATTCTCCAGGCAGAGCAGGGTGGTGCGCAGGGCATAATAGGGGCCAGGGCTTCCGGCCCCGCGCCAGACCTGGGTGGGGGTGATCCGGCCGGGGCCGTCGTCCCAGCCCAGGGCTTCGGGCATTCCGCCCGCCAGCCAGGCGCCGGTGCCCAGTTCCGAACCGAGCACATGGGCCTGGGCCGGGGCCAGGAACCGGTCGCCCCGCTGCAGGTGGAGCATCAAGGCGATGAGGTTGGCCATGGTGCAGGTGGGGGTCCAGAGTCCCGCCTCCTTGCCCAACAGGTCCGCAATGCGGCGCTCCAGCCGGTCCATGACCGGATCCCTTCCCAGCACGTCATCCGCCACTTCGGCCGCGGCCATGGCGCCCCGCATCTCCAGGGTGGGGCAGGTGACGGCATCGGAACGAAAATCCAGGATTTTCATGGCCTGATTGAACCACGAAACCTGGCCCGGGTGGGAGGCCGGATGCGACGACCCGGGTCCGGGTCCATTAACCCGTTTCCGCGTCCTGGGCTAAGCTGGGGGGATCCGGAGTTGCCGATGACTTGGTTGATTGCAGTTCTGCGGGGTACGGTCCATGGTCGCGCCGAATGATCGAGCTGACCGATCTTTACAAGTCCTTCGTCGTCAAGGATAAGAAGGCCAGGGCCAAGCGGCGGATCGAGGCGGTGCGGGGCATCTCCCTGACCGTCCAGCCCGGGGAGATCTACGGTCTGCTGGGGCCGAACGGGGCCGGCAAATCCACCACCCTGCGCATGATCGCCGGGTTGATGCGGCCGGACCATGGCCGTATCGAGATCTGCGGCGTGGACACCCAGACGCGGCCGGAGCAGGCCAGGGCCCTGGTGGGCTATCTTTCCACCGATATCAGCGTCTATCACCGGTTCACGCCCAGGGAACTGCTCAAACTGTTCGGCGAATTCCAGGGGGTCGAGGCCAGGGTGGCGGAGCGGCGGGGGATGCACCTGCTGGACCAGCTGGGCCTGGCTGATTTTGTCGATGTCCGCATGGAGGGGTTCTCGGGCGGGCAGAAGCAGAAGGTCTCCATCGCCAGGGCCCTTCTGCATGATCCCAGGGCGGTGATCTTCGACGAGCCCACCACTGGCCTGGACGTGCTCACCGCCAAGACCGTCCTGGACCTGCTCCGGGTGATGAAGGCCGAAGGGCGCTCGGTGGTGGTGTCGACCCACGTGATGCCCATGGTGGAGGCCATTTGCGACCGGGTGGGGATCATCTTCGACGGTGTCCTTCATGGGGATGCTCCGCCCAGGGAGATCCTCGCCCGCTGGGGCGTCGCCACCCTGGACGAGGTGTTCTTCAAACTGGCGGCGGGCGAGGGGGGCGGGGCATGAAGGGAGCTCTGCTGATCCTGAAAAAGGAATTCCTGGAACTGTCCAAGGACCGCCGGACCCTGTTCTTCACCTTCGTCATGCCCTTGATCCTGTACCCTTTGATGTTCGGCATGATCGGCGGCCTGGGCAGCAACGACGCCGCGGCCAGGGCGGCCAAGCCGAGCCGGATCTGCCTGGAGGACCCGAGCCGGGTGCTCGGGGCCGCCCTGGCCTCCGACTCCGGGCATTTCCAGATCGTGCCCAGGCCCGAGGGCGACCTAAGGCAGGCCATCCTGAACCAGAAGCTGGAGTTGTTCCTGGAAGTCGACCCGGCCGGCGCCGAGAAGCTGGCCCGGAATGAGACCCTGTCCCTCAGGGCCGTATACGACAACAGCGACGAATCGTCCAAGCTGGCCCTGGACCGGCTCCAGGGCCAACTGAAGCAGCAGGAGACCCGATGGGTCCAGGCGCGCCTGAAAAGCCTCGGGGCATCCCCCGAGCTGGCCGTGCCCGCACGGCTGGAGACGGTGGCGGCGGGGGACATGGGGCGTTTCATGGGCAAGCTGATCGGCTCTTTCCTGCCCTACCTGCTCATGATCATGATGTACGCCGGCGCCATGCAGCACGGCATCTACGCCACCGCGGGGGAGAAGGAGCGGGGGACGCTGTTGAGCCTGTTGTCCACCAGCCTGCCCCGCACCCAGATCATCCTCGGCAAGCTGCTCTACATTTTTTCCATCGGGATCCTATCGGCTCTGGTCAATCTCCTCAGCATGGCCTTCTCCGTGGGGCGCCTGATGGCCTCGGGGGGGGCTTCCGGGGCCCAGGCCCAGGATGCCGCCACCGGACTGGCCGCCCTGGCGACCCCCCACGTGCTGGGCCTGACCTTCCTGCTGATGGTTCCGCTGGGCCTGTTCTTCGCCAACTTCATCCTGTTGGGCGGGATCCAGGCCCGGAACACCCTGGAGGCTTCCACCGCCCTGACTCCCGGGATCTTCGTGGTGGTGCTCCTGGGGGTATTCTCCATGGCTCCGGGGATCGAGAAGATGGTTTTCCTACCCTACGTGCCGGTGCTGAATGTCAGTCTGGCCATACGTAAACTATTCAGCCAGCAGGCGAACGCGGGCGAGTACCTGGTGGCGCTGACCATGACGGTGGGCCTGGCCGGTGTGATGACCTGGATCTCTACCCGCATGCTTAACCGCGAATCCGCCCTATTTAAGGTATAGTTGGTTACGTTGATTCATCAGGGGACTTAGCATGGCAACCAAGACGAAGACCTCCGAGACATCGGCCTCAGCGCCGGTCCCGTCGGTGGAAAAGGTATTCTCAGAGGGCCTTGAGCAGCTGAACGCCGGCAAGCTGGTCGCAGCCGCCACCGCCTTCAAGTTCGTTCAGGCGGAAGCGATGACCCAGGAGCGCCTAGGTTTGGGACGGACCGCCCTCAACTATTTGGCCGCCATCCAGGTCCGGCTCCAGGAACAGGAGGGCGCCCCCGAGGAAACCGCGGAAATGTCCGCCCAACTGCTGCTCAATCAAAAGAGCCCCGCAGCGGCTCTGGAAGCCGTGGAGAAGGCACTCCTGGCGCTCCCCGAACGGGCGACCCTGCACTACCTGAAAGCGGTGGCCCTGGCCCAGCTGGAACAGGGGCAGGAGTCTGCGGACAGCTTGACCAAGGCCGTGGAGCTCGATCCGGATTTCCTTTTCCAGTTCCATTTGGAGCCGGATTTCGAAAACCTGAGGCATACCGGCCCGTTCGCGGCCCTGAACCGGGGATAACCGATCGTGCCAGGCGGCTTGGGTCTCCATGCCGATCTGCCCCTGAAGGTGGTCGCCATCGGGGGCGGTACCGGGCTGGCGGCCCTGCTGCGGGCGGTGAAGCACGAGGCGGGCCGGGCCCGGGATCCCTGGCGGTTGACCGGGGTGGTCACGGTTTCCGATGACGGCGGCTCCAGCGGGCGCTTGCGGGACGAACTGGGCGGCATCCCCCCGGGCGACCTGCGCAACTGCCTGTCCGCCCTCACCCGGGAGGAATCGGTCCTGTCGGACCTGTTGAACTACCGGTTCAAGGGCGACGGGTCGCTCGCAGGCCACTCGCTGGGTAATCTGATGCTCCTGGCCATGGCCGACCTCACCGGTGACTGGGTGCGGGCCATCCGCCAGCTGTCCGGCGTGCTGGTCACCGTGGGCCGGCTGTATCCCTCGACGGTGGTACCGGTGGTGCTGCGGGCGGAGGACATGGAAGGACGCAGCTATCGCGGCGAGACCTCGGTGAACGGAGCCTGTGCGCCGCTGGCCCGGCTCTGGGTCGAGCCGCTCGATGCCGAGCCGCTGCCGGAAGCTATCCTGGCCATCCTCCAGGCCGATATCATCCTGTTGGCTCCGGGCAGCCTCTATACCTCGACCATCGCCTCCCTGCTGATCGGCGAACTGCGGCGCGCCGTGGCCCGCACCGGGCTCCCGGTCATCTACGTGGCGAACCTGATGACCGAGCCGGGCGAGACGGTGGGGATGGATCTGGAGGCCCACGTGGCGACCATCCAGGCTTACGCCAATCTCGCCCTGAGCAGGGTGGTCGCCAACACCACCCCGTTGCCGGAAAAGCTGTTGCGCCGCTATCTCAAGGAGGGCGGATCGCCGCTCCTGGCCACCGGCGCCAGCCTGTGCGGGGTGCCCTCGGTGGCGCTGCCTTTGCTGGACCCCGAGGCCGAGATGGCCCGGCACCATCCGGTCCTGCTGAACCGGGCTTTGCGCGAGGTCATTGCATCCTTGTAGCATCGAGCCGGGTTTGCGATGACAATGGAGCAGGCGCCCCCCAGGGGTGTCCGGGGTATGGATGCTGGATGCACCAGGTTGCGGAGCGGGTTGATGGGACTCAAGGGCGATCTTTCCACCATGGGGCTGGAGGACATCCTCCAGTGGCTGGCGGTGGGCAAGAAGTCCGGCATCCTTGAACTCAAGGGGTTCCTGCACACCAAGCGGGTGGCCTTCCACGACGGCAAGATCACCAGCGTATGGTCCTCGGATCCCCGGGAATACCTGGGTCAGTACCTGCTCGCCTTCAACCGGATCACCGAGGACCAGTTGCGGGAGGCCCTGGCCACCCAGGAAGACGAGAACCAGCTGCTGGGAAGGATCCTGGTGAACCGCCAGCTGGTGACCGAGGTGGAAATCCGCCGCATCGTCCAGCTCAAGGTCGAGGAGTCCATTTTCGACACCTTCCTCTGGGCCATGGGCACCTTCGAATTCCATGACGGCCAGCCTCCGCTGCAGAAGTCCATGCTCCTGAGCCTCGACGTGACCGGGATCGTGCTGGAGGGTGCCCGGCGGGTGGATGAGTGGAAGCGGATCCGCTTCCTGGTCAAGGGGGGTGACGCCATCCTGGCCGCCATTCCCGAGGCGATCGCGGACATGCTGCCGCTTTCGCCGGAAGACGCCGACATGTTGAGCCGTCTGGACGGCTACAAGAGCATCGACCAGCTCGTCATCGAGATGCGGGTGCCGGAATTCAAGGCCAACAAACTGCTGTTCGACCTCTACGAGAAGGGCATGGTGCGGATCCTGCATCCCGGGGGCAAGCTGGGGGATCATTCCAGCCTGCAACTTCAGCGGGCCCGGCAGCTGGTGGAGAAGCAGAAACTGGAGGAGGCCCAGGAGGAGTTGAGGCACCTGTTGCAGGAACAGCCCAAGCTTCAGGAGGCCACCCGCATGTTGCAGGTGGTCGAGCACATGCTGCAGGAGAATGCCATCGACGAGGGGCTGGTTCCGGAACTGGCCGTAACCATCGAGGACCTGATGCAGGCGCAGCTGGGACCCAACGAGGCCTTCCTGGCCACCCGGGTCAACGCCGTGTGGAGCATCCACGACATCATCTCCATCTCCCCCTTTCCCCAGGAGGAATGCCTGGCGATCTTTTCCAAGCTGCTCAAGCGTGGGATCCTCAAAGTTCAGAAACCATCGGGAGGCCTCCAGCCGGATTACGGGCGGTGAGGCCTTCCCACCACGGAGGGCCGATGCGCGTCTTCAATCCCTTGATTTCCGCAATGATCGTAGCCGTGGCCTGGACCGGGACCGGCGCAATCCAGGCCGCCGCGAAACCCAAGGTCTCCGCCGCCCAGAAGCAGCTCCAGGCCCAGCTCCAGGCCGTCACCGCCGAGCGGGATGACCTCAAGGATCGCCTGGCCGCGACCGAAAGCCTCCAGGAGGACCTGGCCGCCAGTCAGAAGAGCCGGGACATGGCCCGCCAGGAGACGGACAGCGTCCGCAAGGAGCTGGAGCAGATGAAGAACACCCTGGCGGAAAACCAGGGCAGCTCGGACACCATCCTGGCCGAACTGCAGAAAGCCAAAGCGGATCTGGCCGCGTCCCTGGCAGCCAACGAGGCCCTGCGCACGACCTTGGCCGCGGACAAGGAAAAGCAGGCCGCGCCCACCCTCGAAGGCGCCCTGGTGCCCATCGGCCCCGACATCCTCCCGGCCCGGCCCCTGAACCTGAACCGGATCACCCCCAAGGCCCGGAAGGTGAACTCGGGGGTCGTGGTGGTGAACGTCCTGGTGAGCGAGAACGGCGAGGTGCTGGACACCCGGCTGCTCCAGGGCTTGCCCGGCCAGGGCGAGTGGGTGGACAAGGCCAATGCGGCCTGCGTGGAGCAGGCCAAGCGGATCGTGTTCGATCCGGCCCGGACCGCGGACGGCAAGACCAAGGTGCGGGTCTGGCAGGGGGTCGGATTCCTGCTGGACTGATGTTTTTGTGGGGATGCCACCCATGCGTGGCGTCCCGTGAGCGAAGCCCGCTCTGACTGAACGCATGCGTTCGGTCCCCACACCCAGACTCCATGCCCGGGCGGAGCCCGGACCTGGAGTCTGGTTCCTCTCATAACTCAGCTAGGCCTTGCCTTGACGGTCCGGGTGCGGGCACCATGGGACATCCCTTCATAGCCATTCTGAAATCCCGGATGTCCCACCGCTGCTCCAGGAGGCGTGTCCATGAACGCACTTACCCTTGTGTTCGTCACCCTGTGCGTGTTCGCGCTGGCCTACCGATACTATGGAATCTTCCTGGCCACCAAGGTCCTGAACCTCGATCCGGAACGAACCCCCCCAGCGATCGCCCTGGCCGATGGCCACGACTATCACAAGACCAACCGGTTCATTCTGTTCGGCCACCACTTCGCCGCCATCGCCGCGGCCGGGCCCCTGCTCGGACCGGTGCTCGCCGCCCAGTTCGGCTGGCTGCCGGGGACCCTCTGGATCATCATCGGCTGCGTCATGGGCGGCGCAGTGCATGACATGGTGGTGCTGTTCGCCTCGGTGCGCTACAAGGGCAAGAGCCTGGCCCACATCGCCGAGAATGAGATCGGCCGGCGGGCCGGCACGGTGGCTTCGTTCGCCATCCTGTTCATCCTCATCCTGACCCTGGCCGGGCTCTCCATCGGCGTGGTGAACGCTCTGTTCAACAGTCCCTGGGGCACCTTCACCGTGCTGGCCACCATTCCCATCGCCCTGCTGATGGGAGTCTATCTCTACATCCTGCGCAAGGGCGACGTGGTGGGCGCCAGCGTGATCGGCGTGGGCCTGCTGTTCCTGGCTCTGCTGGCGGGGCCCCACATCGCCGCCAATCCCACCTGGGCCCGGCTGCTCACCCTTTCCCGGAACCAACTGGCCCTGATCATCCCGCTTTACGGATTCGCCGCCTCGGCCCTGCCGGTCTGGCTTCTGCTCTGCCCGCGGGACTACCTGTCCACCTACCTGAAGCTGGGCGTCATCGTGATGCTGGTGGGCGGCATCGCCTTCGTCCATCCTGTGCTGCAGATGGCCTCCCTCACCCCCTACATCCACGGCGGCGGCCCGGTCATTCCCGGCTCGGTGTTCCCGTTCATTTTCATCACCATCGCCTGTGGCGCCCTCAGCGGCTTCCACGCCATCATCGGCACCGGCACCACCCCCAAGATGATCGCCAGCGAGAAGGACATCCTGTTCGTGGGCTATGGCGCCATGCTGGCGGAAGGGGTCGTGGCCATCATGGCCCTCATCGCCGCCTGCGTCCTGGTGCCTTCGGACTATTTCGCCATCAACGCCATGCCCAAGGCGTACGCGGCCCTGCACATGACTCCCGTGCACCTGGGAGCGCTGGGGCAGGCCGTGGGCGAGCAGCTCCAGGGCCGGCCCGGCGGCGCGGTGTCCTTGGCGGTGGGCATGTCCTACATCTTTTCCGCCATTCCCTTCATGAAGACCCTGGCGGCGTACTGGTATCACTTCGCGATCATGTTCGAAGCGGTCTTCATCCTGACCGCGGTGGACACCGGCACCCGGGTTGGCCGCTACATGCTCCAGGAAATGCTGGGCAAGGTCTGGCCAAGGTTCGAGGAGAAGAAGTGGATGCCCGGCATCCTGGTCACCAGCCTGTTGTTCACCGCGGCCTGGGGCTACCTGGTCTATACCGGCGACATCTCCACCATTTGGCCCCTGTTCGGCATGGCCAACCAGCTTCTGGCCACCTGCGCCCTGATCGTCGGCACCACCATGCTCATCCGTCATGGCAAGCTCCGCTACGCCTGGACCACCGGAGTACCGGGGCTGTTCATGATCCCGGTCACCCTCACCGCCGGCTACGAGAACATCGTATACAACTACCTGCCCAAAGGTCTTTGGCTGCTGGTGTCCTTTTCGGTAGTGCTCATGATCCTCATGAGCATCGTGTTTGTGGAAGCCTTCATCAAATGGTTCCAGCTGCTGCGGATCAAGGAGCAGATCAACGACCGCCACGGTGAGCTGGTGTTGGTAGAGACCGAGGAGTAGAGCCAGCGGCTACAAGGACCCCATGAGCTGACTGAGCATCTGGGCGCTGCTGGCAGCCGAAGACTGGGGACTGGCAGTGAACAGGTCGTTGGCGGCGCTCTGGCTGGCGCCACTGACCGGGGCCACGGCGCTGGCGGTGGCCAGGTCGCTGGTGGGGTTCGGGCTAGTGCCGGGTTGGCTGCCGTCGCCGCGGAACGCCTGGTTCGCCGTGCTCCCCGCATGCTGCTGATGGTGATGCAAGGCCTGTTGGGTGCCGTCGGCGGGCTGGGTGCTCTGGATATCGCTCTGCAGCGCCTGAAAGGCCTGCTGGGCGGCGGCGATGTTGCCCGACGCCAGGGCCTGGCCCAGGGTGCTCAGGTCGGCGGTCACGGAACTCTGGCCACTGGCCGAGGTGCTCATGGCACTGGGGCTGGAGGCCTGACCGGTCGTTTGTGCCTGGGACTGCTTGTCCAGGGTCTGGGCTAGCAGCGCGGCGAAGGAATCATTTGCCGAGTTGCTCGCCTCAGGGGGGGCTTGGGTGGAACCTGGACCCTGCAAGCCGGTGACCGGTTGCCTGAAATCCGCGCTGGATAAAGACGATAGGCCCGACATAGGGTGCCTCCTTGCCATTTCGTTAGCAATCGCCATACCGCTTTTCGGGGCGGCGCAGCAAGTGGATGAATTTGTCCGTTTACAAGCGGACAATATTGTCCTATTGTATAAGTCATGAGGAACCCTGTTCGGTCGGATGCCAAAAAACGCCGAGAGCTGCTGTTGGATGCGGCCGCGGAGATCTTCGCCGCCCAGGGCTATGGCGCTCCCCTGGATTCCATCGCCGCCCGGGCGGGGGTGGGGCAGGGCACCCTGTACCGGAACTTCGCGGATCGTGATGAACTCCTGTTGGCTCTGATGAAGCGGGATCTCACCGAGATGGAAGAAACCATGAAGGACATCGATCTGGCTGACCGCCCCATGGCCATGATCGAGGCCATGGCGGAGCACTCGGTGGTGAATCCGGCCATGTGCGAATACTGGACGGCTTTGCCGCCGGATTCGGTGCCATTGGCGACCGCCAAGGAGCACTTCTTCGCCCTGGCCGGCCGGGGGCTGGAGCAGGCCAAGGCCGCTGGGCGGATCCGGGAGGATTTGACTGAAGAGGACATCGGCATGATCGGCACCATGTTCCGGGCCATCCGCATGGCCAGCGATGAAACCGAGCGGCGCCAGGCGAAGCACCGGGCCCTGGCGCTGCTGACCAAAGGCATTGTTCCCTGAGTACCCATTGGCAAGGGCGGAAGTTGAGGCCGGCGATCGGTGTATGTGGAAAGGATCTATGAAAACTTCAATCAAGAGCTATCCCCCCCATCAGCAGTCCGTCGGGCCAAAGCTGGAGCTTGGACTGACCGGCATCCTGCTCCTGGGCCTGGCCGGTTGCGCGGTGGGGCCCACCTTCGCCCCCCCCAAGCCGCCCAAGACCGGCCAGTACGGCGCCAACGCCCTGCCGGCCGGGACGGTCGCGTCGCCCGCTCCCCTGGGCGACGCCCAGAGCTTCCTCCAGGGTGCCCAGATCCCCGAGCGGTGGTGGACCAGCTTCGGCAGCCAGGAGCTGGATGAGCGGGTGGACCAGGCCATCCAGCACAGCCCCAGCGTGGCTTCGGCCCAGGCGGCGCTGAGGCGGGCCCAGGAGAACCTGCGGGCCGCCAACGGCGGCAGGCTCCCGTCGGTGGATTTCCAGGCCGGGGCCACCCGGGAAAATACCGGTCCCACCGGGATGATCACCTCCCCCTATACCCTGTACAACGCCTCGGTGAGCGTGTCCTACACCCTGGACCTGTTCGGCGGCGTGCGGCGCGGGATCGAACTCCAGCAGGCCCTGGCCGACCAGCAGCGCTGGTTCCTGAGGGGCACCTACCTCACCCTGGCCGCCAACGTGGCCACGGCCAGCATCCAGGAGGCTGGGCTGCGGGCCCAGCTCCAGGCGGCCGAAGCGGTGGTGGACCTGTTCAAGGAGCAGGAGGACCTTACCCGCAAGCAGGTCACGCTGGGAGCCAAAAGCTCCGCCGATCTGCTGGCGGCCACGGCCAACCTGGCCGGGGCCCAGGCGATGCTTCCGGGTCTGCGCCAGCAGCTGGAGGCCCTGCGCAACCAGTTGTACATCTATCTGGGACGGTTCCCATCCGAGGGCGGGCTGGGGAGCATGAACCTGGACGGCCTCACGCTGCCCAAGGACCTGCCGGTGACCCTTCCTTCGGTCCTGGTCCGTCAGCGGCCTGATGTCCTGGCCGCCGAAGCCCAGCTGAAGGCCGCCACCGCCCAGGTCGGGCTGGCCGCCGCCAATCTCCTGCCCAGGCTCACCCTGGGCGGGTCGTACGGACCCTCGACCACCCAGTCCAGAAATATCCTCAACAGCGACGTCATGGCCTGGAACGCCGGGTTGAACCTGCTGCAGCCGATCTTCCACGGCGGCAGTCTGCTGGCCCAGAAACGCGCCGCGGCCGCCGGGCTGGACCAGGCCGAGGCCGATTACCGGGCCACGGTGCTCAATGCCTTCGGCAACGTCGCCGGCGCCCTGGACGCATTGCAGTTCGACGCCGAGACCTTGCGGGCCCGGACCGAAGCGGAGCGGGCCGCCGCCAGCTCCCTGGATCTGGCCAGGGCCCAATACCGCCTGGGCGCCGCCAGCTACCTGCAGCTCCTGGACGCCACCCGCCTCTGGCAGGGGGCCCGCACCGGCCTGATCCAGGCCCAGTCCGCCCGTCTCGCCGACACCACCGCCCTCTATGCCGCCCTGGGGGGCGGCTGGGCTTCCCAAACCAACTGACCGCCCTCCAGGAGATTAATTCATGGAACTCACAAACCACAAGGACCACCCCGTCCCGCCCTCCCGCACCGGCAAGCGCATGGTTCTCATGCTGCTGGCGGTGGGGCTCTTCCTGGGGCTCTTGGTCGCCTTCAACCTCTTCAAAGGGGTGATGATCAAACGGGCTTTGACCGGCAAGGGCGAACCGGTCCAGACCGTTTCCGTGGTCGCGGCCCGGATGGAAGCCTGGCAGCCGGCCCTTGAGGCCGTAGGCACGGTGCGCGCTATCCGCGGCGCGGACCTGGCATTCGAAGTTCCTGGCGTGGTGGCCCAGGTGCCGGTCAAGGCCGGTAGCGACGTCAAACAGGGCCAGCCCCTGGTCGCCCTGGACGACAGCACGGAACTGGCCCAGCTGCGCCAGCTCCAGGCGGTGGCGAACCTGGCGGAGCTGACCTGCCAGCGCAGCCGGGAGCAGTTGGCGGCCCACACCATCAGCCAGGCGGATCTGGACAACGCCGAGGGCGATTTCAAGGCCAAGCGCGCCGGGGCCGAGGCCCAGGCCGCCCTGGTCGCCAAGAAGCACCTCGCGGCCCCGTTCCCGGGCCGGGTCGGCATCGTGACCACCAGCCCGGGCTCCTACCTCAATCCCGGCGCCGTGGTGGTGACGCTGCAGCAGCTGGACTCGGTCTATGTGGACTTCTTCCTGCCGCAGAAGGATGCCGCCCAGCTCAAGCAGGGGCAGGCCGTGACCTTGACCGTGGACGCCTTCCCCGGCCGCAGCTTCAAGGGCAAGGTGAGCGCCGTCAATCCCAGGGTCGACAACAGCACCCGGAACATCCAGGTGGAGGCGACCTTCGGCAATCCCGGGCGCATCCTGCTGCCCGGCATGTTCACCCGGGTGAGCATGGACGTGGGAACCCAGCAGCAGAACCTGACCCTGCCGCAGACGGCCATCACCTACAACCCCTACGGCGCCCTGGTGTTCGTGGTCAAACCGGCGCCCGCCGGCGGCCAGGGGCTGGTCGCCAGCCAGGCCTTCGTCACCACCGGTGCCACCCGCGGCGATCAGGTGGCGATCCTGAAGGGGCTGGAAGCCGGTGCCCAGGTGGTGAGCAGCGGTGGCCTCAAGCTGAGGAACGGCTCGCCCCTGCTCATCGACAACCGGATCCAGCCCGCCAACGACGCGAATCCCGCGCCCCAAGAACAGTAAGGACGGGCCATGAAATTCACCGATCTATTCATTCGCAAGCCGGTGCTGGCGATGGTGGTCAGCCTGCTGATCCTGGTCCTGGGCCTGCGTTCGGCCTTCAGCCTCGCCGTCGGCCAGTATCCCAAGACCGAGAACGCGGTGGTGACCATCAGCACCGCCTATTACGGGGCTGACGCCGCCACGGTGGCCGGGTTCATCACCCAGCCCCTGGAGACCTCCGTCGCTCAGGCCCAGGGCATCGACTACATGTCCTCCTCCAGCGTCAACAGCGTCTCGACCATCACCGCGACCCTGCGGCTCAACTACAGCGGCAACAAGGCCCTCACCGAGATCACCACCCAGGTGAACGCGGTGCGCAACCAGCTGCCCCCCGACGCCCAGCAGCCGGTCATCACCGTCCAGACCGGCGACACCACCGACGCCATGTATCTGGGCTTCTACAGTGACCAGCTGCCCACCAACAACATCACCGACTACCTGTTGCGGGTGGTGAAGCCCAAACTGGACTCTGTGGAGGGGGTCCAGACCGCCGAGATCCTCGGCGCCCGCAACTTCGCCATGCGGGTCTGGATGGATCCCAAGCGCATGGCCGCCCATGGCGTCACCGCCACGGACGTGGAACGGGCCCTGGTAGCCAACAACTATCTGTCGGCGGTGGGCACCACCAAGGGCCAGATGGTCAGTATCGACCTCACCGCCCAGACCGACCTGCACAGCGTCGACGAGTTCAAGCACCTGGCCGTGCGCAAGGACCCGGGTGGGATCGTGCGGCTGGACGATGTGGCCAACGTGGTGCTGGGTGCCGACGACTATTCGGTGGACGTGGCCTTCAACGGCAAGAAGTCCGTTTTCATGGGCATCAAGGTGGCCCCCGAGGCCAACATCCTGGATGTGGCCAAGCGGATCCGCACGGTTTTTCCGGACATCCAGTCCCAGATGCCCACCGGGATCACCGGCCTGGTGGTCTATGACGGCACCAACTACGTGAACACCTCCATCCACGAAGTGATCGTGACCCTGCTGGAAG
>Ga0302279_10001607_pt1 | contig 31782 bp, 23 predicted proteins | sample III_Bog_N3_3_FD_194541 | JGI IMG/M metagenome (GOLD analysis project Ga0302279, IMG submission 194541) | Peat permafrost microbial communities from Stordalen Mire near Abisko, Sweden - III_Bog_N3_3 | ecosystem: Environmental > Terrestrial > Soil > Wetlands > Peat | place: Sweden: Abisko...
CCAAGTTATTTATGGACGATGCCTAAATCGAGTGAAGGACGGTTGGCCCCCACCCAGTCCGGTCATCAGGCTTTCTTTATCCTGTTTTTCCCCGAAAATCGGCGTTCATCCCCGTTTCCAGTCAGCCCCGGCTTGCCGTCGCGCACGTCCCGGAACGCGCATCAGGACTGATGCCAGGGCCTGGGAACGGGGATTAACGCAGATTATAAGGATCAATACGGATAAAGAAGACAGTTGGTTTCCCGCCAGCACCGGGGGCGGCCGGAACGGTCATCCGGCACACAGGCGGGTCCGGGCCGCGGCCAGGCGCAGGCCGTTGCGGCCCACCAGCCCCCCCACCGCGCCCCGGCCCGCCGGCACCGGGCTCACCACCGGGAACCCGGCCAGGAACTCGGCCAGATCCCCGGGCTGGTCCACCAGGGCCACGTCCGGGAAGGTCTGCAGCCCGGCGCTCCGGGCCGCTTCCAGCACGGCCACCTGGATCTCGCCCAGGCTGGGCTCCCCGGGCGTGCCCGCCCAGGGCAGCACCAGGGTGACCGGATCGCCGGCCTGGAAGGCCAGCATGAAGCTGAGCAGCACTTCCATCCATTCCGCCCGGGTCCAGTCCGGCGCATACAGAAAGGCCTCCCGCGGCTCCGGGACGGGGGCCGGGGGCGTGAACCGGCGAGGGCTGCGGCCGGCCAGCTCGGCCAGCCGGGCCTGCACCAGCGCCACCGGTCGGTCCCAGCCCAGTTCGGCCAGGGCCTGGGCCCGCCCCAGGGCGCCCATGCGCCGGCGCTCCTCCGGATCGGCATAGGCCCGACGCAGGAAGCCGGCCAGCGCCTCGGCGTCCGGCTCCTCCATCCAGAACCCGGCCGGCCCCGGCGTGAACGGGCCCGGGCTGGGGATGCCCACGGGGGTGCTGGGCAGCAGGTAGGCCCACGGTTCGCGGACGAAATCCTGGGCGCCGCCCCGGCCGGTGACCAGCACCGGCAGCCCGCTGGCCATCGCCTCGGCGATGGGCAGGCCGAAGCCTTCGCCCCGGTACGGCAGGACCAGCACATCGCAGGCCCGGTACAGGGAGGCCAGCTCGGCCTCGGTCAGGTCGTCGGTGCGGTATTCGATCTCGGGCGCCTGCGGATCCTCGGCCCGGAGCCGGGCCAGCTGCGCCGGCAGGCCCGGGGTGCCGTAGACTCCGCCGCCCTGTTCCTTGATCACCAGGCATACGTCGTCCCCGGCCCGGAAGGTCCGGACATAGGTCTCCAGGAGCAGGTCGAAGCCCTTGCGATGGATCGTCCCGCCCAGGAACAGGAACCGGCAGGTCCTGCGGGTGGCCAGCGGGAAGCGGGCCCCGTCGGGCCGGAACACCTGGCCGTCCACCCCGTTGGGCACCACCACCACCTGCGCCGCGGGGATCCCGCTGCGCACGTAGCAGTCCTTGAGCCAGGCCGAGGGCACCCAGATCTCGTCCACCTGGTCGCGCATGGGGGCGATCCACTCGGCCGGAATGCCGCCGAACTCCCAGGGCTGGATCATCACCCAGGCTCCCTGGGCCGGCGGCTGGAACTGCGGTGGCCACTGGTGCCGGACCTGGACCGCCACCGGGCCGGGCAGGGCCCGGCCCACGCAGGCCGCCAGCGGCCGGAAGGCCGGGTCCGCCGCGCCGTCGAACTGGTCGGGCTCGTAGGGCACCAGGCTCAGGTCCACATGGCCCCCGCGCAGCAGCCCCAGGCAGAGCTGGCGGTTCACGTGGGCCAGGCTGTGGTGGACGAACTGCGAGCCTTCCCAGACCACCGCGGACCGGGCGGCCGGCGTCGGCCGGGGGGAGGGCTTGGGGGCGGCTTCGGCGACCGGTGGCGCAGCTTCGGCGACCGGTGGCGCGGCTTCGGCGACCGGTGGCGCGGCTTCGGCGACCGGCGGCACGGCTTCGGCGACCGGCGGCGCGGCCAGGGCCGAGCCGCGGAACGGCTTGCGGGCGCGCAGCACCACCTCCGTGGTGGCCACCACGTTGTTGCAGTCCCTGGCCGCCCGTTCCAGCTGCTCCCGGGTGATCCGTCCGGAGCGGAACTCCGCGTCCCACCAGGGATCCAGGTGCAGGGTGGCCGATTCGATGCGGAAATCCAGGCCCAGGTACAGGGCCAGCGGCGTGCCCGGCAGGCCCCGGCGGCCCCAGTCCTCGTTGCAGTCCAGGGAGAAGTGCTCGAACATCTCCGCCAGCACCGGCCGCACGTGGGTGGGATCCTGGAGGAAGTCCCGGTGCCGGGGATGCGGCACCAGGATGCGCACCCGCGCCCCGGGGGCGCAGACCCGGTACAGCTCGCCCATGATGCCCAGGAAGGTGGCGCTGTCCCGGCCCAGGTGCTCCAGCACGTGCTTGAGCAGCACCTCGCCGGCGCTGCCGTCCGGGAAGGGCCAGGGGAACCGCTCCAGATCGTGCACCACGTCCGGGTGCGAGCCCGGGAACTGGTCCACGTTCACCCACCCGGCCAGGTGGTCCCGGCCGCAGCCCAGGTTCAGCCGCAGGGCGCCCGCTGGTCCATCCGGAACGTCAACGGACGGGGGAAGGGAAGCGGACGAAGGAGTGGCCGGGTCGTCAGCGGTCAGCCGACCTGACGGATCCAGGCCCAGGACCGCGCCCAGGGCGTCCAGCGGCCCGGCCGGCACGAGCCGGGTATAGCCGCTGTCCAGCCATGCCGACAGTTCGGCCGGCACCGCCCGGGGCGGCGCCTGGAAGGCCAGGGCGGCCACCGCCCCGGCCGAAGCCACCAGCAGATCCCAACTGGGCCGCCGCTCGGCATCGGCGTTGAGCACCAGATCGGGCGCGAAGGCCCGGAGGCTGGCGGCCACTTCCGCCTGGTGGGCGGGTTCGCCCGCCACCCGCACCAGATCCACCACCTGGCAGTGGACCCGGTCCCCGTCCGCCAGGTCCAGGGCCGCCGAGCCCTGGGAGCCCAGCACCCGGATCTGGGCCCGGGTCTGGGCCAGCAGGGCCGCCAGCAGCCGGCCCAGGTCCGGGCCTGCGCTCCGGGAGGCCAGCACCAGCACCCGCCGGGCGCCCCGGGCGATGAAGCCCAGATCGGCCAGGCACAGGGCCTCCGGGTCCAGCTGGAGCGGGGGCTGGGCCTCGGGGCGCTGCAGCTGCATGCCGAACTGGTGGGCGGCGATGGCCACGGCCGGGATGCCGGCCACGGCCATGAGCCGCCTGGCTTCGGCCCAGGCCTCGGGGCCGGGCGCGTGGTGGCCCAGGTTGCGGATCAGGTAGGCCTGGCGGTTGCGCCGCAGGGGCCCCAGAAAGGCCCGGAACAGCTCGGGGTCGTCCGGGAACAGCGCCTGGGCCATGGCCACCCAGCCTTCCAGGTCCCACATGGCCCGGCCCCAGGGGTCCCGCTCTTCGCGGCCGTCGTTGCCGGCCGTGTTCTGCAGCAGCGCCTCTTCGACCACGCGCACCCGGCCCCGGGTCCGCAGCATGCGGAACACCCGGACCACGTGGGGCCAGCCGAAGTCGCCGAAGTCCCAGGGGTAGCTGCCCTGCTCGATCCAGGCCAGGCGGTCGAACACCAGCACGCTGATGAACCCGAAGGCGCCGGCCATGTACTGGGCATGATCCAGGTAGGTGATCAGGTCGGCGCGCCGGGACAGGTCCCAGTCCAGGGTGGGCAGGTGCTGGAACCAGGCCCGCTGCACCAGCGGCCGGCCCTGGGGATCCACCTCCAGACTGTGCAGCAGGTACAGATCCCGGGGGGCTTCCCGGAGCAGCGCCACCACCCGGGCCACGCCGCCCGGCAGCGGGGCATCGTCGTCCCCCATCAGCCAGACGTACCGGCCCCGGGCCTCCTGAGTCACCACGTTGAAGTTTTCCGCGCCACAGTCGAAGGCGTTGCGATGGACCCGCAGACAAGGGTGCTCGGCCGCCTGCGCCTGCAGCCAGGCCCAGCTGCCGTCGCTGCCGGCGTTGTCCGACACCACGATCTCGGCGGTGCCCGGCGCCAGGGCTTCCACCTGGGGCAGACATGCAGCCACGCAGGCCTGCAGCCAGAACAGGCGGTTGAACGTGGGAATCCCGATGGATAGCAGCGGTGCTTCCATGCAAACCTCCGGTAAATGTTCGCTCATTCCGGCACCGCCACGCCGGGTCCGGGCAGGAAATCCTGGAAGCCCTGCTCGCCGGCGTGGCTGGTCAGATCCCCGCAGCCGTGGCAGTGGCCGCAGGTCCGGTAGAAGGGGGCGTCCAGGTAGTCCCGGATCCGGCGGCGCAGATCGGCCACCCCGCCGGCCTGGGCCACGTCCACGTAGTCGCCGGGGTGGTCCGCCAGGTGGAGGTGGTAGACGCTGTTGGCCAGGTCGCAGGGGTGCAGCTTGCCGTTCTTGAGCTGGTTGGTGCGCGGCCAGCAGTCCTGCTTCTTCCGCACCAGCTCCGCCTCGGTCCGGTGCCGGTCATGGAGGGTCGAGGGGATGATCCATGCGGGCATGGGCACGCCCACCGTGTGCGGCACCCCCGCGGTCAGCACCTGCGCCACGTTCTGCTGGAACCGCTCGCGCTGGCCCTCACCAAGCGAATCCAGGTAGTTGGAGAAGCTGACGTTGACTCGGGGGTCCCGGAGCAGGGCCAGCTGCCGGGGCGAGAACGCGCAGGTGCCCGAGGTGGAGATGGAGATCAGGCCGCAGTTGGGCTGCCGCAGCAGGGCCTGGACCACCTCGCCCAGGTCCGGGTGCAGGAACGGCTCGCCGCCCATGACGGTGACCGAGCCCACGCTGTCCACCGCCTGGAAGCAGCGCTCGATGTCCTCGAGGATCCGCGCGGTGGGGACGTTGCGCCGCTCCGCCGGGGCGTAGGCGTTCATGTAGGAGGTGCAGAATTTGCACTTCAGGCTGCACACCTGGTTCACCACCACGGTCAGGCTCTGCAGGAAGATGGGCGGCCCGGCCAGGGGTTCCGGCCGCTGCTGGCGGGCGCGGTGCTCGACGATCCGGCTCAGGCGCTCGCAGTAGATGGCCCGGCAGGTCATGCTGCGCAGGCAGGCCTCCGGGTCCAGGCCGCGCGCCTTGCTGGCCTTGCAGCCGAGCCCCATGAACACGTGGTCGCCCAGCAGGTGGTGGTAGCCGGCCTGGGCCAGCTTCCGGGACAGGCTGGGCTGGAGGATGGTGTTGCCGATGCAGAGCAGCACCAGGGTGTCCGCCGGGTCGAACCCGCCGGTGAACGGCTCGAGCACCTCCAGGTCCTGGACCCGCTTCAGTTCGCCGGCCCGCAGATCCCAGAACGCGGTGACCGCGATGCCATGGGCCCCCAGCTGCCGGGCCACCGCCTGGCCCAGGAAGCTGGCGCCCCATAGCACCACCCGCCGGAAGCCGCGCAGGTGGGCCAGCAGGCCGCCCACGTCCACCGGATCCCCGGACCGGGCGGCCGTGTAGTAGGCGGCAACATCGAACATCCTGGAGCTCCCTTCCTGGACCTGGGCCATGGCGTCCGGCGCGTTCACAGCAGCACCGAACCCGCGGGCGGATCGTACGCGACCAGTCTACCCTGGGGTGATTTCAACTCTATCTCCTGCAATTTTTCCAGACAGGATTCCGGCCCCAGCCCCAGGCAGCCGCGCAGGGCCCGCCAGGCGGGATCCCGGACCAGGTCGGGCTTCAGCGCCGGCGCCAGGTCCAGGTAGCGCCGGGCGCCGCCGGGGTCGCCGGCGTGGAGCAGCTGGCTGGCATAGCGCAGGCACATGGCGCCCAGCTTGGCCACGGCCATGGGCAGGCGGGCGGACACGGTGGGCAGTTCCTGCTGGGTGGCGATGGCGCTGAACGCGTGGATGAGCAGGTAGTGCTCCAGGACGTTGGTCAGATCGCGGACGGCGCCGCTGGTGACATTGGCCGCGTGGGTGCGGTAGCGGCACAGGGGATCCTTCAGGTAGCCCATGTCGCCGGCGGTGGCCAGGCAGAAATTGGAGTACCAGTCCCCGGCCACGTCGAACCGGTAGTCGGGCACATGGCCGCGCAGCTCCGCGGCCCGGCGCCGGAAGCACTGGGTCGACACCCCGATCCCGGCCATCATGAACACTTCCATCTGCCCGACCCGGGGGACCACGCAGTCGACGTTGTAGAACGGCAGCGAGGGCTGGACCCGCCCCGCTTCGTCCACATCCTCCCGGTGGGTCAGCACGAACCCCACCTCCGGGAACCGGGTCATGAGCTCCATGCAGCGGCTGACCAGGGTCGGGTGGAAGGCGTCGTCCGAGGACAGGTAGATGTGGAACTCGCTGTCCGCGGACATGAGCCGGCTGGCCTTGTCGCAGTTCCGGGAGCCGCCCAGGTTCTCGTCGTTGCGGTAGACCAGGATCCGGTCCCCGTACCGGGCCCGGTAGCGCAGGGCGATCTCGTAGGAGTCGTCGCTGGAGCTGTTGTCGATGAAGATCACCTGCAGGCGCTCGTAGGTCTGGCCCACGGCGCTGCTGAGGCATTCGTCCAGGTACCGGCCGTAGTTGTAGTTGGGGATGAGGATGGTGACCAGGGGAGCGTCCGCCATGGGCTCAGGCCTGCCCTTCCAGCCAGGCCAGCGTCCCGGGCTCGGGTTCGGCCCCGAAGGCCAGGCCCAGGAAGCCGTACGGGCGCGCCGCGGCCAGGTCGCCGGCCTGGTGCAGGCGTTCCGCCCAGTCCAGGCACTGGCCGCTCAGCCGGCGCAGCGCCTCTGGCAGCCGATCGGCCACCTGGGGGCGCCGGATCCGCCGGGCGATGGTGCCCATGCCCTGGATGAACACGTAGCGCTCCACCAGTTCGGCCATGGCCGGGGCCGCCTGCAGGGGGCCGCGCCCCGCCGGCTCGCGGATCCAGCCCTGCGGCTCGCGCAGGTAGCCCACCTCGCCCATGGAGGCCGCCACGAACTGGTGGAACAGGTCCAGGTGGTGATCGAACACGTAGGCCTCGTGGTAGATCTTGCGGAACATGTCCGCGCGGTACAGGGACGCGAACCCCGCGGGCCGGCCGTGCACCAGCAGTTCGCCCATCTGGTCCGGCCCGGCCAGCACGCAGTCGCCCGGGTGCGCCGGCGGCAGCAGGCGGACGCTGCCGTCCGGCAGCAGGACGTCCGCGTGGGCGGCCACGTAACGGAGGGCCCCGTCCCCGGCCAGGAGCTCCAGGCTCCGGCGCACGCAGCCCGGGGCCAGCACCAGCTCCGGCACCAGGCGCTGCAGGTAGGTGCTGCGGGGGTTGATCATGTCCAGGATGTGCTCTTCCTGGCCCTGGGGATTGAGGGTGCCGTACAGGCGGCCCACGAACAGCCGCTTGCGGTAGCGCCGTTCGAAGTCCAGCAGCACGTCGTAGCTGTGGTCGGCGGAACCGTTGTCCACGGCCCACACCTGCAGGGGGTCGTAGTCCTGCTCCAGGGCGCCGCGCAGGCAGGCCTCGAGCGCGGCCTCGCACTGGTGGACCGGCAGAATGAGGGTGACGAGGTCGTGGGACATGATCGGGATCCTGGCGCAGGGACCCGCTTCACTGCAAGGGCTGTACCACAAGTGGCTCGGGCCTGGCGCTGGACGCGGCGACCGGGTTACAGTCAGACGCGTCCCCCTGCCCCGGCCTGCCCATGATCCCCGTCTCCAGCTGCCTCATCTGCGGATCCCCCGACCTCGTCCGGGTGCCGGCCACGGTCGCGCCGTTCCTGCGCGAACGCTGCGGGTTGCCGGCCGACCTGGAGCTGCGCCGCTGCCACTGCCCGGACTGCGATTTCGCCTTCTTCGATCGGCGGCTGGACCCGGACGAGGTGGCCCGCCTGTACCGGGACTACCGGGGCCCGGACTACCACGCCCGCCGGGAGCACTGGGAGCCCGGCTGGCTGGCCAGCGCCGGCGCCCTGGACGACCGCGGCAATCCGTACCACCGCACCCGCGTCCAGTCCCTGGCGGCGCTCATGGCCCGCTGGCGGGTGGCCCCGGCCGCGGTGCTGGACTATGGCGGCGAGGAGGACGCCTGGCTGGCCCGGGGCGCCTTCCCCGGGGCCCGGGTGCAGGGCTACGACATCTCCGGGGCGGGCCGGGCGCCGGAGCCGCCCTTCGACCTGGTGCTGTGCGCCCACGTGCTGGAGCACGTGTCCTTCCCGCTTCCGTTCCTGCGCGAGCTGGTCCGCTGGATCCGGCCCGGGGGCGACCTCTACCTGGAGGTCCCCTTCGAGGCCGCCGACCTGGGCGCCACGCTGATGCCGGGGCACCCCCTGAACCGCATGCACGAGCACGTGTCCTGGTTCTCGCCCCGGGCGCTGCAGCGCCTGCTGGCCGCCGGCGGCCTGGCGCCGCGCCGGGTGCTCGGCTTCCGCAACCCGTTCTACCGGGCCACTGCGGTGCTGGGCAGCGCGGCGCCTGCCAGGCAGGCTGGCGCCGAGGCGGTGGGCACGGCACCGACCGAGGTGGCGGGCGCCTGTGTGGTGGAACTGGAGGACGGCATGGACGCCCCGCTGCTGGGCAGCGGCCTGCTGGGGGTCCACCAGGCCGCCCAGGGCTGGATCCGGGACCAGGCCCGGATCGTGCTCTACCCGGCCGGCGCCCACAGCCTGGAGCTGCTGGCCTACACGGCCCTGGGCCGGGCCCGGGTCCTGGCCCTGGGCGACCGGGACCCGGCGCTTCGGGACACCCGGCCCATGGGCCTGCCGGTCGTGCCGCCGGAGCGGATCCCGGAGCTGCAGCCGGACCTGGTGCTCATCGCCTCGCCGCGCTTCGAGGCGGACATCGCCCGGGACCTGGGCTGGCTGGAAGCGGCGGGGATCCGGCTGGTGCTGGGCTCCCGGTGCGGGGATGGCTAAGGCATCGTCCATAAATAAGTTGGTTATTTACAGGGAGCGCCAGCCGAGCAGGACAAGGCGGCCGACTGCAGCGTATCGGCTCTATACGCTAAAGGAGGCCAGCGCAGTCATGCGAGAGCTGCCGCCCCTGTAAATGGCAAAGTTATTTATGGACGATGCCTAACGCCTGGCCCAGTCCTGGAGGGCCAGCTGGACGGCGGCATTGGCGGACAGACCGGCGGCTTCGGCTTTCACGGCGAAGCTCCGCCAGATGGACGGCTTGACCCGGATGGTGTGGACCACCGCCGCTTCCACCACCTGGCCCTTGCGAGGCCGGCCCTGGGGGGTCAGCAGGGCCGATGATTCCAGAGGCACGCCATGACAAGACCCGGGATAAACGTAATACGTATTAGCCCTGAGTCAACGCCACGGTCATGTCTCGATGAGGGTAATCCTCGCCCCAATCCTTTCCCCAGTGCCGGCCCATGCCTTTTCGCCCTCTAGCGAATCAATGCGCTCAATCCTTGGGGGAGATTCAGGCTTTTGGCTTTTCTCGGCGGGCCTCGGTCGCCTCGGCGCCCTCGGCGATAGGCCCTTTCTGGGGTCTCGGAACGCATAGGGTCAATGCGCCGAAACACCCATGAAAAGGCTTATCGCCGAGGACGCCGGGGTAGCCGAGGCTCGCCGAGAAAAGCAAAGCAGACTTCGCCTCTACTTCGCGGCATCGGCACATTGGGTGGCGTCCAGCGCCTTCCGGGCTCGGACGACCTTGGCGAGGATGTCATTTGCGGATGCAGACGTGGACGCTGTTACAGATATTTCTGGCGGCCGACACGACCATCCACCACCCTCCAAGCCGTTGGCACTTTCTGCTCATATGCCCCGGTTGCGGATGACCTCCTGCAGATCCGCCGAGTGCGAGTAGGGATCGGCCAGGTCGTCCAGGCGCAGCGGCGCGTCGGCGCGCACCGCCTGGCCCAGCTTCAGGTCCACGAACCACTCCCGGCAGGACAACTGGCCCTTCTGCAGCGGGATGGCCAGGTACAGATCGTCGGGGCGCAGCACGTGGCCCCTGGGCAGATCCTGCCGCAGGTAGAAGCCGCGCACCAGGGCGTCCAGGTAGTCGGTCTCCCGCCTGGGCGGGATGCGCTTCTGGGTGCCGGGGTTGCCGCACATCTCCTTGGCCTTGCGGAACGCCTTGAACCACACGTCCAGCTGCTGGGGCGTGGAGCAGTAGGGGCTTACCGGCTTGCCGTCGGCGTCGATGTCGATGTGCCGCTCGAAGGTGCGCGCGCCCTTGGCGTAGGCGATGAGCATGGAGGTGGTCCAGTCGTGGTACTCGTGGGTGGAGAAGCCGATGGTGTTCTGGGGATAGCGCTGGCGCAGGAAGTCGATCTGGTTCATCTCCAGTTCGTGGTCCTCGGAGGGGTACAGGGACACGCAGTGGTTGACCGCCAGGGGGATCTTCCGGTTGGCGAAAAAGGCCACCAGATCATCGGTGTCCTTGAGCGAGGAGCCGCCCGTGGAGGCGATGACCGGCTTCTGGGTCTGGGCGATCTTTTCGATCAGGAACCAGTCGTTGATATCGGAGCTGGCCAGCTTGAGCATGTCCACGTTCAGGTCCATGGCCAGGTCCACGCTGCGCTCGTCGAAGGCGGTGGCCATGGGGATCATGGCCTTCATGCGGGTGCAGTGCACCAGCGTGGCCAGGTCCTCCCGGGACATGCGGGTGTCCACGGTCTTCTTGATGTAGCGGATCTCCTGGCTGCCGCTGAAGTCCTTGTGGATGAACGAGTCCACGTCCCGGAACTGGAACTTGATGGCCGCTCTGACGTTGTTGTAGCGGACCACCCGGTTGAACTGCTTGATGATCTCCAGGCCGCGTTGCAGGCTGCCCCAGTGGTTGTTCGCCATTTCCAGCACGAACAGGTCCTCGAACACATTGCGGTTGATCTGGGGATGCTGGAGCGACAGGACCACGGCGGGCCTCCCTAGGACGGCTGGGACAGATTCAGGAAGCGGCAGTTCTCCTGCTGCTCATCGGCGGGGAGGAACGGGGCCATGTCCTCCAGGCCGGCGCTGACCATGCGACCGTCGGGCAGGCGCCGGGAGGCCACCCGCGGGGCGAAGGGCTGGGTCGGATCCAGCAGCAGCTCGCACAGCTGGGGACCGGGGGCCTCCAGGCAGGCGGCGATGCCCGCCGCCAGCCCGGCGTGATCGCCGATGCACCGGTAGCCCAGGCCGTGGGCCTGGGCCAGCAGGGCGAAATCCGGGAAGCCCACGCCGCTGCCGGGACCGATGCCCACCTCGGCGCCGGGGAAGTAGGCGTGCTGGGTCTGGCGGATGGAGTGGTAGCCGCCGTTGTTCAGCAGGAAGATCTTCACCGGCAGCCGGTGGTGGGCGATGGTCTGCAGCTCCTGCAGGTTCATCATGATGCTGCCGTCCCCAGCCAGGCATACAACCTGACGACCAGTGGCCACCGCCGCGCCGATGGCAGCGGGCAGATCGAAGCCCATGGGGGCGCTGCCCGAATTGGAGAACAGCCGCTGGCCCGGCTTGATCCGGCCGGCCTGGAAGGCGGTGATGCAGGCGGTGCCGTCGCCGGTGATCACCACCTGGCCGGCGGGCAGAGCCGCGAACAGCCGATCCATGAACACGTAGGGATTGACCGGCTGTTCGGTATCCAGGTAGGCGGGCTGCAGCACCGGGTAGCGCTGGCGGAGCCCCCGGCACCAGGCCAGGTAGGCCCTGTGCTTGGCCTTGGTGGTCCAGCCTTCGAGCCCGGCCAGCAGATGGCCCATGAAGGCGCCCAGTTCCGCGTGCACCGGCAGCGCCACCCGCAGGGTCGGCTTGGCCAGTTCGGCCGCGTCGATGTCCACCATGGCGATGCGGGCCCCCGGCGCGAAGCGCTCCCAGGCGTAGCCCACCTGGCGGATGTTCATGCGCGAACCGAGGATCAGCAGGAAGTCGGCGTTCTGCACGGCGTAGTTGCCGGCCCGGTCGCCGATGGTGCCCTGGCGCCCCACCAGCCGCGGGTGGTCCGAAGGCAGCAGATCATGGCCATTGAAGGCGGTGACGAAGGGCACCTCCAGGCGCTCGGCCAGCTCCCGGAAGGCCGCCTCGGCACCGGCGGCCCACAGTCCCGATCCGCCCAGCACCACAGGCCGCTCGGCCGTGCGCAACGCCGCCAGCACCGCCGTGGCGCCGGAACCGGCCAGGGCGGCGGCAGGCAGCAGATCCGCGTCCTCGGCCGGGTCGTAGCCGGCCAGCAGTTCCGGATCCACCTGGGCGCCCTGGACGTTGCCCGGGATGTCCAGCCACACCGGACCCGGCCGGCCCTGGGTGGCCAGGTGCAGGGCCCGCTCCAGGTGATAGCGGACGCTGGCCGGGTCGCTGACCAGGACGGCGTACTTGGTGACCGGTGCCACCATGCTGACGATGTCCACTTCCTGGTCGCCCAGCTGCCGCAGGGGCAGCCCGGTGGAGCGCACGCAGGTTTCCCACTTCACCTGGCCGGAGACCACCACCATGGGGATGGAGTCCACGTAGGCGCCGTACACCCCGGTGATGGCGTTGGTGCCGCCCGGGCCGGTGGTGACGTTCACCGCGGCCATGCGCCGGCCAGCCCGGTAGTAGCCCTCGGCCGCCATGGCGCAGGCCTGCTCGTGGTGGCAGGGCCAGTAGCGCAGCCCGGGGCAGTGGCCGAAGGCGTCGTTCAGGTGCATGGCACCGCCGCCGGTCACCAGGAACAGATCACTGATCCCCCGGGCCACCAGGGTCCGGGCCAGGTAGTCCGCCACCCGCATCGTCGTCATGCCTCTCCCCCCGCCCGGCACGCCCGGTGCCAGGCCAAGGTGCGGGCCACTGCTTCCTGCCATGCGAGTCTGGGGGTCAAGGCGAGTTCCTCCTGGATTTTGGCGATGCAGGGAAGGTACCGGGCCGGCAGGCCCGATCCGGCCGGTCGGGCCACGCTCACCGGCACCTGGCACAGCCGGCCGATGTGTTCGGCCAGCTGGCGGATGCTCACCGGCTCGGCGGCGCCCACATTGTAGGCCTGGCCGGCCCGGCCCTGGACCAGCAGGGTCCACAGCCAGTGGCTCAGTTCGGCGGCGTGCAGGTAGCTGCGCAGGGGGGTGCCGTCGCCCAGGATCCGGATGGGCTGGCCGGCCAGCCCGTCGCGCATGAAGTTGCCCACGGCGAAGTGGGCGTCCAGGGGCAGCAGCGGGCCGACGAAGGCGTAGCAGCGGGCGATCACCACCTCCAGGCCCGCCTCCCGGCCGTGCTGCAGACACAGGTGCTCGGCGAAATGCTTGGCGTTGCCGTAGGCGGCGGCCGGGTCCAGGGCGTCCAGGCGGCCGTTCTGGTCCTCGGTCATGGCTTCCAGCTCCGGCGGCTGCACGCCGCTGGCCAGGCCCGAGCTGAGGAACAGCAGCCGCAGGGCCCGGCAGCGCCGGGCCAGGGCCAGCACCTGGGCGGTGCCGCCGGCGATGATCTCGATCATCTCCAGCGGGCTGGCCGCGTTCAGGGCGGCGCTGGCCGGGGTGGCGCCGTGCAGGATCGCGTCGGCCTCCAGCTCCAGCCCGTCCAGGCGGCGCACATCGCCGGCCACCATGGCCAGGGCCGGCCAGGCCGCGTAGTGCGGATGCGCCGCCAGGAAGCGCGCCGGATCGCGGCTCAGAAGAAGCAGGTCCAGGCCCAGATGGCGGTCCCGGTCCTGGCGGTACAGGTATTCCAGCAGCCAGGCGCCGATGAAGCCGGTGCCGCCGGTGATGAACAGCCGGGCGCCGCGCAGGGCTTCCAGGGCGCCGCCGTCCAGGCCCTGGAAGTCCGCCTCGGGCAGGGCGGCGGCGCCAAGCGACCGCACGGAATTCATCGCCCGGTCCGGCCGAAGAAGCCGTGGACCTGCTCCAGCACGTACTGGATCTGGGCCTCGCCCAGGCCGGGATAGACGCCCAGGAAGAAGGTGTCGCGCATGATCCGGTCCGAGCCGTCCAGGGTCCCGGACACGCGCCGCTCGATGTTCAGGAAGCCGGGCTGGCGCAGGATGTTGCCGCCGAACACCAGGCGGGTCTCGATGCGCGCGGCCTCCAGGTGCTGGATGAGCGCGCGCCGGTCCACCCCCTCCCGCACGGTGATGGGGAAGCCGAACGGGCTGGGCTCGGCCCGTGGATCGATGCGCGGCAGCAGCAGCCGGTCCTCCAGCGGGGCCAGGCCCGCCATCAGGGCCTGGAAGTTGCGCCGGCGGGCGGCCACGAAGGCGGGGATCTTGGCGAACTGGGCCAGGCCGATGGCCGCCTGCAGATCGGTGGCCTTGAGGTTGTAGCCCAGGTTGGAATAGATGTACTTGTGATCGTAGCCGTAGGGCAGATCGCCCAGGTGCCAGTCGAACCGGCGGCCGCAGGTGTCGTTGTGGCCCGGCTCGCACCAGCAGTCCCGGCCCCAGTCCCGCAGCGACAGCAGGGTGCGCTTGAGCTCGGGAGCGTTCACGCACACGCCGCCGCCTTCGCCCATGGTGATGTGGTGGGCCGGGAAGAAGCTCAGGCTGCTCATGGCCCCGAAGGTGCCCACCAGGCGCCCCTCGAAGGTGGCGCCCAGGGCGTCGCAGCCGTCCTCCAGCAGCCACAGGTTGCGCCGCCGGGCGATCTCGGTGAGGGCGGCCATGTCGCAGGGGATGCCCACCGTGTGCGGCACCAGGATGGCCTTGGTGCGGGGCCCGATGGCCGCCTCCACCAGGGCCGGGTCGATGTTGTAGGTGCCCACTTCGCAGTCCACGAACACCGGGATCAGGCGGTTCTGGACGATGGGGGTCAGCGTGGTGGGGAAGGTGACGGCCGGGGTGATGATCTCGTCGCCGGGCAGCAGGCGCCCGGGGCCGGATTCCAGGGCGCGCCCGGCCTCGGCGCACAGGGCGGCCACCATCAGCAGGTTGGCGCTGGATCCGGAGTTCACCAGCATGAAGCTCCGGCTGCCGAAGAAGCCGCGCATGGCCGCCTCGAAGCGGGCGGCGTAGGGCCCGGCGGTGAGCCAGAAGTCCAGGGACGAGGCCACCAGGTTGGTGACTTCCGCCGCGTCGAAGACCCGCCCGGCGTAGGTGACCCGGCTCTGGCCGGGCACGAACGGCCGGGGCCGGTGGGCCAGGTCCACGTAGTCCCGGGTCAGCTCCAGGATCCGGACCCGCAGGGCCTCGGCCCGGGCCTCGTCGCTGTCGGCCCCGCCGGCCTGGGGTTCATCGCTGACTGGACACATGGGGGGCCTCCTTCGGCGGATCGACTGGATCGAGCGGATCGGGTGGATCGAGCAGATCGAGCGGACCGGCCACGGCCGGGCCCCGGCCCACGGGCAGGTAGCGGACCGCAGCGGGCCAGGCCAGGTCGCCCAGGGCGTTGCGCCCGTCCAGGATGACCGGCGCGATCATGTGGGCCGCCAAGGCGGCCCAGTCCCAGCCGGCGATCTCCGGCCAGGCCGTGGCCAGCACCGCCGCGTGGGCGCCGGCCAGGGCCGGGGCCGGCTGCCGGTACAGCGCCACCCGGCCGCACCAGGCGGCCACGGCGGCGTCGCCCACCAGGGGGTCCCAGGCGCGTACCGTGGCGCCGGCCGCCAGCAGGGCGTCCACCACCGGCTGGGCGGGGGAGTTGCGCCAGTCGTCGGTGCCGGGCTTGAAGGCCAGGCCCAGCACGGTCACCAGCTTGCCCTTGAGGCCCCCCAGCTCCGCCGCCAGGCGCTGGATCACCGCGGCCGGGCGCCGGCGGTTCACCTGGACCACCTGGTCCAGCAGCCCGGCCGGCAGGCCCCGGTCCCGGGCCATGGCGGTGAAAGCATTCAGGTCCTTGGGCAGGCAGCTGCCGCCGTAGCCCACCCCGCCCTGCAGGTAGCCCAGGATGCCGGGCCGGACCGGCTCGCCCCGGTGGCTGGGGCTGAGCCGGCGGTCCAGGTGCAGCAGCTCCAGCACCCGCCGGCCGTCGGCCCCGGGCGTGGCTTCGCACTGGGTGTAGATCTCGTTGGCGAAGGAGATGCAGGTGGCCAGCAGGGCGTTGGAGGCGTACTTGGCGAACTCCGCCTCGGTGGGCGTGACGTGCCGCTTGGGGCAGCTGAAGGGCAGGTACAGCTCCTCCAGGGCGGCATCCGCCAGGGCGCCCAGGGTGCCCAGGACCAGCCGGTCCGGATCCAGGAAGTCGGCCACGGCGAAGCCTTCGCGCAGGAACTCGGGGTTCATGGCCAGCCCGAAGTCACGGCCGGCGGTCAGACCCGAAGCGGCCTCCAGGGCCTCCCGCACCAGGCCCAGGGTGGTGCCGGGCACCACCGTGCTCTTCACCACCACGGTGTGGCCGCCGCCGGCGGACGGGGCCGACAACCGGGCGCGCAGGTGGGTGCCGATGGTGCGGCACACGGCCGCCACCTGGGACAGATCGATGCGGCCCTCCCGGTCCGGAGTGCCCACGGCGATCATGGCGATGCGGCTGTCGCGCAGGGCGGGGCCGGCCTCGAGGGTGGCCCGGAAGCGGCCCTGGGCCAGCGCGTCCCGGAGCAGGGCCTCCAGGCCGGGCTCGTGGATGGGCACGCGGCCCTGGTTGATGCCGGCCACCCGCTCGGGGTCCACGTCCACGCAGGCCACCTGGTGGCCCAGGGAGGCCAGGCAGACGCCGCTGACCAGGCCCACGTAGCCGCAGCCGAAAACGGTGAGCTTCACGACTGCTCCCCATGGTAGGCGCTGTGCCAGGTCGGCGTCATGACGGTTCCTCCCGGTAGGCGCGCCAGGTGCGGGCCAGCCCCTCGCGCAGCTGGACCTGGGGCTCGAACCGGCCCAGGGCCCGGAGCCGGCCCAGATCCGGGCAGCGCCGCTGGGGATTGTCGGTGAGGTAGTGCCGGTCCTCGCTCTGGCGGTACTGGACCGGGCCGGGCAGGCCGGCCACTTCGCGCAGGGTTTCGGCCACCTGCAGCATGGACACCTCCTCGTGGTCGTTGCCCAGGTTGTAGGCCTCCCCGGGGCGGCCCTCCAGCAGGATCAGCAGCATGGCCCAGGTGGCGTCCCGCAGGTAGCAGAACGAGCGGGTGGCGCGGCCGTCGCTGAGCAGCACCAGGGGCCCGCCCCGGAGCGCGGCCTGCATCAGGTCCGGAACGATGCGGCGGTCGTCGATGCGCTGCCCGGGCCCGTAGACATTGAAGGGCCGGCCCACCGCCACCGGCACCCCGTGCAGCTGGTGGTAGAGCGCGCACAGGGTCTCGCTCAGGCGCTTGGATTCGTCGTAGCAGGCCCGGGGGCCGGTGCAGGAGACCAGGCCCCGGTAGTCCTCGCGGGTGGGGATGGCGTCCGGGGTGGGATCGCCGTAGATCTCGCTGGTGCTCAGGTGCAGCATCCGCTCCACCGGCTGGGTGCGGCACAGCTCCAGCAGCTGGCGGGTGCCGCCCACGTTCACGTCCAGGGTCTCCAGCGGGTAGCGCCGGTAGAAGGTCGGGCTGGCCACCCCGGCGGCGTGGAAGATGAGCTGGATCGGCTCGTCCGGCCCATAGGGCCGGGTCAGATCCTGGTCCAGGAACCGGATGTCCGGCCGGTCGCGCAGGTGCTGGACCCGCTCGGGCAGGCCCACCAGGTGGTTGTCCATGGCCAGGATCCGGCAGGGCCGGGCCTGGGTCCGGTTCCAGTGCGCCAGCACGTCCAGGACGTAGGCGCCCAGGAAGCCGCAGGCGCCGGTGAGCAGAAGGGTCTTGCCGGCCAGGCGCTCCATGGGCAGCCCCGCCGAGGCCGCCAGCCACTGGGCATCCTCGCGGATCACGGACGAGCTGAGGGCCATAAACTTCTCCTTTATTCCCAATTCTTCCATGGAGCCTTGCCGGAGTTCCACAGCTGCTCCAGCACATTGCGCTCGCGCAGGGTGTCCATGGGGTGCCAGAAGCCCTCGTGACAGTAGGCCATGAGCTGGCCTTCGGCCACCAGCCGCTCCATGGGGCCGCGCTCCCAGATGGTGTCGTCGCCGTCGATGTAGTCCAGCACCCGCCGGTCCAGCACGAAGAAGCCGCCGTTGATCCAGCCCTCGCCCACCTGCGGCTTTTCGGCGAAGCCGGTGACCCGGCCCTGGTCGATGCGGATCTCGCCGAACCGCGCCGGCGGTCGTACGGCCGTCACCGTGGCCAGCCTGCCGTGGGCCCGGTGGAAGGCCAGCAGCGCGCCCAGGTCCACATCGGCCACGCCGTCGCCGTAGGTGACCATGAACAGGGGATCGTCGCCCAGGTACTCGCGCATGCGCCGGATCCGGCCGCCGGTCATGGTGGCACTGCCGGTATCGATGAGGTGGACCTTCCAGTCCGGGGTGGTGGGGGCGTGGAAGCGGGTTTCGCCCTTGGCCAGGTCCAGCGACAGATTGGAGTTCATGGCGTGGAAGGACAGGAAGTACTGCTTGATCAGGTCACCCTTGTAGCCCAGGGCCACCAGGAACTCCCGGAAGCCGTGCCCCGAGTACATGCTCATGATGTGCCAAAGCATTGGCTGCCCACCGATCTCGACCATGGGCTTGGGCTTGAGCGTGGTCTCCTCGGTAAGCCGGGTGCCCAGGCCGCCGGCGAGAATCACGGTCTTGATGTCCTGCCCCATGTGCCCCCCAGGTGCCATCCCGATACTCCCCAGGGAGCGCCCTGCAATTTTCAGGCCCGCCGGCCGAAGCTGCGCTCCAGTTCGGCCAGGGTCAGCTTCTTGATGACCGGCCTGCCATGCGGGCAGGTGTGCGGCACCGCGCAGGCCATGAGGTCCTCGATGAGCCGCTGGGCAAGGTCTGCCGGCAACGCGTGGTGCTTCTTGATGGCCGCCTTGCAGGACAGTTCGGCGTTCAGTTCCCGGCGGAAGCTGTCCAGGTCCAGCCGGCCCTGGGTCTCCAGGCGCTCCAGCAGGTCCGCCAGCAGCGCCTGGGGGTCCCGGTCGGCCAGGAAGTCCGGCAGCCCGCGCACCACCACGGCGGCTTCGCCGAAGGCCTCCAGGTCCAGCCCGGCCTGGGCGAACTCCGGCAGGAACGGCCGCAGCCGGGCCATGGCCTCCGGGCCCAGGTGCACCACCTGGGGCGGCATCAGTGGCTGCACGGCAGGCCGGTGATGGTGCAGGAACAGCCGCTCGTACAGGATCCGCTCGTGGGCCACATGCTGGTCCACGATCCACAGCTCCGGACCGCGCTCGCCGAGCACTTCCGCCAGCAGATAGGTGGCCTCGAAGCTCCCCAGGTAGCGCACCCGGGGGGCGGAGTCGGCCTCGAAGGCCCCAGGGTAGCCGACCCGGGGAAGCCCGTCGGGGTCGGTCCCGGCGGCGGGCGCTTCGGTGCCGGACGGCGCGGCCGGCTCGGCCAGCCCGGGTTCCGGGGCGGGCGGCGGATAGTCGGCCTCCTGCGCTGAAGTGACGTCTGTCTGCCCGGCGCGGAAGCTCTGCACCAGGCTTTCGTAGGCGGCGGCCCCGGCCCACAGATGGGTGTGCGGGGCCGCCGTGGCCGACGGCAGCGGCCGCTCCAGCTCCAGTTCCTCGGGCCGCGGCGGCAGGTCCAGCACCGAGGGCAGGTCCCCGCGCAGCTGGCTCCAGGCCTCGCGCAGGGCCCGGCTCACCCAGGGGAAGATCCGCTGCGGCTCCCGGAACCGCACCTCGGCCTTGGTGGGATGCACGTTCACGTCCACCGCCTCGGGCGGCAGCTCCAGGAAGATCACCGCCGCCGGATAGGCGCCCTTGGGGAAGAAGCCCTCCCAGCCATCGGCCAGGGCGGCCAGCAGCAGACGGTCCCGGACCGCCCGGCCGTTCACGAACAGGTACAGATGGTTGCGGTCCCGGAAGCTCAGTTCCGGGGGCGATACGTAGCCGTGCAGCAGCCAGGGCGCCGCACCTTCCCGGAACGGCACCATGCTGGCCATGCGCTCGCCCAGCAAAGGCCCCAGGCGCTGGCCGGCGGCGGCCACGGCCGGCAGCACCAGCTCCCCGCTCCGGTCCGAGCGCAGCACCCAGTGCACCGCCGGGGTGGCCAGGGCCATGCGGGTGAGTACGCCCCACAGATGGGCGTGCTCGGTCTCGGTGGACTTGAGGAAGCGCTTGCGGGCCGGCAGCTGGGCGAACAGATCGCGCACGGTGAGGGTGGTGCCCCGGGACCGGGGGGCGGGCAGCACGTCCTTGATGATGCCGAATTCGCAGCGCAGCCGGTGGCCCGCCCCGTCGGCCTCGGCGCTGGTCAGGTCCAGCCGGGCCACCGAGGCGATGGACGGCAGCGCCTCGCCCCGGAACCCGAAGCTGCCCAGGTGGGCCAGGTCCTCGGCGGTGCGCACCTTGCTGGTGGCGTGCCGCTCCAGGGCCAGGTAGAGATCGTCCCGGCCCATGCCGCAGCCGTCGTCGGCCACCTCCAGCAGGCGCTTGCCGCCGTCCTCCCAGCGCACCTCCAGCCGCCCGGCGCCGGCGTCCAGGGCGTTCTCCACCAGCTCCTTGAGCACCGAGGCCGGGCGCTCCACCACTTCGCCCGCGGCGATCTGGTTGGCCACCTGGTCGGACAGCACCCGGATGGTGGGCATCGGGTCATACCTCCAGGACGGTGGGGCCGACGCGCTCCGGCCCGGCCAGGCCGCGCAGGAAGGTCCGGACCAGGGCCTCGAAGGCGCCGGCCGCGGCGGCGCCGGCGTCCAGCACCTCCTGGTGGCTCAGGGCCTGGGGCAGCATGCCGGCCGCCATGTTGCACAGGCAGGACAGGGCCGCCACCTTCATGCCTTCGTGGCGGGCGACGATGACCTCGGGCACGGTGCTCATGCCCACGGCGTCGGCGCCCAGGGCCCGGAAGGCCCGGATCTCGGCCGGCGTCTCGAAACTGGGGCCGGTGACCGCCAGGTACACCCCCTCCTGCAGGGTCTGGCCCAGGCTTTCGGCGGCGGCGTGGAAGCGCCGGCGCAGGCCGGCATCGTAGGCGGCGGAGAGGTCCGGGAAGCGCGGGCCGGGCTCGCAGTTGGGCCCCACCAGCGGATTGCCGCCCATGAAGTTGATGTGGTCGCTCAGCACCATCAGCTGGCCCACCCGGAAGTCCGGGTGGATGGCCCCGGCCGCGTTGGTGTGCACCACGGCCGGCACTCCCAGGCGCCCGAACAGGCGCATGGACGCGGTCACCAGGGCCATGGGGTGGCCTTCGTAGCCGTGGAACCGGCCAGCCTGGAGCACCACCTTGCGCCCCTCCAGCTCGCAGAACAGCATCCGTCCCTGGTGGCCCGGCACCGTCGGGGCCGGAAAGCCCAGTTCGGCGAAGCTCACGGTCTGGCCGACGGCGGCCTCCGGGCAGTCGGCCAGGGCGCCCAGCCCCGAGCCCAGGACGATGGCCAGTTCCGGTCGGAACGGGGCGCGGGCCTGGAGGCGGGCGAAGGCGGCGGCGAAGTCCATGGTCAGGCTCCTAGCTGGGGGGAACGTAGGTGAGCTTGACTGTGACGTTGACATTGGGCTGGACCACGGTGGCGCTGATGCTCACCAGCCGGATCTGCAGGAAGTGCCAGATGGGGTTGGTGAAGTCCAGGCTGTTGCCGGTGAGGGTGAGCGTGTAAGGCCCCGGGAGGGTGGAGGAGAACACGAACGGTCCCTGGGGAGTGGGCAGAGTGGTGGAAGGCACGATGGCCCCGTCCACCATCACTTCGAGGTAGGCGTCGGTGCCCAGGGCGGGGGTGACGGTCAGCGTGTAGGTGGCGTCCAGGGTGAGGGAAAGCGCGGCGGAGGCCACTTCCCCCGAGGCCAGGCTGGAGAACACCTCAGGGTAGCCAGTGGGGACGCTGGTCGTGGTGCTGGTGGCGGTGGCGGCGGCGCCCGTGATGTTCGGGTCGGGGATCAGGCTGTCGCCGATGACCGGATCGGTCATGGTCAGGGCGAAGCTGGTGGACGGATTCGCCACGGAGCTGAAGCCGGGGTTCGTCAGCCAGTTGGTGGTGTTGCTGGCCCAGGTGGTGGAGTTGATCCAGGGCACGTTGTAGCTGGCCAGCAGCAGTTGGAGTTGCGCATCCGAGAAGACGCTTGCTAAATGTTTAATTACATCGCCGCCTTCATCGGCCTCCTGGAGGCGCCGCAGTTGGCCGTACAGACTGACCACGTCGGTGCGGACCTTGTACTTAGTTCCGTCCTGGTAAGTCCAGGGATAGCTCAGGTTGAACAGCCGGTCCAGGTCGTTGGCGCCGAAGGCGGCCCACTGGGCCGGGGTCCCCGTGGTCAGCAGATCGATACCGTGCGCCAGCTCCACCAGCTTCCAGCCCACGGCGGCCACCACCGCGGGCGAATTGGCGGCGGGCACATTGTCGGCAGCCGAATTGGCGGCGGTCGACGCGACATAGGACCCCGTCGCCGGGGCGGTGACCACGCGGATGTCCCGGGCCACCAGGCCGGCGGGTTTGGTGATGTCGGTGAGGAAGGGGGTCTGCAGCAGGGTCGCGGCCCGCACATCCGCCAGCCCGTCCACCGCGGCCAGTTCCGGGGCTTCGGTGGTCAGGAGGCTGGTGCTGCCGGTGGGGAACAGGCTGGTCATGCCCTGGCCGAAGATGTTGTTGCGGGCCAGCATGGGGTAGATCACGCCCGGATCCCAGGCGTCGTCCGCGCCGCCGTTGGCGCCGCCGGCCAGGGTGCCGAAGTAGTGCATGACGGTGCCGTCGCTGGCGGCGGGGGTCAGGCTGGGGTCGTAGACCATGTAGGACCGCCTGGGGCTTTCGGTGTACCCGGGCAGGTAGTGCAGGTCCATGGCGCCGTTGGCCACGATGGAAGGGGTGGGGTCGCCGTAGTAGTAGGCGAACGTGTAGACGGAATCCAGGATGGCCAGGGCCCGGCTGCCCAGGGCCGCGGTGCCCGTCGGCGCCTGCAGGGTGGTGGTCACCTGCTGGTACCAGTTGCTCAGGGTCTTCACCCAGGAGGTGGCCGGATCGGTGAACTGGAAGTTGACCGTGGTATCGCCGTTCATGACCTGGGGGTTGGCGGTGGTGGGATCCGTCACCACGGTGCCGGCCCCGTCCAGGCGGTAGGCGTAGATGGGCCGGTTGAGTTCGGTCGTGGTCGAGGTGATGGCAGCGGCCGTCACCTGGACGGTGGAACTGTGCCCGCCCGACTGCTGGAAGACACTGTCCAGTTCGATGAAGGTGGGATAACCCGACTGGACGGTGTTATCCAAGCTGTAGTCGCCGTTGGTGTCGGTCAGCGCGGTGCCGGCCAGACGCCAGGTCCGGGTGGCGGTGCCGCTGGCGTCATATTCGGTGTAGAGCTGGAAGGCCCGCACCCGCACGTAGCGGGCCGGGCTGACCACCCCGGTGCTGCCCAGGCTGCCAGTGGGCGCGCCCGTGCTGTCATAGACCACCGGCAGGCGGGTGAAGGTCACGATACCGTCAACCTTGACGGTGCCGGCCGCATCCTTCGAGCCGCTGTGACAGCCGGAACCCAGCCCCAGAAGGCCCGTGGCCAGGATCATGCCGGCGCAGATGCGCAGCCAGGAAGTGCGTGACGCCATGCTCACCTCGGAATACCCGCGAAAAGCCTAAGACTATCACGGCTACCGCGGGTCGAGCGCGCCGGGATGCCCGGAGGGATCCGGCGGCCCGGCTCAGTGCCGGTCGGCAGGAGCCACGGCGGCCTCGTTCTGGGCCATCATGTCCGCCGGAACCTCTTCGCTGTCGTTGAGGAAGGGCAGCGGGTTGCGGGGCACCCCGTCCAGGCGCAGTTCGAAGTGCACGTGCGGGCCGGTGGCATTGCCCGTGCGGCCCACTTCCGCGATCTTCTGGCCCCGGTGGACGACGTCGCCGGCGCTCACGAAGTTGCGGCTGCAGTGCGCGTACAGGGTGACCACCCCGTTGCCGTGGTCGATGGCCACGTAGTTCCCGTAGCCCTTCTGGGTGGCCGAGGCCACCACCTGGCCGTCCAGGGCGGCGAAGATGTCCTTGCCCATGGGCGAGCTCAGATCGACCCCCTTGTGGGTGCCCATGAAGCGCCGGAGCACGCGCCGGTTGCGGGAGGCGCGGGTGCGGATGCGCACCACCCGGGTGCGGATGCGCGGGCCCCAGACCGAACTGATGGTGCGGGTCTGGACCGGCCACAGCAGATCCAGGTCGTTCCGGTCGGCCGGCTGGAATTCGCCGGAGGCCTCCCCCAGGGAGGGCACCAACAGCGGGTCGCCCGATTCATCCTCGGCGACGGGCTCCGCCGCGCGCGGCAGCACGGGCCGCATGCCCGCCAGGGAAGGCGACGCGGCGGTAAGGGCGGCGGCCGGACCCGACTTGCCGTGTTCTGCGGCACCATCGGCGGCGGGGGGTTCGTTTTGCACATCGTTGGGCAGGATGCGCTCCAGGTGCACCAGCGGGGCGGGTCCCACGGACGGAGTGCCCGGCAGGGGCGCCACCGGGGCGCCGGAAGGCCTGGGGGCGGCCAGCGCCGCCCGGGCCGGTCCGGCGGCGGCGCGCTTCTCGGCGGCCACGTTCAGGCTCATGCCCGCGTGCAGCCGGGCCAGGTTCACCCGGGGGTTGAGGTCGTGCAGTTCGTCCAGGGTCAGGCCGTGGTCCCGGGCGATGCGGGTAGCGGTCTCCCCCTTCCTGACCTTGTGGCCGGCGGCGGCGGCGCTGCGACGGGCCGGGGCCCGACGGGCGGAGGCGCGGTGGGGGGCAGCCTGAAGATTCCCAGACATTCCGGAGACAACTAGAGCGATTGCAAGCAAGGTCGTGCGCATGGGATCTCCTCATGCGGGAAAACAAATGGGTTATAGACGCCTAAAGGACCTCCTGGGGCATTTCCCCATGGTGGATATGGCAAGATCCATGATGCTAACCGGGAGTATGGGGCCAAGGCAAATATATTATGCCAGCCCGGGTCAAGCGACGACATTCCAGGGACAGTCTTCCCAGGGTTCGAGGATGGTGCCCCGGCGCCCGCCGGACTTGGCCAGCAGCCGGATCGGGCCCAGCTCCATGCGGTGGCTCGCCGCCTTGAGCATGTCGTACAGGACCAGCAGGCCCACGCTCACCCCGGCCAGAGCCTCCATCTCCACCCCGGTCCGGCCTTCGGCGCTCACCTCGACCCGCATCCAGGCCCGGGCCTGCACCGGGTCCCAGTGGTGCTCCACCCGCACCGCGTCCAGGACCAGCGGGTGGGCCAGGGGAATCAGGTCACCCGCCCGCTTGGCCCCGCCGATGGCGCCGATGTGGGCGGTGTTCCAGGGGTCGCCCTTGGCGCCGCCGGCCACCAGCGCCGCGGCGCATTCCGGTCCCAGGGCCAGGTAGCCGGCGGCCACCGCCCGGCGGCGGGTGACCGGCTTGCCGGAAACGTCCACCATCCGGGGCCGGCCCTGGGGATCCAGGTGGCTCAGGCTCACGACCGGCTCCACGCCAGCAGGATGTCCCGCAGGGCGGCGGTGTCCGGGGCGAAGGCCAGGGGGGCGTAGGCGGCCATGGCCGACTGGCTGGAGAAGCCGTGGCCCACCGCCACGCTGGGCACCCCGGCCCGCTGGGCCATGTCCAGATCGAACGGGGTGTCGCCCACCATGACCGCATCCCGGGGCGCCAGGCCGTGGGCGGCCAGGCACAGCGCCAGGCTTTCGGGATCGGGCTTGCCGGCCCGCACCTCGTCGGGGGTGATGATCGGATCGAACCAGCCCTCCCAGCCCAGGGCCCGCAGCTGCCGGCGCAGGTGCAGGCCGCGCTTGGAGGAGGCGATGGCCAGGGGCATGCCCAGCGTCCGCAGTTCGGCCAGCAGTTCGGTCATGCCGGCGAAGCCCGTGATCATATGCTCGTGCGCCTGGTAGTTGAAGGTGCGGTAGACCCGCAGCACCTCCGCCAGATCCAGCCCGAGCGGACCGAAGGTGTGGGCGATGCCGTCCTCCACTGGCAGCCCCACGCAGGTCAGCCAGGTCTCCCGCAGGCCCGGGTCCAGCCCCAGCGCCTGGAGGGCGTGGTCCATGCCCGCCTCGATGACGGGCCGGGTGTCGGCCAGGGTTCCGTCGAAATCCCAGATGATCAGCTTCATGCGCCTTCTCCAGCAGGCACCGGGCGGGGCGGTCCGGGCCAACCTCCATGATGCCATGCGCCGGCCTTGCCGCCCCTGGACCGGTACGGCGCAAAACGGAGACGGCGATTCCGCTGCTACGCATTAAACTCAAGAGCGAACCCGGGAGCGGCGATGGATCGATTTGGTAGCTCAAGACTGCGCATCGTCTGGGCCTGCGTGTGCCTGCTCCTGGCCGGACTGGTGGCGGGCAGCGTCCAGGGCTTCAGCGCGAACGGCCAGCTGATGGTGTTCGGCACCGGCATCCCGCTGGGGTTCGACGACCCCAAGCCATACGTGATCCAGAACCTGGGCCGGATGGTGTACACCCTGGTGCCGGCGGTGATCCTGCTGGGCGGATTCATTCCGCTGGGCGAGTGGCTGGCCGCCGGCGCCTGGAGCGAGCGCCTCAAGGGTCTGCTGGCCGGCTCGGTCCTGGCCTTCGGGCACGGCCTGTTCCTGAGCCAGCTGGCCGTGCTGCCGATCCTGGCCGCCAGCCTTCGGCTCCTGGGCAACCCCTTCGCCTCGCCCATCCTGCTGGCCGACCTGAACGCCGTGGTGATGGGTCTGCAGCTCCTGCTCTGGGCCGCCGCCCTGGGCCTGGTGTTCAAGTCCAACCGGGGCCTGGCCATCCTCGTGGCCTACGGTCTGGGCCAGGTGGGCACCATCATGGCCTGGGGCGGCGAGTTCCTGGGCGATCTGGACGTGCCCAAGGCGGCGGTCAAGGCCATGGTCATCCTGGGCAAGGCGCTGCCCTCCGGCCAGCTGCCTTCGGACGCCCTGGCCTGGACCGCCCTGCCGCTCAGCCTGGGCACACCCCTGGTCCTGGCCATGGTGCTGCTGCTGCTCCCCGCTGCGAACGGCAAGGCCGGCAAGAGCGGCAAGCGGAGCCGGGCTTGATCCCAGGGCTGGCGCTGCTGGCCGGGCTCGGCCTCCTGGGCCAGCCCCAGGCGACCGCGCCGACCAGGCCCTCCGGCCCCGCGCCGGTGGGCGCAGCCGCCCCCACGGCCTCGGCCGCCGCGCCGGCCCGGCAGGACCCGGCCCAGATCAAGCACCGGCTGGCCGAGATCCAGGCCCGGCTGGGCGCGGTGGACCAGCAGCTGGAGGCCCTGAAGAAGCGCCGCAAGGGGGTGCTGGTGGAACTGCAGGCCATCGGCCTCGAGGCGGACCGGGTGCGGGCCCAGGCGGAAGCCGCCCGGCTCAGGCGCGACCAGACCCGCCTGGAGGTGGAAGCGATCACCGCCCGCAAAAGCGCGATCCAGCAGGAACTCATCCGTCTGCGCGCCGGGCTGCGCAAGCAGGTGCGCTGGCTGCAGGCCAAGGGCCCCCTGGGCGATCTGAGCTTCTACGCCAGCCTGTCCAGCTTCGAACAGTATGTGGCCCAGGAACGCTACCAGGCCTACCTGCGCGACCAGGAGCGCGGCCGGCTGGACCAGGTCCAGGCCCTGCAGCAGGATCTGCTGCGCCGGGAGCAGCAGCTGCAGGCGGCCCTGGTGGCGCTGGCGGCGGACGAGCAGGGTTTCGCCACGGCCACGGCCACCTTCCAGGCCCACCAGGCCCGCCTGGAAACCTTCCTGGACGGGCTCAAGCAGGATGAAAGCCGGCAGGAGGAGGTGCAGGCGGAACTGGCGGAAGAGGCGCTGCAGCTGGAGCGAATGCTCACCCAGCTGCTGGGCCGGCCCCGGGCCGACAGCTTCGAGGCGCCCAGCGGCGCCTTCGCCAGCCTGGCCGGGCAGCTGCCCCAGCCCACCCCCGGCACCCTGGCCCAGGCCTATGGCGAGCATCTGCACCCCCTGTTCAAGACCCGCACCATGCAAAGCGGCCTGCTCATCGCCGGGGAGCAGGGCGCGCCGGTGACCGCCGTGGCCGACGGCCGGGTGGTCTACGCCGACCTGTACCAGAGCTTCGGGCCGATGGTGATCCTGGACCACGGCGCCGGCTACTTCACCCTGTACACCCACCTGGAGGCCCTGGCCGTGACCAGGGGCCAGGTGCTGCGCCAGGGCGAGCCTTTGGGCTCCGTGGGCGTCACCGTGGACGGGCCCCGGCTGGGCTTCGAACTGCGCCACCTGACCCAGGCCATGGATCCCAACAAGTGGTTCAAGCTGCACTATCGATAGGCGGCGTCAATGCACCATGCTCCCCGCGTTGAACAGGGGTACGTAGACCGCCAGCAGCAGCCCCAGCACCATGATGCCCATGAACAGGATCAGCACCGGGCCGATCAGGGTGGTGACCGCCGTGGTGGCCTTCTCCACTTCCTGGTCGAAGAAGTCGGCCACATGGTTGAGCATCTCCGGCAGGGCCGACGACTGCTCGCCCACCCGGGTCATCTCCACCGCAAGGGGATCCAGCAGCTTGGCCTGGTCCAGGGCCAGGTGCAGGGCGGAGCCGGCCCGCACCAGTTCGGTGACGTTGAGCAGGCGCAGGCGCATGCGCTCGCTGGGGGTGGTGCGCTGGATCACCTCCAGGGCCTGGAGGATCGGCAAGCCGCCCGCCAAAAGGACCCCCAGGGTGCGGGCGAAGATCGAGGAATGGTACATGCGGTACAGGGTCCCCAGCCGGGGCATCAGCAGCACGGCCTGCTCCCAGATCCGCTTGCCGGCCTCGGTGGTGAACATCCAGCGCAGGAACACCCCCAGCACCACCAGGCCGACGGCCTGGAAGTACAGGGTGCGGCGCACGAACTCCCCGAGGCTCAGGAGCACCGCCGTGGCCGCGGGCATCTCGATGCCGCTGCCGGCGTAGATTTCCGAGAACCGGGGCAGCACCACGTTGAAGATCACCGCCAGGGCGATGATCATGACCACCACCAGGAACATGGGGTAGACCAGGGCCTCGATGATGCGGCGGCGGCTGTTCTGGGCGAAATTCTGGAAGGCCAGCCAGCGGCCGATCACGTCCGGCAGGGTGCCGCTGCGCTCGCCGGCCACCACATTGGCCCGGTAGACCGGCGGGAAGGTGCCCACCTGCTCCAGGGCCTCGGAAAAGGACATGCCCTCCTTGAGCAGCTCCACCACCCGGTCCAGGGAATTGCGGAGCAGGGCGTCCTTGCCGTGCCCCACCAGCAGTTCCAGGGACTGCAGCAGCGGGATGCCGGCCTTGAGCAGGGCCAGCAGCTCCTGGTTGAACAGGATCAGGGAGGCCGCCTTGATCACCCGCTGGCTCCGGAACGCGGTGCCGGAACGCCGGATATCCATGGGGAAATGCCCCTCGGCCAGGACCCGGTCGCGCACATCGGCGCTGGTGACGCCTTCGAAATCCCGGACCAGGACCTCGCCGGCCGCTGTTGTCAATTTCACCTGGAAGCGCATGGCACCTTTCTGGACTCATGGACAGCATAAGGATATCCGCGAAGCGGGGAAGGCCGGGAAGCATACAATGATCCAGGTGGCCGCCGGTGCCCGTCGCCCCCACCGCCCCCCCTGCCCATGCGGAGCCTGCTTGAACTTCCGGTCCCTGGTCCTGAGCTTCGCCACCCTGGCCGGCCTCTGCGCCGCCGCCCAGGCCCCGCTCCGGGTGGGCGTCCCCGCGCCGGTGGAGCTGGACCTGAGCGCCAGCGCCGGCGCCGACTGGGTGCCCCGGGACGCCCGGGACCCGGCCCAGGTGGAGGCGGCGCGCCGGAACTGGGCGGCCCGGGTGGCGCCGTACCAGGGCGCCGGTGCGGTGCGGATCCTGCTTCCGGCCGGGCCGGATCGGCTGCCCATGCTGCTGGCCGCCGCCCAGGCGCTGCGGGCCCAGGATCCGCAGATCACCCTGTTCCTGGGCTTCCAGCCCCAGGCCCCGGCCCTGTGGGACGAGGCCGCCTGGGGCGCCGTCCAGGGCGGGGCCCTGCTGCCCGCCGACCTGGGCCCGGACCCGGGCCGCTGGCGGGAGCGGCTCATGGAGGCCCAGAACCAGTTCCCGGGCCGGCCCTGGAGCCTGTGGCTGCCCGCCGACCCCGGAGCGCAGCTGTCCGAGCTCATGGGCGACGGCGGACGGCTGGTGGTCCCGCCCGGAGGTCCCGCCACCCGCCTGGCGGAACAGCTGCCCGGGGCCACGGAGGTGGAAGGCGGCCTGGGCGATCTGACCCTGGGCGGGCCCGAGTCCGGCGGCGCGGCGGCGCCGGCCCCGCGCCGCTGGCGGTTCCAGGACGGCCAGTGGGTCCCCGCCCCGCCCGCCACCGGCCGGGGCCAGGCCCGGGTCACCGCCCAGGCCGCCTACGATGTGGGCGCCCTGCTGGCGCACGTGCGCGCCACCCAGTGGGCCGACCGCGCCCGGGCCCGCACCCGCCAGGGCGACCTGGCCATCGATCTGCATCTGCAGTCCGACCAGGGCCCCGGGGTGGATCTGGGCTTCGATTTCCGGTTCTTCGAGGCCGCCGGGGAGCCCGAGGAACTGCTGCAGCAGCAGGTCCGCTTCAACGGCGTGAAGGCCAACCTCGGCAAGGGCCTGCAGCTGCCCATCGTGGAAAGCCGCACCGGGCTGGCCCAGCCGGTGGCCCTGAACCTCACCGAGCGCTACCGCTACCGGGATGGCGGGCCGGCCGGGCCGGGGCTGCGCCTGATCCGCTTCGAGCCGGTGGACCCGGATCCGCGGTTGTTCACCGGAGAGCTGCGGGTGGATGAGGCCACCGGCCGGATCCTGGAAGAGCGCAGCCGGCGTTCGGGCCTGCCCGGGATGGTGGTCTCGGAGCAGCGGGTGCTCAGCTATGGCGACGACGGCACGGGCGCCTGGCGCCTGGTCCTGGCTCATAGCCACGAGCGCTGGCTGCTGGGCGGCGCGGTGACCCCGGTGCAGCGCACCCTGCGCTATTCCGGCTTCCGCACCAATGCGCCGGACTTCCTGGCCGAGCGCGACCGGGCCCGGGCCTCGGACCGCACCATGCTGCGGGAGACCCTGGAAGGCACCCGCTACTTCAACAAGCAGGCGGATGGAACCCGCCGGGTCGAGGAGCGGCCCCGCAGCTCCGGCCGGGCCCTGGGCGCCCTGCTGCTGGTGGATCCCACCCTGCAGATCCCGGTCCTGCCCCTGGGCGGGCTGGCCTACTTCGATTTCGACGCGTTCGGCCGGGGCATCCAGATCAACGCCCTCACCGCGGTCGTGTACAACCAGGTGACGGTGACCGTGCCGCGGGTGGCCGCGGGCTTCGATCTGTCCGCCGACAGCACCTCCCTGTTCATCACCAGCACCGAACGGCCTATCATCCAGGGCCGTCTGGCCGATCAGCAGGGGGTGGGCCGGCGCTTCGGCACGCTCAATCTGACCCTGGGCCGCGATCTGGGGGCCGGATGGCGCCTGGACACCTCGCTGCGCGGCCAGGAGGACGTGTACTGCCTGCCCCCGGAGACCCAGTACCGCACCCCCGGCTTCCTGCTGCCGCCCTCGGGGCTGACCCGGGAGCTGCGCGGCGAACTCAGCTGGCAGCATGGCGGACTGCAGGTGGCGGGCTACCTGGGCACCGGCCGCCGGCCCGAGGGCACCTATGGCGTCCCAGACGCGCTCCAGGCCGTGCCGGACCAGGGCCGGTTCCGCCGCTGGGGCGGCCACCTGGGCTACGACCTGCAGCTGCGCGGCGGCAGCTGGCTGCACGGCGAGACCGGCGTGGCCGGCGGCGCCGGCTTCGACCGGTTCAAGGCCCTGAGCCTGGGCGGCACCGGCGGCGATGTGCGGATCGCCGGGCTGCGCAGCAACGCCATCGCCGCCGAACAGCTGACCTACGCCAAGGCCGGGGTGGTGTTCCCCTCCGCCCCGGGCCTGCGGCTCAGCCTGTCCCTGGACGAGGCCCGCTTCCGCAACCTGGACGACCCCACCTACCGCACCTTCACCGGACTGGGCGTGGCCGGCGACCTGCCCGGGTTCGGCTGGTTCACCACCGTGCGGGTGGACCTGGGCGCCGGCCTGCTGAGCGATATGCCCGGCGTCCGCTCGGTGAACGGCTTCGTGGCACTGCTGCGGGTGTTCTAGTGTAGGCCGCCAGAAATACTTGTAACAAATCCTCGCCTCGTGGCACCTGATACTGAGGGGCGACATGGCACATGCTGGGCGGGTTGACCTGACAGAGGACCAGACGAAGCGCCTGGAGGAG
>Ga0302279_10001608_pt1 | contig 31781 bp, 30 predicted proteins | sample III_Bog_N3_3_FD_194541 | JGI IMG/M metagenome (GOLD analysis project Ga0302279, IMG submission 194541) | Peat permafrost microbial communities from Stordalen Mire near Abisko, Sweden - III_Bog_N3_3 | ecosystem: Environmental > Terrestrial > Soil > Wetlands > Peat | place: Sweden: Abisko...
CTCGCTGCTGCGCAACGTCGACGAGACGCTGGCCGCGCGCGTGGCCGACGGCCTCGGCATGGAACTGCCGCCGGCGCAGCCGCGCGCGCTCGAGCCGCCAGTGAAGTCGGAGGTGGAGGCGTCGAAGCCGCTATCGCTGTTCAGCTTCCCGGGCACGGGCGACGTCGCCGGCCGACGCATCGCGATGCTCGTGGCGGACGGCGCCGATGCCGATGCGATGCAGAGGATCTACGACCGCCTCATCGACGCCGGTGCGGCGCCGCGCTACCTCGGCGTCAAGCTGGGCCGCGTCGCGTCGTCGAACGGTGCGCCGGTCGAGATCGAGGCGACGCTGGAGACGATGCCGTCGCCGCTGTGGGACGCGGTGGTGGTCGACGCATCGGCCGATGCGCTGGCGAAGATCGGTGCCGCGGTCGAGTTCGTCAAGGAGCAGTTCCGCCATTGCAAGACGATCTTCATCCTCGGCGACTCGATCTCGTTGCTGTCGGCCGCGGGCATCGAACCGACGCCGGGCGATGCGGGCGTCATCGAGCTGGCCGCCGGCGAGGCCGTCACTGGCGCCGCCATCGATCGCTTCATGAAGGCGGTGGGACGCCACAAGCACTACGAGCGCGAACGCGATCCGTCGCCGGTCTGAGATCGACGCCATTTCCACGATTGCCGAGCGCGACGCCTGAGCGAGGGCAGGGGGCATTCACAGGCATTGCGATTGCCGCCGCGTCCTCCTGGCAGCGAGGATTTCGCTGCATCAAGACAAGGGCCAGCACGACCATGCGTTTCATCGTCAACGGACAAGCGGTCGACGTGGAGTGCGACGTGCGCACCTCGCTTCTCGACCTGCTGCGCGATCATCTCCACCTCAGCGGCACCAAGAAGGGCTGCAACCAGGGCGCGTGCGGTGCCTGCACGGTGCTGGTCGAGGGCGACCGCATCAACTCCTGCCTCGCGTTCGCGGTGCAATACGAAGGTCGCGAGATCACGACCATCGAGGGCCTGGGCACGGCGACCGCGCTGCATCCGCTGCAGCGCGCGTTCGTCGAGCACGACGGGTTCCAATGCGGCTATTGTACCCCGGGGCAGATCTGCTCGGCGGTCGGCATGCTCAACGAACTCGGTCGCGGCGTGCCGAGCCACGTCACGCCGATCCTCACCGAGCAGCAATGCGCGCTGACCCACGACGAGCTGCGCGAGCGCATGAGCGGCAACCTCTGCCGCTGCGGTGGCTACAACGGCATCGTCGAGGCCATCGCCGAATTCCACGCGGAGGCGCCATGACGCCATTCACCTATGCGCGCGCGGCCAGCGTGCCTGACGCGCTCCAGCGTGCGGCGATCGCCGGCACGAAGTTCCTTGGCGGCGGCACCAACCTGGTCGACCTGATGCGCGAGACGGTCGAGCGGCCGACGGCGCTCGTCGACGTCAGCGGCCTCGGCGCGGCGATCGTCGAAAGCGACGATGGCGGCCTGCACATCGCCGCAGCCGCGCGCAACACGGCCATCGCCGAACATCGCGCCGTCCGCGAGCGCTATCCCATGCTGTCGCGCGCGATCCTGGCCGGCGCATCGGCCCAGATCCGCAACATGGCGACGCTGGGCGGCAACCTGCTGCAGCGGACGCGTTGCACGTATTTCTTCGACGACGAGGGTTCGCGCTGTAACAAGCGCACGCCGGGGCAGGGCTGCGATGCGATCGGCGGCTTCAACCGCAACCATGCGATCCTCGGCGCGTCCGAGGCATGCATCGCGACGCATCCCTCCGACATGGCCGTGGCGCTCGCGGCACTCGATGCGGTCGTCCACGTGAGCGGCATCGGTGGTGAACGTATGTTGTCAATCAACGAACTGCACCGCCTCCCGGGCGATCGCCCGGATGTCGAGACCGAACTCGCGCCGGGCAAGCTGATCACCGGCGTCGACCTGCCCGCGGGTTCGCTGTACGCGCGGTCGACGTACCGCAAGGTGCGCGATCGATCGAGCTACGCATTCGCGCTGGTATCCGTGGCCGCGGCGCTGGAGGTGAGCGGCGGCGTCGTGCGCGACGTGCGCATCGCGCTCGGCGGCGTCGCGCCCAAGCCCTGGCGCGCGTGGAAAGCGGAGATGGCCTTGCGCGGCGGTCCGGCCAGCGAGGAGGCGTTTCTCGCGGCTATCGATGCCGAGCTGCGGGACGCGAAGCCGCTGTCCCATAACGGCTTCAAGATCGAACTCGCCCGGCGCATGGTCGTGGCCGTGCTCAACGAGCTGAGCGGAGTGGCGGCATGAACATCGTCAAGACGGCGGTCGAGAAGGTGCAGGGCGCGGCGATGGCCGCGATGGAGAAGGTCGTCGAGCATGCGCCCGACAAGCTACTCCCTGGCGGCACACTCGATCCGTTGATCGCCGCGCCGGGCCTCATCGGACAGGCGATATCGCGGCTCGATGGTCCGCAGAAAGTCTCGGGCAGCGCACAGTTCGCCGCCGAGTTTCCGATCGACGGCATGGTGTTTGCGGCCTTGGCCTACAGCACGATCGCCAAGGGCCGGATCGCGACGCTGGATACCGCCGCCGCCGAACGCGCGCCCGGCGTCGTGCTCGTGATGACGCATCGCAATGCGCCCAAGCTGAATCCGCCGCCGCTGTTCATGTCGGCTGCCAAGGCCGCGTCGGGCGACAGCCTGCCCGTGATGCAGGACGACCGCATCGCGTGGAACGGCCAGCCCATCGCCATCGTGCTGGCGGAGACGCAGGAACAGGCCGACCACGCGAAGTCGCTGATCGACGTGCGCTACGACCATGAGCAGGCCTCGACGGTGTTCTACGAGGCGAAGAAGCACACGCACGACGGCGTCTTCCAGGGCAAGCCGCTGCAGCAGGAAGTTGGCGATGCGCGCAAGGCGTACGACGACGCGCCGGTCAAGGTCGATGCGACCTACAGCACGCCGAGGCACAACCACAACGCGATCGAGCTGCATGCAGCGACGCTCGGCTGGCGGGGCGACGACCTCGTCGTGCACGACAGCGTGCAGGGCGTGCAGCACGTGGCCTGGTCGCTGGCGCAGGTCTTCGGCTTGAAGGAAGAGCAGGTGCACGTGACGTCGCCCTTCGTCGGCGGCGGCTTCGGCGGCAAGACGCTGTGGCAGCACCAGATCATCGCGGCAGCCGCGGCGAAGCTCGCGAAGCGGCCCGTGCGCATCATGTTGTCGCGCGAGGGCGTCTATCGCGTCGTCGGCGGACGTGCCCCAACGGAGCAGACCGTCGCGCTCGGCGCGCAGCGCGACGGCCGTCTCGATGCGCTGCTGCACACCGGCGTGGTGGCGATGACATCGCACAACAAGCTGCCCGAGCCGTTCGTGCTGCCGACGCAGTCGGCGTACGCCGCGAAGGCGATCAAGCTCGACGTGCAGGTGGCCGACATCGACATGGTGCCTAACACGTTCATGCGCGCGCCGGGGGAGTCGGTGGGCACCTTCGCGCTGGAGTGCGCCATCGACGAACTGGCCGTCGAACTCGGCATGGACCCCATCGAGCTGCGGCTGCGCAACGAGCCGGAGAAGGATCCGATGACGGGGCGGCCGTTCTCGTCGCGACACATCGCGGAGGCGTGGCGCGCCGGTGCGGAACGCTTCGGCTGGCGCCGTCGGTCGGCGCAGGCGGGCGCTCGTCGTGAAGGCGAATGGCTGGTCGGCATGGGCTGCGCCACGGCGACCTATCCGTACTACCGGATGCCCGGCGGCGCGGCGCGCCTCACGCTCACGCGGGAAGGCCACGCGACCGTCGAGATCGCGGGTCACGAGATGGGCATGGGCACCGCGACCACCCAGACCATCGTGACGGCGGCGCGGCTCGGACTGCCAATGGACAGCGTCACGTTCTCGTACGGCGACTCGAAGTTCCCCGGCACCGTGCTCGCCGGCGGATCCCAGCAATCCGCCGCCATCGGCGCCTCCGTCACCGCGGCGCGCAACGCGCTGGTGACCGAGCTGCTGAAGCTGTGCGACGGCGATTCACCGCTCAAGGGCTTGAAGGAGGACGAGGTGCGCTGCCGCGACGCCGGCCTGTGCAAGGAAGACGATCCCGGCCGATTCGAGACCTACGCGGCCATCCTCGCGCGCGCACGACGCGAGTCCATCACCGTCGAGGAATCGGCACCGCCGCCGCTCGAGACGCAGCACTGGTCGATGCATTCCTGGGGCGCGATGTTCTGCGAGGTGCGCGTCAACGCGATCACCGGCGAGCCGCGCGTCAGCCGCTTCCTCGGCTCGTTCGACTGCGGCCGCATCCTCAACGAGAAGACCGCGCGCAGCCAGTTTCGCGGCGGCATCATCATGGGCCTCGGGCTGGCGCTGATGGAGGAGTCGCAGTTCGACGAGCGCAACGGCCGCATCATGAATCCGAGCCTGGCCGAGTACCACCTGCCGGTGCATCTGGACGTCCCCGAGATCGACGTCATCTGGAACGACATTCCCGATCCGCACACACCGATGGGCGCGCGGGGCGTCGGCGAGATCGGCATCACGGGCACCGGTGCCGCTGTCGCCAATGCCATCTACAACGCGACGGGCAAGCGCGTCCGCGAGTTGCCGATCACGCTCGACAAGCTGTTGTAGCCGCGATCGGGAGGTGGCGTGCGTCGACGGATCGCTCGTCGACCCCGTATTGCTCGCGCGGCAAGACGGTGGAGTGAAGCCAGAATGTGGCGGCTGCCTTCACCAGTTGCAGCAGCCTGCGCCCTGGCGTCCATGCGATCGCGAACGTCGATCCGAGGCCTTCAGGGAGCGCTGGCAGCTTTCCAGAATTGCCACCAGTGTTTGACGGGCGAGGATGTCCCGGCGCACGCGTCGTCTCGCTGGTAGGCTGGATCGCTCGAGCAAAGTCGCTTCATGCAGGCGTCTGCCGCGGCCGGTTCGCTCGCCTGGCAACGCTCGCGCAAGCTGACATGGCGATTCTGGGTTGTCGATCTCGCAGTCACGCTTCGCCTTGGCTTCTGAGCAGAAGCTGAAGCTTCGTGAGCAGCGACCCAATCGCGTTCTGCCTTCATGATCGGATCGGTTGCCTCGGGCGAGACCGCAGGGCTCGATGGCTCATGGACGCTTGCGGTCGCACTGGCGCCCGTCTGAGCCAGTGGGGCGCCGGACGCCACGTTGGCGATCGGCGACGCGGCCACGCCGGATGACGCCGAGGCTGCTGCTGCCGCCTGCGCAACCGGATTGCCGATCACGGATTGCGTCTTCCAGGAACCGATCCAGAACGTCGCTCCGGCCGCGAGGCCCGCAGTCCCGAGAAGCAGCATCGAGAGCCTTCGAAACGGACCGCTCCAAAGCGTGGCCATCGCGCTTTCCCGCGGTTGCTCGGAGTGCAAGGGCGGGATGGCGGCAGCACCCGGCGGAGGCCGGACTTGCCGCTGCTTCGCTCCCGACTCGGAAGTCTGGACGGTGCGTTCGAAGTCCTTCGCGACGGCTCTACGCCCCCGCGAGGCCAGGGGAGGCGCAGTCCGCACGGGCACCCTCAGGTGTCCGTGTAGGGCGTCCCAGAATGTCGCGGCCGACTGGGGGCGATCCTCGGGCCTGACGCTCATCGCCCAGTCCAGGGTCGCGAGGGTCTGCTTCGAAAAGCCCGGCGGAGAAAGCTCGACCAACGGCAGCAACTCGTCGCTCAGGATGCGCGCCGTCGCCGGCACGGGCGGGCGTCCCGTCAGCATGAAATAGCAGGTGCTTGCCAGCGCAAAGATGTCCGTCCACGGCCCTTGCCGCATCGACCTCGCGTCGGCGTATTGCTCGATGGGCGCGAACTGCGGCTTGAGGATGGCGGTCAGCGACTGGGTGCGATCAGCCAGGACGTGCCGCGCGGCGCCGAAGTCCAGCAGCACCGGCCGGTTGTCGTCGCACCAGAGAATGTTGTCCGGCGCGATGTCGCGGTGCTACACGTCGGCACGGTGCATCTCGGCGAGCGCACCCAGCAGCGGCTCGATCATCGACAGCAGCCACGCCTCGGTCGGCGTCTGCAGGCCCATGTCCTGGCGACGTTGGCGCAGCGTCTGCGCGTTGTAGAAGGGCATGGCCATGTAGGCCGTGCCGTTCATCTCCCAGAATCGATGGACCTTGACGAGCGCCGGATGGTCGAACCGGGCCAGCAGGCGAGCCTCGTTGACGAACGACTTGAGGCCGACGACGAAGTCCTGCTCGTGGTTGCGAGAGCGCAAGGCGACGTGTCCCTCCGCACCACGCGTCACCAGGCCCATTGGCATGTATTCCTTCAGCGCGACTTCGCGTTCGAGCGCCGGTTCGAAGGCCCGGTAGACGATGCCGAAGCCGCCGACGCCCACGACCTCCAGGATCTCGAATTCACCCAGCCTCGTGCCCACGGGCAGTGCGTCGCTGGCCTCGGGAAGGGGCATCAACGTGGCGTGCGTCGGCAGGAAGGACGATGACTCGGACATTGTTTTCGGGTAACCGATCTGGAGCGCGCAGTCGCCGTGGGAGGCTCGGCCGGTTGCAAGGTCTTGCACTGTCGCGTAGCGAGCTTTCGAACTGTCGAGCACTGCCACTTGCTGGCGGCCCGCATGCAGGCCATCGACCGGCGGACTGTAACGGCTAGTTTCACCTCGTTGCATCCGAGGCGACCGCAGCGCACCCGAAAGCAAGCCGATGCTGCAACTTTGCACACTTCCGGAGACGACGATCCGTCGATGGAAGGAAGCTCCTGCGCGACAGCGGCCGGAGATCTGGCCGCTTGCGCAGGATGGACGGCCAGTCGGCTTGCGATCGGGGTTTTGGAGTACATCCCACCGTATGCCACCGCAGTCACAATGTCCGCGATGCCCGACGGTTCCAGACTTCCGATACGCGTCCTGCTGGCCCGCCTGGTGATCCTGGGCCTGCTGCCGATCGCCGCGCTCGGCGCGTGGGCGGTCGTCAACACGATCGCGGGCCAGCGTGACGAGACGGAGCGATCCGTGCTCGAGCTCTCGCGCGCGCTGGCGAGCGCTGTGGATTCCGAGTTGAACGCCACCTTGCAGAGCCTGTCGGCGCTGGGGCGTTCGAGCGCGCTGGAGGCGGGCGACATGCCAGCCTTCTACGATCAGGCCCGCAACGAGGTGGCCGCGCACCCGGAGTGGGCCACGGTGGTGCTGACCGACGGAACGGGCCGCCTGCTGTTCAAGACGATGGAGCCGCTCGGCGCGCCCGGCTCGAAAGTCGTCGATCCCGACAGCCTCGCGCGCGCCTTGCATACACGCGCACCCGTGGTGGGTCGGCTGTTGCCTGGCCGCACCCAGCCGGCCTTTCCGGTGCGCCTGCCGGTGTTCCTGCATGGCCGGTTGGCCTATGTCCTCACCGCGGCCGTGCTTCCCGATCGCATGCTCGAAGTGCTCAAGCGCCAGCGGCCTCCGCAGGGATGGGTGATCGCCGTCTTCGACAGCGCGAACGTGCGCGTGGCGCGCGTCTCCGGGCACGCCAGCAGTGTGGGTGGCGGCGCGATGCCTGAGCTTGCAGCGCTGTTCAAGGCGCGCGGCGACCAGGGCGTGGGCGTCACCCACACGCTCGAAGGCGAGGAGGTCTTCACGGGCTTCACGCGCCTGAAGCCGGACGATTGGGTCGTCGCGGTCGGGGCGCCGACCGCGGACATGAAGCAGGCGCTGGTGCACTCGATCGCCTGGTATCTGGCGGGCGCACTCGGCTCGCTGGTCGCCTGCGCCATCCTGGCGCGCCGCATCTCGAGTCGCATTGGCCACGGCGTGCGCCGCATCCGAGACGAAGCCGTTCAATTGAGCGAGGGGCGGCTCCTTGAGGCCGAGCGCAGCGAGATCGTGGAACTCGACGACATCGCGCTGGCGCTGGAGGCGGCGTCGAAGCGGCTCGACGAGAATGCGCGCGCGGCGCGCGATGCCCTGGCCGCAGCGGACACCGCCGCACACGCCAAGGACCAATTCCTTGCGGTACTTGGGCACGAACTGCGCAACCCGCTGGCGCCGATGCTCACGGCGCTGCACCTGCTCGACATGAAGGCCACGGAGGCCACGACGCGCGAACGCCAGATCATGCGGCGCCAGATCGACCACATGCGCCGGCTCGTCGACGACCTGCTGGACGTCTCGCGCATCACCCGCGGCAAGTTCGAAATCCGGCGCGAGCCGGTGCTGTTGCAGTCCATTGTCGAGCGCTCCGTCGAGACGATGGGCGCCGCGCTCGGCACGCGTGAGCCACCGCTCGAAGCCGACATCGAGCCTGACGAACTGTGGGTCTCGGGCGACGCCACGCGCCTGGTGCAGGCGCTGGCCAACCTGCTCTCGAACGCGCTGCGCTATGGCGGCCACGGACACATCCGCCTGCGGCTGGAGGCCGGCGACCAAGTCGCGCGACTGACGGTGTCCGACGAAGGCGTTGGCATGACCGCCCGGACGTTGGCCCAAGTCTTCGAGCCGTTCTTCCAAGCGCCGCAAGGCAGCGAGCGGCAGATCGGCGGATTGGGATTGGGTCTCGCGATCGTGCAGTCCATCGTCAGGTTGCACGGCGGCAGCGTGGTGGCCGGGAGCGCAGGGCTCGGGCAGGGCAGCTGGTTCACGATCGAACTGCCCACCCGGCCGTCGCCTTTGCTGTCGCCGGACGACGCGCCCGTGCAGAACGCACGGCGCCGCAAGGGCGCGGTCGTCGTCGTCGACGACAACGAGGACGCGCGCGAGATGGTGGCAGAGGCCTTGCGTGCCGCGGGCCACGAGGTCGAGTCGATGGCAACGGCCTACGAGGCGCTGGCGCGCATCCCGTCGCTGAATCCCGACGTCGCGATCCTGGACATCGGCATGCCGGGCATGGATGGCTACCAGCTCGCGCGCTCGCTGAAGGAAGCGGGTTCGGGATGGAACGGCCGCTTGATCGCCCTGACAGGCTACGGGCAGGAGGCCGACAAGGAGCGCTCGCTCGGCGCGGGGTTCAGCCTGCACCTGACCAAGCCAGTCGAGGTGTCGGATCTGCTGAGCGCGGTGGAGTCCGTCATTCGACCGGTGCCGGGCAATTCCGAAACGCCCTGAGCGGGATCATTGAACGCGAAGCGCAAACGCGAAGGGGCGAGCAGCACGCAGCTGACGCCGGTGTCCGGTTCGTCGGGCGCGGTCCGACTCGACGGCACGTCGCTTGCTCGGCGGGCACATCCAAGCTTCCGGAGTGACACCATGTTGAGATGGGCCTTGATTTTCGCCGTGATCGCTCTGATCGCAGGCCTGTTCGGCTTCACCGGGATCGAGGCGGGCGCCGCCGAGATTGCCCGCTTCCTGTGCTTCTTGTTCGTCGTCCTGTTCGTGCTGGCGCTGGTATTCGGCTCGAACATCTTCCGACGATAGCAATCGACGCAGGGCTGCTGCTTCGGCCTGCTTCCGGCTCTCGAGCCCGCGCCGGCACTTGCGGTCTGTGTTTGACCGTTGCTGACGAGCGAGGGGTTGGGCCCGCACGGTCGCCGACTCGCGCCCGCACGAATCCGTGCAGGGGCAGAATCGGCACACCGCGATTTCGAGGCCGATCATGCGCCGACTGCAACTGCCACCAGGCACCACCACGCTCTCCCTTCCTGTGCTGGGCCTGGGCACGTGGAGATTTGGCGAGGCCAGCTCGACCCGGCAGGCGGAGATCGCCTCTGTACGCCGGGCGCTCGAGCTCGGCTATCGCATGATCGATACCGCGGAGATGTACGGCGAGGGTGGTGCCGAAGAAGTCGTTGGTGCTGCACTGAATGACGCGATCCGCGTGGGCGACGTTCGACGCGACGAGGTGATCGTCGTGAGCAAGGTCTATCCGCACAACGCCAGTCGAGCGGGAACGCAGGCCGCCTGCGATCGAAGTCGACGGCGCCTCGGGCTGGACAGCATCGACGTCTATCTGCTGCATTGGCGCGGGCAACATCCATTGCAGGAGACGGTCGAGGGAATGCACGCGCTCACCGCTGCGGGCCACATCGGCAGATGGGGCGTCAGCAATTTCGATGTCGATGACATGGAGGAACTCGTCGCCGTCGCCGAGGACTGTGCTTTGAATCAGGTTTGGTATTCATTGGGCGAACGGGATCCTGAGTTCGCGTTGCTGCCCTGGTTGCGTGAACGACGAATGCCGCTGATGGCATATAGCCCGATCGATCAAGGCAGGGCCGCAGACGATCCGCTGCTCGGCAAGATCGCAGAGGCACGGGGGCTGACCGCCGCCCAGGTGGCATTGGCTTGCGTATTGCAGCAGCCAGGCGTGATCGCGATTCCCAAGGCCACCGGCGCGACGCATCTAGGCGAGAACCTGGCCGCGGTCGACGTCGTCTTGAGCGCGGCGGAACTTCACATGATCGATCAGCACTTCCCGCGCCCCGTCCGCAAGGTACCGCTCGCGATGAATTGACACAGGTCGGCGCGTCGATAGGGGCGCTTTGCAGGGCGAACGCCGATGTTCGACGTCGCCTGCAGAATGTCGGATTTGCGTCGTTGAGCGGTCCGGCCTGACGCCCGAGATCGGTCATCCGAGGGGCTTCATCTCGGCATGCTTTCGCAACTCATGACCGACGGCCTGGCGGCCCCTGTCTCGGCGACGGCAACTGCTCCGGCCGCTGGACGGCTGCCGGCGTCATAGATCGCGTCTCGTAGTCGATCCCGCTGAGCGCGATCAGGATGACCCAGACGCCCAGCCCGACGACCGCGACCGCGCGGATCAGGCGGCCGGCCTCGCGCAGCCGCATGAACAGCCACGCGACGATCGCCGCCTTGATGGCGGCGATCACGAGCCCCGCGACCATGTTCCACGGGCCGAGCTTAAGGTAGGCGCTGCCGAGGCTCGTCAGCATCAGCGCGAGCAGCGCGATCCAGGCGATGGCGAGCATGCGCGCGGTGCGGTGGAAGTCGCGAGCGTCAGCCATGGCGCTCCACCAGGTACAGCAGCGGATAGAAGAAGATCCAGACGAGGTCGACGAAGTGCCAGTACAGCGCGGCGATCTCGAGGTGTCCCGCGCGCGCCCAGTCGCGCCCGCGCGCGAGGACGACCAGCACCGCGATGCCCACGATCATGTGCACCGCGTGCAGCCCGGTCATCACGAAATACAGCGCGAAGAACTCCTGCGCGCCGGGGACGTCGAGCGCGAACTTGGCGCCGGGGAAGAGATGCTCGTGCCAGTCGGCATGCCACTCGACGCCCTTGATCACGAGGAAGACCACGCCCAGCGTCGCGGTCAGCGCCAGCAGGCGCGACGTCCAGCGCCGCCGCTTCGCGTCCTCCTCGCAGGCGACGGCCAATGCGACCACGGCGCTGCTGGTCAGGAGCACCGCGGTGTTGAGCGTGCCGAGTACGACATCCGTGCGGCGCGACGCCGTGGCCCAGCCTTGTGGCCAGTGCGTCCGGCCGTAGAGATAGGCCAGGAACAGTCCTCCGAAGAACAGCACTTCGCTGGCGAGGAAGGTCCACATGCCCAGCTTGCCGATGTCGGGCTCGTCCCGGGGTTCGGGCACGGTGGCGATCGCGCTCATCGGGCGGCCTCCGGCGTCGGATCGGGTTCGTCGGCGGCGTAGTCGTAGACGGTGTCGGGTACCGTGGGCGGTGTGTCGAAGTTATCCGTGGGCGGCGGCGAGCGCGTCTGCCATTCGAGGCCCTTGGCCGCCCATGGGTTGTCGCCCGCGCGCGCGCCGTGGCGGATCGACCAGGCGAGGTAGACCAGCGGCATCAGGTAGCCGATCGCCAGCACGCCGGCGCCGGCCGACGAGAACAGGTTGAGCACCTGGAATTGGGGCGGATACGAGTGGTAGCGGCGCGGCATGCCTTCGATGCCCAGCAGGAACTGCGGGAAGAAGGTCAGGTTGAAGCCGATGAACACGATCACCGCGGCGATGCGCGACCACACCTCGGGATACAGGCGTCCCGTCACCTTGGGCCACCAGAAATGCAGCCCCGCGAAATAGGCCATCACCGCGCCGCCGACCATGATGTAGTGGAAGTGCGCGACGACGAAGTAGGTGTCGGTCAGGTGCACGTCCAGCGCGAGCGAGGCGAGGAACAACCCGGTCAGGCCGCCGATCGTGAACAGGCCGACGAAGCCGAGCGCGTAGAGCATCGGCGCGTCGAAGCGGATCGAACCCTTGTACAGCGTGGCCGTCCAGTTGAACACCTTGATCGCCGACGGGATCGCCACGATGAAGCTCAGCAGCGAGAACACCATGCTCGCCGTCAGCGACTGGCCGCTGACGAACATGTGGTGGCCCCAGACGAGGAAGCCGACGCTGGCGATGGTCATGATCGCGTAGGCCATGGAGCGGTAGCCGAAGATCGGCCGGCGCGCGAAGCACGGGATGATCTCGCTGACCACGCCCATCGCCGGCAGGATCATCACGTAGACCGCCGGGTGCGAGTAGAACCAGAACAGGTGCTGGAACAGCAGCGGGTCGCCGCCGAACGCGGGGTCGAAGATGCCGATCTGGAACAGGCGCTCGGCGATCACCAGCAGCACCGTGATCGCCAGCACCGGCGTCGCGAGCATCAGGATCAGGCTGGTCGCGTACATGCCCCAGGCGAACAGCGGCAGCTTGAACCAGCCCATCGCCTTCGCGCGCAGCGTGTGGATCGTGACGATGAAGTTCAGGCCGGTGAGGATGGACGAGAAGCCGGTGATGAACACGCCCGTCAGCGTCAGCACGACGTAGGTGTTGGAGAACATGGTCGAGTACGGCGTGTAGAACGTCCAGCCGGTGTCGACGCCACCGAGGAACAGCGCCTCCAGCGTGACGAGCCCGCCGGCCACGTACAGGTACCACGATGCGAGGTTCAGCCGGGGGAATGCGAGGTCCTTCGCACCGATCATCAGCGGCAGCAGGAAGTTGCCCAGCACCGACGGGATCGACGGGATCAGGAACAGCCACACCATGATCACGCCGTGCGCGGTGAACAGCTTGTTGTACGCGTCGTGCGAGACGAGGTCGCCCTGCGGCGTCGCCAGTTCCAGCCGGATGATCGTGGCCGCGGCGCCGCCCACGAAGAAGAACGCGGTGATCGCGATCGCATACAGGATCGCGATGCGCTTGTGATCCGTCGTGGTGAGCCACGAGCGGATCGTCAGGCCGTCGTCGAGGTAGCTCGAAATCATGGCGAATCCCGCTTGCTCGTCGATTGAAGGTAGGAGACCAGCGCCTGGATGTCTTCCTCGCTGACCTGGCCCGCGTACGACGGCATCACCGGCTCGAAGCCGGCGACGACGTCCTTGCCGGGCACCAGGATCGAATCGCGCAGGTAGTTGGCGTCCGCGACGACCGTGCGGCCGTCCAGCAGGTGCGTCGCTCGGCCGTAGATGCCGTCCAGCAGCGGTGCATGGACCGTCGAGCGTGCGTCGTGGCAGCCCGAGCAGCCGAGCTGGCGGAACAGCGCGAATCCGTATTGCGCGGTGCTGGGCTCCGCCGGGCCGGAGGCGAGCCAGCGGCCGTAGTCGGCGGGCGTCATCACGACGACGCGGCCGATCATCTGCGAATGTTCGCTGCCGCAGTATTCCGAGCAGAACAGCGGGAAGTCGCCGAGTTGGGTCGCGGTGAACCATAGCCGCGTGTAGCGGCCCGGCAGCACGTCCTGCTTGATGCGGAAGGCCGGGATGAAGAAGCTGTGGATCACGTCCTCGGAGGTCATCGTCAGCATCACCGGCTCGCCCCGCGGCACGTGCAGCTCGTTGATCTCGCGCCGGCCGTTGCGGTGCTGCAGCTTCCACATCCATTGCTTGGCGACAACCGTCACCGGCAGCGCGTCGGCCGGCGGATCGGCCATCGTCACGAAGTCGCGTGCGGCCCAGCCGAAGATGCCGAAGAAGACGAGCAGCGGCGCGATCGTCCACGCGATCTCGATGCCGCGCAGCTCGCGCGGCGGCGTGCGGTCGACCTGGTTGCCGCGCCGATAGCGCACCGCGAAGAAGACCACCAGCACCAGCAGCACGAACGCCACGGCGCCGCACAGCAGCACCATCGCGACGAGGATCGCATCCGTGCGGCCAGCCTGCTTCGAGGCCGCAGCCGTCAGGAAGTGGAAGCCGGTGGACAGCGCGGCGTCGGTGTGGGCGGCCATCAGCGAGCCTCCCGTCGACGCCAGACGAAGATCGCCAGCAATGCAAGCGTCGCGAGGCCGGCCACGCGCAGGCCGACGAGCACGGTCTCGCTGTGCGCGCCCACGCGCGGGTCGAGGTGTGCGCACAGCAGGGCGAGGCGGTCGCTGAGGTTGCCTACCTGGCCGGCGCTTGCCTGCGCAACGGCCCTGCGCAGTTCGGCCGGATCGAAGCGCACGCCCATCAGGTAGCGCGAGACGCGGCCATCGGGTGTGACGACGACCAGGCCGGCGGGATGCGCGAAGCGCGCAGCCGCGTCGCCGGGTTGGTAGACGAAGCCGACGCGCCGGGCCAGCGCGGCGATGCTGGCGGCGGGGCCGACGAGGCGCTCGATCGACGGCGGTTCGCCATCCGACGTGCCGGCCAGCGTGCGCGCGTAGCCGAGGTCGGCACGGCGCTTGTCGGCGGCGTCGGCGGCGGTCTCGGCCGGATCGACGCTGACGAACAGCACGCGCGCCGCGGCGTTTGGCAGCCCACTCTGGCGCAGCGCTTCGAGCATGCCTTGCGTCTCCAGGCCGCACAGCTGCGGGCAGCGGTGGTAGCCGAGCATCAGCAGCGTCGGGACAGCGTCGCGCGGGAACTCGTCGCCGAGGAGGATGGCGTGGCCGCTGCTGTCGGTGAACGGCATGGCGAGCGGCAGCTGTGCGTCGAGGTGCTGCGTGAAGCCGACCGCGGGCGCCACCGGCGTCGGTGCGAGCGGACCGTCGCTGGCTGGCGCGAGCGCCTGCGCGCATGCAGTCGCGTTCGCGAAGACGAGAACAATGGCCGCGAGTGTCTTCACCGCGACGCTCCTGCACTGGCTGCCTGCGCGGCCTGCATCGCCATCGCCGCCTCGATCGGCACATGCGCGACGCCGCTGGCCGCGTCGACCCAGCCGAGGTCGTGCAGCGCATGCAGCTTGTCGGCCCGGTAGTCCGCGAGATCGAGTTGCGGTGCCGTCTGGAGCATCGGCAGGTCGGCCGCGAGCTGCACGGGCGGTTCGATGGTCGCGCCGCCGACGGGTACCCGACGATGGGCGAGGATCATCAACACCACGGCGGTCGCGGCCGCCACGGCGAGCGCCATGGCCACGCCGACCCACAGCAGGCGTCCGATGGGCAGCCCGTCGTCACGCATGGGCCGTCTCCGCGATCGCGACCGGCGCCGCCTCGAACGTGCGCAGCACGCGCGCGACGATCGGCAGGCCCATCGCGACGGCCAGCGATGGCACCAGCCACCAGGCGAGCCAGCCGTGCGGCGCGATCGACGGCACGACGAGCCACGCGCAGTCGGCCAGCTGTCCGATCGCCAGCCAGGTCGCCAGGCGGGCGAGGCGGCGTGGGTCATCCTTGTTCGCGCGCATCAGCAGGCAGCCCAGCGGCAGCGCGAACTGTAGCGCCGCCAAGGCGATGCCGACGCACGCCCATCCCGTATCGAGCCGTGGCACGAACCACGCGATCTCGCGCGGCAGGTCCTCGGCCCAGATGATCAGGAACTCGACGAAGGCCACGTAGGCCCACAGCATCGTCCACATCAGCAGCAGGTTGCCGAGATCGCGCCAGACCGGCGGGAAGCGCGTGCGCGCAGGGCGAGGAGCTGGCGTGGGAAAGCGTGCCGGCGCAAGGCGCGCGACGATCGCGATGGCGAGCGCGCTGCCGCCGAGCGCGCCGCCCGCGAGGTTGACGAAGCCGTTGCCGGTGCTGTACCAGCCGGGCACGAGCGTCATCACGAGGTCGACCGACGCGAGCGTGCCGACCAGGAGGTACGCCATCAGCGCTACCGCGACCCGACCCTTGCGCGCCAACGTGCCGGGTCGCGCGATGACCCACCAGACGAGCGCGTATACGGCCATGCGGATCCAGAACGCGATCGGCGTGAACCATATGCGCTGGAACGCTGGCTCGTCGATGTCGTGCAGCCACGCCGCGTCGCGGCCAGCCCATGGAAAGACGCGCGCCATGCCCGCGGCCAGAGGCAGGAACAGCAGCAGCAGCCACGGCAGCCCGCGCGCGAGCGGCAGCGTGACCAGCTTCAGCGCCTCGCCCCAGCGTCCGCCGGTCAGCGCGTGGATCCAGGTCGCGGCCAGGGCACCCATCGTCAGGCCGAGCCAGAACCACCATGCCGCGAGCCAGCTCGCGAAGAACAGCGTCGGCGCGATCCACAGCGCCGGCAGCGCGATGGCGAGCGCGACGACGGCCACGAGGTCGGCGACGGGAGGACGCAGCCACGCGCGCATCAGCTCGTCTCCGGGTTGGACGCGCCGATCGAGGGCGGGGGCGCGCTCGCGCGGAACGCGGGCGCGCGCGGCGGCACGGGCAACATGCGCAGGGCGGCCTGCAGGTCGACGGGCAGCCGCGCCACGGGCGCGTCCTGGCTGAGCTGCAGCGCGCGGATGTAGGCGACGATGGCCCAGCGATCCTCCGGCGTCACGCGGTCGGCGTACGGCACCATCACGCCGAAGCCTTGCGTGATGACGTCGAACAGGTGGCGATCGGGCGCGTCGCGCAGGCGCGCCTGGTGGAACGTGGGTGGGCGCGGAAAGCCGCGTCGCACGATCATGCCGTCGCCGTCGCCCACGATGCTGTGGCACGGCGCGCAATAGACGTCGTAGCGCGCCTGCCCGCGCTGCAGCAACGCGAGATCGACGGCCCGCGGGCCTTCGGCCGCGTTCGCCGCGTCGCGCGACTCGAGTTCGTCGCGGCCGTGGCGCCCGCTGCTGGTCTTGGCGAGGTCACCCGAGGCGAGCGGCACGCTGCCGGGTGGCGGCGGCCGCGAGCCCTTGCCGTCGGCCCACAGCGGGCTGGCTGCGTCGGCGTTCAGCTTGGGTTGCACGTACATGTCCTTCATCGTCCGTTCGCAGCCGGCGAGCGCGCAGACGACGAGGAGCGAAGCGAGCCAGCGCGTCATCGCGCGACCTCCGCGACGCGCAGTGGCGTCGTCCCATCCAGCAGCGACCGCGCCTCGTCGGCGTCGAAGGCCGGGTCATCGGTTCGCAGGCAGAGGAAGAAGCGGTTGCGGCTTGCGAGATCGAAGTCGGGCGCGTCGAAGATCGGGTGTGCCAGCCGCGGCAGGCCGTTGCCGATCAGCGCGGCGAGGAAGGCGGTGAACGCCGCGAACAGGATCGTCATCTCGAACGTGACCGGAATGAACATCGGCCAGCTGTGCAGCGGGCGTGCGCCGATCTCCTCCGGGAACGACCTCACCGCTGCGTACCACTGCATGAAGTAGCCGCCGGCGCCTCCGATCAAGCCGCCGATCAGCACGAACGCCGGGATGCGGCTCGTTCGGAAGCCGATCGCCTCGGCCAGGCCTTCGACCGCATACGGCGCGTACGCCTCGGCGTGGCGATAACCGGCGTCGTGAGCGGCCTGCGCGGCGGCGACGAGGCCCTCGGCGGTCTCGTACTCGGCCATCAGCGCCCAGCGCGGATCACGCGATTCCACTTGGACCCCCCTGCTCCGCACTGCGGGGCGAGCGCCTTCGGGCGGCCGGGCGTCGCTCATCGTGCTCCTCCTTGACCAGCTCGCGCATCTCCGAGATCGAGATCGTCGGCAGCAGCCGGATGAACGCCAGGAACAGCCACGCGAACATGCTGATCGAGCCGAACAGGAAGATCCAGTCCCAGCGCGTCGGGATGAACAGGCCCCAGGCGGACGGCATGAAGTCGTGGTGCGTGCTCTGCACGACGATGGTGAAGCGCTCCGTCCACATGCCGATGTTGATGAAGATCGACAGCGCGAACAGCAGCACGGTATTGCGTCGCGCGGCGCGGAACCACAGCACCTGCGGCAGCAACACGTTGCAGGCCATCATCAGCCAGTACACCGGCGCGTAGGCGCCCGTCCAGCGGTCGACGGTCATCGCGATCTCGAAGCGGTCGCCGCTGAAGAAGGCCATGAAGTTCTCGACGAGGTAGCCGTACGCGACCAGCGAGCCCGTGGCCAGCAGCACCTTGGCGGCGTGGTCGAGGTGCACCTCGGTGATGAAGTCCTTCAGATCGAAGACACGTCGCAGCGGGATCGCGATGGTCAGCACCATCGCGAAGCCCGAGAACAGCGCGCCGGCGACGAAGTAGGGCGGGAAGATCGTCGAGTGGAAGCCGGGCGTGTTGCCGATCGCGAAGTCCATCGCGACGACCGAGTGGACCGAGATCACCAGCGGCGTCGCGAGGCCGGCCAGCAGCAGGTAGGCCGTCTCGTGGCGCGCCCAGTGGCGCGACTCGCCGCGCCAGCCGAGCGCCAGCAGGCCGTACGTGACCTGCTTGCCGCGTGTCTTCGCGCGGTCCCGCAGCGTCGCGAGGTCAGGCAGCATGCCCAGGTACCAGAACAGCGCCGATACCAGCAGGTAGGTCGAGATCGCGAACACGTCCCACACCAGCGGGCTGCGCCATTGCGGCCACAGGTTCATGTGATCGGGATAGGGCGCGAGCCAGTACGCGAACCACGGTCGCCCCAGGTGCAGTATCGGGAACAGGCCGGCCATGCCCGCGGCGAACAGCGTCATCGCCTCGGCGAACCGGTTGATCGACGTGCGCCACTTCTGGCGCAGCAACAGCAGCACCGCCGAGATGAAGGTGCCCGCGTGGCCGATGCCCACCCACCAGACGAAGTTGGCGATGGCGAAGCCCCAGCCGACCGGGATGTTGATACCCCAGATGCCGACGCCCTTGATGAACAGGTAGGTCATCGCGCCGAGGTAGACGATGGTGCCCGCGAGCGTGCCGAGGAAGGCCGCGAGCCAGGGCCAGCGCACCGGGCGCGTCAGCACGAGGCCGGCGATCTTGTCGGTGACGCTGGCGTAGCCCCAGCCGGGGCGCAGCACCTCGTCGTCGGCGGTGGCGGGCGGTGTCGTCATGGCTCAGGCCGTCGGCTTGACGCGCGCGAGATAGGTCGTGCGCGGCTTGGTGTCGAGCTCGTCGAGCATCGCGTAGTGCCGCTGCGAGGCGCGGGCCTGCACGACGTCGGACTTCGAGTCGTTCTTGTCGCCGAAGCGGATCGCGCGCGTCGGGCAGGCCGACTGGCAGGCGGTCACCACGTCGCCGTCGACCAGCGGCCGGCCGTCGCGCTCCGACGCCTGCCGCGCCCGCGCGATGCGCTGCACGCAGTACGTGCACTTCTCCATCACGCCGCGCTGGCGCACGGTGACATCGGGGTTGCGCTGCGCCTTCAGCGTCTCGGTCGTCTCGTCCGAGAACTGCAGGAAGTTGAAGCGCCGCACCTTGTACGGGCAGTTGTTGGAGCAGAAGCGCGTGCCGACGCAGCGGTTGTAGACCTGCAGGTTGAGGCCTTCGCTGTCGTGCACGGTCGCGCCGACGGGACACACCACCTCGCACGGCGCCTCTTCGCAGTGCATGCACGGCACCGGCTGGAACGCGCTGTTGTCGATCTCGTCGAGGTCGTGGCGGTCGATGCGGATCCAGTGCATGTCGCGGCCCTTGGCGACCTGCTCCTTGCCGACGACCGGGATGTTGTTCTCGGCCTGGCAGGCGATGGTGCAAGCGTTGCAGCCGATGCAGGCGTCGAGGTCGATCACCATCGCCCAGGCGTGCACCGGGCTCGCGAAGGACGGATAGAGCTGGGCGTGCGTCTCCTGCTTGGGCAGGGCCGATCCGGCGGCGACGGTGCGCAGCAGCTCGCGGCCGTGCTGGTCGATCTCGTGCTGCGTGACGGCGAACGCGTGCGTGCGGCCGGTCGTGCGCAGCGTGACTGCGGAAGTCGTCGCGCCAGCCGGTCGCAACGCATAGGCATCGAAGCCGACGCCGTTGCCCACGCGCCCGGCGCGGCGGCGTCCGCAGCCCACGGGCAGTGTCACGACATCGTCTGCCTGCTGGGCCAGCACCCAGACCGGCGCTTCGATCGATCGAGCGTCGACCTGCACCTGCGCGATGTCGCCCGTCTCGAGGCCCAACCGCTTCGCGGTCGCCGGGCTCAGCAGTGCCGCGTTGTCCCAGGTCATCTTCGTGAACGGCCGCGGCAGCTCCTGGAGCCAACCGTTGTTGGCGTAGGCGCCGTCGTGGGCCGCGGCATCGGGCACGAACAGTGCGACGAGGCCGGGCAGCGACGACGGGCGGCTTCTTGCGCGATGCACATGCAGCGTCAGCGCAGGCGCGGCGCTGTCCGCAACGACGCCGTCACGCAGGCTGCGACGCCAGAACGCATCGAAGTCGTCTCGATGAGGAGTGCGCCATTGGCGTTGCACCAGCGAATGGCCGTCGCGCACGGTGTCGTCGGCCAGCAGCGCCAGCAGTTCGGCGGCGGAGCGCGTGTCGTACAACGGCGAGATGGCCGGCTGCAGCAGCGACGCGCTGCCGTCGTGCGCCAATGCGTCGCTCCATTGCTCGTAGGCGTGCGACAGCGGCAGGTGCCAGTCGGCCAGCGCCGCGGTCTCGTCGACGTGCAGGCCGGCATGCACCAGCAGTTTCGCGCGCGACAGCGCATGCGGCATGTCGAACGATGCCGGTGCGTCGTAAGCGGGATTGGCGCCGAGTACGAGCAGCGTGTCGACCTTGCCGGCGTTCAGGTCGTCGACGAGCGCCGCCAGCGTGCCGGCGTCGGAGGCGTCGTCGGGCGGCGCGATCAGCGTCAGTGTGCGGCCGACGGCCCCCAGCCGCGCGTTGAGCTGAAAGACAAGTGCGTGCGCCTCGGCCGACAGCCCCGGGCCGCCGATCACCAGCGCCGAGCCGCCGGCCTCGCGCAGCGCGCCCACCACACGTGATTCGAAGTCGGCGAGCGCGGGGTCGGCGGGCGGGGCGTCGATGTCCGGCATCCATTGCGTGGCGATGCGCCACAGCAGGCTTTCGATGCGCGCCGGCGACAGCGCGACGCGCCGGTCGGCCCGCGCGCCGAACAGGCCCGGCGTCGCCTCGGCGGCGAACAGGGTCGCCGGACGAGCGTCGGCCGCATCGCGCGCGGACGAGCGTGCGCTCGACCAATCCATCGCATGGTGCACCGCGCCGGGCCCGTCGCTGAACGGATCGGCCGCCAGCGCGAGAACGCAACGCGCCTGGTCAAAGTGAAACAGCGGCGTCACGACCTGGCCGAAGGCGAGCTGCGTGCCTTCGACGGCGGCTGCGTCCCTCAGCGGGGCGTGCACGTGCCAGCGGGCGTCCGGCTCACGGGCGAGGAGCGCGGCGAGCAGCGCGCGTTCGGTGGGCGAGGTGAGCGGCCCGGTGAGCACGCGCAGCGTTGCGTCGGCGGGCGCCTGCGCGCGGGTCGCGGCGCGCGCCCGCCAGGCCGTCTCAAATTCACTCCACGTCGATGCCGCAGCCTGCGGCGAGGTGCGCGCCTCGGCGTTGCGTGCCAGCCGTTGCTTGACGACGGCCGATCGGTCGGGATCCCACAACTGCAACACCGAGGCCTGCGCGTACACGTCGGTCGCGCCGAGGCTCGACGGATGCGCCGCGTTGCCCTCGATCTTGATCGGCCGGCCCTCCTGCGTGCCCACCAGCACGCCCATGGCGAAGCCGTCGCGCACGAAGGCGGTGGCGTAGTACAGCGGCAGGCCACCGCCGCGCGCCTCGGGCAAGTTGACGTACGGATGCGCCTGCAGCTTGGGCGGCGGGGAGCAGGCGGTGTTGGCCAACGCCATCGACGCTGCCATCGCCGCCAGCGCCTGGCGTCGCGTGACGCCCGCGCCGCGATCCACGCGGATCACGTGCTCGTTGGCGTCGTCGTCGTGATGCGGGTGCGGATGCGGCATGGCGGGATTTCGTGAGCGCGACAGCAAGGCACGTGCCCTAGCGGTGGCAGGTGGAGCAGTCGGTCATGCGGCGCTGGCTCTCGAGGTGCGCGGCGCGGGCCAGCGCGCCGGCCTCGGCCGGCGGGGGCAGCGGCGCGTCCATCGCGAACTCCTGGCTCGTCGGCCGCAGGTGCTTCTCGGGATCGCGATGGCAGTCCAGGCACCACTGCATCTGCAGCGGCTGGACGCGCCACTCGATCGGCATCTGGTCGACGCGCCCGTGGCACTCGACGCAGGCCACGCCCTTGGCGACGTGCACGCTGTGGTTGAAGTAGACGAAGTCGGGCAGCACGTGCACCCGCTGCCAGGCGATGGGCTGGTTGCTCGCCGCGCTCTGGTGAAGCTGGGCGAGCAGGGCCTGGTCACGGTAGAGCTGGGAGTGGCAACTCAGGCAGACCGCCGTCGACGGCAGGCCAGGATAGGCATCGGTCTCGACCGTGGTGTGGCAATACCGGCAATCGATGCCGTCATCGCCGACGTGATGCTTGTGGCTGAACGGGATCGGCTGCGCGATCGGCTCGCCGAGCTGCTCGTACGCGCGGGCGCGCCAGACGAACAGCAGCACCGTCGCCACGGCCAGCCCCAGCAGCGCGAGCACGACGAGGCGCACCACCAGGACGGCGCGCGGCGAGAAGACGGCGCTCATCCGCGGTGACGCAGGCCGCAGGCGCGCCATTGGCGCAGGGACGCGTCGTCACGAGCGGGACGACCAGGGATCGGCATGTGGGCTCCTTGTCCGATGCGGGCGCGCGGCAAATCGCGTGCGCGGGAGCGTGAGTGCTTTCCCGGGTCAATGGGAACGCGCGAGTCCCTGTGCGGACGGCGGCGCGTCTGTCCGCGGCCTCGTGTCCCGGGCTGCCATCCGGGCGCTACCGACGGCGGGTTGCCAGCGCCACGATCGCAGCGCCTGCCGCGACGATCAGCGCGTCCTCGATCAAGCCGCTGCGGGTCTGACCGATGCGTGCCATCGCCCGTTTGCGTCCAGCCAGCGTGGCATAGGCGAGTGGCACGGCCGTCGCCACCGCGACGGCAGCGCCCGATTGCTCACGGCCTCGCGGGGCCAGCGCGGCGCCCGCGATGCCGGCGCTCATCACGCGGGCGAGCAATCCCAGGAAGACAGTGCGGTCCGGCGCCGTCTTCATCTTGTCGCCGAGCAGTTCGCCAGCGCCCATCGCCAGCGCGCCGAACTTGATCACCGGACGATCCAGCAGCACCAGCTCTCCAGGGGTGCGGCGACCCGCGAGCCGTGCGGCGGCGATGGTGGCCATCGGCGTCATGGAGCGCGCGCTGGGGACGGCACCGATCAGGGCGGATGCGAGCAGGCCGAGGACTTTCATGGAGATGGCACCTGAGTGAGGGAGTGGGGTTCGGTCAGTGGAATGTCGGGGGCTGGGTGGCAAGGCAGGCGCCCGGACAACGGGTTCCGCTCCGGCTTTTGGTCATCTCGGCTCGACGATTGCCATGCATGCGGCACACAGAGGTGAACATGACTCAAGAAAAGCTGGATGTCGACTTCGTCCACGTGGTGTTCAGCCCCAAGGGGCACGTCGAGGGCTTCATGGCGCATGCCGATGGCGCGAACGCGCAGTTCGTCGTCGACAAGCATGACGGGAAGTCCGGAGCGATCATCGCCAGCCTGTCCTCCGGGCAACGTCTGTCGGTGGCCGCGCGACTCGCAGAGCCCTCGCCCAAGGGGGTCGCCGATCACACGGTCTACGATCTCTCGAAGGTCGTCCGCGTGGACGGTGCATCACCGAAGAAGGCGATCGCCAAGTCCGGCTATTCGGGCAAGGTCGCGCGACTCAACTTCGCGCGGCACGGTGCCCCCAACGGCTACGTGCTCGACACCGGGCACTTCATCCACGTCAAGCCCGAAGGCTGCAAGCGGCTGAAGCTGAAGGTGGGCGATTCGATCCAGGCCGACGGCGACGCGCACTGGCTGGCGACCGATGGTGGGTGGGCGGTCGAGGCCACCAACGTCAACGGCAAGCGTGTGCCTTGAGCGGAGGACGCCTTGTCGCTGCTGGATTCACCATCGACCGGATGCCGCGTGCTGGTCGCCGACGACGATCGTGACCATGCCGATTCGCTGGTCGACATGCTGCGCGCCTGGGGCTTCAGCGCGCAAGCGGTCTACGATGGCGACGAGGCCATCCTCGCCGACGAGCTGCTGCAGCCGCGCCTGCTGCTGATGGATATCCGCATGCCCCGGCTCGACGGCTACTCGGCGGCCACGATGATCCGGCAGGCAAGTCCTGCGCGGCGGGTGCGCCTGGTAGCGCTGACCGGCAGCGACTCACATATGGCGCCCGATCTCTCCGCGAGCGTCGGCTTCGACGACTTCATCACCAAGCCGATCGGCCGGGCGCGGCTTCATCTGCTCGCGCTCGAGGCGCGCTAGGACGAAGCGGGCGAGCTCACCGCTCGCCGCAGCTTGGACGTGCGGTTGCCGTTGAGCGTCGCGAATTCGCCGTCGACACCCAAGCGTCCGGTCATGAATTGTCCGCAACCAGCCCCTCCCACCATTCGCGCGCGCTGGACTTCACCACCCGAAGCGCCTGCGGATCGCCATGCAGCAGCGCCGACAGGTAATGGCGCATCTGTTTGACGGTGATGTGCGGCGGCGCGGGCGGCACGGTCGGGTCGGTGACCATCTCCAGCACCATCGGACGATCAGCTTTCAGCGCCTCGTCCCAGGTGCCGGCGACGTCGGCAGCTTTTTCCACGCGGAGACCGTGAAGCCCCAGCATGCGGGCGTACTGAGCGTACGGGAACGTCGGCAAGTCCTGCGAACCTTCGAACTTCGGGTCACCCTCGGTCGAGCGCTGCTCCCACGTCACCATGTTGAGGTCGCCGTTGTTCAGCACCATCACTACCAACCTCGGGTCGGCCCAGTTCCGCCATTCGCGCGCCACCGTGATGAGGCCGTTGATGCCCAGCATCTGCATCGCGCCGTCGCCGACGAGCGCGATCACGGGGCGGCCTGGATGCGCCATCTTGGCCGTCAGCGCATAAGGCAGCGCGGAGCCCATGGTCGCGAGACCGCCGGACAGCGAGCCCATCATCTGGTCGCCGCGCACCTTCAGGTCGCGCGCATACCAGGACGCGACCGTGCCGGAGTCGCCGGCCAGGATCACGTCCTCCGGGAGCCGCGGCGAAAGTTCCCAGAACACGCGCTGCGGATTGATCGGCGTCGCGTCGGTCATCGCGCGCGACTCCAGCACGCGCCACCAGTCGCGCACGTCGGACTCGATGCCGTAGCGCCAACTGCGATCGTCCTGGCTCTTGAGCAAGGGCAGCAGCGCCTGCAGCGTGAGCCTGGCGTCGCCGACCAGGTTGATCTCCATCGGATAGCGCAGGCCGAGCTGGCGTGGATCGATGTCGATCTGCACGGCGCGCGCCTGTCCGGGCTTGGGCAGGTATTCGGAATAGGGGAAGCTCGAGCCGACCACCAACAGCGTGTCGCAGTCCTCCATCATCTTCCAGCTGGGCGCGGTGCCGAGCAGGCCGATCGACCCAGTGACGTTGGGCAGGTCGTCGGGCACGGCCATCTTGCCGAGCAGGGCCTTAGCGATGCCCGCGCCGAGGCGGTCAGCCACGGCGACGAGTTCATGACCTGCGCCCAGCGCACCGGCACCCGCCAGGATCGCCACCTTCTTGCCAGCGTTGAGGACGGCAGCTGCCGCGGCCAGGTCGAGATCGTTTGCCGCAGTCAGTCGACTGGTGTAGCCGATGCCGGTGTGCATCATCGCGTGCTCGCGCGGCGGCTCGGCCGCGTCGAGCTCCTGCAGGTCGTTGGGCAGGATCAGGCAGGTGACGGCGCGGCGGTCGCGTGCGATGCGCATCGCGCGGTCGACCAGGTGCAACACCTGCTCGGGCACCGTGGCCATCTGCACGTACTCGTGGGCGACGTCCTTGAATAAGTTCACCAGGTCGACCTCCTGCTGGAACTCGCCGCCGAGCACGCTTCGCGCCTGCTGGCCGACGATGGCCAGCACGGGCTGGTGGTCGGCCTTGGCGTCGTACAAGCCGTTGAGCAGGTGGATGGCACCCGGGCCGGACGTCGCGATGCACACGCCGACCTCGCCCGTGAACTTGGGATGCGCCGCGGCCATGAAGGCGGCGAGTTCCTCGTGCGGCGTCTGCACGAACTCGATCTTGTCGGCCGCGCGTCGCAGCGCGCCCATCACGCCGTTGATGCCGTCGCCCGGATAGCCGTAGGTGCGGCGCACGCCCCACGCGAGGAGGCGTTCGATGATCTGGTCGCTGACGGTCTTGGCCATGGGGGCATCTCCTGTGGTCGGAAGCGCAGAGCGGCAATCCGCGCTCCGCGACCATGGGGCAGGCGGTACGGCGCTTGCCGCGCGGGGGCCCCATCCGATTCATCGAGGACGCCATGCCACAAGCCGACCAGACTTACCCGTCGCCCCCGTTCGCTGAGCAGCAGCAGCCGTGGCCCGGCCTGGCGTGCAAGATGAAGCCGCCGCCCGATCACGGCGAGACCAGCTACGTCGGATCGGGCCGGCTCAGCGGCCGCAAGGCGCTGATCACCGGCGGCGACTCGGGGATCGGCCGCGCGGTGGCGATCGCGTTCGCGCGTGAAGGCGCGGACGTTGCGATCAACTACCTGCCACAGGAGGAAGAAGACGCGAAGGCCGTGATCGCGCTGATCGAGAAGGCCGGCCGCCAGGCGGTCGCGCTGCCGGGCGACCTGCGCGACGCGGCGTTCTGCCGGCAGCTGGTCGACGACGCGGTGAAATGCCTCGGTGGATTGGATCTCGTCGTCAACAACGCAGCCCGACAGAAGTCCTTCGGGTCGATCCTGGACATCCCCGACGAGCATTTCGACGACGTGCTCAAGACCAACGTCTACGCGCTGTTCCACGTTACCAAGGCGGCGGTCCCGCACCTGAAACGCGGAGCGGCCATCATCAACACATCGTCGGTGCAGGCCTTCGATCCGTCGGAATGCCTGCTGGACTATGCGGCCACCAAGGCGGCCATCCTGTCGATGACGCGCACGCTCGCCCAGCAACTAGGCGGCAAGGGCATCCGCGTCAACGCGGTGGCGCCCGGCCCCTACTGGACGCCGCTTCAGCCCAGCGGTGGGCAGCCGGTCGACAAGCTCGTGAAGTTCGGCCAGGACACGCCGATCGGCCGGCCGGGACAGCCCGCGGAGATCGCGCCGCTGTACGTGCTGCTGGCTTCGCACGAGGCGAGCTTCACCACCGGCAACGTGTGGGGCAGCACGGGCGGCGAGACCGGGCCCTGACGGATGAACCGGCGAGAACGCCTGCCTCCCGCCGTCGCCGCGCGCGACGGCTTCGTGCGCGTGCGCGGCGCGCGCGAGCACAACCTCAAGGAGGTCGACGTCGACATCCCGCGCGATTCGTTGGTGGTGTTCACCGGCGTCTCGGGCTCGGGCAAGTCGTCGCTCGCGTTCGGCACGATCTACGCCGAGGCGCAGCGGCGCTATTTCGAGTCGGTGGCGCCGTATGCGCGCCGGTTGATCGACCAGGTGGGCATGCCCGACGTCGACGAGATCAGCGGCCTGCCGCCGGCCGTCGCGCTGCAGCAGGCACGTGGCACGCCGGGCGCGCGCTCGTCGGTGGGCAGCGTGTCGCAGTTGTCCAGCCTGGTGCGCATGCTGTATTCGCGGGCCGGCACGTATCCGGCCAGGCAGCCCATGCTGTACGCGGAGGACTTCTCGCCCAACACCGCGCAGGGCGCGTGCCCGAACTGCGACGGCCTGGGTCGCGTGTTCGAGGTCACCGAGCAGACCATGGTGCCCGACCCGTCGCTGTCGATCCGCGAACGCGCCATCGCGTCTTGGCCGCCGGCGTGGCACGGGCAGAACCTGCGCGACATCCTCGTCACGTTGGGCTATGACGTCGACCGTGCTTGGCGGGACTTGCCGAAGAAGGATCGCGACTGGATCCTGTTCACCGAGGATCAGCCCACCGTGCCCGTCTACGCCGGTTTCACGCCCGCGGAGACCAAGGCTGCGCTCAAGAGCAAGGCGGAGCCGAGCTATATGGGCACGTTCGTGGGCGCGCGCAAGTACGTTCTGCACACGTTCGCCACCACTCAGAGCGCGTTGATGAAGAAGCGGGTGTCGCGCTACATGACCGGCGGCCAGTGCCCGGTGTGCGAGGGCAAGCGGCTCAAGCGCGAGGCGTTGTCAGTGACCTTCGCTAGCGTCGACATCGGCACGCTGGGCCAGCTGTCGCTCGATCGCGTCGCTTCGCTGCTCGCGCACGCAGCGGCCGGTCGCTTCGACGAGTTCGCACGCAACGTGCCCGCGCCCACGCGCACTCAGGCGAAGGCCGACACTGCCCGCCGCGTCGCGGCCGGCGGCTCGGCGCACGCTGCGGCGCCGGACGTTCGACGCACGCCCAACCTGTCGGAGGAGAAGCGGCTGGCCGCGCAACGCATCTCGCAGGACTTGTGCGCGCGCATCGCGACGCTGCAGGAGCTCGGTCTCGGCTACCTGTCCATGGAGCGCAGCACACCGACGCTGTCGCCCGGCGAACTGCAGCGCCTGCGACTGGCCACGCAGCTCCGCTCCAACCTGTTCGGCGTGGTCTACGTGCTGGACGAGCCGACCGCAGGACTGCATCCGGCCGACGGCGAGGCGCTGCTCGACGCGTTGGCGCAGTTGAAGGCGCAAGGCAACTCGCTGTTCATCGTCGAGCACGACCTGGAGGTGATGCGGCGCGCGGACTGGCTGGTCGACGTCGGTCCCGATGCGGGCGAGAAGGGCGGAGAAGTCCTTTACAGCGGTCCGCCTGCCGGGCTCCGCGACGTGAAGGCCTCGCGCACGGCGCGCTACCTGTTCGCCGAGCCGGCGCCGCGTGGGCGCCCGCCGCGCGAGCCGACGCGCTGGCTCGAGCTGCGCGGCATCACACGCAACAACCTGCATGATCTCGACGCGCGCCTTCCGCTGGGCCTGTTCACGGCGGTGACGGGCGTGTCGGGCTCGGGCAAGTCCAGCCTCGTGAGCTAAGCGCTGGTCGAGCTCGTGTGCGCCCATCTCGGGCACGAACCGGCTCATGCCGAGGACGACGTCGACGAGACGGCGCCCGAATTCGTGATACCAACGCGCGGTCGGCTGCATGCGGGGGCTGAGGCGATCCGCCGGCTGGTGCGCGTCGACCAGAAGCCGATCGGCCGCACGCCTCGCTCCAATCTCGCGACCTACACCGGCCTGTTCGACGCGGTGCGCAAGCTCTACGCCGCGACCCCGGCTGCACGCAAGCGCCACTACGATGCTGGCCGCTTCTCGTTCAACGTCGCCAAGGGCCGCTGCGAGACCTGCGACGGCGAAGGCTTCGTCAGCGTCGAGTTGCTGTTTGCGTATTTCAGCGATCGTGGACGCCCATTTCAGGCTGATCGTGGACGGCAAATCAGCGCCGTCGGAGACGCGCCGGGGAGGCGCGCAAGTTCGAGGTTTGAATGTATCTCATCGTCCACGATCAGCCTGAAACGCGCTGTCATAGGGCCCGGCTCGGGCCTGGGTTTGATGGAATGATCTCTCCGGTTTGAGGCCCCTGCCAGGCCGCCGGAGGCGCCCTGGGCGAGCATGTACTCATGCCTGACCTATCGGGTCACTGCTCGCGGTCTCGTCGTCGCGCAGCGACTTGCCTTTGAGGTCGATCCTGTGGCTGCTGTGGACGATGCGATCGAGGATGGCGTCGGCGAGAGTCGGGTCGTTGAGGTAGGTGTGCCAAGCCTTGACCGGCAACTGGCTGGTGATGATGGTGGAGTGCGTGCCGACGCGGTCGTCGAGCAACTCCAGCAGGTCGCTGCGTTCGGCCGGGCCGATCGCGGAGATTGCGAAGTCGTCGATGACCAGGAGGTCAAGCTTGGCCAACTGGGTCAGGCGCCTGGCAAAGCTGCCGTCGCCGTGGGCGACCTGCAGTTCGTCGAAGAGCCGCGCGGCGCGCACGTACAGCACCGAGAAGCCGCTGCGAGCGGCCTGGTGCGCGAGCGCGCACGACAACCATGTCTTCCCGCAGCCCGTGGCCCCGGTGATCAGCAAGTTGCGCGCATGGCGCAACCAGTCGCCGCCGGCCAGTGTGGCAACGAGGGCGCGATCGAGGGATCGGCTGGCGCGCCAGTTGATGTCTTCGATACAGGCCGCGCTGACCTTGAGTCGAGCCGCCTTGAGCAGTCGCGTCACGCGCTTGTCGTCGCGCCAGTCGACCTCGCGCTGGACCAGCATCGTCAGGCGCTCGTCGAAGGAGAGTTCGGCAGCGGCGGTGCTGGTGGCTTGTTCTTCGATGGCGCGCGCCATGCCGTCCAGGCGCAGGCCGCGCAGTTGGCCCAGGGTGTGTTCGTTCAACATGGGTGGTTCGTCCTTGGTGGGTCAGTGGTAGTGGTCGGCGCCGCGCACGTTCTCGTGATCGTTGACGGCGGAGGAGGCGACGGGGAAGAGCGCGGGCTGGCGATCGAGCCCGCACTTGAGGATGTTGGTGACGCTGCGCAGGGTCGCAGCGCGAATGGCCAGGCCACGCGCGCAGGCGGCCTCCAGACGCTGCGGCGTGTACTTGCGCGCGAGCGCCAGCAGGCCCAGGCAGGCGCGGTAGCCTTGCTCGGGATGGGGCCGGTGCTCGAGCTGCCAGGTCACGACGGCGGCCGTGCTGACGCCGATGCGCTGACCCCAGTCGATGAGCTTGGCGGGCGACCACTCGAGGTGTGCGCGGTGCGAGGCCGGCATGTGATCGGCCGAGGTGGTGAAGCCGCCGCGCGCGAGGCTGACGGCGTGGCAGGCCACGCGCTGGTTCGAGACGAAGCCCTCGAGCAGACTGTCGGTGACACGCAGCTCGACCTTCGCCCCCACGAGCCGATGCGGCACGCTGTAGTAGTGCCCCTCGAACTCGACGTGATAGTCGATGCTGACCTTGGCCGTCTTCCACCGGCCGATGACGTAGCGGGCCGATGGCAAGGGCCGCAGCGCAGGCGCGTCGAGCTGCTCGAAGGTGCTGCGCCGGCAGCCGGGCAGCTTCTTGAACGGCCGCTGGTTCAGGTCGACCAGCAGCAGCGCGATGGCCGCGTTGAGCTCGCCCAAGCTGAAGAACCTTCGGTTGCGCAGACGCGCCAGGATCCACCGCTGCACCAGCAGCACCGCGCCCTCGACCTTGGGTTTGTCGCGGGGATGGGCCGGACGGGCGGCCAGCAGCGCGCAGCCGTAGTGCTTGGCGAACTCCTCGTAGGTGCGGTTTGGCTCGGGTTCGTAGCGGTCGGGGCGCTTGATCAGCGCGCGCGTCTGATCCGGCACGATCAGGCGCGGCACGCCGCCGATGAACTCGAGCGCGAGCACCTGGGCGCCGATCCAATCGGCGGTAGTCTGGCGCGGGGTCGCGCACGCGAACGTGTAGTTCGACGCGCCGAGCGTGGCCACGAAGATCTGCGCGGTGGTGATCTCGCCTGTGAGCGCGTTGACGATGGGCACCGTCGAGCCGGCGTAGTCGACGAACAGCTTCTCGCCGGCGATGTGGATCTGACGCATCGAGCGCAGCTGGCGCTGCGCGAACTCGCGGTACTTGATGCAGAAGCTGGTGTACTTGTAGGCCAGCGCGTTGTCGCGGGCGTACTCCTCCCACAGCAGCATCAGGGTGACGTCGGCGCGCTTGAGCTCCTGGTGGACGACGGCGAAGTCGGGCGCGAGCTGGTGGCTCGAGCGAGGCACCGCCGGGCGATACAGCCGGGCCTCCAGGGTCTCGTCATCCAGGGTCTGCGCGACGTCCCAGTCGACGCCCGCCACGCGGGCCAGCAACACGTACTTGCCGACGACGCTCTTGGAAATCTTGAGCGCGAGGCCCACCTCGTTGTAGCTCAGACCGGCCTGCAGGTGCAGGCGCAGTGCCTCTCGAATTCGGCGCATCGTGACTCTGTTCGTGGGCATCGGCTCCATCCGAAATACGGTGAGCCTATGCCGGGGTCAGTGGATCACCTGCGCGCACCCCCTGTCGTCCACGATCTCGCTGAAACGGCGTCCACGAT
>Ga0302279_10001613_pt1 | contig 31688 bp, 23 predicted proteins | sample III_Bog_N3_3_FD_194541 | JGI IMG/M metagenome (GOLD analysis project Ga0302279, IMG submission 194541) | Peat permafrost microbial communities from Stordalen Mire near Abisko, Sweden - III_Bog_N3_3 | ecosystem: Environmental > Terrestrial > Soil > Wetlands > Peat | place: Sweden: Abisko...
CCGAGCGCCCGGCACGCGTTACCGAGTCCGCCCGGCATCTTCGGGATGCGCACCCCGAATGGGGATGGCGGGAACCGGTGGTGGAGGTGACCGCCGCCACGCTTCTCCTGGCCCACACGAAGGCCCACCTCGCGCGGCTGGACGAGGCGCGGGACTTCGACCCGGACACCGCGGCCTATCCGGCGATCGCAATGCACGCCCGCCGCGCCGTCGGCGCCGCCCTGGATGCGACGCACCACGCCCTGACGCACGGCGGGGCGGCCTTTTCCCTGATGCGCCCCCCCGGGCACCACGCCACGGCCGGAAGCGCGATGGGGTTCTGCTACCTCAACCAGGTCGCGATCGCGGCCCTGGCCGCCAGGCGCGACCACGCCGCCGAGCGGGTGGCCGTCTGGGATTTCGACGCCCACCACGGCAACGGGACGGAGGCTATCCTTCGGGGCCGCAGCGGCTTCCTGTACTGCTCGGTCCACCAGTACCCCGCCTACCCGGGCACCGGCTCCCGGGACGACGCCAATTGCAGAAACTGGCCAATCCCCCCGAATGCCGACCGGGACCTCCACTGCCGGGCGCTCCGGGCCTCCTGGGACGCGATCGTGGACTTCCATCCCGACCTGGTGCTCGTCTCGGCCGGCTTCGACGCCTACGCGCAGGACCCGATCACCGAGATGACGCTGGAGGCGGAGGACTTCGCCTCGCTCGGCCGGTGGATCCGGGATGCCGGGCTTCCGACGGCGGCCATCCTGGAGGGGGGCTACAGCCCGGACCTGCCCGGTCTTATCTCGGCCTTCCTGGGCGCCTGGGCCTCCTGACGGAAATCTCCCGCTTTATTAGCTTCGCCTGAGGGCTTCCTTTGTTCAGGGTCAGTGCCTGTTTCGATGATTTCCCGTTTTCTGCCGCATCCGGTGCGCCGCCTGCTCGGCGTGAGCGCCCCCCTCCGCCCCACCGGCTACCAATTGATTGACAGGCCGGGCCAGCTTGAACCCCTGCTGGCCGCGCTCGAGCGCGCCGACGAGGCCTGCCTCGATACCGAGGCCGACAACATGTTCCACTACCGGGTGCGGGTCTGCCTCCTGCAGTTCCTTGTCGGCAAGGACATCTACCTGGTCGACGTCCTCGCGCCCCTGGACCTGAAGCCCCTCTGGCAGCTCCTCGCCAAGAAGCACCTGGTCATGCACGGCAGCGACTTCGACCTGAGGCTCCTCCACGACCGCTGCGGCTTCCGGGCGCAGAGCATCTTCGACACGATGCTCGCCGCGCAGCTCCTGGGCCTGAAGCGGATCGGCCTGGCCTCGCTCCTGGAGGATAATTTCGGCGTCAAGCTCGACAAGGACAGCCAGAAGGCGAACTGGTCGAAGCGGCCGCTCACCCCCAAGCTGCTCGACTATGCGGCGCTCGACGTCTGGCACCTACCCGCGCTCCGCGACCTGCTGACCAAGGACCTGACCCGGCTCAACCGGCTCAAGTGGCTCGACCAGCAGTGCCGGGCGCAGATCGCCGCCGGAACCGAGGGCTTTGCACCGGCGACCGAGAACGACTGGCGGATCGGAAAATCCGAGAAACTCCGCGCCCGCGGCCAGGGAGTCCTCCACGCCGTCTGGCACTGGAGGGAGCGCCAGGCCCAGCAGCTCGACACGCCTCCTTTCAAGGTCTGCTCGACGGACCTGCTCCTCCGGGTCTCCTTCGCGGCGGACACCGAGGACTCGGTCGAGCAGATCCTCCGCGACGTCAACCTCGGCAAGCGCCACGGGCGGATATTCCCCTCGCTGGTCGAGGCCGTCCGCGCCGGCCTCGAGCGCGACCCCCGCACCCTGCCCCGCCGGCCCGGGAGAGACTCCAGCCACGCGCCGCTCACCCAGTCCGAGGTCGCCCGGCTCGACCGGATCAAGGCGGACCGCGACAAGATCGCGGCCGGGCTCAAGATCGAGTCGACCCTGATCGCCAATCGCGCGCAGCTCGTGCAGATCGCGCGCTCCCCCGGGAATCTCGATTCATTGCTCCTTCCCTGGCAGGCCGACCTGCTGCGGGGCGTCCCGTCGCTGGCCGACTGAGGGCGCGCGAGCCGGATTCCTTGAATCCCAACGCGAACATCGGCCGCCACCTCGGCGATAGGGCGCGTGCGCGGCCGCAGGGCGCGGCCCTGAAGGTCCCGCGGGGCCGAACCCCCGGCGGCGACATCGACTATCTCTCGCTCACCTTCGCGGAGCTGGACGCCGAGGTCGGCGCCTGGGCCGGCCGCCTCGCCGCCCGCGGGATTGGCCGCGGCGACCGCACGCTGATCATGGTCCGGCCGGGGCTTCCCCTCATCGCCTCGGTCTTCGCGCTTTTCCGGATCGGGGCCGTCCCCGTCGTGATCGACCCGGGCATGCGCCTTTCCTCGTTCCTGGAATGCGTGCGCCGGACCCAACCGCGCGCGCTTGTCGGGCTCCCGCTCGCGCAGCTGATCAGCCGCGTCCTGCGGCGGGATTTTCGGAGCGTCGCCATCCGCGTCCCGGCCAGTTCCTCGCTCGTCGCCCGGATCGGGCCCGGGGGGCCGGCGATCGCCGATTCCGCGATCGCCCACTGCGCCGCCGGGGACCCCGCCGCCATCCTCTTCACCTCCGGGTCCACGGGCAGTCCCAAGGGTGTCCGCTACGACCACGGGATGTTCGAGGCCCAGGTCCGCCTGATCCGCGACACCTATGAAATCGCCCCCGGGGAGGTCGACCTCCCGCTCCTTCCCGTCTTCGCGCTCTTCAACCCGGCGCTCGGGATGACCACCGTCGTTCCCGAGCTCGATCCCAGGCGCCCCGCCGCCGCGGACCCCGCGGCGATCGTCCAGGCGATCCGCCAGGAGAAGGTCACCAACTCCTTCGGCTCGCCCACCCTCTGGCGAATCATCTTCGACCATTGCCGGGCGCGCGGGATCACACTCCCCGGCCTGCGCCGGGTGCTCTGCGCGGGCGCTCCCGTCCCGGCCTCCGTCTGGTCGGACGCGCCGGTCTTCCTTCCCAACGGCCGGCTTCACAGCCCCTACGGCGCAACCGAGGCGCTCCCGGTCTCGTCGATCAGCAACCCGGACCTGCGGTCCACCGGCGGCGCGCCGGTCGGCCGTCCCCTCTCGGGAATATCCGTGAAGATCATCGCCCTTTCCGACGAGCCGATCGCCGCGCTCGGGGACGCCCGCGAGCTGCCCGACGGTGATATCGGCGAGATCATCGTGAGCGGGCCGGTCGTCAGCCGCGAGTACGACAGCCTTCCGGAGGCAACGCGCCGGGCGAAGATCCGGGGACCGGGTGGCGAGGTCTGGCACCGGATGGGCGACTGCGGCTTTCGCGACGCAGCCGGAGCCCTCTGGTTCTGCGGCCGGGCCGCCGAGCGGGTGGAGACGCCCTCCGGCACGATGCACACCGAGCCCTGCGAGCGCGTCTTCCGCGCGCATCCGCGCGCGGCGCGCTGCGCCCTGATCGGGCTGGGACCGCGCGGGAACCAGGTCCCGGCGATAGTCGCCGAGGCGCGGGCCGCCGGCGCCGCGGATGCCGCCGCCCTGGCCGCCGAACTCGGGGCCCTCGCGGCCGCCCACCCGCAGACCTCCGCGATCACGCGCTTTTACTTCAACCCGCGGTTTCCGATGGACGTCCGCCACAATGCGAAGATCCACCGGCTGGCGCTGGCCCGCTGGGCGGCGGCCGCGACGGCGCACGAAACGGGGGGGCCGGCCCCGTGAGGACCCTGGTCACCGGGGGCACGGGATTCCTGGGGCGCAGGCTGGTCGAGCGCCTGCTGGCCGAGGGCCGCGGCGTCGCCGTCCTCTGCCGCAAGCCGGCTCCGGACCTCGAGGCACGCGGGGTCCGCGTGATCCAGGCCGACCTCACCGACGCGGCCGCTGTCCGCGAGGCCTGCGCGGAGACCGGCACCGTCTTCCACGTCGGCGCGAAGGTGGGGGTGGCCGGCCGCGCCGCGGATTTCCACCGCGCCAACGTCCTGGGCACCCGGGCGGTCATCGACGCGTGCCGCGCGCAGGGGGTTCCTCGGCTGGTGTTCACGAGCACGCCGAGCGTCGTCTACAACGGCCGCGACATTGCCGGCGGGAACGAGTCGCTCCCGCTCACGACGCGCTGCCCGAGCGCCTACGCGCTGACCAAGGCGGAAGCGGAGCGGGAAGTCCTCGTCGCAAATTCCCCGACCCTCCTGACGGTGGCGCTCCGTCCGCACCTGATCTGGGGCCCCGGCGACCCGCACCTCGTTCCCCGCGTCCTGGCCGGCGCCCGGTCCGGCCGCCTGCGGATCGTCGGAAATGGCGGGAACCGCGTGGACATGGTCCACGTCGAGAACGCAGTGGACGCCCATCTCTGCGCCGAGCGCGCGGCGCCCCGGGGCGCGGGGGGACGGGCCTACTTCATCACCAACGGCGAGCCCGTCCTTCTCTGGGAGTGGATCAACGCCCTGCTCACGGCCCTCGGCGAGCCGCCGGTCACGCGGCGGATTTCGCTCCGGGCCGCCCGGGCGTTCGGAGCCGCGGCAGAGCTTGCGTGGCGGGTGCTGCCGCTGAAGGGAGAGCCCCCGATCACCCGCTTCGTGGCCTCCGAGTTGGCGAAGGACCACTGGTTTGATATTTCCGCGGCCCGCCGCGATCTCGGTTATTCGCCGCGGATCAGCATGGCCGAGGGAACGGCGGACCTGGTCGCTAAATTGTCCTCTGCCTGACCGCCTCGAAGAGGGCGATGGTCGCCGCCATGGCCACATTCAGGGAGTCGGCGTGGCCGGCCATGGGGATCCGCAGGGCCTGGTCGGCGTTCTTCAGCCAGAAGTCGCTCAGCCCGTACTGCTCGCTGCCCATCACGATCGCCAGCGGACCCCTCAGGTCCGCGCCCGTGTAAAGATCGGTCGCCGAAGGGGTCGTGGCGGCAATCCGGATCCCCCGCTGCCGGAGCCAGGCCAGGACGCCGTCGTTCTCGGCGACAATGCAGGGGACGGAGAAGAGGACGCCGGTGGAGGCGCGGACGACGTTCGGGTTGAAGATGTCGGTGACCTGGTCGCAGACGATCACCGCGTCGCAACCCGCCGCGTCGGCGCTGCGCAGGATGGTCCCGAGGTTGCCGGGCTTCTCGATCGCCTCGACCACGAGCAGGAGGGGACTCGGCGACGCCGCCAGTTCCCCGAGCGTGCGCCGCCACTGCGGCGCCACTGCCAGGAGCCCGTCCGGCCGGTCACGGTAGGCGGCCTTCGCGAAGGCGTCCTTCGACAGTTCGAAAAGCTTCGCCCCGGCCGCCTCCGCCCGGGCCATGACCGCCGGCTCGTTCTCGCCGAGGAACCAGTCCGGCGCGAAATAGAGCTCGCGCAGGGCGACGCCCTTCTCGAGCGCGCGGGTTATTTCCCTGTACCCCTCGATAAGGAAGGTGCCGGCCTCGTCCCGCGCCCGGCGGTCGCGGAGCTTCACGAGCTCCTTCAGGCGGGGGTTCTGCAGGCTGGTGATTTTTTCGGGCGGCATGGGATTGGTTTGAACCCGGGGGCGGGCCAGAGCATCTCTTGAATTCCCCCGTGTTCAAAAAGAAAAAATTCAACGCCCATCCCTTCGCCTATCACCAGGAGATCGAGCTGGAGGTTTCCACGCTCACCAACCTGGGCCTCGGCCTGGGCCGGGTCCCGGTCGACGGCGGAAACTGGGTCGTGATGCTGCCCTTCACCCTGCCCGGGGAGACGGTCCGGGCCCGCGTGTACCGCAACCACGCCAATTATTCCGAGGCCGACCTGATCGAGGTCCTCAAGCCATCCCCGGAACGGGTGGCGGCGCGCTGCCCCCTCTTCGGGCGCTGCGGCGGCTGCCAGTACCAGCACCTGGCCTATCCCGCCCAGCTTGAGTGGAAGCGCCGGCAGGTCGCCGAGCTGCTGGAGCACATGGCCGGGTTGGAATTCCCCGTCGAGCCGGTCATCGGGTCGCCGCGCGAGTTCGGCTACCGCTCGAAGATCACGCCCCACTTCGCCGCGCCGCGGGCGGGCGAGGACGGCGGCGGGATCCCGATCGGCTTCCTGCGCCAGGGATCGCGCTTCGAGCTGGTGGACGTGCCCCGCTGCGACATCGCCACCGAGGCGATCAATGCGCGCCTGGCCGGGGTCCGGGCCTCCGTCCGGGAAAAGGCCGCGGCGGGCGGCTATGAGCGCGGCGGGACCGTCCTGCTGCGCGACGCCGCCGGGGTCGTGACCACCGACTACGACGCGATTGTCACCGAGGAAGTCGGGTCGCTGAGGCTGCGCTTCCTCGCGCGCGACTTTTTCCAGAACAACCCCTTCATCCTGCCCGCCTTCGTCGACCACGTCCGCGCGGAGGCGGCCGGGAGCGGGGCGCGCTACCTCGCGGACTGCTACTGCGGCAGCGGGCTTTTCGCCCTCGGCGCGGCCGGCGGGTTCGAGAAGGTGGCGGGGATCGAGATCAGCGATTCGAGCGTCGCCTTCGCCCGGGAGAACGCGGCGGCCAACGGGATCTCCAATGCGGCCTTCATCGCGGGCGACGCCGCCAACCTTTTCGCGGGCCTGGACTTTCCGGCCGCCGACACGGTCGTCGTGATCGACCCGCCCCGGAAAGGCTGCGACGAGTCCTTCCTGCGCCAGCTCTTCGCCTTCCGGCCGCGCGCCGTGGTCTACGTGAGCTGCGACCCGGCCACCCAGATGCGCGACCTGCGCCACTTTACCGCCGCGGGCTACGCGCTCAGGCGCGTGCAGCCCTTCGACCTCTTCCCGCAGACCCGGCACCTCGAGTGCGTGATCACGCTCTCCTGACCCTCACCGGGCCTCGAGCCACTCGGTCGAGGAGTACATCTCGACCAGCCCGGCCACCTCGTCCTCGTTCAATTCCGGCCAGGGCGAGCGGACGGCCGTCGCGTCGAGCGCCGCCGCCAGCCGGGCTGCAAAGTCGTCGTGGAAACGCTCCCAATCCGCGGCAGCGGCCGCCGGCCGCCAGATCGAGCCCTGGAAGAGCAGCCCGTGCTTGTTTCGCTTCTGCGCGGCGCCCGCGATCTTCGCGCCGCCCCGCTCGTTCACGACGTCGAAGTTTTCCGCCTTTTCGAAGCAGATCCCCGGCAACCCGTCGCCGGGGGCTGGCGCGGCCGCCGGCTTGAGGACCGCAGCGATCCCCTGGTCGCGCAGGGCCGCCGCAATGCATTCGTGGACAACCCGGTAGCTCTCCGAGGCGCGCGCCTCCTCGAGGGCGTGCCCGCGCGGGATCACCAGGGTGTAGGTCCAATCGCCCCGGTGATCCACCACGCCGCCTCCTGTCGGCCTCCGGCACAGGTCGAAGGGCCCGCCGGCGGGAAGCCCCGCGCGAACCGCCGCAATCTTCTGGCTGTAGCCGAAGGTGAAGGCCTCCGACCGCCAGCCGTAGTGCCGGAAGCGCGCCAGCGCCGGGCCGGGATGGCGCTGGAGCAGCAGGAAATCCAGGGCCATGTTTTCCGCCGCTCCGGCGGTCCGCACGGGAAGCACCTCAAGTTTCATCGCACTGCGGCCCTCACACGAGCAGCTCCGGGCCGATGTGCCAGCGGACCGCCCACCCGCCGGGGTTGCGCTCCCGGACGCGCTCGAGGGCGAGGATTGCGCACTTTCCCATCGCAAAGGCCGGGGGAAAGACCTCGCCGGTGACCAGCAGCGAGGCCAGGCAGCCCAGGTGCGGCTCGTGCCCGACCAGGGCGACGGAGAGGGAATCGGGCAGGCGCCCGGCGATCACGTTCGGGTCGTCCTCCGACCTCAGGCCGGTGACCTTCCTCCGCGGCACGTCGAGCTTCAGGCACTCGGCCAGGAGCGCCGCCGTCTGGACGGCCCGGGCGAGCGGGCTGTGCCATATCTCGTCGGGCCTCAACTGCCCGCTCGGAAGCAGGAAGGAGGCGAGCCGGCGGACCTGCGTCCGGCCAGCCGAGCTCAGGTCGCGGCTGTCGTCATCCTCACTGTCGACCGCGTGCGCATGGCGGATGAGGTAGAGCATTCAGGGGGCAAGCCGCTCGACCGCCCAATCCCCGTGGCTGTCCCGCCGGTAGCGCAGCCGGTCGTGAAGGCGGCTTTTCCGCCCCTGCCAGAACTCGATCGTCTCCGGCGAGAGCCGGTAGCCGCCCCAGGTGGGCGGCAGCGGGACCTCGCGCCCCGCGTACTTCCTCTCGACGGCCTTCAGGCTGTCCTCGAGCACCGCGCGGCCCGTGATGATCGAGCTTTGCTGCGCCGCCCAGGCCCCGAGCTGGCTCATCCGGGGCCGGCTGTGGAAATACGTCTCGCTCTCCTCGCGCGCCACCTTCGCGACCGGGCCCTCGACGATCACCTGGCGCTCGAGCGGCAGCCACGCGAAGAGGAGCGAACCGACCGGGTTGCGGTCCAGCGCGCGGCCCTTCCGGCTCTCATAATTGGTGTAAAAGACGAAGCCGCGGCCGTCCACGCCCTTCAGGAGGACCACCCGCGCGGATGGCCGACCGTCCGCGTCCGACGTGGACAGGACCATCGAGTTCGCCTCCGGGATCTTGGCGGCCTCGGCCTCCTGGAACCACCGCTCGAATTGGCGAAAGGGATCCTTCGCCAGGTCCTTTTCGGAAAGCCCAGCCAGCGTGTATTCCTTGCGCTGATCGGCCAGCATCATGGCAATCCCGAGAAAAGGCACTCGCATAGGCCCCGTCCACCCCCAAAATCCAATTTTAGCGCGCCCACCGTCCTTTTCCCCTCCGGATTTCAATGTCTCCTTCAGAATACATCGATCGCAACACCGCCCTGCTCGTCCGGCGCCTGCAGTCCTTTGTCCGGATACCGACGGTGAACCCGCCCGGGGACCGCTACGCGGAGATGACCGCGCTTCTCGCCCGGGAACTCTCGGGCCTGGGGCTGAGGACCCGGCGGATCCGCGTCGGCGACGCCCTCGCCCGGCGCAATCTCCCGTCGGCGCTGTGGAAGTACCCGCGCTACAACGTGCTGGGGACCCTCGCCGCGCCGGGGGCGCGCAAGACGATCCATTTCAACGCCCACTACGATGTCGTGCCGGCATCCGGAAAGTGGCGCCACGGCGGCCCGTTCACCGGCGCGGTCAGCGGAGGCTGGGTATTCGGCCGCGGGACCGCGGACATGAAGGGCTCGATTGCCAGCCTGCTGACGGCCATCCAGGCGCTGCGGGCGACGGGAATGGCGCCGCTGCTCAACCTGGAGGTCTCGTTCACCGCCGACGAGGAGACCGACTCGAGCCTGGGCAGCGGTTGGCTCGTCCGCCACGCCCCGATCAAGCCCGACTTCGCGGTCGTGATGGAAGGTGGCGAGGGCAACCGGATCTGCTGCGGGCACAACGGCGTCGTCTGGCTCGAGGTGACGGTCCACGGGCGGGCCGCCCACGGGTCCATCCCCGAGAAGGGGATCAACGCGCTGGAGAAGATGTCGGCCCTGGTACTTTCGCTGGGGGCCTACAAGAAGGAGCTCGCCCGCCGATCCTTCGTCACGCCCGAGGGCCGGACAATGCGGCCGACCCTCAACGTGGGTGGCGTCTTCGCCTGCGGGGACGGGGCCAAGGTCAACACCGTGCCCGCCCAGGGCTCGTTCACGATCGACCGCCGGGTCCTGGCCGTGGAAAACCACGCCGCCGCCGAGCGCGACCTGCGGGCGTTCCTCGCCGCGGCCGCGCGCCGGATCCCCGGGTGCCGGATCAGCGTTTCAAAGATCTCCGAGAACTTTGCCTGCTACCAGGACCCCGGGCAGCCCTTCTTCGCCGCGGTGGCCGCCAGCGTGCGCCGGGTCCGCCGGACGCCGACCGCCTTCCGGGTTTCGACCGGGTTCAACGACATGTATTTCTTCGCCAGGGAGCTCGGGATCCCCACGGTCGGGTACGGTCCCGTGGGACTCGACATCCACGGGGTCGACGAGCGCACGAGCGTGCGCGAGCTGGCTGCCTGCGCAAAGACCTACGCCGCGCTGTTGACGACATTCGGCGGTTAGGGAGACGCTTTCAACCGATGAAAATCAACCCCTCACTGACTCCCCACAAGCTGAAGAGGAAGGTCGCGCGCGTCTTCGCGCTGGCCGGAGAGAAGATCCGGGACCTTGACGCGTCCTGGGATCCCTCCCGCGGCACCCCGGTCTTCACCGTGCGCGGCCGCTACACCTCGCGGGGATGGACGGAATGGACCCAGGGGTTCCAGTTCGGCATGGGCTTCCTTCACTTCGACGCGACGGGTGACGCCGCCTCGTTCCGGCTCGCGCGCGAGAAGACGATCCGGTTCATGGCCTCGCACGTCTCGCACACCGGCGTGCACGACCACGGGTTCAACAACATCTCCACCTACGGAAACCTGCGGCGCCTCATTCTCCAGGGCCGGGCTCCCGACGCCGGCGACCTGAATTTCACCGAGCTCGCGCTCAAGGTCTCTGGGGCGGTGCAGGCCGCGCGGCACGCGCCCACCGCCTGCCGGGACCCCTGGACCCCGCCGTCGGGCAAGGGAGTGGGCGTCGTCCCCGGGGGCTACCTCTACTCGTTCAACGGGCCCCAGTCCCTCTTCGCCGACACGATGCGGTCCCTGCGCGTGCTCGTCATTGCGCACCAGCTCGGCCACGCGCTGATGGGCGAGGGCGACCGCCGGATCAACCTTCTCCACCGGGCGATCGAGCACGCCGCCACCACCGCCCGCTTCAACGTGTTCTTCGGAACCGGCCGGGACCATTATGACGTGCGCGGCCGGGTGGCGCACGAGTCGATCTTCAACCGCAACGACGGCCAGTTCCGCTGCCCGAGCACGCAGCAGGGCTACTCGCCCTTCACGACGTGGACCCGGGGAGCGGCCTGGGTGATCTGCGGCTGCGCCGAGCAGCTCGAGTTCCTGGACACGGTGAAGGACGCGGAACTCTCCGGGGCGGGGGGGCGGCGGGCAGTCACCTCCCTTCTCCTGGAAACCGCCCGGGCGGCGGGCGATTACTATATCGACGGCTATTCCGCCCGCGACGGCATTCCCTACTGGGACAGCTGCGCGCTGGAGACCCACCGCCTGGGCGACTTCACACGGAAGCCCGCCGATCCCTTCAACGACTTCGAACCGGTCGACAGCTCCGCGGCTGCAATCGCCGCCCAGGGCTTCCTCCGGCTCGGTCGCTGGCTTTCCGCAAGCGGGGCAAAGGCCGCCGGCCGCCGGTATTTCCACGCCGGGCTGACGATCGCCGACACCCTCTTCGCCGAGCCCTACCTGTCCACCTCGCGGAAGCACCAGGGCCTGCTCCTGCACAGCGTCTACCACCGCCCGAATGGATGGGACTACGTCCCGCGGGGCCGCTCGGTCCCCTGCGGGGAGTCTTCGATGTGGGGCGACTACCATGGGCTCGAGCTGGCGCTGCTCGTCCAGCGGCTCTCGGAGGAAAAGTACTACGCCTTCTTTGATGCTTGATCTGCACGGTCTCACCCGCGACGAGATCCGCGTCCAGTTCTCGCGCTGGCGGCTCAGCCCCGTCCACGCCGACCGCCTCTGGTACCACCTCTATCTGCGCTGCGCCGCGTCCTTCGACGCGATGGACGACCTGCCCGCCCGGGTCCGCGCCCGCCTCGCGGCGGAGGCCACCCTTGGGCCTCCGCGGGTCGCCCGGGAAATGCACTCCAGCGACGGATTCACGCGGAAATTTCTCCTCGCGCTGGCCGGCGCCGGCCAGCCCGTGGTCGAGACCGTCCTCATGCGCTTCACCGGCCGGGTGACCGCCTGCCTGAGCAGCCAGGCGGGCTGCGCGATGGGCTGCGTCTTCTGCGCAACCGGCCAGATGGGCTTCCAGCGCAACCTGACCGCCGGGGAGATCGTCGCCCAAGCCGTCCACGTCGCCCGGGCGCTCCAGCCGCGGCGCGACGACGACCCGCAGTCCCGGCTTCGAAACATCGTCCTGATGGGCATGGGCGAGCCGCTGCTCAACTACGATGCGGTCATGAGGGCCGTCGAAATCATGCGCGACACGGCCGGCTTTGCCCTGGGATCCGACCGGATCACCCTCAGCACCGTCGGGATCGTGCCGGGGATCATCCGGCTCGCCTCGGAGCCCCGGCCGGTGCACCTCGCCGTCTCGCTGCACGCGGCGACACAGGAGGAGCGCGCCGCCCTGGTGCCCCCGGCCCGGAAATGGCCGCTCGACGAGCTGATGCGCGCGTGCCGCCACTACAGCGAGAGGACGGGCCGGCGGATCTTCTACGAGTGGACCCTGATCGAGGGGAAAAACGACCGGGAGTCGGACGCCCGCGCCGTCGGGCGCCTCCTGAAGGGCACGCGCGCGCAGGTGAACCTGATTCCGCTGAACCCGACCGCGGGCTACGGCGGCGCGCCCGCCGGTCGGGAGGCGGCCCGCCATTTCCAGAAGATCCTCGCCGACGAATTCGCGCTGCCCAGCACCGTTCGCCAGCGCCGCGGGATCGACATAGCGGCCGGCTGCGGTCAGCTGGCCGGCGCCGCGGGGGTCTAGCCTGCGCCGGCCAGGAGCCGGCGCGCCTGCGCGACCACAGGGTGATCGGCCAGCGCAGTCCGTTCCGCCGCGCCGCCGCGGTCGATCCCCAGCTCGCGAACCCGCGCGTCGGTCGTGAGCCAGGCCAGCGCAGCGACCGGGTCTGCGGCCGCCATCGCCTCAAGTTCCCGGAGCGCCGGCCCGACCGGGCCCAGGAGGGCCGCCGGCGCGAGCTGCTTGCCGGCCAGGAAAAGCCCGAGCGACGCGCCGAGGACCTCGAGCCAGGCCAGGGGGGACCCGGAAGGGCGGCCGACCCCGCCCCCGGGGGCGGGAAGCGGGCGGGACTCCATGAAGCGGCAGAGCTCGTCGCGGAAGCCCGCAAGCGCCGCATCGGCCGTCTCCGGCGTCCACCGCGCCATGAACTGCCGGCGCTCGCGGAACTTCCTCGCCTCCCACAGCCGGAGCGTCAGCGCCCATCCGCCGCCCTCCCTTGTCAGGAACCCGGTGAAAATGTAGTCGAGCCCCTCGCTCGAGGTCTTCACGAGCTGCCGCAGGTTCTCGACCGTCCAGTCGGAGTCGAAGAGGACCGGGTGCCGGGATCCATCCGCCTTGTTGGCGATCGCGTAGGCGGCGACCGGCGCGTACTGCGCCGAATAGTGGAACGCCTCCGCCAGCCACGCCGGAAGCGCGCGGGAGAGGCGCCCGGCCTCGTCCTCGGGCTTCCCCATCGCCGCGACCACGTCCGGATACGCCCCCGGCAGGGCGAGCTGCGTGAAGGCGATGCGCCGCAGATTGCCCAATTTTTCCGGCAGGATGAGCCCGGCCAGGGGCTCGAGCCCGTAAAACCACGCCGGCTTGCTGATGCTCACCGCCGTCCCGGACGAGGATGAGGCGGCGGCCGGGCGCGCGCCGGGAATGCCCGCGGCCTCGCCCGTCTCAAGAAGGTTCGAGACCGCGGCGCCAAACCCCAGCAGCCGCTCCTCCAGCTCGGGCCGATTGAGCGCGGCCAGCACATCCAGGACGTGGCGCGCGCCGTCGGGGTCGCCCAGGGCCAGGTAGGCCTGGAGCAGGTTCAGGCCCGCGGCCGGGCCGTGCCTCTCGGCGACGTACCGGGGGGCGATCAGCTCGACGATGGGCGCGATGTTCCCGGTCGATCCAAGATCCCCTGAGACGGCCTCCAGGACGTCGGCGTCGTCGCCGTCCGTCGCCAGCACGTCCTCGTAGATGGCCATGGCGGCCTGCAAGTCCCCGCGGTCGAGGAATTCGCGCGCCGCCTTCAGGCGTTCCAGCAGGCCCGGCATCTGGTCTTCAGATTCCATGCCTCGACCTAACCGGATGAATCCCCGGCGGCGAGTGCGTTTTGGCCGATCCAGCTCAGGCCTTCGGGGCCTTTCGATGAAGAAGGACCCGGCAGACGTAGATCAGCACGGCCGCGTTAATGACGAGGATCACGGCCTTTTCCCAGGTGAAACCGGTGACGCAGGCCCGGGCCTCTTCGGGGATGAACACGGCTGTCGCGATCACGACCATGTACTTGGCCCAGGCCTGGTCGAGCCACAGGCCCACACCCTCGACGCAAAGCTCGGCCGCAAAGAGGAGCGTTATCAGCCCGTAGGTCCTGAGGGTCCGCGGATCCACGTTGGCAACCCTGACCAGGACCGCCCGGAATATCCGGCTTTCCGGGTCGATCCGGAAGTGGACGGCGAACGTGCGCATGGTCTCGCCCAGGTCGTGGTTGATCGACCGGAACAGACCCAGGGAAAGGCCGGTGAGGAGCAGCGCCTTCAGGAACTTGACCACCGCGATGACCCGCATGCCGGGGTTCTTCGCGCGGGGTGCTGGGCTTTCTTTATCCACACCCCATTGTAGCCGGTCTACGCATTTTTTGTCGAAGAATTATCCCTAATATTCAGAGTCGCTCCCAAGGCGGGTATCGGTCATGATTCCAGCATGAATTCCCCCGTCCGACCCCTCCTTGCCGCAGCCGCCCTGCTCGTCATGGGCATCGCGCCGGCGCTGGCCCAATCAACGATCCGCGTCGCCCTCGTCTCAGACATCACCGATGAGGGGCAGAACACGCCCGTCCCGACCGCGGACAAGCCGGTATTCTACTACGCCAAGACGCCCGGGTACGTGATTTCAGGGCCGCCGCTTGCCGGGGAGACCTCCCCGAGGACCCCCTATGTCCAGCACCTGCTCGCCAAGGCGCTGGCGGCACGCGGCTACCACTACCAGGCGACCGGCAAGACTCCCCCCCCGATTGTCCTTCTCCTGCAGTGGGGCTACATGACGCCGGCGCTCAACGACGACCTCACGATGGCAAACGAGCAGGAGATGCAAACGCTCGTCATGGGCACCTCCAAGCTGGAGGAGAACAAGTTCTCATCCAGTGTCGGCGCGCTCTATGACGCCGCCCGGCTGCCCCGCTACTACGTGACAGTGACCGCGATCGATTTCACCGCTTTCACGCAGAAGAAGAAGGTCGTCCTCTGGTGCACCCGGGCCAGCACGGAACTCGAGGCCAACCACCTCGCCGCAGTCCTTCCGACCCTGATTGCAAGCGCGACCTCGCTCTTTGGTACCCAGTCAAGCCGCCCCCAGTTGATCGACGTACCCGTTGTCGCGGCCGAGGGCCCCGCCGCACCGGCGAGATAAGCAGTGGATAAGAGCCGACGGGAACGGATCCTGACCGGACCGGGGACGGCCGCCGCTATCCTTGCCCTGTTCTGGCTGGGCATGGTCGCCGGCGTGCGGGAAAAAAGCCTCGGGTTCGATGAGGTGCTGCACGCGACCGCCGGCTTCAGCATTTGGCGCTACGGCAACTACGCGCTCCATCCCGAGAACGGCAACCTGCCGGAGCGCATGGCCGGCCTGCCCCTGGCGCTTGGGTCCTGCAGGCCGCCGGACACCGGCTCGGCCGACTGGCGCAATTCCCAGAGCGCATCCGCGGGCTACACCTGGCTTTACGAGAGCGGGAACGACGCCGATGCAATGGGTTGGTCGGCGCGCGCGGCCTGCGCAGTCTTCGCCGTCGCGCTTGGGGCGCTCACCTGGGCCTGGTCGCGCAGGCTCTTCGGGCCGCGGGGCGGGATGGTTTCCCTCATTCTCTACGTGCTCAGCCCCGCGATCCTGGCCAACGGCGCGCTGGTCACCTCGGACGCCGCGGCCGCGCTCTTTTTCATGGCGGCGACCTGGGGATGGTGGGCGGTCCTTCACCGCGTGACGCCGCCGCGGCTCATCGGGAGCGCCGTGCTCCTCGGCGGTCTCTTTGTCTCAAAGATGTCCGCTGTCCTCATCCTGCCGGTGATGCTCGTCCTGGCCGCGACCCGCCTCTGCGACGGCTGCCCCCTTCCCCTTTCCTTCCGGCGCTGGCGCGCGGAAATCGCCTCCCGTTCCGGCAGGGCGATCGCCATTGCGGCCGCCGGGGCGGTCCACGCCCTCGTCGCCTTTGCGGTCATCTGGGCCTTCTACGGATTCCGGTATTCCGCCTTTCCCGGCACCTCCCAACAGTGCCGGTTCGTGGGTCCCTGGGAATACGTACTCAGCCGGCCCGACCCGGCCGCAGTTGTGGGCGAACTCAGGCTCAATCCCGAACAGCTCGCGCGGGCCGCCCGGATTTTCCAGGCGCACGGCGTTGTCCGTCCCATCTGGAGCTACGGGGCGATCGACGCCCTGGGGGAGATTCGCCGGGTCGTCCTGACGCCATCGCAGGGCTCCCTGCTCGACGCGATCGAGCGCAGCCCGCCGCCGGCGGCCGCGGACCGCGCGATCGACTTCTTCAAGCGGCACGAACTCCTGCCGGAGGCCTGGCTCTACGGCTTCGCGACCGTCCTGCGCCAAGCTCAGGCGCGCCGGGCCTTCTGGAACGGTTCGGTCAGCGAGACCGGATGGCCGGGATTTTTTCCCTATGCCTTCCTTGTGAAGACACCCCTGGGGGTCTTCGGCGTCTGCATCCTGGCGGTGGGCGCGGGTTGGATTTCCTGGAAGGGGGTGCGGTATCGCTCGCCGGGCGCCCCCGCGTGGCGTGCGGCCGGGCGGTTGATCCAGCCAACGCTGCCCCTCTGGACGCTCCTTTCGGTCTACTGGGCGGCCGCGATCGCCAGCCACCTGAACATCGGCCACCGGCACCTGCTCCCGATCTACGCGCCCCTCTTCATCCTCTGCGGGGCCTCGGCCGCCTGGCTGCGAAGCCCGGCACCCAATCGCTGGGCGGGTCCGGCGCTCTGCGGGCTTCTCGGGCTTCTCGCCGCCGAGACATTCCTGTTTTTTCCCAACTACATGGCCTATTTCAACGGGCTGGTCCGCCCGTCCCAGGCCTACCGGCACCTGGTGGACAGCTCGCTCGACTGGGGCCAGGAACTGCCGGCGGCGCGCCGCTACATCGATGCTCATCCCGAGGGCCGCCCCTATTACCTATCCTATTTTGGCGAGGCCAGTCCCTCCTATTATAAGGTGGACGCCCGCCTTCTCTACTCGTTCGGCGGACCCTACCTTCGCGGCGCGCCGGATTTCCAGGTGCTCAAGGTGCCGCCCGATCGCGTGGACGAGGAGGTCGCCCGGCTCCAGCGGGAGAGGCCGACCTTCGACCTGGCCGGCGTCGGCCAGAGCGGGAATGATGTCTACGCCGTCTTCCTGAGGAAGGCCGGGGAGCTGCGGCTGACGGGAGGGTCCTACCTGGTCAGCGCGACAATGCTGCAACCTGTCTACTATGAGGACACCCGGGGGCCGTGGAATTCCGCCTATGAGGCGGCCTGGCGGGAACTCGAGGCGGAGGCTGAGCCCCTCCTTTCGTCCGACCCAAACGATCGGAAGGCCGCCGTCGGTCGCTCCGACATCGGCGCCCTGTCGTCGCTTCTCGGGCGCTTCCAGCAATACCGGTTCGCGCGGCTGGCCAATTATCTCCGCCACCGCGAGCCCGACGACACGATCAATTACGGTATCCTCGTCTACCGGCTTACCGACGCCGACGTCGAGCGGGCGCTTCACGGATCCTGGTACTTCCCATCGGAGCGGACGCGCTAACCGGCTTGCCGCGCCGTGCGAATAGGGCTTAGCGTCCGGCACCCCATGAATCCCCCCGAATACCTCCGCGGCGTCTTTGGACTCGAAGGCAAGGTCGCAGTCGTCATTGGAGGCACCGGTGAACTTTGCGGGGCGATGGCGGAGGGATTGGCCGGCGCAGGGGCCGAGGTCGTCCTTGTCGGCCGGAATGCCGAAAAAGCCGCCGCCCGCCTGGGCCGGATCGCCGGCGTCGGCGGGAAGGCGTGGTTCCAGCCCGCCGAGGCCTCGAAGGCCTCGGACCTGCGCCAGCTCCTTTCCGAGGTGCTCAGGAGGTCCGGCAGGATCGACATCCTTGTCAATGGCGCAGGCGTGAATGCCTCGACCCCCTTCCTGGACATCACCGAGGAGGAGTTCGACCGGATCATCGGGACCAACCTGAAGTCGGTGTTTCTCGCTTGCCAGGTGTTCGGCCGCCACCTGATCGAGGCGGGAAAGGGCGGCTCGATCATCAACCTGGGTTCCATGGCCGGCCTGGTCCCCCTGTCCCGGGTCTTCACCTACTCGTCGAGCAAGGCCGCGGTCCACAACCTCTCGAAAAATCTCGCCCGCGAATGGGCGCCGCATCGGATCCGGGTCAATACGCTGGTTCCCGGCTTCTTCCCTGCCGAGCAGAACCGCCGGATTTTGACGCCTGAACGCACGGCCGCCATCCTTGGGCACACCCCGATGCACCGCTTCGGCGAGGCCCGCGAGTTGATCGGGGCCACACTCCTCCTGGCCGGCGACGGCGGGGGCGCGTTTATCACCGGCTCAGAAGTCGTGGTCGACGGCGGCTATCACGCCACCACGATCTGATTGTTTTCTTCTAGCTGATATTCAGTTAGTTAGATACTAGGAACCCAATTTTTGCAATGAATTTGCATAATGGGTCTCCGTATTATTACTGACTAGGGTGTTTACCCTAATTTTGGATTTGTATTATTACGTAGACAAAGCAAACCTCTCGCGAGAATTCGGTTTTATCTCTCCATTTTTTCCCCTGCCAATGAACACCGTCTCGTTTCGACCCCTCCTATCAATTTGCGCCGCCCTTCTCGTCGGCCAACTCAGCCGCGCGGCCGATGCCGTCACGTATTCGCCGGCAACCACTTCCCTGACCGGGGTTGAGCCCTACGCCTACGGGCCCCAGTCGATCGTGATCACGCCGCCGAAACTCGCGGCAGGCACCTATAAGATCACGCTGACGGTCACCAACGCGAATCCGACCTCGGGCGGCAGCGCGCTCATCCCCTCGGGCGTCTCCAGCGCCACCGCCACCAGCTTCGCCACCCTGGGCGGCACCGGCGTCACCCTGGTGTCTCCCGGCGTCTACAGCGTGTCGTACAGTTCGACCGCCGCCAACATCACCGTTTCCCTCAGCGAGTCGATCCCGGTCGGCGCCTATGCCGGCAGTTACAGCTATTTTGTCACAGCCACCGGATGGCCGGCCAAGGATAGCGCGGGCAACGCCATCACCGCCTCCTACGCGCAGTTCAGCGAGACGATCGCCGCGCCCGCGCCCGCGGTCGCCATCGCCTCCCCGATCAGCGGCCAGGCCTTCACGATTCCCGCCGGCCAGTCCACAGTCCAGGTCCCCTACAGCATCCAGGGGAGCACGGTTGTCGGATCCACGATCTCCGCTGCCACCGGAAGCCTGACCGGCGTTTCCGGATTCTCGCCGGTATTCTACGGGCTTGGCACCGCGGCCGTGACCACAAACATCGGCACCGCCGGAAGCCAGGCAACGGTTGGCCTGAGCGCCGGCACCTATACCCTCTCGGCAACCGACACGAACAACCTCGGCGGAACAGCCTCGTCCACCGCGGTGACCTTCACGGTCGTCAATCCGGCCGTCCCGACCATCTCGATCACCAGCCCGGCGAACGGCCAGGTATTCTCGGCCAACGGCTCCGGCTCGGTGGCCGTTCCCTTCGCCATCTCCGGAAAGACATCGTCGGGGACGATTTCCGCCGCAACCGCATCGCTGATCCAGGGCGGCACTTCCGCGGCTGTCGTCGTGTTTCCCACCGGCTTCAGCGGCATCGGCACCGCCTCGGTCGGCGATTCGGGCACGGTAAATCTCGCCCCGGGCACCTATACGCTCAGCGCCTCGGATACCGCCTCCTCGGGCGGCGCCACCTACGGCCCGACCGCCGCAACGCCGGTGACCTTCACCGTCCTGGGCGCCCCGACGATCTCGATCGCCTCCCCGGCCAGCGGCCAGGTCTTCGAAGTCGGATCGACGGGCACCGCCGCCGTTTCCTACCTGATCTCCGGTTCCACGGCCAGCGGGTCTTCCTTCGCCTCGGCATCCGCCGGCAGCGCCACGCTCACATCCTCCACCGGCGCCTCCACGTCCGGTTTTGCGCCGTCCTTCGCGCTTGGCACCGGCACCCTCTCCTCGAGCGGGTCGGTCAGCCTTGCCCCCGGCACCTACACGCTGTCCGCCTCCGACACGAACAACCTCGGCGGCGCCTCGGGCACAGCCTCGGTCACCTTCACGGTCGCCGGTCCGCCGACAATTGCGATCACCTCGCCGTCCGGCGGACAGGTCTTTGAAGTCGGCTCGGCCGGCACCGCCGCCGTGTCCTATGCCATCTCCGGCGCGACGCCGTCCGGGACCGCATTCACCTCCGCTTCCGCGGGCAGCGCGACCCTCTCCTCGGTGACCGGCTTTGCCCCGACCTTCACGGTCGGCACCTCCGGCTCAACCCTCAGCGCGTCCGGCACCGTCAACCTTGCCGCGGGCACCTACACCTTGGGGGCAGCGGAGACCAACAGCCTCAAGGGCGGCGCAAGCGCGAGCGTAACCTTCACCGTGGTCGGCCTGCCCACGATCTCCATAAGCTCACCGTCTGCCGGCGCTGTTTTCAGCACGACCGCCGCGGGAACAGCGATCGTCTCCTACAGCATCTCGGGCAGCACCCCGGCGGGAACCTCCCTGAAGAGCGCCGCTGCCACCCTCACCCTCAATGGCAAGGCCGTGACAACCTTCATCCCCGTGTTCTCGGGGCTCCCGGCTGCCGCCGGTTCGACCGTCACCTCCACGACGGCCTCCGCCAGTCTCGCCCTCGCGCCCGGCACCTACACCCTCGCCGCCACCGAGACGAACAACCTCGGCGGCACCGCCTCGTCGGGAACAGTGACCTTCAGTGTCGTCTCCGCACCGACAGTCTCGATCACCGCCCCCTCCAACGGGGCGTCCTTCGCGATTGTCAACGGGAGCACGACCGCTCCGGTCGCCTGGGCGATTTCGGCCACGACGCCCGCAGGATCCACCTTTGCCAGCGGCTCAGCGGCGACCGCCACGCTGTCGTCCTCCACGGGCGCCTCGGCGAGCGGCTTCGCTCCGGTATTCACCCTGGGAACGGGATCGGCGAGCATCAGCGCCTCCGGCACGGCCAACCTCGGGCCCGGCACCTACACCCTGTCCGCCAAGGCCGCCAACAGCCTCGGGCAATCCGCCTCGGCCTCGCCCGTGACCTTCACGGTCACGGCTCCCGCGACGACCGTCACCAATTCGATCTCCACGAACTTCAACAGCACGGTGATCGCCAAGGGCAATTACCTCTGGTTCAGCAGCGTGATCAAGCTGCAGGGCGTCGGCTCCTCCGGGGCGACCATCCTCCTCAGCAACTCCACGATTTCGTTCACCGTCGGGGGCACCCCGGTGACGCTCCAGGTCCCGCCCGCCGTGATCAACTTCGAGTCCGGCATCACCGCCGCAACGAGCACCTATAATGTGACGAACAACACGTGGACGACGACCGTGCCGGCGAACTACACCGGCAATGTCTTTGTCTCGGGAGTCCCCTACCAGGCGGCCGCGACGATCCCCGGCAACCTTTCCGGGGTCAAGTGGACGGGAACCTACTCCGCCGACACCGCCGGGGTCACCGCCGAGTGGCAGTGGGGCGCGGCCGTCTACACCTCCTTCAGCACGACCGTCGGCGCCCTGGGCGTGAAGCCGGTCGATAACAACACCGCCAGCCCGTACAAGGACAGCTATACCGCCGGGACGCCCGAGAATTTCCTCAGCTACCTGGTCGTCGGCGGCACGGGCACGGCCGGCAGCTTTTACACCGGCGCCTACGGCGCGGACGTCCAGTTCATCGTGCCGGACTACCTGCTCTGATTCTGCAATCAGGAATCTTGTCCGATGTAGCCGGCCTCGCTGAGGCCGGGCCGGGGTCAGCGACCCCGGCTACATTCGGCCCATAACATCCGTTTGCGTTGGCGGAAAGGAGGGGGTATTCTCGTCCAAGGTTAGGGAGACTCCATGCCCCTCAAGCTCTCAAGACTGCTTCTGCTCTGCACCCTCGCGTGGCCGCTCGCCGGCATGGGCCAGTCGCAGTCGTATTCCTTCACCCTGCTCGCGGGCGAACCCTACCCCTCCTTTGCCGGAAACGTAAACGGGACGGGAAGCGCCGCGCGATTCAAGAACCCCCTCGCGCTGGCGGTGGATTCCCCCGGGAACGTCTACGTCGCCGATTGGCTGAACGATGAGATTCGGAAAATCACCGCCGGCGGTGTCGTAACCACGTTCGCAGGCGGTTCGGGCTCCGCGGCCCAGTTTCAGGATCCCCAGGGTGTGGCCGTTGACAGCGCGGGGAACGTGTACGTTTCAGACACGGTGAACAACAACGTCACCAAGATCACCCCCGCCGGCCAGGTCACTACTTTTGCAAGCAGCGCGACACTCACCGCCGTGTCCGGCGGCGGCGGTCCCGCGCCCTTCTTCTACCCGACCGGCGTCGCTGTGGACTCCCACGGCAATGTCTATGTGGCAAGCTCGGGCAACTCCACGATCGTCAAGATCACCCCGGACAGGACCGCCACCCTGTTTGCGGGGAGCCCCTGGCAGTCCCTCGGATATATCCTGGATCCCGGGTTCCCCGGCCCCTCGGGGCCTCCGACCACCAACGGCCGAACCCTGGAATACCAGGACGGGACGGGAAGTGCCGCCCTCTTCAACGGACCGTGGGGTATCGCCGTGGACAGTTCCGGGAATGTCTACGTCGCCGACACCGGCAACAATGCCATCCGAAAGATAACGCCGGCTGGGCAGGTCACCACCCTGGCTGGGGGCCCCAACGCAGCCGCGCCCCTTCCCTGTTACTACGTGGCTGTTGACGCGACCGGAAACGTCTTCGTTACCAGCTCCAACGTTGTGGAGATAACCCCGGCCGGGAACCGAATAGGCCTTCCGCCGATTCCAGCGGGTCTCGCATCCCCGGCCGGTGTGGCGACGGACAGCCTTGGGAATCTTTATGTCTCCCAAGGCAACGCGATCTACAAGGGTTCCCCTGTCTGGGTGAGCCAGCAATCCGGCTCGGTCACCGTCGCCACCGGGCACAGTGCTGTGTTCAGCGTGCAGCCCGGCGGCTCATCGTCCCCAACCTACCAGTGGCGCTTCAACGGCACCCCAATCCCCGGCGCGACCGATTTTCTGCTGTTGATCAGCGGGGCCACGAGCGCCAATGCGGGCTCGTACGACTGCGTGATCACCACTTCGACCGGGGCGACATCGACGAGCGCTCCGGCAAGCCTGAGTGTCGTCACGAGTTCCAGCCCGGGCTACCTGGTGAACCTGTCGGCGCGAGCGATGGCGGGAAGCGGCCCGGCGAACGCCGTCATCGGCGGTTTCTCGATTTCCGGCACCGGGCCCAAGCAGCTCCTGATCCGCGGCATCGGTCCGGGGCTGAACACGGCATTCAACCTCGCCGGCAGCCTGACCGCCACCCAGCTCTCCCTCTACAACGCGGCCAGGACCATGGTCGGCCAGAACAGCGGCTGGGGCGTGTCCCCGACGCTCGCCAGCGCCGACTCCGCGCTCGGCGCGTTCCCTGTCCCCGCCGGATCCCTCGACTCAATGATGTATCTGCCGGTCCAGCCCGGCGGCTACACGGCGGCGATGAGCGGGGTCGGCGGCGGCACCGGGATCGGTCTTGTGGAACTCTACGATGCCGATCCCTCCCCTGCCGCAGCCCGGCTGGTCAACGTCTCCGCGCGGGCCCCCGTGGGAGCCGGTGCCGGGATCCTGATCGGCGGCTTTGGGGTCGCGGGCAGCACCGATGAAACCGTGCTGATTCGCGCGATCGGCCCGGGCCTGGGATCGGAATTCAATATTTCCGGGTTTCTCCCGCAGCCGGTGCTCACCCTCTTTGACGCCAGCCAGAACATCATCGCCTCAAACGCGGGCTGGGCCGGGGATCCGACCCTGGCGGCCGTCGAGGCGAGTGTCGGAGCCTATGCGATCCCCGCCTCCTCGCAGGATTCGCTCCTGCTCGTCACGCTTCCGCCAGGCGATTACACCGCCCAGGTCTCAGGGGCGAACGGCGGGACGGGCATCGCGGCGGTCGAGGTCTACGAGGTCCAGTGATTCGCCCAGCGCGATCCAGCCGCAGAGGGCGCCGAGAAGAACCGGCGCGTAGCACCCGACGAGGTAGTAGACATCAACCGCCGGAAATGAGGTTCCGTCTATCAGGCTGACGATCGCAACCAGCGCGGCCGCCGAGCCAAGCACGGCGACCGCCACGATCCCAAAGTACGGAATCCTCCGCCGGGCCGCCCCGATCCCGATTGCCGCGACCAGGGCCGCGCCCCCCCCGCCGATCGCCCAGGGCGCGATCCAGGAATAGACCAGCGCGATCTCGTCGAGCACTCCCATCCTCTCGCGGTCGAGCCATTTCTGCCTCGGCGGGAGGTGAGGTCCGTCAATTGTCGGGCTGAGCCGGCCGCGGGTGATATCGGAGAATAGAAGCCGGTTTTCGGGAGCCCCCTGGCTCGGTGGAACGCTCGCTCCCATGTCGTTGAAAAAAAACAGGAATTCCACCGCCCGGCGCGCCGAGGCAAGGACGGGAGCGACCTGCTCCCGGCGCAGCGGGGGCAGGAAGCCGCTGCGGCGGGGGCCGGCGGCGATCAGGCCGCGGTCGCAGGCCGTGTTCACCTCCCGCGCCAGCCTGCCGTAGTACGCCATGGCGTCCGCCCCTGAGCCCCCATGCCCGGCGTCTACCACGGCGTCGCGGAGCGCCCACATGAACATCCCGCCGCCGATTTCCCGCTCCGCTGCGGGAAGGTGGGTGACGCCCTCGGAAACCGCGGCCCAGCTTTCGCCCACCGCGCCCTCCAGATACGGGCGCAACTCGGCGAACGCCGGGCTGACGGCGTAGATCCGTTCCCGGGTTTCCCGCGGCATCACGATGTAGGGCCGCCAGTGCGCTGGGGTCACCCGGCTGAGGGAGCCGTAGGCCTCCCGGAATTGCGCCTGCTTGAACTCGCAGGTCGTGAAGACTCCGTAATACCGCCAATTGATCGCCGCCACGCCGGCGACCGCCGCCGCCCAGATCAGGAGCGGGGAGGACAGCAGGGCCAGTCGCGCGGCCCGGTCCGGATCGCGCCGCCGCCATACCCGGGCGGCCGCCGCAATCCACAGCAGGCCCGCGCAGGGCGCGATCCAGATTCCCTCCTCCCGGGTCAGCCAGAACATGGGCAGGGCCGCACCGGCGAGAAGCACCCAGGGAACCAGGCGCCGCCGCGGACCGTCGCATCGCGCATAAAACCCGATGAGGCCGGAGGCAATGACCAGCACCAGCGCGGGCAGGATGTCCTGGCGCGCCACGCGCATTGTCCGCGCCCCGTCAAACGTGATCGGGTTGAAGAGAAGCACGACAAAAAGGACCGCCCGGATCCAGCGCCGCCGCACCAGGGGCCGGAGCGCCCGCGTCATCAGCCAGCACGCGCCCGCGTACAGCAGGTGCTGGGCGATGAAGAGCGGCACGCCGAGCAGGAACACGATCGCGATGAAGATCGGGTACATCGGCCCCTTCATCAGGGTGAACTGGCTGTAAGGCCCGAGCCATTCCCCCGACAGGAGGTAAGCGGCCTGCCTGACAAAGAGCTGGTCGTCATGGCCCGCGTCGGCGATCGCATACACCGGCTGCGCCGCGACCAGCCAGATCTTGAAGGCAACCAGCGCGGCACCGCCGGCGACCATCATCGCGCCGGCATTCCTGTTTGATAGCCAGCCGGCAGCGCGCTCGGGCAGGAGTCCAGCGGTCCCGAAGATCGCGAGGAAGACAACGGCGAAAACCGGCAGCGCGGCGCCGATCCGCGAAACGATACCCGGCCCCAGCACCAGAGGTCGCTCCAGCTCGAAGACGACATAGGGATCGTCCCCGGCGACCTCCGTGCGCATCGCGAGCGCCCCGTCGCGGACTGCGAGGGTCGCGATATTGTGGGTCGCGTTTCTTCCGTAGGCGGCGAGGAAGGTTTCCGGCAGGAACTGGTGGACGACCCCGCCATCCGCATCGACGATGGCTGCGTCGCGGAATGCGGCCGTCCCCCTGTGATTGATCGGGTCGAATCGAATGCCGTGGCAGATACCGTAGGGGATGGGCAGCCGGTAGACGCGCGCCGAGGGCCCGGGCAAAATGTCCTGCCGGGACGAGTCCTGCTCGTTGAACCGCCTCCCCAGGTCGTAGTAGACCTGCGTGAAGCCGTTGTCCGGCGTGCTCAGGGCGACCTGGAAAAAGAAGGAGCCGCCGGGCCGGCCGGCCGCGGGGATGGCCGTGAACCGCGGCAGGGAGAAGGCCCCGGCAACCGCAAGCGCCAGGAAGAGGGCCCAGGATCGCGCGCGCCACTTCATCCCCCGCAGCTCCTCCCAAGCGCGGCCAGTTGCGGAAGAAAGGCGGGGTCGATCAGGCCGGAGCCTGTCATCGGCACGTCCCACGTCACGACGCCGCCCCTCGCATTCATGAACTTGGTGTAGCCGATCGTCAGCTCATCGGGGAAGCGCGGCGGCCCTTTTCCCCACCACTCGCCCATGATCGTGAAGGCGTGGAGCTGCGCCCCGTCGAGGAAGCGCGAATAATTCGCCAGCCTCGAGAAATCCGGCAGGTGCCCCGGGGAGACCGACAGGTCGCGCTCGATTTCGCCCGGGGTATAGTCATCGTACTCGGTGACCGAGTAGATCGGCGTGCGCAGCCCGTTGTTGAACGCAACCAGGGAATCCGGATTCCCGGACTTCAGGGCCTCCGCGAGGCTGCGGAAGTTGGGCGCGTTCGAATGCCGGTAGGGGGCAAGGTTGTACGGTCCGTCAACCCACCAGCCGTGAATGGACCTTCCCCAGCGAAGCGACCACTCCCGGACCACCGCCTCCCAGCGCGGCAGGAAGGCCGCCATCCGCTCGTCGGCGGGCGCCTCCAGCCGCTCCTTTGCCACCGGGTCGCTGGCCGGCGCGGAGGGGGGGACGTAGACCATCAGCCGGATCCCGTGGGGTTCAAAGGCCCGGGCGAGATCGGCGACGAGGTCGCGCCGGGAACAGCGGCTCGGGGAAATCCCGACCAAATCGTCATAAGTTCGGTTCGGCGACAGGTAGAATCCGGAATTCTGCCCGACGGAAATGAAGAAGTACGGGACCCGCGCCGCGGCGAGCTGCCGCGCCAGGCCCTCCGCGTCAAAGGCGTCGACCCGGCGATTCCAATCGTCCGGGGCCAGGTCGATCGCCTTGAGGTTGCTGGCCGTATCGGCCAAGTAGCAGCCGAACACGCCCCACCGGCTCCTCATGAACCAATCGGTGTTGGCGCGCTTCCAGGGGGACGGTGAGGCCGGCGAGGGCATGCCCTCAGGCAATCCCTTGACAGGCCGGTTGCAAGTCGTTCAGGAACACGTTCATCACCTCCCACGCCCCAGTCCTCCCCCGCGGCAGTCCCGAGTCCCAGGGGGTGTCTTCCGCCGATCTGCTGCGATTCGTCGCGGAGGCCGACCAGAGGACAGGCGCACTGCACAGCTTCATGCTTGTTCGCCACGGCACGGTCGTGGCAGAGGGCTGGTGGCCTCCGCACAGCGCCACGGAGCCCCACAAGCTCTGGTCGCTGAGCAAGAGCTTCACCTCCACGGCCGTCGGGCTGGCAATCGACGATGGGCTCCTGTCCGTCGGGGCGAGGGTCCTGGACTTCCTCTCCGAGGACGCCCCGCTCCACCCCTGCGACAACCTGAGGGCCATGCGGATCCACGACCTGCTCACCATGTCCACCGGCCAGCGCAAGGAGGACATCGGCGACCTTAAGTGGGACAGCGACGGGAACCTCACCCGGACGATCCTCGCAGCCCCCGTGCCGCACAAGCCGGGGAGCCGCTTCGCCTACAATTCCGCGGCGACCTACCTCCTGTCCGCGATAGTCCAGAAGCTGACCGGGAAGACCGTCCGCGACTACCTCCAGCCCCGGCTCTTCACACCGCTGGGGATGGGCAAACCTCACTGGGACGCCTGCCCCCGGGGAATTTCCCTTGGCGGCATCGGCCTGAATCTCCGCACGGAGGACATCGCGAAATTCGGTCTCCTCTGCCTTCGTCGCGGGCTCTGGCACGGCAACCCCCTGGTGCCCGCCTCATGGATCGACACGGCGACCTCCCTCCAGATTGGGACCGGGAACAACCCGCGGAGCGACTGGGCCCAGGGCTACGGGTACCAGTTCTGGCGCTGCCGCCACGACATCTACCGCGGCGACGGCGCCTTCGGCCAGTACTTCATCGTGATTCCCGGCCACGATGCGGTCGTCGCCATCACCGGCGGGGTCAAGGACATGATCGGCATGCAGGCCATCCTGAACCTGGTCTGGAAGTGGATACTGCCGGCGTTCGCCGACAAACCGCTTCCGCCGGGGTCCCGCGCCGACTCGAATGCGCTGTCGCTGCCGGTCGGGGGCATGGCTGGGACAGGCTCGAAGTAAAAAGTGAGCAGCCCTTGGCAAGAACTGGAGAGCTAGCCGGCCTCGGCGGGTTCAAGATGGGGGGGAGTCGCGGGCCCAACCCGATTAAACCCCGCCGTGACGATCCGCCCCATGTTCCTTGCTCGGCTTAAATCGGCCATCGCGGCCGGTGGTTGCGCCCTCGTCGGCCGGCCTATGGCCAAGGCAGAGGGTGAAGCGTCCCGGAATTGCCCGAGCTCCACGGCGGGCCCCACCCCCACCTGCGTCATCCTCGCCCTGATTCCTCCCGCCGTGGCGCTGATCCTCCAGTGGACATTCTGGTCCCTGCTGGCGCCCTTTGTTTGGCTGCTCTTCTACCCGGCCGTGTTTTTCAGCTCCTGGCTCGGCGGCCTGGTGGGCGGAATCTTCGCTACGTTTGTCTCCGCCGGCATCGTGCTTTTCGTCTTCATCCCGCCCCAGTTTTCGTTCGCAGTCGCCAACTTGCGATCGGTCATTTCGGTCGGTGTCTTCGTTGCGACAGGATTTCTCTTCAGCATCCTTCACGACCGGCTGCGAAAATCCAGCCGCGCGACCGCCGCGGCCCTGGCGGAGGCAGATGCCGCAAAACGTCAGCTCGAGGGGCTCTTCAACGAGCGGACGGAGCAATTGCAGGAAAGCCGGGTGAGGCTGGGCGCGGCCATTGCGAGCATGACGGACGCCCTCTACATAACCGATGCGGGCGGGCGCTTCGTCGAATTCAACGAGGCGTTCGCCCGTTTTTACCGATTCAGCGGCAAGCAGGAGTGCGCCCGGACCTTCGCCGAGTACCCGGGCCTGATGGAGGTCACCCTGGCAAACGGCCTGCCGGCGCCGACCGATCAGTGGGCTGTTCCCCGCGCGCTCCGCGGCGAGACCGGAAGGGACATCGAATATGGCATTCGGCGGAAGGACACCCTCGAGTCCTGGGTCGGAAACTACAGCTTCGCTCCGATCCGGGACGCGGAGGGAACGATCATCGGCTCGGTTGTCTCGGTCCGCGACGTCACTGAGCAACGGCTGGTGGCGGGGAAAATTCGCAGGCTCAACGACGAGCTGACCGGCGCGAACGCGGCCCTCAGGGAGGGCGAGGAGCGCTACCGCGTGCTCTTCGACAACAACCCGGTTCCCTTCTGGGTCTTCGACCTGGAGACCCTGCGTTTCCTGGCCGTCAACGACGCGGCGGTGCAGGGGTACGGCTACACCCGGGAGGAGTTCCTGGGCATGACGCTCTCCCAGATCCATCCCCTGGAGGATATCACCCGGATGCTCGAATCGCTCAGGCACGGCCGGACCGAGGAGAAATACTTCAGCGAGTGGAGGCACCGGAAAAAGGACGGGTCGGTGATCGACGTCGAGGTTTCGGCGCGGCCGGTGCTCCTCGATGGACGCACGGTCCGGCTGGTGCTCGCCGTCGACATTACGGAGAAAAAGCAGCTCAAGGCGAAGCTCGTCCAGATCCAGCGGCTGGAGAGCCTGGGGATGCTGGCCGCGGGCATCGCGCACGATCTGAACAACATCCTCACGCCGATCGTGTGCGCGGCCCCGATCCTGAGGGAGGCCCTGACAAACCCGCACGATATCAAGATCCTGAACACGCTCGAGAGCAGCGCCGAGCGGGGAACCGGCCTTGTAAAACAGATCCTCGGCTTCGCGCACGCGACAACCGCCGAGCTCGAGCCGACGCAGGTCAAGCACCTCGCCAGGGACGTGATCGGCGTCATCGAGGAGACGTTCCCGAAAAACATCTCCTTGCGGCACCTGATTCCCTCCGACCTCTGGCCCGTCCAGGGGAACGCGACCCAGATTTACCAGGTGCTTCTCAACCTGTGCGTCAACGCCCGCGACGCCATGCCCAAGGGGGGAACCCTGCGACTGACCGCCGCCAACCGCTTCCTCGACGCCGAGGCTGCGTATGCGATCCCGAGCGCCCGTCCCGGCGCCTGGGTCCTGATCGAGGTGGACGACACGGGCTCCGGCATTCCTCCCGACGTGCTCGCCCGGATCTGGGAGCCCTTTTTCACGACAAAGGGCCTGGGCAAGGGCACCGGCCTGGGCCTATCAACGGTTCGCGGAATTGTCGCGACTCACCGGGGATTCGTCGACCTGCACACCGAGGCGGGCCGGGGAAGCACCTTCCGGATCTTCCTGCCCGCCCTCCTGGAGACGAAGGTATCCGCGTCAGCCCAGTGACGCCATGTCGATTACGAAGCGGTATTTCACGTCGCTCTTCAGCATCCGCTCGTAGGCGGTGTTGATCTGGTCCATCCGGATCATCTCGATGTCGCTCGTGATCCCGTGCTTTCCGCAGAAATCCAGCATCTCCTGTGTCTCGGGTAGCCCCCCGATCAACGACCCGGAAATGGAACGGCGGCGAAACAGCAGGGGAAAGGCCGCGACAGGCAGTGGCTTCTCGGGAGCGCCCACCAGCACCAGGTTGCCGTCGCGCTTGAGCAGGTTGAGGTAGGCGTTGATGTCGTGGGTGGCGGAAACCGCATCCAGGATAAAATCGAAGCTTCCGGCCTGCGCGGCCATCTGGGCTTCGTCGGTCGACACGACCACCTCGTGGGCGCCGAGCCGCTTGCCATCCGCAATCTTGCCCGGCGAGGTCGTGAAGAGAACGACATTCGCGCCGAAGGCCTTGGCGAACTTGACTCCCATGTGTCCGAGGCCGCCCAGGCCCACGATGCCGACTTTCTGGCCAGGCCCCACCTTCCAGTGGCGCATCGGCGAATAGGTCGTGATGCCCGCGCAGAGGAGCGGCGCCGCGCCCGCCGGGTCCAGGTTGGCGGGCATCCGGAGAACGAAGTCCTCGGTCACCACGATGCTCTGCGAATAGCCGCCGAGGGTCGGCGTGCCGCTATGCTTGTCCACGCTGCCGTAGGTCATGACCATGCCGTTGTCGCAGAATTGTTCCAGTCCCGTGCGGCAGTTGGGGCAGGTCCGGCAGGAATCCACGAGGCATCCGACGCCGACCGTGTCGCCGACCTTGAACTTCCTCACGCCCGCGCCAACCGCGGTCACCCGGCCGACGATCTCGTGCCCCGGAACAGCCGGATACTGGGTGAAGTGCCATTCATCGCGGGCGAAATGCAGGTCCGAGTGGCAGACGCCGCAATAGAGGATCTGGATCTGGACGTCGGTCGAAGTCGGGACGCGGCGCTCGATCACCGTCGGGCCGAGCGGCGACTTGGCGTTGGCGGTGGAAAATGCCTTGGTCGAGTAACAGGTGGGTTTGGTCATGGCGGGGCTCAATTAAGCCAAACGGGAGTGGCTGACAACTGTTGCAGGTATTTTCCTCCGAGTCTCCTGACAATGCTCCTGCCGGGCACCAGCCATCTTCAATGCGGCAGACGGGTACCGCCGGATTGACCTGGTTGCCCCAAAAGCAATGGTACGGCCATGGATTGGGAAGAAATGTACCGGAAAGGGGAGATTTTCTGGGACAAGGGCGCGCCCTCGCCGCCGATGAGGGAGTACCTTGGGCGCCATCCCCTCCGCGGACGCGCGCTGGTGCCGGGTTGCGGGCAC
>Ga0302279_10001615_pt1 | contig 31684 bp, 29 predicted proteins | sample III_Bog_N3_3_FD_194541 | JGI IMG/M metagenome (GOLD analysis project Ga0302279, IMG submission 194541) | Peat permafrost microbial communities from Stordalen Mire near Abisko, Sweden - III_Bog_N3_3 | ecosystem: Environmental > Terrestrial > Soil > Wetlands > Peat | place: Sweden: Abisko...
ACAGACCGACGCCGATTTCCGCCGCGCCCGGGAGCTGATCGTCGGCGTCGGGGCCCTGGAAGCCACCCTGGACCTCGCCGCCGACTACGCCGAAGCCGCCAAGGCCGCGCTGGCCGTCTTTCCCCGCGGCGAATGGCGCGAGGCGCTGGAATTCCTGGCCGACTTCGCGGTCAGCCGGCGGGCTTAGAGGGGCTCGCCCAAAAGGTCGGTTATTGACGGGCCTTGTCCCGGCGACCCAGGCGTCCGATGCACGGAGGCGAGGCCGCGAGGCCGGAGCCAGCGCCGTCGGCGGCTCACGCTCGCCGCCGTACTGGGTCACTGTGTTCCTGGGTGGCCGGGACAAGGCCCGGCGATGACCGGAGGATGGGATGACGGCGGTTTTGGGGCCGGCCTGACCTAGCTGGGCCCGATCATCTTCTCCGGGCGGACGATCTCGTTGAACTCGGCGTCGGTGACATAGCCGCCGCCGACGGCTTCCTCGCGCAGAGTGGTGCCGTTCTTCAGCGCCGTCTTGGCGATCTTGGCGGCGTTGTCGTAGCCGATCTTCGGGGCCAGCGCCGTCACCAGCATCAGCGAGCGGTCGAGGGCGGCCTTGATGTTGTCGAGCCGGGGCTCGATACCGACCACGCAGTGCTCGGTGAAGCTGACCGCTGCGTCGGCCATCAGCCGCACCGACTGCAGGAAATTGTAGGCCATCACCGGGTTGAAGACGTTGAGCTCGAAGTGGCCGGAGGCGCCGGCCATGCTCATGGTGGTCTGGTTGCCGAAGATCTGGGTGCAGACCATGGTCATCGCTTCGCACTGGGTCGGATTGACCTTGCCCGGCATGATCGACGAGCCCGGCTCGTTCTCCGGCAGCGACAGCTCTCCCAGGCCCGAGCGCGGACCCGAACCGAGATAGCGGATGTCGTTGGCGATCTTGAACAGGCTGGCGGCGACGGTGTTGATCGCCCCGTGGCTGAATACCATGGCGTCGTGCGCGGCCAGGGCCTCGAACTTGTTCGGCGCCGAGGTGAACGGCAGGCCGGTGATCTCGGCGATCTTCTTGGCCACCGCCTCGGCGAAACCCACCGGGGCGTTAAGGCCGGTGCCCACCGCGGTGCCGCCCTGGGCCAGCTGCATCAGCATCGGCAGGCTCATCTCGATCCGCGCGAGGCCGTTGGTCAGCTGCTGGGTATAGCCGCCGAATTCCTGTCCGAGGGTCAGCGGGGTGGCGTCCTGGGTGTGGGTGCGGCCGATCTTGATGATGTCGGCCCAGGCCTCGGACTTGTCCCTGAGCGCGTTGCGGAGCGTCTGCAACGCCGGGATCAGCCGGTGGAGCACCTCCTCGGCGCAGGCGATGTGCATGGCGGTCGGATAGCTGTCGTTGGACGACTGGCTCATGTTGACGTGGTCGTTGGGGTGCACCGGCTTCTTCGAGCCCATCACCCCGCCCAGCAGCTCGATCGCCCGGTTCGAGATCACCTCGTTGGCGTTCATGTTCGACTGCGTGCCCGAGCCCGTCTGCCAGACGGCCAGCGGGAAGTGATCGTCGAGCTTGCCGTCGATCACCTCCTGGGCGGCTTCGACGATGGCCCCGCCCAGATTATCGTCGAGCTTGCCCAGCGCCATGTTCACCTCGGCGGCGGCGCGCTTGACGACGCCCAGCGCCCGGATCACCGGCAGCGGCTGCTTTTCCCAGCCGATCTTGAAGTTCTGCAGCGAACGCTGGGTCTGCGCCGCCCAGTAGCGGTCGGCGGGGACCTCGATGGGTCCGAAGCTGTCTGTCTCGATCCTGGTCGGACTTGGGCCGGTAGCGGTCATGGAACTCCCCGAAGGCGGTGAGGCGGGGTTTAGCCCTCCGCCGCGCCCTGGCAAGAGCTCAGACGGTAAAACCCTGGCTGGCGAACGGCAGCGCCCGGACCCGTTTGCCCACCGCGTCGAACACGGCATTGGCCAGCGCCGGGGCGACACCCGGGACGCCCGGCTCGCCGGCGCCGCCGACCTTGGCGTCGGGGCTGTCCAGCAAGGTCACCTCGATGCGCGGCGCCTGGCGGTGGCGCAGCAGATGGTAGGTGTTGAAATTGAGCTGGTCGGCCTTGCCGTCGGTGAAGGTCATCGCCTCGCCCAGCGCCGCCGACAACCCCATGGTCGCCCCGCCCTCGAACTGCGCGCGCACCTGCTGCGGATTGACCGCCGTGCCGACATCGCCGGCGATGACGATACGGGTGACCTTCAGCGCCTGGCCCTTGACCTCGACCTCCAGCCCGGTGGCCACCAGGGTCCCGAACGCCTGGATCAGCGCCAGGCCGCGGCCGGCTCCCGCCGGCTTGGGCGAGCCCCAGCCGATCCCCTTGGCGGCGGCGTCGATCAGCCGGCGCACCCGCGGATTGTCGCCGATCAGCTTGCGGCGATACTCCAGCGGATCGATCCCCGCCGCGTGGGCGCATTCGTCGATGAAGCTTTCGCGGCCGAAGGCGGAAAGGCCGGGATCGACGCTGCGCCAGGGGCCCTGTGGGATACCGGTGGCGACCTGCGACTGGGTGGCGGCAAAGCCGGTGAAGCCATAGGGCGCGGGCTCGGCGTCGTTCACCGCCCCGTCGGCGCCGACGCTGATCGCCTCGTAGCCATCGATCAGCCCGTCTGCGTTCAGGCCGGCGCGGAACTTGGTCAGGGTGGCGCGGCGGTAGAAGTCGTGGCTGACGTCCTCTTCGCGGGTCCAGACCAGCTGCACCGGCGCGCCGTCGGTCTGGGCGGCGATGCGGGCGGCCTGATCGGCGTAGTCGGCCCTCAGGCGACGGCCGAAGCCGCCACCTAGAAGGGTGTTGTGCACCACCACCTGATCGATCGATCGTCCCACCGCCTTGGCCACCGCCATGCGCGCCAAGGTCGGCACCTGGGTCGGCGACCAGACCTCGACCTTGTCGGCGCTCACCTGCACGGTGGTGTTCATCGGCTCCAGCGCCGCGTGCGCCAGGTAGGCGGTCTGATAGGCGGCCTCGACCTTGCGCGGCGCCTTGTCGATCGCGGCGCGTAAGGCCGTCCGGCCGGCTTCGTCCTTGGTCTTGGCGTCCGGTCCGTCCAGGGCGTGCAGCAGGGCCGCGTCGACATCGGCGGAACTGGAGCGGAGGTCCGGGGTCGACCACACGGGCCTTAGCGCCCGCACGCCCTTGAACGCAGCCCAGCTGCCGCTGGCCACCACGGCCACGGCGTCGTCCAGCCGGATCACCTTGGTCACCCCGGGCACGGCCATCGCCGGCGCCTCGTCCACCGAGACCAGCTTGGCGCCGTAGACCGGCGCGGCGACGATCGAGGCGCGCAGCATGCCGGGCAGGCGCACGTCGATACCGTAGATCGCCTTGCCGGTGGACTTGGCGGCGTTCTCCAGCGTCGGCATCGGCTTGCCGATGTAGCGCCATTCGGAAGCCGGCTTCAGCGGCGGATCGGCGGGCGCGGCGCAGGCAGCGGCGTCTGCGGCGAGGTCGCCGTAGGCGAGGCTGGCGCCCGTGCCGGCGCGCCTCACCGTGCCTAAGTGGGTCGAGCATTCGCTCTCGGCGCAGGCCCAGCGCTTGGCCGCGGCGCTGACCAGCTGGGCGCGGGCAGTGGCGGCGGCCTTGCGCAGGTCGCTCCAGTGGCGACTGATCGAGGACGAGCCGCCGGTGATCAGGAAGTTGAACGGCGCGCCCTGCGCGGGCGTACCCAGCTCGACGGTGACCTGCTCCCAGTCGACGTCCAGTTCGTCGGCCAGCACCTGGGCCTGGCCGGTGCGGGCGCCCTGGCCCATCTCGCTGACGGTGGAATAGAGGGTGACCTTGCCGTCCGGGTGGATACTGATCCAGGGCGTCAGCGCCTGGTCGGCCGCCGCCCTGGCCGGGACGACGCCGAGGCCCAGCATTAAGGCCCCGCCGGCGCTCCAGCTGACGAACTGACGGCGATCGAGGTTCATGACGGCCTCCCGATCCTTGAGCGACGCTGACGGCTGAGACATGCGCCAGACTACCGCCGGGCGGTCTCCAGCGCCATCACCCAGGCGGCAGCGCCATCAGCGGCAGGATCGGGCGCAATGCCGGGCCGATCCACAGCTGCGGCTCCGACGGCGGCCGGGCGCCGGTCTCCGTCTCCCGCTCGGCGACGCAGGCCTGCACCTTGGGCCCGAGCACCGCGAAATCATGCGCGTCGGGCAGCACCTTCAGCATGCAGGCGTCGAAATAGGGATATTTGTCGGACTCGCTGCAGCCGAACGACGAGCGGTCCGGGCGGGCGGCGGTGAGCACCATGCGGTTGGTGGTCTGCAGGATCGGTACGAACACGCCGGAGAAACAGGCCGAGATGATCACGATGGTTGGCCGCTCGCCGCAGGTGTCGTCGAGCAGCTGGTCCATCACCCCCGGCGGCAACAGCTGGCCGTTGACCACCACGCCTCCGGGCGAGCCGTGGGAGGTGAAATAGACCAGGCAGCCGCCGGTCGCCTGCTTGGCCAGGGCGCTGAGGCCCTCGTAGATCGGCTGCAGGTCGGCCTTGCCCGGCTTCACGTCCGGATAGAGCTCGGGCCGCACCGAGAACTGCATCAGGTTGGCGGGCGAGAAGCCCTTGCGGATCAGCTCGGCGGAGACGTCGCGCCGGGCGTTGTCGAAGGTCTCGGTGGGGTTCTGGGTGTGAGCGGCGTGGTAGTCGCCGGCGACCACCACCACGGCCCAGTTGGCGAACGGACCGTCGGCGGCGAGCGCGGCCGCGGCCCAAAGCGTGGTCAGGGCCACGACGACGAGTCCGGCGGCGAGGCCCGCCAGCCGGTGCGCCGCCCGGCTCACTTGTAGTTCTTGAACGGCGTCGGCACCGCCGTGCCGGTCGCCTTGGCCACCAGCCGGCCCTGCGCGTCATAGAGTTCGCCCTCGGTGAAGGCGATGGTCTTGCCCCAGCGCGCCACCCGGCCGATGCCCTTCAGCGGCCCGGGCATTGCCGGCCGGAAAAAGCTGGTCTTCATCTCGGCGGTGGGGGCCACGGCGGTCATCTTCGAGGCGACCATGCAGGCCACCGACATGCACTCATCGAGCATGGCGCAGAGGTAGCCGCCCTGGACCTGCTTCATCGGATTGGCCAGCAGCTCGGCGCGGGCCTCGAAGGCCACCTCCACCTCCATCCGCTCCTGGCTGACGCTGACCATCCTGAAGCCCAGAGTCTGCGAGCCGGTCGGCTGGTTCTTGGTGCGCAGGAAGCGCTGCAGGATGTCGTCGTCGGTGAGCGCGACGGGCTCGTCGGAGGCTACATCGGTCAAGGGGCTATTTCTTCCTGAACTGGTCGAGGGAGACGATCTTCGGCCCATCGTCGCCCTTGTCGGCCGCGGGCTTCGGCGGCAGCGCGGGCGCCGGCGCCGGCGGCGGCGGATCGGGCACGGTGAAGGCCAGACTGTAGTCCGCGGTCGGATCCCAGAACTGAGTGATCGCCGCATAGGGGATCGACAGGTTCTTCGGCACGCCGCCGAACCTCAAAGTGACCGAGAAGAAGGTCTCGCCCGGCGCCAGGTCGGCGAACTGGTGCTGCAGCACGATGGTCATTTCATCCGGAAACTTGTCGATCAGCTCCGGCGGGCAGGAGACGCCCTGCGCCTTGGTCTTGAAGGTGATGCGGAAGTGGTGATCGCCCGGCAGGCCCCTGGCCGCCACGCGTTTCAGCGCCGCGCGCACGACCCCCCGCAGCGCTTCCTGCTGCAGGTCGTCGTAGCCCATGAGGTCGCCAGGGGGATTGGCCATGGCCCGACCCTAGCGCGACCGGACGGCGGCGCAAGGTGGCGGGCTCGAAATTGGGAGAAAGTGGGGAGCTTCTGTTGCCAGGCGCTCGCAAGCCTTCACGAGAAGAAGGGAGGCGCCGCGCAGACCGGAGATAGTGGGAGGCTTCTGTTGCCAGGCGCCTCCCAAATCTTTGCCTGAAGACGGGGAGCGCCATTTCTCAGCGCAGGAAAGTGGGGAGCTTCTGTTGCCAGGCGCTCCCCGGGCCCCGCCTAGCGCTGCTAAGACACTAGGGCTTTAGGTCGAATTCGTCCGAACCGCTTACGCGGCCAGGGCGTATTCTTGAGCGAAGTTATCGTTCGCATTTAGAAAATGGCCCGAAACGGTGAGCCACGCCGGGAGAAAGCAACGCCTTTAGACGTCTGTCGATGCTGATCGGCCCCATGCAAGCCCGCCGATAACGCGGGGAAGGTGATGGTGGAGCCGCCGGGAATCGCACCCGGGTCCAGTCCGCTTATTGCGCGCGCGTTTATCTCCATAGTCAGGACCGAAGTCCGAACGCCTCACATATAGGCCGTTCGGGTTGCCGATAGAAGAACGAACCCCCGAAAGTCCGCTCACGAAGCGCGAATGGCGGGCCGGATTTCGTCAATGCACGACTTCGCTTCGCCAGCGGCCTAGGGCCCGTGGCGGGCCTGGGCCACCCTCGTCTTGCCCGACAAGGAGGGGTGTTTGCGATGAAGAACCTATTGAGCGCCGGCCGTTTCCTGGCCCTGGACATGTCCTCGACCCTAGTGCTGCTGGCCGTGCTGCAGCTCACCCACAGCATCCCCCTGGCGGCCGGCATCGGCATCGCCATCGCCATTGGCCAGGTCGGCTTCGATATCGCCCGCAAGAAGCCGGTGCACGCCATGCTGTGGCTCAGCCTGATCCTGGTGACCGTGTCTGGCGTCGCGACCCTGTTCACCCAGGACGCCCGCTTCATCATGATCAAGCCCAGCGTGGTTTCCATCGCCGTCGGCCTGGTGATGCTGAAGCGCGGCTGGATGGACCGCTACCTGCCCGCCGACGCCATCGCCATCGTGCCGGATATCGCGGTGATCTTCGGCTACATCTGGGCCGCCTCGATGTTCTTCGCCGCGGCGCTCAACATCGTGCTGGCGCTGAAACTGGACCCGATCACCTGGGCGACCACCATGTCGATCTACCACACGGCCAGCATGATCGGCCTGTTCCTGATCCAGTACGCGACCATGCGCTTCATCGGCGTGCGCCGCCGTCGGGCCGGCGCCGCCACCGACGGCGAACTGGCCGGCGCCCAGGCCTGAGGTTCCGCCGACTTTCACCCTTCAGATCAGCGCATCCGCCCCGGATCGGCCATTCAGCCGGTCCGGGGCGACGGATGTTTGGGTTGTGGCTTTGGGGCCCCGCCGTTAGCGTTCTCCCATTCGATCAGAAGAACGATTTTCAAGGGAGGATACTATGGCCGGACGTCTAGCCGGGAAGGTCGCCGTCATCACCGGCGCGAGCCGTGGGCTGGGGCAATATTGCGCCATCGGCTATGCCCGCGAAGGGGCCAAGGTGGTGGTCGCCGCGCGCACCGAGACCGAGAGCGACCCGCGCCTGCCGGGCACCATCCACGACACGGTCAGGATGGTCGAGGAAGCCGGCGGCGAGGGCCTGGCGGTGGTCTGCAACGTCGGCGACATGGAGAGCGTCGAGGCGATGGCCGAAAAGGTTCTGGGGCACTGGGGCCGCATCGACATCCTGATGACCAATGCGGCGGTTCAGCCGGCCGGCTTCATCTCCACCATCAAGCCGAAGAGCTGGGAGCTGGAGTTCAATATCAACGTCCACGGCCCGTTCCGCTGCGTCCGCGCCGTGTTGCCGACGATGCAGGCGCAGAAGAGCGGCAACATCATCAACATTTCCTCGGTGGCGGCGATGGGCGGCTCGCACTACGGCGCGACCAAGCGGGCGATCGAGGCCATGACCATCGGCCTCGCCCGCGAGCTGAAGGACCAGGGGATCGCGGTCAACGCCATGAAACCGGTGGGCGGCATCGAGACGCCGGGCCTGCTGTTCGGTCGGCCGCAAGGCGCCGGCGCTATGGCGCCCGCGCCGGGCCAGAACCCCACCGCTCGGCCGGCGCCGCAGGCGTTCACGCCCGGAACGCGCCCCAACCTGCCTTCGCCGGAGAGCTACGTTGAGGCGGCGGTGCTGCTGGCCATGCAGACGCCGGAGAGCTTCACCGGGCAGGTGTATAATGATGCTCAGTTGATCGAGCGGCTGGCGTCGGACGCGGACAAGTCGAAGTTCCGCGGCGCCAATCCGCCTAACTGGGTGGCGGCGATGACCGCCTGATTCGCCCAGGGAATCCGGGGAGACGGTCATGGATGACGGATCGGTGGCGCGGGCGACGGCGGGGTTTGATCCGGCCCCGCACATCGCAGCGCTGAAGGAAGACGGCTACACCATCGTCGAGAACTTCCTGGACCCGGGCCGGCTGGCGGCCTTCCGCGCGGCGATCGAGCCCCACCTCGGAACTCACCGCGGCCGCAACGCCTTCGAAGGTCGTACCACCGAGCGGGTCTACACCCTGGTCGCCCGCGGCAAGGTGTTCGAGGACCTGGCGGACGATCCGCGGCTGCTGGCGATCATCGATGCGTTCCTGGCCCCGAACTATCTGCTCAGCGCCAGCCACGCGATCTCAATCTACCCAGGCGAGGTGGCCCAAGGCCTGCACACCGACGAGGCCTTCTACCAGGTCCCCAGGCCGCGGGCGGCGCTGGGGATCAGCGTCATTGGGGCCATCGACGCCTTCACCGCCCAGAACGGCGGCACGGTGATCGTGCCCGGCAGCCACCTGTGGAGCCAGGCCATGGGCGTGCAGCTCGGCGCGGCTCTCAAGGCCGGGAAGGAGACACCGCTGACCGAGCGGATGTTCAAGCTGGCGATGCCGGCAGGCGCGATCGTCATCCTGCAAGGCACGCTGATTCATGGCGCCGGCGCGAATGTCTCGGACGCGCCCAGGCTCGCCTTCACCAACCAGTATTGCCAGCCGTGGCTGCGCACCCAGGAGAACTTCTTCCTCAGTGTCCCGCGCGAGCGGGTGCGCGCGATGTCGCCGGCGTTGCAGAGCCTGCTCGGCTACTCGATCACCCCGCCGTTTCTGGGCATGGTCACCGCCTCGCACCCGGCCAAGTGCCTCGAGGAAGGCTGGACGCCGCCGGTGACCCACCAGCCCTGAACGCAAAAAGGCCGCGCTTTGCCGGCGCGGCCAGTTGCATTGGGGAGAAACGCCCCGGAGGGCAGGGCCTGGATAGCACGGTCGTAGGCGTGCGCCAGTCCAAATTCCTACGAGCTGAGTAGAGATTTTCTTAGGGCGATTGTGCGTAGTTCGAGACGCGTCCCCCGTCATCCGGGGGCCGCTCCTCACCATGACGATGATTGTGGGTCCTTCATTGTTCGTCATCCTGAGGAGCCCGCAACGCGGGCGTCTCGAAGGACGCAGGGATGTCTGCGGCGGCCCCGCGCTACAGCGTCTCCTCGCCCCGCTCGATGCTCAGCACCCCGGTGCGCGACACCTCGACCAAGCCAAGCGGGGTCATCAGGCCCACGAACTTGTCGATCTTCGACGAGGCGCCGGTGATCTCGAAGATGAAGCTCTGGCTGGTGGTGTCGATCACCTTGGCGCGGAAGATGTCGGCGATGCGCAGCGCCTCGACCCGCTCGGCGCCGGTCCCGCGCACCTTCACCAGCGCCAGCTCGCGCTCGACGCCGTTGGGATCGAGGCTGACGTTCTGCACGTGGCGGGTGGAGACCATCTTCTGCACGTGGGCCTCGATCTGGGCCAGCACCTGCGGCGTGCCGCGGGTGACGATGGTGATCCTCGAGGTGTGGGCGCCGGCGTCGGTCTCGGCGACCGTCAGGCTCTCGATATTGTAGCCCCGGGCGGCGAACAGGCCGACCACCCGGTGCAGCACCCCCGGTTCGTTGTCGACCAGGATGGCGAACGTCGCCAGGCTCTCGGTCTCGACCTTGTGGCCCATGTCATAGGCGGAGGCGGGGGGTTCGGCGCTCATGGCGGTTTGTTACCGCCATGAGCGCGCTTAGACCAGCTTGCGCCCCGCCGCGTCGATCACGCTGCCCATGTCCGGCGCGTCCTCGCCGAGGATCATCTCGTTGTGCGCCTTGCCCGACGGGATCATCGGGAAGCAATTCTCCGCCCGCTCGACCCGGCAGTCGAAGATTACCGGCCGGGGCGTGTCGATCATCTCCAGGATCTTGGCGTCGAGTTCGTCCGGGTGGTCGGCCCGCAGGCCCACCGCGCCGAAGGCCTCAGCCATCATCACGAAGTCGGGCAGGCTGGAGGAATAGGAGTGGCTGTAGCGCTGGCCGTGCAGCAGCTCCTGCCATTGGCGCACCATCCCCATCCACTCGTTGTTGAGGATGAAGATCTTGATCGGCAGGTCGAACTGAATGGCTGTCGACATCTCCTGCATGGTCATCTGCACGCTGGCGTCGCCGGCGATGTCGATGACCAGGCTCTGCGGGTGCGCCACCTGCACGCCGACGGCCGCCGGCAGGCCGTAGCCCATGGTTCCGAGGCCGCCGGAGGTCATCCAGCGGTTCGGCTGGTCGAAGTGGAAGAACTGCGCCGCCCACATCTGGTGCTGGCCCACTTCGGTGGTGATGTAGACATCGCGGCCGCGGGTCAGCTCGTATAGGCGCTGGATGGCGTACTGCGGTTTGATCAGCTCGCTGGAATTGCGATAGGCGAAGCCCTTGCGCGACCGCCAGGCGTCGATCTGGCCCCACCAGGCTTTGGCCGCCGTGGCGTCCGGCTTCAGCCGCGCGCCCTTCCAGGCGGCGATGAGCTGGTCCAGCACTTGGCCGGCGTCGCCGAGGATGCCGATGTCGGTGCGCACCACCTTGCCGATCGACGAGGGGTCGATGTCGATGTGGATTTTCTTCGAGCCGGGCGAGAAGGCGTCCAGGCGGCCGGTGACCCGGTCGTCGAAGCGCGAGCCGATCGCCACCATCACGTCGCAGTCGTGCATGGCGTGGTTGGCCTCGAAGGCGCCGTGCATGCCGACCATGCCCAGCCAGGCCGGGTCGCTGGCCGGAAAGGCGCCCAGGCCCATCAAGGTCGAGGTCACCGGCGCGCCGGTCAGCCGGGCGAACTCGCGCAAGGACTCGCTGGCCTTCGGGCCGGCGTTGATCACGCCGCCGCCGGTATAGAGGATCGGCCGCTTGGCCCCGGCGATCAGCGCCGCCGCCTCGGCGATCTTGCCCGGGTCGCCCATCACCCGCGGGTGATAGTTGTGGCTGGAGCGCGCCTCGCCCGGGCCGACGTAGGGACCGGAGGCGAACTGCACGTCCTTGGGGATGTCGACCACCACCGGGCCAGGGCGGCCTGTGGTGGCGATCTTGAACGCCTCGTGCAGCACGCTGGCGAGGTCCGCGACGTTCTTCACCAGGTAATTGTGCTTGGTGCAGGGGCGGGTGATGCCGACCGTGTCGCATTCCTGGAAGGCGTCCGTGCCGATCAGGTGCGTTGGCACCTGGCCGGTGATCACGACCATGGGGATGGAGTCCATCAGCGCGTCGGTGATGCCGGTGACCGCGTTGGTCGCGCCGGGGCCTGAGGTGACCAACACCACGCCGCAGCGGCCGGTGGAGCGAGCGTAGCCCTCGGCGGCGTGGGTCGCGCCCTGCTCGTGGCGGACCAGGATGTGGTTCAGCCGCGGCTCGTGGAAGAGCGCGTCATAGATCGGCAGCACCGCGCCGCCGGGATAGCCGAACAGGTCGGTCACCCCCTGATCGACCAGGGCGCGCACGACGATCTCCGCCCCGGTCATGATCTGGGCGGTGCTCTCGGTCTCGGTTTCGGCTTCGATGGTGGTGATGGCGGTCATGATGGGATCAGCTTTTGTGCGAAGGAGGTTCCGGGGCAAGAAAAAAGGCCCGCGAGGGGCCTTCGAGCAGACGCGACCGAACGTACGGACGGGTCCCTATACCCCCGCCGTCCTCGGCCGCGTCCTAAGTACGAGCAGCGCCACGCGCATGTCGTCCGGCTCCCAAATCGCCGCGCAGAAATGCCATCCTCGCCCGGGGGCGTCAAGGAAGGGTTGATCGCCGCCCTTCCCTGACGCCCGCGGCGTGACCGCAGGAGCTACTTGGTCCCGGTCACCGCGTTGCTGTCCGCTGGCGGGTGGTGATGCTCACCGCCGGCGTGCTTGTCCGCGGTTGGCGGCGCCGGCGGTGAGGCTGGCGGCTTGCCGGGGCCACCCTGGGCGGTAACCGGCGGCGGACCGGCGTGCACGGCGATGCGGGCCTTGTCGGAGGCCAGTTTCGCGGCCTCCGCCTGACGCGCGGCGGCGATCTTCGCCTGCTGGGCGGCCTGAGCCTGCAGTTGGGCCTGATGCGCCTCGGCGATCTTGGCCTGATTGGCCGCGTCGGCCTGACCTTGGAGCTGCGCCTGATGCTCCGTGGCGAGCCTCGCCTGGTTGGCCGCGGCCGCCTGCGCCTGCAGCTGCGCCTGGCGATCGGCGGCGATCTTTGCCTGACTGGCCGCGGCCGCCTGACCCTGGAGTTGCGCCTGATGCTCCGCGGCGATCTTCGCCTGGGCGGCGGCCGCGGCTTGAGCATCGGCGGCCGCTTTGGATTTCGCCTCCAATGCGGCCCTGCGCTGGGCGTCGTCGGCGCCCGCGGGGTTGTTTGTGGCGGGCAGACCGCCTTGCGGCCCGCCCGGCGCATGATCGAAGCCGCGATGGTCCGCCGGCGGTTGGCCAGGTAGCGGTCCTTGTGCTTGCGGCGGCTGGGGCGCCGGAGGCGGTCCGAACACGCCGGCTGGCCCGCGACCCTGTCCTTGGCCCTGACCCTGACCCTGACCCTGACCCTGCCCTTGGCCCTGACCCAGCCCCTGGCCTGGCCCTTGGCCCTGGCCTGGCCCCTGCGGTGGCGGGGGCGGCAGGTGACCGGCGGCGGCGGCGCGGGCCTGGGCCTCGCGGGCGGCCTGCAGGTCCTGCTGCGCCAGTTGGGCGTCGTTGATCGACTGGGCGAACCGGGCGGCTTCCGCCTCGCGGCGATAGCGCTCAGCGTCCCACTGTGACTGTTCCTGCGCCTCGTGATCTGCGTGATAGGCTTGCCAGGCCTGGTCGGCGGACTGCTCGGCGGCCCACTCAGCCTGCTGGTTCTGAATGGCGGCGCGGCGGGCGGCCCAGTTGGCCTCGGCCACCGCCTCGCGCTGCTGCTGTTGCGAGGCGGCGAAGATGGCCTCGGCCCGGGCCAGGAACCGGCCCGCGAGTTCCGCCTGACGCGCCATCTCGTCGCCCGGCAGCACGTGGCCCTGGCGGTCGTAGACCACCACCAGCACGCCATGGTCGTAGCCGTAGCTGTAGTCGGCGTCGCGGACCAGGTAGGGGGTCTGCTGCCCGGGCTCGTAGTAGTAGTAGCGCTCGCCGCCGCCCGGCAGCGGCTCGGCGACCCGCTCCGACTGGTCGTCGCCGCGCCAGACCCAGGGGCGCTCTCCGCCGGCGTAGTCGAAGGTGTAGTCTGGCGGCGCGTCGCCATAGGCCGCGTTCATCGCGTAGGCCCGCTCGGCGAAGGCGTAGTTGTCGCCGGCGTTGGCGAGGCGGCCGGTGCTGGCCGGCGGCGCGGGCGGCAGGGCGTCGGCGGCCGGCGCCGGGGCCATGGGCGGCGGCGCGCCGGGGGCCAGCGCCAGGGCGGCCAGCGGCGGTGGCGCGGCGGCGGTGGGCTGGGCGGACTGCTGGTTGCAGCCCGCCAGCGCCGTGGCTCCAAGCGTCCCCAGGAACAGCCAGCGCGCCGCTCCGCCGAGCAGCTTTTGTCGATCGATCATGGTCGTTGCTTTCCACTTGAACGCCGGACAGCTCGGCCGACGGACCGACATCGCAGCCCGCGGATGAACGAGGGCCGAACGGCCGCGGCGAGACCTGTTCAGATTCATTGCAAAGCCGCAACAGCAGAGAGAGTTCCCAGCCGGCTCAGAGTTTCCGCGCGCGCACCACCGCCGCGTCCAGCGCCTGCAGGAAGCGCGAGCGGTCGGCGGCGACGAACGGCTTGGGCCCGCCGGTGATCTCGCCCATCGAGCGCAGGTGCTCGCCGATGCTGCGGGAGGCCAGGGCCGAGCCGATGCTGTCGGCGGTAAACACTCGGCCGGTGGGATGGATCGCCTGCGCCCCGGCCTTCAGCGCCCGGTCAGCCAGGGGAATGTCGGCGGTGACGACGATGTCGCCCGCGCCCGCCCGCTCGGCGATCCAGTCGTCGGCAACATCCGGCCCGTCCTCGACCACGATCTGGCTGATCCGCTCGTGCCGGGGCGTGCGGATCCAGCTGTTGCAGACCACGAACACCGCCAGCCGGTAGCGGTCGGCGACCCGATAGACCTCGTCCTTCACCGGACAGGCGTCCGCGTCGATGTAGAGGGTGACCATGCGACGCCCATAACATCCGCGGCGGCTGCGGTCAGCGCCCCGCTCCGGACGCTTGGTCTGGACGCCCCTGGCGACTTTGCTAGTCTAGCAACGCAGGCGCGAGAGGGTGTGGGCCGATGGCCATGCCGGCTGACTACGACCGCTTCGTCGAGGACGTCTATGAGACGGCCCTGGACCCTGGCTTATGGCCGCGGCTGCTGCGGCGGCTGGCGGACATGATGGGCGCCCGAGGGGCGGCGCTGCGCTGGAACGACGCCTTCACCGGCCAGGGCGGCGGCTACAACTCCGATTTCGACCCGGCCGTCGGTCCGCTGTTCTTCAGCCACTTCGTTCACTGCAACCCGCTGCGCACGCCGCCGGAGCTGATGCGTCGGCGGCTGGCCAACTGGACGCCGCGGATCGCCGTCGGCGAGGCCTGGTGCGAACGGGACGACTATGTGCGCACGGAATATTTCAACGACTTCGCCCATCGCTTCGAGATGGACTGGGACCTGTCCATCGGCCTGGACGCCGAGGGCGACAAGGTCGGCTTCGTCAACGTCTTTCGGGGCGCCAAGGACGGCCCGCACGACGCGGCCGCGCTCGAACTGGCCGCCGCCGCCCAGCCGCACCTGATCCGCGCCCTGAAACTCGGCCGCCGGTTCGCCGAGCCGGGGGCCCTGGCCGAGGGGCTGAGCGCCATCGCCGACGGCTCTCCGCATGGACTGTTACTGGTCGACGCCGACGGCCAGGTGCGTCACCTCAACGCCGCCGCCGAGCGGCTGGTGACGGAAGCGACCGGGCTGCGGGTGATCGGCGGCCGCCTGCTCGCCGAGAGCCGCGAAACGGCCCGGCGCTTGGACGCCCTGATCGGCGGGGCCACCCGGGGCGAGGCGGGCCTGCGCGTGGGCGGGACTATGTCGATCCTGGCGCCGGGCCGGCGGCTGCCGCTTTCGGTGATCATCGCGCCGGCGCCCGCCGGCCGCTATCAGATGTTCCTCGCCGGCCCGGCGGCGCTGGTCTGCGTCACCGATCTCGAGGCGCGCGCCCGGCTGACGGAAGCGCGGCTGCGGGAGTTGTTCGGTCTGACTCCCACCGAGGCGCGAGTGGCGCTGGCATTGTTCGAGGGCCTGCAGCCCCGCCAGGTCGCTGCCCGTCTTGGGCTCAGTTTCTACACTGTCCGCGGCCACCTCGCGCACATCTTCGACAAGACGCAGACGACCGGTCAGGCCGATCTTGCCAGGCTGATGAGCCGCGCCTTCAGCGGTTGGGAGCAGGAAGGCGCCCGGCCCTGACTAGACGCCCATCGCGGCCAGCGCCCGCCATTGTTCCTTGGGGTCCAGAGTCGCGATCCGCGGCCAGTCGGGGGTCTGGTTGCGGAACCAGGTCAGCTGGCGCTTGGCGTATCGGCGGGTCTCCTGCTGGGCGCGGGCGAGGGTCTCGGCCCGGGTCGCGCGGCCCTGAAGCAGGTCGACGATCTCGCGCACGCCTACCGCCTTCATCGCCGGCAGGCCGGGGTCCAGGCTCCGGGCGGTCAGAGCCGCGACCTCCTCGATCGCCCCGGTCTCGAACATGGCGGCCAGGCGCGCGTCGCAACGGGCGTAGAGCTCGGCGCGGGGCGGCTCGATCACCACGCCGCGCCAGTCGCCGGGTCCCAGCGGCGGCTCGGTATCGCGCTGCCACTGGCTGAGCGAGCGGCCTGTATGCTCGGCGACGGCCAGGGCGCGCAGCAACCGCTGGCGATCGCCGCGCTCGATCCGGGCCGCGGCCTCGGGATCCAGCTTCGCCAGCCGCGGGCGCAGCGCCAGTTCTCCGGCCCCGCCCGTCTCGCGCTCCAGCCGGTCGGTGACCGCGCGGGGCCCGGGTGGAATGTCGGCCAGGCCCTGGGTCAAGGCGCGAAAATAGAGCCCGGTGCCGCCGACCACGATCACCGGCCGGCGCCAGCGCCGGGCGTCGGCGATCTCCGCCCGGGCCGCGTCAAGCCAGCGGCCGACCGACCAGGCGTCGGCGGCGTCGGCGACGGCGAACAGGTGGTGCGGGACCAGCAGGGTGTCTTCCCGCGACGGCCGCGCGGTCAGGATGGCCAGGTCGCAATAGAGCTGCATCGAGTCGGCGTTAAGGATTTCCCCGCCGATGGTCTGGGCGAGCTTCAGGGCCAGGGCGGACTTGCCGCTTGCGGTGGGGCCGGCGATCAGCCAGATGCGGGGCTCCAGCTCTCGAGGCGCCATGCAAGTTGTCCTCACCATCGTCGCGCCGGACTTCGACGTCCTGCAGGAGGCGCTGCCGCTCGCCCTGGAAGCGGTCGCAGGGGCTGGCTGCGCCGTCAAGGACACCAACATCCTGGGGGCCGGCGCCGCGGACCTCTATGTCGAGCACGACGATCCGACGATCATCCGCGCCCGGGCCGAGGACATGCTGGAGCGGATGCCGGTAGACCTTTGCGCCCAGCCGGTGGCGCACCGGAAGAAGCGGCTGCTGGTCGCCGACATGGATTCCACCATCATCGGCTGCGAGTGCCTGGACGAACTGGCCGACTTCGCCGGCATCCGGCGCGAGGTGGCGGCGATCACCGAGCGCGCCATGCGCGGTGAGGTCGAGTTCGACCAGGCCCTGCGCGAGCGGGTGGCGATGCTGGCCGGCCTGCCGCTGGACGACCTGCAGCGCTGCTTCGACGAGCGGGTGCGGCTGAACCCCGGCGCGCGAACCCTTGCGGCGACCATGGTCGCCGAGGGCGCCCGGGCGGTGCTGGTCTCCGGCGGCTTCGATTTCTTCACCGCCCGCGTCGCACACGCCGCCGGCTTCCAGGCGCACTGGTCCAACCGGCTGATCGATGACGGCGAAGTGCTGACCGGTCGGGTGGCCGAGCCGATCCTGGGGCGCGAGGCCAAGCTCGCCACGCTGAAGGCCGAAGCGGCCGGCGCGGGCGTGACCATGGCCGACACCCTGGCGGTGGGCGACGGCGCCAATGATTTGCCGATGATACAGGCCGCCGGCCTGGGCGTCGCTTACCACGCCAAGCCGATCCTCGCCGGCCAGGCTGACGCCCGGCTGGAGAAGACCGATCTGACCGCGCTGCTCTACTTCCAGGGCTACGGCCAGGATCGTTTCGTTACGGGCTGAGACCAAAGTTCATTTCGCCTTTGCCGAGCGTGGCTGTACCCGGCGGCGATGATCTTTCCCCGCCCGATCCGCGCCGTCGTCTTCGACATGGACGGCCTCCTGGTCGACACCGAGATACTGATCAGCGACCTGATGGTCGATCTGGCCCCCTCCTACGGCGCCGCGCTGCCCAATGCGGTGATCCAGCGGATGATCGGCCTGCCCAGCGCCGCCAGCGATGTGGTCGCCAGAGCCCATTTCGGACCGAACTTTCCATTGGAGGACTTCTTCGCCGAGGTCAGCCGCCGGATGCACGCGGCCTGCGAGGCGGGCGTCGCTCTGAAGGCCGGGGTGCGCGAACTGCTGGACCACCTGGACGCCGCCGGTATCCCCCGGGCCATCGCCACCTCGTCCAGCCATCCCTCGGTGCAGCGCACATTGGGACCCAGCGGCATCCTGCCCCGCTTCGACGCCATCGTCGCCTCAGGCGACTACGCCCGGGGTAAGCCCGCTCCCGATCCCTTCCTGGTCGCCGCCGAACGCCTAGATGTCCCGGCCGAAGACTGCCTGGCGCTGGAGGACTCCCACAACGGCGTCCGCGCTGCCCACGCGGCGGGAATGATGACGGTGATGGTGCCCGATCTGCTCGATCCCACCGACGAGATGCACGACCTGTGCGTCGCCATCGCGCTCTCGCTGCACCACGTGCGCCACCTGGTCAGCGCGCACCGTCCGCGGTTCGCCGCGCGCTAACCATAGGCCGAGAACGACCATGTTTGGCCGCATTCCCGTCCGAGTTCCGACCGAATGCGCGCCGCCAATCGTCATGGTGCGGAGCTGATTCGCGATCTTGCGGATTCGGTGTTCCGGTTCAGGCGGATAGCCGGTGCGACTATCGCTAGCCGACGACGATTTCGAGATGCCGGGGGCCCGTCCGGAGCCCTTGCCGGCGCTGCGCGAACGCTCGTCGAGCTTCGCCCCGGGTGAGGCGCTGGCGTTGGCCCGGGCGCTGCGCTTCCAGCCTGCCGACACCGCCGCGATGAGCGCTCTCGACCTCGACGGCGCCCTCAGCCGCCTCTCCACCGCCCACCTGCAGGCTCTGCTCAGTCTGCTGGGGCCCGGCCGTCAGACCATCGCCCCGCCTCCGTCGACGCACTGACAGCCGTCCTAGGCGCTTGTAAAGCGGCGCGCCGGTGCGGATATGGGGCGCATGAACGCGCCTCTCACGCCCGACCGCGACCAAGTTCTCGCCGCCCTCAACAAGGTGATCGATCCGAAGACCGGCCGCGGGCTGGTCGACGCCGGCCTGGTGCAGGGGCTGATGATTGGTGAAGGTCGGGCCGGGTTCATCCTGGAGGTCGCCGCCGAGGACGCCGCCCACTACGCCCGCATCCGCGATCTGGCCGAGGCGGCGCTGAAGGCCGTGCCGGGGGTGCTGAAGGCGCAGGTGGTGCTGACCGCCGCGTCGAAGGCGGCGGCGCCGGGCGTCACCCGGGTGCGCCGGGGCGCCGCCAGCGTGCCCGACGATCCGCGCACCGATCCGAAGGACAAGCCGCCGCCGGCCGCCTTCGAGCATGTGAAGCGGGTGATCGCCGTGGTCAGCGGCAAGGGCGGCGTCGGCAAGTCCACCGTTGCGGTCAACCTGGCCTGCGCGCTCGCCGCCCAGGGGCTGAAGGTCGGCCTGCTCGACTGTGATATCTACGGGCCTTCGGTGCCGAAGATGATGGGCGTGGACGCCGAGCCGGTATTCGAGGACGGCAAGCTGACGCCGCTGGTCGCCCACGGCCTGAAGCTGATGTCGATCGGATTCATCGTCGACGAGGGCCGGGCAATGATCTGGCGCGGGCCGATGGCCACCTCGGCGGTGCGGCAGATGATCAAGGACGTCCGTTGGGGTTCGCCGGGGGACGATCTGGATGTGTTGGTGGTCGACATGCCGCCGGGCACCGGCGACATCCAGCTGACCCTGTTCCACGATTTTCACATCGACGGGGCGGTGATCGTCTCGACGCCGCAGGAGATCGCCCTGATCGACGCCCGCAGAGCCGCCGCCATGCTGGAGAAGCTGGGCACGCCGGTGCTGGGGGTGATCGAGAACATGGCCTGGTTCGCCGACCCCTCTACCGGCGCCCATATCCCGATATTCGGCCAGGGCGGCGCGCGGACCGAGGCCGAGCGGCTGGGCGCGCCCTTCCTGGCCGAGATCCCCATCGACATGGCCCTGCGGATCGGCGCGGACGAGGGCGTGCCGCTGGTGGTCTCGCAGCCGGACGGACCGGTGGCGCAGGCTTTCGCTGCGGCTGCCAGGGCGCTCGGCTAACGGCTCACTCGGCGGGCTGATCGATGGGGCCGATCAGGGATTCCTCGGCGCCCGCGTACTCCCGTCGCATCAGGGCTTCGCGGATCTCGGCATGACGGTTGGCGTCGAGCTTGTAGCCGAACAGCATCGAGCCGCCGAACCAGACCAGTGCGATCGGCACCGCGACGTACATTATTTCCAGCACCTGGATCGCCTGGGGCGTGTTGTGCGCGCCCTCCTGACCCTGGTATCCGAACACCGCCAGCACCGGCAGCACGATGGAGATGGTGATCGCCCCGCCGATCTTGCTCGTGGTGGTCACCAGCGAATAGAGCAGGCTGGTCAGCTCGCGCCCGGTCTCCAGACGCACCTCGTCGATCACATCGGCGACCATCGAGCGGATCAGCAGGACGAAGGCGCTGACGGAGAAGCCGACGGCGAACATGCCGGCGGCGGTCGGCAGACCGTCTGGAAAGAACTTGTAGGGCGCCGGCACGTGCGGGATCGCCATCAATATGCTCTGGGTGATTCCGTAGCAGACGCAGGCGATCTGGATGGTGCGGTGCTTGCCGAACCGCTGCGCGACGCGGGCCCACATCGGCGCGCCGAGCAGGCCGGCGCCGATGTAGAAGATCAGCAGGAATCCGACGTCGGCGTCCGCGAAGCCCTTCGCGTCGTGGAAGAAATACACATACATCGGCGCCGTTGCGCCGGGCCCGAGGGTCAGCACCAGGTCGGCCAGCACGATCTTCCACATGCGGCCGAAGGCGAACCGGTAGTCTTTGGCTGAGAACTTCTGCTTCGGCGTCGGCGGTTTCGGCCGTTCGCGGGCGAAGGTGGCGCAGATGGCCACGGCGATCGGGAAGGCGGCCATCAGGATCAGCGCCACCTTGGGCAGGTCCTTGGCGCGGCTGGGCACGATGGCCCCCTTGGTAAGAAGCGGCAGCAACAGCAGGCTGACGGAGCCGATCACCGCCAGCCCTTGTGTCCAGCCAAATAGCCGCGATCGGTCGGAGTAGGACGGCGCCAGGGTCGCCGACCAGGCCGTCTGGCCCAGGGTCAGCATGGAGTAGCCAACGTAGGTGAACGTCAGCCAGCCGATCAGGGCCGGGATCGTCGGATGGGCGCCGGGGACCAGCACCTCATAGATGCCGAGCACAAGGAACGGCAGGCCGAGGATCAGCCAGGGACGGTAGCGGCCGATCGGAGTGCGTGTGCGATCCATGGCGATCGCGACCAGCGGGTCTATGCAGATGTCGAGCATCCGCACGATGAAGAAGGCGAGGCCAACCAGAGCGAGCGCCGACGCGCCGCCCATCCCGCCCTTGACCAGCAGGGTGACGTAGTAGCGCGGCGCCCACAGGCCGAAGACCAGCAGCATCGCCGCCAGTGGGATGCCCACCGTGCCGAAGGCGATCAGCCGCGGAAGCGGGTAGCGCGCGTCGGGCGCTGGCGCACTGGTCGACATCTACCGGCCCGTCGGCGGCATAGGGGTCATTCGGCGGCTTCCTTCGGCGGCGACATCGGCGGTTCGCCGGTCAGGGCGTCGGCGACGGTTTCCTGCTCGATCGCCGCGTCGCGCTCGTCGAGGGCCGCGCGGATTTCGGCGTACCGCTTGGCGTCGAGCTTGTAGCCGAAGAAGGAAACGCCACCGATCACCACGAACACGATCGGCGCGAACAGGTAGGTCATTTCCAGCCCGAAGATGGCGTGCGCCGTGTTGTGGGCGTGCTCGTCCGGATTGAAGCCAACCCAGGCCAGGATGCCGAACGAGATGGCGGTGTTGAACGATGAGGCCAGCTTCTGGGTGATGCCGACGAACGAGAACAACAGGCTGACCCGGGGCGCGCCTTGTTCCAGGCGCAACTGGTCTGCGTAGTCGGCGAGCATGGCGCGGACCAGGAACAGGAAGGCGCTGGCGCTGCCGCCGACCAGGAACATGAACAGCGCGGTCAGCAGGAATTGCGGTCCCTGGATCGCCATCAGCGAGGTTTGGAAGACCGCGTAGCAGACGCAGGCGATCTGCAGGGTGCGGTGCTTGCCGAGGTGTCGGGAGACCCAGGCCCACAACGGCGCCCAGACGATGCCGGCGCAGGCGTAGAAAAGCAACATCACCGTCGCCCCGCCGATGGTGAAGCCCTTCGCCTGGTTGAAGAAGAACAGATAGATCGGCGCTGTGAGGCCCGGGCCGAGGGTGAAGAACAGATCGCCCAGCACCAGCCGCAGCGCGGTCGGATTGGCGATCAGCCGCCAATAGTCGATCAGGCCGCCGCGAGCCCGTGGCACGGGCGGAGCGACCGGCTCTTTCACGAACACGGCGACGATGGCGGTGGTCAGCGCGATCAGCCCGATGATGATCCAGCCGATGATCGGCACATCGTTGAAGTTGCCTGGCCCGAACTTGTTGTGCGTCACCGCCGGCGCGAGGTTGAGCCAGGCGGCGCCGACGATGGCGACCGGAATCGCCCAGGCGAACAGACGCGAACGGTCGTTGTAGCCCCGAGCGAGACTGGCGCCCCAGGCGCTGCTGGCGATGGCCATCATCGAGATGCCGACCCAGAGCAGCATGTACCAGGTGGCCAGATAGGACGCGGTCATGTCCTTCGGCGGATTGAACAGCATGTAGGTGCCGAGCATGACGATCGGCGCTCCGGCGACGAACCAGGCGCGGTAGCGGCCGAGCGGTGTGCGGAACTTGTCCATCGCCCAGCCGATCGGCAGGTCCACCGCCAGGGTGTCGATGGTGCGCACCAGGGCCAGCGTGCCGCCGATGGCGAACAGCTGCATGTGGAAGTGGGTGAAGAAGCGGGGCAGGAAGACGCCCAGCATGCCCAGCAGGATCGCCTGCGGAATGCCGGCGCTGACAAAGGTCAGCACCGTTCCGAGGGCCAGCCGGTCTTCGGACGGTTTCCCCGCCACGGACATGGTACTCACGAGCGCGCCTCACCCAACGTTGCGCCACTGACGGGCGCTTACGGCGACACTGTGACGGCGCCCACCGCTAGGGCGCAACCCAAAATCCGCGGTTTGTAGGCAGCGGCGCCTATTCTGCCGGAGCGGCGCCTGGGATCGGTCCGCCGCCGAGGGACTCCAGGGCCGCGGCCGGGTCGAACAGGCCATCGCGGGCGTCGAGCTCGGCGCGGATCTCGGCGTGGCGTTTGTGGTCGAGCTTGTAGCCGATGTAGCAGGCGCCCCCGAGCATGACGAAGGTGATCGGGCCGATCAGGTAGACCAGTTCGAGGTTGTGGATCGCGGCGGGGGTGTTCACCGCGCCTTCCTTGGCGTTGAAGCCGACAAGGCCGAGGATGATGAAGCTGGAGGTGATCGCCAGGGCGCCGGCGATCTTCTCGGCGCTGGTCATCAGCGCATAGAGCAGACCCTGCCGGTGCTTGCCCATCTTCAGCCGGATGGCGTCGCCGACGTCGGCGCACATGGCCCGGCCCAGTAGTACGAAACCCGCCGCCAGGAAGCCCAGGCAGAACATGATGATCGCCGCCGGGACCAGGGCGCCCTTCGGCAGGAAGTTCAGCAGCATCAGCCCCAGCGAGTACAGGGTCGAAGCGACGATCAGGGTCCGGTGCTTGCCCAGCCGGGTCGCCAGCCATGAGAGGCAGGCCGCGCCGACCACGCCGGCGATGATGTAGAGGCCGAGCAGCGCCGTGGAGACCTGGAACGAGAATCCGCGCGAGTCGTGGAAATAGAAGAGATACATCGCGCTCATCCAGCCCGGCCCCATGGTCAGGCAGAAGGCGGCGGCGACGATGCGGCGCATCTCGGGCCAGGAGGCCATTTCCCAGTAGTCGGCCATGGTGACTTTCTCGCCCGAGTGCTCGACGACGATCCGCTCGGGCGTGAACAGGCTGGCCATCAGAATGCCGAGCGGCGTGACGATGACGATGAACCAGCCCATCACCTTGACCGCCGTCACCGAGTCCTTGCTGAACAGCAGCGCCACCACCAGCACGGCCGTCGCGGCGATGGTGCTGATCACCTGGATGGTGCCGAACACCCGGGAGCGGTCGTGGTACGTCGAGGCGACCACGGAGGCCCAGGAGGCGTGCGAAAGCGCGATCACCGAGGTGCCGAGGTAATAAACGAACAGCCAGCCGATAAGATAGACCAGCGGCACCCCGACCGGCGCCAGGAACAGCATGTAGACCGGGATCGCCAGCAGCGGGATGGCCCCCAGCAGCCAGATCCGATAGCGGCCGAGCCGGGTCTTGGTGTGGTCCATGGCCACGCCGATGAACGGGTCGAAGCACATGTCGACCAGCCGCACGATGCCGAACGCACTGCCCACTGCCGCCAAGCTGAGACCGATGTGGCTGGCGTAGTAGCGCGGCAGATAGACCGACAGCGCGACGGCCAGGCCGCCGATGGGCAGGCCGGGCAGGGCGAAGGCGAACAGCCTCAGCCAAGAGATGCGGTCGGCGCCGGGAGATGCGGAAGCGGATGACACGCTGGACGTTTCCTGATGGTGGGTCGAAGGGGGCGTCTCGTTGAGGCCGAACGCCCTCAGCCATAGGGAAGCTCGCCGCGTAGCCCGGCGCAAGCGGTTTGTGACCTGCGATCAGTTGGGCGGCGGCGGCGCGAAGTCGGAGCGTGGAAGCGGGCCGAGGGTGATGGCGCTGACATGCGCGGTCTGGGTGTGGACGCCGTCCGTGACGACCAGCTGGAACGGCACGACGACGCCGCCGCCGACGTCGCGGAAGTCGGACGCCTCGGCGCTCAGCGGCGGCGAGGCGGTCGGATCGACGAGGCGGGTGATCAGATGCGAGTCGCGGTCGACCCAGATCTCCATCGGCTTGGAGTCCTGTGGCTGGATGTCGACGACGTCGAAGTGGCGCCCGGCGTTGTCGCGCTCGCCGACGTAACTGAAGGTGGCCGGGAAACGATCGGGCATGAAGAACAGATAGGCGCTGGCGTAGGCGCTCTGGCGGGCGTCGGCGAGGCGGGCCGGATCCTGGCTGGCGTCCACGGTCCCGTCCGGCCCGATCCGCCAGGCGGTCCGGCCGTCGTAGCCGGCGACCGAGGTTTTGCCGTCGCGTGTCGACCAGGAGACCATGCCGTAGCGCTGGAGGTCGAGCTCGGTCTCGTAGGCGATGCCGTCATGCTCGCCCGTCTCGTGCCAGCCGGTGATCTTGTCCCAGGCCGCCCCGCCCACCGCCGCCTTGGCTTCGGCGAGGATGCGCTCGGCGTCCCCCGGCGCGGCCATGGCCCCGCCGGCCACCAGCAGCCCCAAGATGGCGGCGACGACGATGATCTTGGTCCGCATGACGACGTCTCCCTTACGGTGAAGCTCCACAGCCGGCGCGGCGAAAATGCGGCCTACAGGTCTTTCAGCACTTCCGGCAGGTCCCGTGCGCCGTGGACGATGCGGACAATCGAAGGCGATCGGCGCTCGGGATTGTAGACCACCAGGTAGGGAAATCCGCGGACGACAAGCATCCGGTAGGGCTCCGATACGATGTCTGGTCGCGCCGCACCGGCCGTCGGATGTTCACCGATGAGCCTGGCGACCGCGGCGACGCCATCGCGCAAGGCCCGCGCCGCCCTTGGGCTATCTGCGGCGATCCAGCGAATGGCCTCGATAAGTTCGCGTCTGGCGAGCGGCGTCAGCTGGGCTCGGGTCGGCAATGCTCGGCGGCCTCGATGATCTCGTCCAACTCGGCGAACACCTCTTCGACGGTGAAGTACCCATCGCGGTCGGCTTCGGCTTCCGCATCGATCAGCGTCTGAGTGAATTGCCGCCGTCGCGCTTCGGCGTCCTGCAGCATGCGCAGGCCCTGCCGCACCACCTCGCTGACGTTGTTGTAGCGGCCTTCGGCGACCGCCTCGCGGGCGAAGCGCTCGAGCTCCGGCGTCAGGTGTACGTTCGTGCCCATGGCGGCCTCATATCAAGGATTGACATAAGGTGGCGCCGGTTCACTTGTCGCGCAACTAGCCGGCGGTCATCCGGCGGAAGAACTTCTGGGTCTGCTCGCCGCCGTTGGCGTAGGCGACCTGGCCCGCTTCGTCGCCGATCTTCGCCCAGTTGTCGCGGACCTCTTCGGCCGAGAGCCCGCCTTCGCCGAGATAGACGCCTTCGGTCTCGAAGATCCGCGCCAGCGAGAAGACGCCGGCGCCGGCGGTGAGGATGGCGCCGGTCGGGGCCTCTTCGGAGCAGAGATAGACGACGCCCGGAGTGACATATTCCGGCTTCAGCCGCTCCAGGATCGCCGGCGGCATCAACGCCTCGGTCATCCGGGTGGCGGCCACCGGCGAGATGGCGTTGACGTGGATGTTGTTCTTCTGGCCCTCGAGCTTGAGGCTGTTCATGAAGCCGACCAGGCTCAGCTTGGCGGCGCCGTAGTTGGTCTGGCCGAAGTTGCCGTAGAGCCCGGTGGACGAGGTGGTGACCACGATCCGTCCGTAGTTCTGCTCGCGCATGATCTCCCAGATAGCCTTGGTCGGCTTGACCGTGCCCAGCAGGTGGACGTCGAGCACGAACTCGAAATCGGCGATCTCCATCTTGGCGAAGGACTTGTCGCGCAGCACCCCGGCGTTGGCGACCAGGATGTCGATCCGGCCCCATTCATCCATGGTCTGCTTCACCAGGTGGGCGACGCCGGCGTCGTCGGTGACCGAGGCGCCGTTGCCGATCGCTTCGCCGCCGAACGCCTTGATCTCCTCGACCACCTTCTTGGCCGCGTCGGACGAGCCGCCCGAGCCATCGACCGCGCCGCCGAGGTCGTTGACCACCACCTTGGCGCCCCGCCGGGCCAGCTCCAGGGCGTGCTGACGCCCGAGCCCGCCGCCCGAGCCGGTGACGATCGCCACCTTGCCGTCGAACCTGAGGTCGGCCATGGGAAGTGCTCCTGTCGCTTAAGAAGCCGGGCTTTTGCGCGGCCGGGGCAGGAGCGTCAAGCTAGCCCTTGAGGAACTTCACCAGCACCCTTTGGCCGATCAGGAACGGGGCGGCGTCGGCGCTGACCACGGTCTCCACCACCCGGTCGTCGGTGCGCTCGGAGGGGTCGTCGGACTGCAGCTTGCGCGCCCCGAACACTGGAGCGATGCGCAGCACCTTGCCGGCGTAGACCTTGGTCTGGTCGGCCTCGGAGACCAGCTGCACCGACTGGCCGACGGCGACGTAGGGCTCGGTGCTCTCGGAGACCTCGGCGCGGACGATCCGCTGGCCGGCGGGCTCCAGATCGAACATCGGGGTGACGTTCAGGGTCGAGGCGCCGGTGCCGGGATTGGCGTAGCGGCGAACGATGCGGCCATCGGCCGGGGCGCGGATGATGGTCTGCTCCAGGGCGTAGCGGGCCTGGTCGAGCTGGGTCTGGGCGACGGCGACGGCGGCGTGCTGGGCTTCCAGGGTGGCGTTGGCGTTGCGGATCAGGTCCTGGGCCTGGTCGAGGGCCTGGCCGGAGACGAAGCGGTTCGCGGACAGCGGCTTCAGCCGATCGTACTCGCGTTGCGCCGTCGCCAGCTGCACCTCGGTCAGATCGATCTGCGCGGCGGCCTGCTTGAGATTGGCCTCGGCGGTCTCCACCGCCAGACGTTGGGCGTCGTCTTCCTGGCGGGCGAGAATTTCGCCCTTGGTGACATCGTCGCCCTCCTTGACGTCGACCTCGCTGACGATGCCGGCGGTGCGGGCGGCGACCTGAATGATGCCGCCCTCGACGTCCGCTTTGCCGTCGGCGATGGCGGCGTAGGGGGTTGTCGCCAGCCGAGCGGCGGTGGTCTTGGCGTCGGCCTGACTACCCGCCTTACAACCGCCGAGGGCGAGAGCGAGGGTCAGCAAGGACGCCAAGGCGAGGACGGATCGGGGCATGGGTTTGCTCATGGCGTTGCTCAATGGTCCGCGGTCGCCAACAGGGGCGTGGGTTTCGCCTCGACGCGTTGGTCGGAGAGGATGCGGCCGTCCTCGATGTGGATGATCCGGTCGGCGAAGGCCTCCAGCCGGGGATCGTGGGTGACGCAGATCACCGCCGCCCCGTGCTCGGTGGCGGCCCGGCGCAGCATCCGCACCACCATCTGTCCGCTTTCGCTGTCGAGGGCGGAGGTGGGCTCGTCGGCGAACACCAGGTTGGGGGCCTTGGCCAGCGCCCGGGCGATGGCGACGCGCTGTTTCTCGCCGCCGGAGAGCTCGGAGGGCCGCTGGTGCATCCGCGAGGCCAGGCCGACCTCGGTCAGAGCTTCGACGGCCCGCTCCCGGGCGGCGCGCCGCTTCATGCCCTTATAGCGCAGCACGCAGGAGACCTGCTGCAGGGCGCTCAGCGCCGGGAACAGGTTGAAGCCCTGGAAGATGAAGCCGCAGTGCTGCAGGCGAAAGCGGTCGATCTTGCCGGGCTTGCGGCTCCACAGATCCTCGCCGAGGGCGGTCACCTGACCGGCGTCCGGCTTCATCAGCCCGGACAGGGCGGCGATCAGGGTCGACTTGCCCGAACCGGACGGGCCCATGACCATGGTCACGTCGCCGGCGCAGGCGTCGAAATCCACCGACTTGAGCACCTCGATATGGGTGCGGCCGGTCTTGAAGCGTTTGGTCAAACCCTTGGCCGAGATCAGGCTGACGCGGGCGGGTTCGACGGTCATCGCAGCAGATCCGCGGGCTGGCTCTTCTTCAGAATGCCCATGGCCATGGCGCCCGAGGCCACCGAGATCACCATCAGCATGACGCAGACCCAGATCATGGTCGGCGCGCGCAGGACGATCGGCAGGCCTATGCCGCTGGCCAGCAGCGAGATCAGTTCGCTGAAGGCGATGGCGGCCAGCAGCCCGGCGACGCCCACCCAGAACGAAAGCTCCATGACGATCAGCCGCAGCGAGCCCATCGAGACGCCCAACGCCCGGAACGAGGCGAACTCACGGATGTTCGACAGGATCGCGCCGCGCAGGGTCTGGGAGGTGATGCCGATGCCGATCAGGATGGCCAGGAACACCGCGAAGCCGAGCAGCAGGCCGATGATCTGTTGGCTCATCACCGCGTTCTCGTTGGCCTCGTTGAATTCCTTGCGAGTCCACGCCTTGTAGGCGCCGTGGGCGATGCCGTTCAGCTGATCGCGGACGAGGGCCGCGCGCGCCGGATCCCTGATCCGCACCATCAGCGGCCCGGTCTGGCCGGCGGGGCTGAGCATGTTCAACATTCGCAGCGTGTCGCGCGAGGCGGCGATGATCGGCCCCTGGGCGCTCTGATAATTGTGCAGGATCACCCGCACCCACACCGTCTTGCCATTCATCGCCGCCGGATCGCCAAGCTTGACGCCGAGGGAGGTCAGCGCCGTGGCGTCGACCGCGACCGCGCCCGGTTCGGTCAGGGCGATGCGGTCCTGTTCGGTGTAGTCGGTGGGCAAGGTCACCGACCCGGGGGAGGTGTCGACCCCGAAAATCTGCACAAAGGTCTGTACTTGCTTCTCGCCGGGCTTGGGCACGTTGATCCACATGCCGCCGTTGCCCTCGATGCTCTCCACATCCACGACATCCGGGTTCAGGTAGATCAGCGGCTCGATCCGCGCCGGCAGGGTCGGGTTGCTGTTGGCCATGCTGTCGACATTGGGCGGCAGGATGAAGATGTCGGCCGGCGAGCGCTCGGTGGTGGCCAGCACCGAGTGAATGATGCCGCTGAACAGGCCGGTGAACGCCAGCACCATCATGCCGGACAGCGCCAACGCGATGATCGCCGCCAGATAGCGACGCCATTCGTAGATCAGCGTGGCCAAAGCCAGCGACATAAGCCCCGTCCCTCTCGTGAAGGTAAGGTAGGAGCCGCGCCGACGGGGTCCGAGTTAAATCCCGGTAAGGGCGATTAATTCGCCGTAATGTCAAAGACTTCGCGGAAGAAGGCGACGTTCGCCGCCCGCGCCGCCATGGCCGCCTCGGGGTGATGGGCCATCAGCACCGGGCCGCCCTTGCCCTTGTGGGCGAAGGGATCGACGATGGTCCTGGCGGGCGCGTCGCGGTCGAAGCCGTGGCCGGCGCCCCGGTGGGTGATCGGCCGGATCAATGCCCGCGAGGCCGGTGGCAGGCGGCCCATCAGCTGGTCGAGGCCGTCGGGGTCGTCATAGGCGTCGGCGTCGCCGGCCTGGATCAGGATCGGCGCGCCGGTAAGCTCGCTGAGGGAGAACCCGGCCGGCGTCTCGTAGGACCAGCACACCGGATAGAGGGCGGCGTGGGCCGCGAACCGGGTCTTGGTCTCGCCCGCGGCCCGCCTGGTGGCGCTCAGCAGCGAGACCACCCCGCCCCAGGAGAAGCCAAGAATGCCGATCCGGGCCGGATCGATCTCCGGCTGGGCGGCGAGGCAGCGGGCGCCGGCGAAGGCGTCGGGCAGGGTCTCGGGCACCGACTTCGGTCGTGACGCCGCGCCGCGCCCGGTTCCCCGCGCGGCCCACATGTCGATCTCCAGCGTCGCGATCCCGGCGGCGTTCAGCGCCGCAGCGTGGAACTCGCCGCGGCCGTCGACCCCGTCCGAGCCGTGGCAGATCAGCACCGCCGGCCCGCGCTCGGTCACGCCGCCGTCGTCCGGCTGGACGGTGACCAGCTTGCCGGCGACGGTCAGCTCCGCGTCCGTGCGGTAGGCCACGTAGGAGACCCGAAGGCTGCTCACGGCGCGAAGCTCGAGCGGGATTGATCCGGCGACATCGGGGTGCTCCAGCGGTTGGCGATCCTTCATGGGCCAGCGCGACCGCCGCCGCAAACCCTCCGCGCCCGGACGAGGGAACTTTGGCCACGTGGACGGCCGGGCCGGCGGCGCCTACACTCGCGGCCATGTTAGGGAAGGCGTTCTGGGCGGCGATTCTGGTCGGCCTCGCCGGGCCGGCGGCGGCGGACGAGGGCATGTGGCCCTTCGACGAGCCACCGGTGGCCCAGGTGCGGCAGGCGCTGGGGGTCAGCCTGGATGCCGGCTGGCTCGACCACCTGCGCGGCGCCTCGGTGCGGCTGACCAGCGGCTGCTCAGCCTCGATCGTGTCATCGCAGGGGCTGGTGCTGACCAACCACCACTGCATCGTCGCCTGCGCCGAGCACCTGTCGACGCCGACCCGGGATTTCGTGCGCGACGGCTTCCTGGTCGATGCCCGCGCCGATGAGCGCACCTGCCCGGGGATCCAGGCCGAGGTGCTGGTGTCGATCGCCGACGTCACCGAGCCCATCTTCGCCGCGGGCCAGGGCAAGCTCGGCGAGGATTTCGCCGACGCCCGGCAGGCCGCCATCGCCCAGGCGGAGAGCGACGCCTGCGCCGGCGATGCGCGATTCCGCTGCCAGGTGATCAGCTTCTATGAAGGCGGCCAGTTCAAGGTCTACAAGTTCCGCCGCTACGACGACGTACGGCTGGTGTTCGCGCCGGAGTTCTCGGCGGCGTTCTTCGGCGGCGACCCGGACAACTTCCACTTCCCCCGCTACGACCTCGATTGCGCCTTCCTGCGGCTCTACCAGGACGGCAAGCCGGCGACGACGCCGGACTTCCTGCGCTGGTCGGCGAGCGCGCCGACCGCCGACGAGCCGGTGTTCGTCTCCGGCAGTCCCGGGACCACCGAGCGACAGCTCACCGTCGCCCAACTGGAGACCCTGCGCGACGTCACCCTGCCGATCCTGGAGCTGCAGCATTCGGAACTGCGCGGGCGACTGACCGAGCTGGGCGAGCAGAGTCCGGAGATGCGCCGGATCGTCGCCGACGCCCTGTTCGACGACGAGAACGCCTTCAAGGTCTACCTCGGGCGCGAGGCGGCACTGCACGATCCGCAGTTCCTCGACGCCCGGCGCAAGGATGAGGCCGACCTGAGGGGCCGGTTGGCCGCCGACCCCGCCCTGGCCGCCCAGATCGGCGATCCCTGGGCCGAGATCGCCGCGGCGCAGAAGCCTTACGCCCGTCAATTTGGCGTCTGGCGACAGCTTGAGCTGGCCGCGGGCGGTGGTTCGGATCTCTACCGCTACGCCCGCGATCTGGTCCGGGCGGCGGCCGAACGGGCCAAGCCCAGCGGCCAGCGGCTGCCCGAGTACGGCGACTCCCGTTTGCCGCTGCTGGAGAAGGTGCTGCTGGATCCCAGGCCGGTCGAGCCGGCGCTGGAGCGGCTCTACCTGGAATTCTGGTTCTCCAAGACCCGGGAACTGCTGGGGGCGGATACGCCGGCGGTGACCATGCTGATCGGCAAGGACAGCCCCGAAGA
>Ga0302279_10001621_pt1 | contig 31616 bp, 28 predicted proteins | sample III_Bog_N3_3_FD_194541 | JGI IMG/M metagenome (GOLD analysis project Ga0302279, IMG submission 194541) | Peat permafrost microbial communities from Stordalen Mire near Abisko, Sweden - III_Bog_N3_3 | ecosystem: Environmental > Terrestrial > Soil > Wetlands > Peat | place: Sweden: Abisko...
CAGCAGCGGCCCGATCTCGGCGGCCGGCTTGGCGGGGCTGAACAGGTAGCCCTGCATTTCGGCGCAGCCGAGCGCGCGCAGCAGGTCGCGCTGCTGCTCGGTCTCGACGCCCTCGGCCGTGGTCGTCATGTGGCGTGCCGCGGCGATGTTGACCACGGCCTGGACGATGCAGGACGACCCGCCCGGCTCGGCGATGTCGGTGACGAAGCAGCGGTCGATCTTGATCTTGTCGAACGGAAAACGCTGCAGGTAGCTCAGCGAGGAATAGCCGGTGCCGAAATCGTCCAGCGCTATCCGCACCCCGGTGGCGCGAAGCTGATGCAGGATGGCAAGGGCGGCGTCGTCGTCGCGGATCAGCACCGCCTCGGTGATTTCCAGCTCCAGCCGGCTGGCCGGCAGCCCCGACGCCGCAAGCGCGGCCACCACCTTCAGCGCCAGCGTTCCGCTCTTGAACTGAACCGGCGACACGTTGACCGCGATCCTGATTCCATCGGGCCAGGTCGCGGCCTCCGCGCAGGCCGTCGTCAGCACCCACTCGCCGATCTGGTTGATCAGGCCGGTCTCTTCCGCGACCGGAATGAACTCGGCGGGCGAGATCATGCCGTGTTCGGGATGGCGCCAGCGCAGCAGCGCCTCGCAGCCGGTGACCGTGTTGTCCTTCAGACTGACGCAGGGCTGATAGTAGACCTCCAGCCCGCCGTCGGTGATGGCCTGGCGCAGATCCATTTCCAGCATGCGGCGGGCCTTGACCTCGGCGTCCATGCTCGGCTCGAAGAACCGGTAGGTCCGCCGTCCGGCGGATTTGGCGGCATACATCGCCAGGTCGGCGTTCTTGAGGATCTGATCGAGGTCGGCGCCGTGCTGCGGCGCCAGCGCGATGCCGACGCTGGCATCGGCGCTCAACTGATGCCCGAAACATTGATAGGGCTTGCGGATCGCCTCGAACACCCGGGTCACCAGTTCGGTGACGTCGGCCGGAGTCCCGACCGCGGTCCGGACGATGGCGAATTCATCGCCTCCCAGCCGGGCGACGAAGCCCTCGCCGCCGACGCAGCGGCCGAGGCTTGCCGCCACCGATTTCAGGAGTTGATCGCCGATCAGGTGTCCGAGCGTGTCGTTGACGCTCTTGAATTCGTCGATGTCGATATAGAGCACGGCCAGCTGCGCGCCGTCGGCAAGCTGCGCCAGCTCGGTCTTGAGACGCTCGTGGAACAGCGCCCGGTTCGGCAGGTCGGTCAGCGCGTCGTAATGCGCCAGATGCGTGATGCGTTCCTCGGCGCGCCGGCGCTCGGTGATGTCCTCCAGCGTCGCCACCCAGCCGCCATGCGGCAGAGGACGGTAAAGCACCTGGATCGAACCGCCGTTGGCGCCATCCAGGATGGTTTGGTACAGCTTTCCTTCCGCCATTTTCTGGATCAGCGTCGAGCAATATTCTTCCACGTTGCCCTTGAAGTTGCCGATATCCCTGCGGTGCTCGAGCAATTCACGAATCGTGCAGCCCGGCTTCACCACGTCGGTGGATACCCCGAACATCTCGACATAACGCTGGTTGCAGACCACCAGCCGCTGCGATGCATCGAACAGCAGCAGGCCCTGTGTCATGTTGTTGATCGCGGTATCGAGGCGCTGCTTTTCCAGCTGGTGCTGCTGCGACAGCTTGCGAACCACCAGAAACAGCACGGCGGCGATCAGCAGCACGGAGAGGCCGGCTGCGGCGACCAGAAATACGATCTGGTTGCGCCAGTCGGCCAGCGCTGTCGCTTCGGTCTCGGTGGCGATGATCGATATTGGAAACTCGGTCAGCGCGCGGGCCGATGCCAGCCGGTCGCGGCCGTCGATCGAGCTGGTCATGCGTATCGTGCCATGGCCCGCGTTCGCTAAAACCTGTCGATGCACCGGAGCGTTGCTGAAATTCTGTCCGATCATCGATTCGATGTGCGGATAGCGCGCCAGCAGCGTCCCGTTACGGTGGTACATCGTGATCGCCGCGTCCTCGCCCAGCGCCACCGAGGCAAAGAATTTTTCGAAGCTGGCGGGCGTGATGGCGCGGGTGACGAGCCCGAGAAACTCGCCTTCGGGCCCGCTGACCCGATAGGAGATGACGGTCGCCCAGCCTCCATTGAAGCGGCCCTGTACCAGTTCGATCAAGACCGGCCTTGCCGAAGATCCCGATTTGAAGGCCTTGAAGTAGCCCCGATCCGCGATGTCGACCCGCGGAGGCGGCCACGACTCCGACGAATTGATCAGCACTCCATCCGAATCGAAGACGTTGAGGCCCGCCACGTCGGAATGGCCGCTGATCTTGGCTCGCAAGGCCTCGTGCATTTCGAGGGTGGACATCCGAGCTTTGAAAACCGCCGGCGAGCCGATTCCGTCGGACTGAACCTGCGTGGCAAGTTCCCTTTGAACGGTGATGAAATCGTCGAGCTGCTGGTCGAAGTGACGGGCGAGCAACAATACGGTGTTTTCCAGCTCGCGCTCGGCACTGTGCAGCGCGCGCTCGCGGAAAACTTCGACCATCATCGCCGTGGCGATCAGGATGCCGGCGATCAACACCACGCCGCTGAGGATAAGCCAGCGGATGGCATTGCCGCGGGCCGAAGCTTCGATGTTGAACGAGACGCTAGCGTTTGCCGTCATTGTCTGATCGCTGCCGAGGCTGCTGTCCGAGCGGTTTCTATGCCCGAGCCGCTGGATAGCTAGCGCAGCGAGATGGAAGTGACGTTATCAATCTGGGTTAACCGGGACTTAATCGGCGCGAGGTCTCGAAGGACTCGAGAAGGCCCGGGTTGCCGGACCTGAGGCCGATCTCCGGGATTTCGCCCAATCGTTCGATCTCACGCGCTTCACGCGGCGCGCGTGCAGCATCTGCAAGGCGCTGCGTGGCGCGCGGCGATGCCCTGGCCGCATTGCAGACGTCGTGGCGGAACTGCAGCGAGGGTTCCAGGACCGGAACCCTCGCTCGATGGAGATGTTTGCCGCCGAAAAATGCGACCGGATGTTCTTCGATCGCCTGAAGCCGCGACGCGGCTGGTGCCTGTCGACGCTGTGCGGGAACCGGGCCAAGACCCAACTTATCGAGAGCGCGAGCGCGACCGCGGTCTGACTGCAGGGCGGCATTGTTTGCCGGGTGAATGCCTGCGATCCGGGAATCGGATTCCCAGCGGCAGTCGATCAATCCGGCCTTAACCATCTAACCGTTTGACGGTGCGCGCTGCGGCACTGGCATGTAAATTGCGACGTCGGCGGATACGACAGCAGCGGAACTGAGGAAGCCACAACGATGATAAAGATGCTGAAGGAATTTCTCGCCGACGAATCCGGCGCAACGGCGATCGAATACGGCCTGATCGCGGCCGGCATTTCGCTGGCGATCATCTCGATCGTGAACGGACTCGGCTCGAAACTAAATACCAAGTTTACCGCGATCAATAATTCGCTGCAGTAGCCGAAGCCTTCACGCGCGGCGGTCGCAACCCGGCGCGCGGCCTCGGCGAGTTCGCGCTAGGCGCGGTAGTGTCCGGACTTGCCGCCTTTCTTTTCGACGAGATGAATGCCTTCGATGCGGACGCCGCGCTCCACGGCCTTGATCATGTCGTAGATCGTCAGACACGCCACCGATACCGCGGTCAGCGCTTCCATCTCGACGCCGGTCGGACCGCTGACCTTGACGGCGGCGCGGACGATGCAGCCGGGCAGGCTTGAATCGGGCGTGATGTCGACGGTGACCTTCGCCAGCGCCAGCGGATGGCATAGCGGGATCAGTTCCGAGGTGCGCTTGGCCGCCATGATGCCGGCGACGCGCGCCGTGCCCAGCACGTCGCCCTTCTTGGCATTGCCGCTGACGATCAATTCAAGGGTCGCCTTGCGCATGACGACGCGACCTTCCGCCACCGCGATGCGTTCGGTGGCGGGCTTGGCGGAGACATCCACCATCCGCGCTTCGCCGCGGGCGTCGATATGGGTGAGGGCAGGGACGTTGCTTGCGCGTTTTGCTTTCTCGCCGGCCATTTTCTGCGTCTCACCCTCGTCCGGATCGGGTAGGCCGGACCGCGATCTCGTCGGCACGAACTTGCAAGGGGCCGCTGCCGTCGTGCCGATTCATCGTCGTGTTCCCGAGGCGTCGGCGGCGTCCTCGCGCGCGAGCAGGGTGCGGGTCGCGGCCGCCACGTCCGCCTGCCGCATCAGGCTCTCGCCGACCAGGAACGTCGACATGCCCAGCCGTGCCAGCCGCGCCAGATCGGCAGCCGCGAAGATGCCGCTTTCACCGACCATCAGCCGGTCGCCGGGGATCAGCGGCGCCAGCGCCTCGCTGGTCGAAAGCGTGGTCTCGAAGGTGCGCAGGTTGCGGTTGTTGATCCCGATCATCGGCGAGCGAAGTTTCAGGGCGCGGTCGAGCTCGGCGCGGTCATGGATTTCGATCAGCACGTCCATGCCGTGCGCCAGGGCGGCGTCCTCGATGTCTGCGGCTGCGCCGTCGTCGAGCGCGGCCATGATGATCAGGATGCAGTCCGCGCCATGGGCGCGGGCCTCGACCACCTGATAGGTATCGTAGATGAAATCCTTGCGCAGCACCGGCAATGTGGTCGCCGCGCGGGCCGCCACCATGAAGTCGAGATGGCCCTGAAACGATGGCGTGTCGGTCAGCACCGAGAGGCATGCCGCCCCGCCGGCCTGATAAGCCCTGGCAAGCGCCGGCGGATCGAAATCGGCGCGGATCAGGCCTTTGGACGGCGAGGCCTTCTTGACCTCGGCGATCAGCGCATATTCGCCGCGGGCAAGCTTGTGGCGGATCGCGTCGACAAAACCGCGCGGCGCCGGCGCGGTCTTGGCCAGCGCCAGGAGGCCTGCGAGCGGATGGGCGCGCTTGGCCGCGGCGATCTCGTCGCGCTTGTAGGCCTCGATCTTGGTCAGGATGTCGGACATCGCGGGGGCTCCTGGGCTCAGTCGTTGGAGACCGCGATCAGATGTTTCAGCCGCGCCGCCGCCGCGCCGCTGTCGAGCGATTGACGCGCCAGATCCACGCCTTCCCTGAGGTTGCCGGCGCGGCCGGCCACGATCAGCGCCGCCGCCGCGTTCAGCAGCGCGACATCGCGAAAGGCGCCCGGCCTGCCGTCGAGCACGCCCTGCAAACCGACCGCATTGGCGGCGGCATCGCCGCCCTTCAGCGCCTCGGCGCCGACCCGGGTCAGGCCGGCCTGCTCCGGCGTCACCTCGAAGCTGCGGATCTCGCCGTTCTCGAGCGCTGCGACAAAGGTCGGGCCGGTCAGGGTGATTTCGTCGAGGCCGTCGGAGCCGTGCACCACCCAGACCGACTCGGCGCCGAGATTCTTGAGCACCTGTGCCAGCGGCTGGACCCATTGCCGGGAAAATACCCCGACCATCTGCCGCTTGACGCCGGCCGGGTTGGACAATGGCCCGAGCAGATTGAAGATGGTGCGGGTCGCGAGCTCGACCCGGGTAGGGCCGACATTCTTCATCGCCGGATGGTGCGATGGCGCGAACATGAAGCCGATTCCGGTCTCGGCGACGCAGCGGCCGACATGTTCGGGCGAGATGTCGATCCTGACCCCAAGCGAGGACAGCACGTCGGCCGCCCCGGAACGCGACGACAGCGCGCGATTGCCGTGCTTGGCGACCGGCACGCCGGCGCCCGCGACAATGAACGAGGCGCAGGTCGACACGTTGACCGAGCCGGAGCCGTCGCCGCCGGTCCCGACCACGTCGACGGCGTCGGCGGGAGCCTGGACCCGCAGCATCTTGGCGCGCATGGCCGACACCGCGCCGGTGATTTCATCGACGGTCTCGCCGCGAACGCGAAGCGCCATCAACAGCCCGCCCATTTGCGAGGGGGTGGCCTCGCCGGACATCATGCTGTCGAAGGCCGATGCCGCCTCGTCGCGCGACAAGGTCGCACCGGTGGCGACCTTTCCGATGATCGATTTGAAGTCGTCCATCACATGCTTTCAGCAAAACGTGAAAAACCGGGCCCTCGTTGCCGATCGCGCCCGGTTATTGGCTATTGGCGCCCGTGACCTGCGCGAAGGCGCTTTCGTTGATGGTGGTGCCGATATCGGATTCGAGCTTGGTGACGTATTCGGCGATCTGTTCATCGGTCAGCCCGCGCTGCAGGGTCTGCGTCACTTTCTTCATCTCCTCCGAGCCGAGGTCGAGGGGCGGCACGGTGACGTCGGTGACGCGGAACACCACCCAGTCGCCGGCGCCGGCGGCCTGTCCTGCGCCATCCTTGGCGGTACGGAACGCCGCCGCGATCACGCCGGCGGGAACGCCGGGCACGACGGCATCGCGCTTGAAGGCCGAGGCGGTCTCGACCTTCAATCCAGCCGCCGCGGCCTCATCGGCGAGCTTGCCGCCCTGATCGAGCTTTTGAACCATCTCGGTTGCCTTGGTGCGCAGCCGGCTGGCGATCTGGTCTTCGCGCCAGCGCGCTTCGACCTGGTCCTTGACCTCGTCGAGGCTGCGCTCGCGCGACGGCGTGATGCCGAGAACGTCGTACCAGACGTACCCGCCGTTGAACGGGATCGGATCGTTGTCGACGCCCACATCGCTGTTGAAGGCTTGTGAGACCACATCGAGACCGCGGGGAATGTTGCTCGCCAACTGGCCGTCGGGCAGGCGGCCGGAGCGATCGACGGCGTCGATGGTGACGGCGGTAAGCCCCAATTTCTGCGCGGCCTCGATGACGCTGGCGCCGCCGCCGCGCTGGTCTTCCATCTTGTCGCGCAGATCGGCGACCGCGGTGCGCGCCCGATCGGTTGCAATTTCCTTCTTCAGACTGGCGGCGACGCTGGCAAAATCGGGCGCGACCCCGGGTTCGATCTTGCCGATCTTGACCAGGGCGACGCCGAACTTGCCCCGCACCGGCTGGCTCACCTCGCCGGACGGCAGCGCGAAGGCCGCATCCGCGATGGCCGGATCGATGATCTCGGATTTCGTGATCAGGCCGAGGTCGACGTCGGTCGGACTGAGCCCGCGCTCCTTGGCGATATCGTCGAACGAGGTTCCGGACGCGATGCGATTGCGCGCCGCGAGGGCTTCTTCCTCGCTCGGAAACACGATTTGCGACACTTCGCGCTTTTCCGGCGTTCCCAGCCTGTCGCGGCGCTGCTCGAACAGCTTCCTGGCGTCCTCGTCGGAAACCTCCGACCACTTGCCGATGTCTTCCGGGGTGATCGCGACAAAGGCCAGTTTGCGATATTCGGGCGCGCGGAACTGGGTCTTGTGATCGTCGAAATAGCCGGCCAGCGCCTCCGGCGACGGCGGATCGATGGTGCCGGCCTGGGCGGCGTCGAGTTTGACGTATTCGATCGAGCGCTGCTCGTTCTGGAAACGGCTGAGCGCCTCGATCATGAGTTTCGGCGGCTCGAGCCCTGCCGAGACGGTGCCCGCGATCTGGCGCCGCAGCGAAACCTGCCGCTGTTCGGCGACATAACGTGCTTCGCTGTAGCCGAACTGCCGGATCATGGCCTCGAACCGCGCCGGATCGAAGGCGCCGGAACTCCCCTTGAAGTTCGGATCGCTCAGGATCAGCCGCCGGGTTTCGGCATCGGACTGTCCGAGCCCCAGCCGCCGCGCTTCCTCGTCAAGGGCGGCCTCGGCGATGGCCTGCTGCAGCACCTGGCGGTCGAGGCCGAAGGCGCGCGCCTGATCGGATGTCAGCGGCCGGCCGAACTGGCGGCCGATCTGCTGCAGCCGGTCGGTATAGAGCCGGCGGAATTGTTCGATTGAAATCTCGGTATGGCCGACCTTGGCCAGCGTCGACTGCCCAAACCCCCTGAAGATGTCGGCGATACCCCAGACCCCGAAGCTGATGATCAAGAATCCCATCACCACCGACATAATGGTTTTGCCGAGCCAGTTTGATGAGGCTTTCCGCATTCCTCGAAGCATGGGTCCAACTTCTGTCTGAAACTAAGAGATTGATTTTATTTGGCTTCTCGCCCGCGCCTCAATCCCAGGGTGCGGGAATAGATGATCTATTTTCGGTCTTGGCACGGTCTAGCTTGCCAACGACCCCCGCCGCAAGCCTGCTGCGGTTGGCTTCTGGCGCAAAGGCTCGCCACGCGTTCCCGGACCGAAGATAGCCGCCCCTTCGCGCCCGGTCACGCCGTTCCCGATAGGCCACTTCGCCGCGCCCTTTCGCACCATGGGGGACGACGCAGCTGCATCACCAAGCCTGCGGAAGCCGAGCGGGAGGCGCCGGAAAACACGATGGAAGCGAGGGGCCGCCGGCGCGGCTTTGCGCGGCCGGATCGTGCAAGTTAGGGTATGTCATCTCTGACGGACGGAATGTGCAATGGTATCGCAAGGCGAATGCGAATTCTATCACTCGATGGATTTGCCGCGGGTCGGGAGCATTGCCGGATATTGGGATCTGCGGGGCAGATTCGCCGATTATACCGCCCACACGCCGATCGAAGGACGAACGTTTCTCGACGTTGGAACGGCAACGGGATTTTTGAGCTTCGAGGCGGAGAAGCGCGGCGCGTCGGTTACCAGTTTCGATGCCGACGGTCCCGAACGATATCAGTTCGTCACGGGCGATGCGCACCATGACCAGGCTTATTTCCGGCGATTGCGCAACGGATACACGTTCTCACACCAACTGTTGGGATCGAAGGCGAACCTGGTCCTCGGCGACATCTACAGCATGCCGCAAAGCGTTCAGCCTCACGACGTGGTCCTGGTCGGACAGATCCTCGTTCACCTTCGTGACCCGCTTTTGGCCCTGCAACGAGCCTGCGAAGTCACCAAGGATACGCTCATCATCACGGAAGGATCTTTCGAATCGGCAAGCCCCGTCTACGTCTTCGTTGGCGCAAGGTCGCCTTACTCCTGGTGGCATCTTTCGACCGCATTTTACCGGACATATCTCGACATGCTCGGCTTCGAAATAATGTCGATGACCACCGGACAATTCACCTGTCTGCATCCGGACAACTTGGGTGATGTCGTCGTCGCCAGGCGCAGGCCATCGTTAGCGTGACGGTGAGCTCCGATCGTTCGGTGGACTTTTCACGAGGCAGCGTAAATTTGATGCCTTGTGCGCAAATTTGAGGATCCTGACCCGCCAGGTTTTGCCGCGCGTCTTCAAACGCGAGGCAGGGAACCGGAATCGCGCCAAGGCAATGCGGGTGAGTTCCGCAAAAAGGCGCCAGCGAGGAGATAAGGCATCCCAAAGTGGCAACTGCTTCGTCGCAACCTTGGCGGGGGAGGGCGAATTGGGCTGGTTGAGGACGCCGATGTCGACAGGCCGGCATCTGGAACTGGCGGGCGCGCTCTGCTAGCGCTTGTTGGGCCAAGCCATGCGAGAACCCTGACATGACCGAAGCCATTCGCCCGCTGATTGCCGGCAACTGGAAAATGAACGGCCTCAAGGCCTCCATGGCCGAATTCGAGGCCATGCTGGCGGGGGCGGCTGCTGTCGCGGACCGCGCCGATCTGCTGGTTTGCCCGCCGGCGACGCTGATCGCCGGCTTCGCCGCTACCGCGCGCGGTTCCAGTGCTGCCTCAAAGACGCTCTCGATCGGCGCGCAGGATTGCCACCCCAAGGCTTCGGGCGCCCATACCGGAGATATTTCGGCCGAAATGCTGGCCGATGCCGGCGCCAGCGCGGTCATTGTCGGCCATTCCGAGCGGCGTGCCGATCATGGCGAGAGCGATTTACTGGTTCGGCAGAAGGCGGAAGCGGCCTGGCGCGCGGGCCTGACCGCCATCGTCTGCATCGGCGAAACCCGGGAGCAGCGCGATCACGGGCAGACCCTCGACATCTGCCGCGGACAGCTCAGCCTCTCGCTGCCCGATCAGGCCAAAGCCGGCAATTTGGTGGTGGCCTATGAGCCGGTCTGGGCGATCGGCACCGGCCTGACCCCGACGGTTGCAGATGTCGAACAAATTCATGCGCTTATCCGGCATCATCTGATTGCCCGATTTAACGGGGAGGGCGGCCGGATCCGGATTCTCTATGGCGGCTCGGTAAAGCCTGCCAACGCCGCCGAATTGATGGCGGTCGCCAACGTCAATGGCGCGCTGGTCGGCGGCGCGAGTCTCAAAGCGGCCGACTTTCTTGCGATTGCGGCGGGCTGTCCCTAACGAGCGGGAATGGCGGATCGGCGACCGCGCCAAAGCCCGTTCGGGGGTGACAATGCCCGGTCCGATCGTGTAACACCGCGCGAATTCAAACCCCGCAAGCCGCCGTGCAGCCGGACCCCGGCTTTTGGGCTTGTGACGGAAGGTAGAGATGCAGACTGTCATTATCGTCGTCCACCTCATGATTGTTGCGACGCTGATCGCAACCGTGCTGTTGCAGAAGTCCGAAGGCGGTGGTCTCGGCGTCGGCGGCGGCGCCGGCTTCATGTCGAGCCGCGGCACCGCCAACCTTTTGACCCGCACCACGGCCGTGCTCGCGGTCGGCTTCTTCATGACCAGCCTGCTGTTGTCGTGGCTTGCGAGCTATAACCGCGCGCCGAGTTCGATCATCGGCAGTCCGGCGACGCAGTCGCAGCCGGGAGGGGCAACGCCGATCGCCCCGCCGACCAGCGGCGGCCTGCTGGATTCGCTGAAGAAGTCCGACGAACAGCAGCAGACTCCGCCCGCGCCATCGGCTCCGCAGGCGCCGCGTTCGCAATAAAGCAGGGTGGCCATGCAGCAGGCCATCTGGCTTTCTGCATGAGCAATTCCCATCAATTCTTTGATAATATTCTTGATTCAGCGTCACCCACAGCCCGGCGGAATGTTAGTTGGGGCAAGCGATTCGTTTTGGCGAATCGCGCAGGTGGCCTTAAAGGTTGGGTCCCATGGCGCGGTACATATTCATCACCGGCGGCGTGGTTTCCTCGCTCGGCAAAGGTCTGGCTTCAGCGGCGCTCGGCGCCCTGCTGCAGTCGCGCGGCTACACGGTCCGGCTGCGCAAGCTTGATCCCTATCTCAACCTCGATCCCGGAACCATGTCGCCGTACCAGCACGGCGAAGTGTTCGTAACCGACGACGGCGCGGAGACCGATCTCGACCTCGGCCATTACGAGCGCTTCACCGGCCGTCCCGCCACCAAGGCCGACAACATCACCACCGGGCGCATCTACCAGGACATTCTCACCAAGGAGCGGCGCGGCGACTATCTCGGCGCCACCATCCAGGTGATCCCGCATGTCACCAACGCCATCAAGGATTTCATCCTCGACAGCAACGACGATTTCGACTTCGTGCTGTGCGAGATCGGCGGCACCGTCGGCGACATCGAGGGGCTGCCGTTCTTCGAGGCGATCCGCCAGATCAAGAACGATCTGCCGCGCGACCACGCCATCTACATTCACCTGACCCTGCTGCCGTTTATCCCCAGCGCCGGCGAACTCAAGACCAAGCCGACCCAGCATTCGGTCAAGGAACTGCGCTCGATCGGCATTCAGCCGGATATCCTTTTGTGCCGCACAGACCGTCCGATTCCGAAGGAGGAGCGGCGCAAGCTCGGGCTGTTCTGCAATGTGCGGGAAAGTGCCGTGATCGAGGCACGCGACGTCGACAACATCTATGCCGTGCCCGAAGCCTATCATGCCGCCGGCCTCGACGACGAGGTGCTGGCGGCGTTCGGCATCGAGCCGCGGATTCCGCCGGCGTTGCAGAGCTGGCACGTCATCAACGAGCGGGTGCGCAATCCCGAGGGCGCCGTCACCATCGCCATCGTCGGCAAATATACCGGGATGAAAGATGCCTACAAATCGCTGATCGAGGCCCTGTCGCACGGCGGCATCGCCAACAAGGTGAAGGTCAATCTCGACTGGATCGAGAGCGAGGTGTTCGAGAACGAGGATCCGGCGCCGTTTCTCGAGCACGTCAACGGCATCCTGGTGCCCGGCGGCTTCGGCCAGCGCGGCGCCGAGGGCAAGATCCGCGCGGCGCAGTTCGCGCGCGAGCGCGACGTGCCCTATTTCGGCATCTGCTTCGGCATGCAGATGGCGGTGATCGAGGCCGCGCGCAACCTGGTCGGCATCGAGCAGGCCAATTCGACCGAGTTCGGACCGACCTCCGAGCCGCTGGTCGGGCTGATGACGGAATGGCTGCGCGGCAACGAACTCGAGAAGCGGTCAAAGGCCGGCGATCTCGGCGGCACCATGCGGCTCGGGGCCTATCCCGCGGTGCTCAAGCGCGGCAGCCGGGTGTCGGAGGTCTATGGCGGGGCCACCGAGATTTCCGAGCGGCACCGCCACCGCTACGAGGTCAACACCGCCTACAAGGACCGGCTCGAACAGCACGGCCTGCGATTTTCCGGGCTGTCTCCCGACGGCGTGCTGCCGGAGATCGTCGAGTACGAAGACCATCCATGGTTCATCGGGGTGCAATTCCATCCCGAACTGAAATCGCGTCCGTTCGAACCGCATCCCTTGTTCGCGTCGTTCATCCAGGCCGCGGTGGTGCAGTCAAGGCTGGTGTAGCAGGCCAGCACGATCAGCCGGCTTTCCTGGCGATCTTGCGCAGCGCGTCGTCGATGCGCGACTGCCAGCCGGGGCCCTTGGCTTTGAAATGCGCAATCACCTCGGGGCTTAGCCGGATCGACACCGCAACCTTCGTTGGTTCTTTCTGCGGCCCACGCCGCGCAACGTGCGCTGAAATCTCCGGCGTGAGATCCTTTGCCTTTGTGCCAGGCTCGAAGCGCGTGGCCTTGGCGAAGTCTGCCTTCGTCCATTCGGGATTATCGTCGTCGAACGCGGGTTCTTTGGTTTTACGAGGCATAACGTTTCATTTCCCTGGCGTGCGCGCGCCGAAGACTAATTGGGCGATATCGTCCGTCGCGGACAGTAAAAACCAGACAATGCGCGACGCCTTCGATAGGCCCGTACGCGCGAAATCGAGGCTCGCCGTAATTGAAACGATCGTCTGCAATCATTGCTCGAGATCGATCCAGCGCGCGAGCGACACGCCATGCTTCGACAGATTGATCGCTTCCCTGGCCGGGTCGAGATCAGCCGTTTATTGTATATACAATCTGTTGACAGGCCAGTCAAGCCGGACACGGGTGGCATGTGAGGATCGCCTCAAGACAGCGTTCCGGACAGCCGCTATAACCGCCGCGCAAGAACATGGAGGAAGCCTATGATCTACGAGACCCGCGTCTATCGCTGCCTGCCGGGCCGGTTGCCGGCGCTGTTGCAGCGCTTCGAGACCATCACGCTGAAACTGTGGGAAAAGCACGGCATCCGGCAGGCCGGATTCTTCACCACGCTGGTCGGCGAATCCAATCAGGAGCTGACGTATCTCCTGGCATGGGAATCGCTGGCCGAGCGCGACCGGAAATGGACCGCTTTCCAGACCGACCCGGACTGGATCGCGGCGCGCGCGAAAACCGAGGCGGACGGCCAGATCGTCGGCAACATCGTCAATCAGTTGTTGGTGCCGACTGCGTTCTCGGCGGTGAAGTGACCGCGATTTTCGCCAAAACCGGTACCCATTTTTGCGTACTACGCGCGCGAGGGTCGATACCCTCCACGCCGCCCGGCATGGTCGGGCGGGAAATAAGGATAATACCTTGAACGCCAATCTTTCAGCGGCGCCGGTTGTGTCGGCCGGATCGGTCAAATTCGGCAACGACCTGCCGATGTCCGTCATCGCCGGCCCATGCCAGCTCGAGAGCCGGGCGCATGCGCTCGAAGTGGCGTCGGCGCTGAAGGAGATCGCGGCGCGGCTCGGAATCGGGATCGTCTACAAGACCTCGTTCGACAAGGCCAACCGCACCAGCGGTTCGGCCGCGCGCGGCATCGGGCTCAAGCAGGCGCTGCCGATCTTTGCCGAAATTCGCGCCTCGGGCTTGCCCGTGCTCACCGATGTCCACGAAGCCGCGCAATGCGCCGAGGTGGCGGAGGCGGTGGACGTGCTGCAGATCCCGGCCTTCCTGTGCCGGCAGACCGACCTGTTGCTGGCGGCGGCGGCGACCGGCAAGGTCGTCAATGTCAAGAAGGGGCAGTTCCTGGCGCCGTGGGACATGGCCAATGTCGTGGCCAAGATCACCGGCGCCGGCAACCGCCAGGTGCTGGTCACCGAGCGCGGCGTCTCGTTCGGCTACAACACCCTGGTCTCGGACATGCGCGCGCTGCCGATCCTGGCGCGGACGACGGGAGCGCCGGTGATCTTCGATGCCACCCATTCGGTGCAGCAGCCGGGCGGCAAGGGCGCCTCGTCCGGCGGCGAGCGCGAATTCGTCGCGGTGCTGGCGCGCGCCGCGGTCGCAGTCGGGGTCGCCGGCGTGTTCATCGAAACCCATCCCGATCCGGACCACGCGCCGTCGGACGGCCCCAACATGGTGCCGCTGCACGAATTCGAGGGCCTGCTGCGTTCCCTGATGGCGTTCGACGCGCTCGCCAAAAACCCGGCGCCTTGATGGCGTGGAGCTGGCAAGCGGCGGCGCCGGGCTGAGCGTGCCGCCAATCCTGAACATCATCGCGCTGGCGACGTTCGCGGCAAGCCTGTCGGCGCGGGCGCTCGATCCGGTGCTGCCGCATATCGCCGGCGATTTCGGCGTCAGCATTGCCAGGGCGGCAGGCTTTGCCTCGGTGTTCGCGTTCACCTTCGCCATCATCCAGCCGGTGCTGGGCGCGGCGGCCGATCTGTTCGGCAAGGCGCGCCTCGCGGTCGCATGCCTGGTGCTGCTCGGCCTTGCCAATATTCTCGGCGCGCTGTCGTCGTCGTTTTCGCTGCTGTTCGCCAGCCGGATTCTGGCCGGGATCGGCGCCGGCGGGGTGTTTCCGATCGCACTCAGCCTGACCAGCGATCTGGTGGGACCGGACAAGCGCCAGGTCGCGATCGGCCGCACCCTGGCGGGCTCGATGACCGGCAACCTGCTCGGGGCTTCGCTGTCGGGGCTGATCGGCGATCTCCTCGGCTGGCGCGGCGTGCTGGCCGTGCTCGGCTCGCTGGCGGTCGTGGCCTCGCTGGCTGTCGCGATCGGCTTTCGCGGCGGCGCCCTGGCGCGGGCGCCGGCCAAGGTCGACCTGTCCGTGCTCAGGCACGGCTATCGCACTATCTTTGCCAACCCGAACGCCAGGGTCTGCTACACGGCTGTCTTCATCGAAGGCTGCTGCGTGCTCGGGCTGTTCCCCTACGTCGCCTCTTTCCTGTTCGAACAGGGCGTCACCAGCCTTTCCGTCAGCGGCCTGGTGATCGCCGGCTTCGCGGTCGGCGGACTGTTCTACACCATGAGCGTGTCGCGCCTGCTGCCCCGGCTCGGCGTCAACGCCATGATGATTTCGGGGGCCGTGCTGATGGGCCTGCAACTCGCCTTCATCGCCCTGGGCCCGCGCTGGCCGCTGCAGGCCGGCAGCTTCATCCTGATGGGGTGGGGTTTCTACATGCTGCACGGCTCGCTGCAGGTATTTGCCAGCGAACTCTCGGAGGAAGCGCGCGCCACCGCGCTGTCGCTGCACTCGTTCTTCTTTTTCATGGGCCAGACCGTGGGCCCGATCGCCTATGGTTTCGGCATCCTCAATGTCGGAAAGATTCCGGCGCTGCTGGCGAGCGCGGTGGTGATTGTCGGGCTCGGCCTCGCCTGTGCGCGGCTGCTGCGGCAGACGCGGCCGGCGGATGGCGCTGCGACGTAAGGCGTTCCGGCTCGCGGCCTCGTTCAGCCCCGGCCGCGATAGGGCGCGACGCCCTGGTCGGGGATCCACATCCCCTTCGGCAGCCTGCCGGTCTGCCAGAACACGTCGATCGGAATGCCGCCGCGCGGATACCAGTAGCCGCCGATGCGCAGCCATCTAGGTTTGATCTCGGCGGCGATCCGCTTGCCGATCGCCACCGTGCAGTCCTCGTGGAATGCGCCGTGGTTGCGGAAGCTGGCGACATAAAGCTTCAGCGATTTCGACTCCAGAAGCCACGCGCCGGGGACATAGTCGATCATGAGGTGGGCAAAATCCGGCTGCCCGGTGACCGGGCAGAGCGAGGTGAATTCCGGCGCCGTGAAGCGCACCACATAATTGGTATCCCGCTGCGGGTTGGGTACGCGGTCGAGCTGCGCCTGCGCGGGACTGGTAGGCCACGGCACCGCCCGTCCGAGCTGCAGCTGGGTCGATTTTGAGGATTTGCGGGGCGTTTTCGACATCACTTTGTCTCCGTTGCCGCGGTATTAGACAATTCAACCGCCAGCGTCACGCGCCGGAGCGGCCTTTTCCGCCCCAAGCCGTTGCTGTAGAAGCAGCGCCGAGCGTTTCCATCCCGGCATTTTCCGAAAGAGGCACCCATGACCGCCATCGTCGACATCATCGGCCGCGAAATTCTCGACAGCCGCGGCAATCCCACGGTGGAGGTCGATGTGGTGCTGGAGGACGGCTCGATCGGCCGCGCCGCGGTGCCGTCGGGCGCCTCCACCGGGGCGCACGAGGCGGTCGAATTGCGCGACGGCGACAAGTCGCGCTATCTCGGCAAGGGCGTGCTCAAGGCGGTCGAGGCCGTCAACGGCGAAATCTTCGAAGCCCTCAATGACATGGCTGCCGAAGAGCAGATCCAGATCGACCAGATCATGATCGATCTGGACGGCACGCCGAACAAGAGCCGGCTCGGCGCCAACGCCATCCTCGGCGTCTCGCTGGCGGTCGCCAAGGCCGCCGCGGAATCCTTCGACATGCCGCTGTACCGCTATGTCGGCGGCACCTCGGCGCGGACGCTGCCGGTGCCGATGATGAACATCATCAATGGCGGCGTGCACGCCGACAACCCGATCGACTTCCAGGAATTCATGATCATGCCGGTCGGCGCCGCCAGTTTTTCCGAGGCGCTGCGCTGCGGCTCGGAAATCTTCCATACCTTGCGGGCCGAACTGAAAAAGGCCGGCCACAACACCAATGTCGGCGACGAAGGCGGTTTTGCGCCCAACCTGCCGTCGGCGGACGCCGCGCTCGAATTCATCATGGCCGCGATCGGCAAGGCCGGCTACAAGGCCGGCGGCGACGTCATGCTGGCGCTTGATCCCGCCGCCAGCGAGTTCTTCAAGGACGGCAAGTACGTCTACACCGCGGAGGGCAAAAGCCTGAGCCCGTCGGAGCAGGCGAGATATCTCGCCGATCTGGCATCGCGCTATCCGATCGTCTCGATCGAGGACGGCATGGCGGAAGACGACATGGACGGCTGGAAGGAACTGACCGATCTGATCGGAAACAAGTGCCAGCTGGTCGGCGACGATCTGTTCGTCACCAACGTAACGCGGCTCGCCGACGGCATCAAACACGGCCGCGCCAATTCCATTCTGATCAAGGTCAATCAGATCGGCACCCTGACCGAAACTCTCAGCGCCATCGAGATGGCCTACAAGGCCGGCTACACCGCCGTGATGTCGCACCGCTCCGGCGAGACCGAGGATTCCACCATCGCCGATCTCGCGGTCGCCACCAATTGCGGCCAGATCAAAACCGGATCGCTGGCGCGCGCCGACCGTACCGCCAAATACAACCAGCTGCTGCGCATCGAGCAGGAGCTGGGCAGCCAGGCGAAATTCGCGGGCAGGGCGGCGCTGAAGGCGCTGCGGTGAAGCGGTCGCAGTCGATCGCTGCGGTTCAACGGTGTCATTGGGGAATTAAAGCACGATGACGCAACCGATGCTGTTCACCCCGCTCCAGATCCGCAGCGTGCGCCTCAAGAACCGGGTCGTGGTGGCGCCGATGCATCAATATTCGGCGGTCGAGGGTTTTGCCACCGATTGGCACCTCGTCAACGCCGGCAAATATGCCCAGGGCGGCGCCGGGCTGGTCATCATGGAATCGACCAAGGTGGCGCGCAATGGTTGCGGCACGGTCGGCGATACCGGGCTATGGAACGACGGGTTCATTCCCGGCCTGGCGCGCTGCGCGGCCTTCATCCGGCAGCACGGCGCGGTCGCCGGCATCCAGCTCGGTCATTCCGGCCGCAAGGCGCGACTGGCGCGCCCCTGGGAGGGCGGCAAGCCGCTGCATGGCGACGAGCCCGGAATCTTCGACTGGGACGGCTGGGAACTGGTGGCGCCGAGTGCCGTGCCCCACACCGAGCAATCGCCGGTGCCGCGGGCGCTGTCGCATAACGAGGTGCGCGACCTCGCCGCCAAATGGGGTGAGGCGGCGGCGCGCGCCGACAAGGCCGGCTTCGAGGTGGTCGAGATCCACGCGGCCCACGGCTATCTGATCCACCAGTTCCTGTCGCCGCTCGCCAATGTCAGGACCGACCGGTATGGCGGCTCGGAGCTCAACCGCATGCGGTTCGCGATCGAGGTCGCCGAAGCCGTGCGCGCGGTGTGGCCGGCGGACAAACCGCTGTTCATGCGGCTGTCCTGCGAGGACGACGCCGGCTGGGACCCCGACCAGAGCGTGCGGCTGGCGCGGCTGCTCAAGGCGCAGGGCGTCGATGTGATCGACTGCTCCTCCGGCGGCACGCTGACCTATTCGCCGATGGACAGCGCGCGCTCCCGGAAATACGGCTACCAGGTGCCCTATGCCGAGCAAATCCGCCGCGAGGCCGATATCATGACCATGGCGGTGGGACACATCGTGCACGCCGACCAGGCCGAGGCGATCCTGCGCGAGGGCCGCGCCGACCTGACCGCGCTCGCCCGCGAGATCATGTATAATCCGAACTGGCCGATGGATGCAGCCCAGAAGCTCGGCGCCGACCCCAACTTCGAGCTGGTGCCGCCGCCGTATTCCTATTGGCTCGGCAAGCGCGCCAAATCCGCCTTCGAGGGCAGGCCATCGACCTGGACCACCGGGCTGACAGACCACCTTGCCGCCAAGCCCTGAGCGCGATCAGATTCAACCAGAGAACGATAGACCGACAAAGGGAGATTCAACGTGGCTTCAGACACTGACAAGAGCGGGCTGCAACTGCGCTCGCTGATCAAGAGCTCCGGGGAACTCGAACTGTCCCTGGTCCGCGTTCCGACCCCCGAACCCTCCGCCGACGAAATTGTCGTGCGGGTCGAGGCCTCGCCGATCAATCCGTCGGACCTCGGGCTTCTGGTCGGCGCCGCCGACATGACGACCGCCAAGGCGACCGGCTCGAAGGATTCGCCCGTGGTGACGGCGAAGGTGCCGGAAGCCGCCATGAAAGCCATGGCGGGACGGCTCGATGAATCGATGCCGGTCGGCAACGAGGGCGCCGGCGTGGTGGTCAGGACCGGATCGTCGGAAGCGGCGAGGGCGCTGATGGGCAAGACCGTCGCCATGATCGGCGGCGCCATGTACGCGCAATACCGCTGCCTGAAGGCGGCGGATGTCCTGGTGCTGCCGGCGGGGACTACCGCGGCCGAGGGCGCCTCGTGCTTTGTCAATCCGCTGACCGCGCTCGGCATGGTCGAGACCATGCGGCGCGAGGGCCACAAGGCCCTGGTGCATACCGCGGCGGCGTCCAACCTCGGTCAGATGCTCAACAAGATCTGCCTCAAGGATGGCATCGGCCTCGTCAATATCGTCCGCAGTCCGCAGCAGGTCGAGATCCTGCGCAAGGTCGGGGCGAAGCATGTGCTGGATTCCAGCGCGCCCTCGTTCATGGACGACCTGACCAATGCGCTGGTGGAAACCGGCGCAACCCTGGCGTTCGATGCGATCGGCGGCGGCAAGCTCGCCGGCCAGATCCTGACCTGCATGGAAATCGCCGTCAACAAGACCGCCAAGGTCTACAGCCGCTACGGTTCGAATGTGCACAAGCAGGTCTACATCTATGGCAGCCTCGATCCCCGGCCGGTCGAGCTGAACCGCGCCTTCGGGATGGCATGGGGGGTCGGCGGCTGGCTGCTGTTTCCTTTCCTGCAAAAGATCGGCGCCGCCGACGGCGCAAGACTGCGCCAGCGCGTCGTCGACGAGCTCAAGACGACCTTTGCCAGCCATTACACCCAGGTGGTGTCGTTGCAGGAGGCGCTGCAGCTGCCCCACATCGCCGTCTACGGCAAGCGGGCCACCGGCGAAAAATACCTGATCAATCCCAACAAGGCCGGCTGACCCCGCGGGACGCGCGCGTGAGCCGATGACGACGGGGCTTGTGTTTCGCCCGCGACAGGATGAAATTCGCGGTCAACACAGGCCCGGAACAAGCCAGATCATCAGGGAGAATTCGCCATGACCGACCTCAGTCGCCGCCATCTTCTCGCCGGCACCGCCGCCGCCGGTGCCGCGAGCCTGCTCACCTCGTTCGGAGTGACCGCCGCGCGCGCCGCGGTGCCGCCGGCCGGAGCGCAGGCGCCCGGCTTCTACCGCTACAAGGTCGGCGCCTACGAATGCACCTCGATCAATGACGGCGCGCGCTCGTTTCCGCTGCCCGACAGCTTCGTGCGCAACGTCCCCAAGGCCGAGGCACTGGCCGCCGCCGAAGCCGCCTACATGCCGCCGGGCATGGTGACGGTGCCGTTCAACCCGCAGCTGATCAATACCGGCAGCAAGCTGATCCTGATCGACACCGGCAATGGCGTGGCCAATTTCGAGCCTACCAAGGGCGCGGTAGGCCGTACCCTGCAAAATCTTGCCGCCGCCGGCGTCGATCCCAAAAGCATCGACATCGTGCTGCTGTCACATCTGCATCCCGACCATACCAACGGGATCCGCGCCGCCGACGGTTCGATGGCGTTCCCGAACGCCGAGATCATGGTTCCGGCGGTGGACTGGGCGTTCTGGACCAGCGACGACAATGCCGCCAAGGCGCAGTCCAGCGAGATGATGAAGAATTATTTCGCCAATGTGAAAAAGACCTTCGCCGGCATCGAATCCAAGGTAACGAAATACGACTGGGGCAAGGAAGTCGCCCCCGGCATCACGTCGATCGAGGCGCCGGGCCACACCCCCGGGCATACCGCCTTCGCGATCGCCTCCGGCAATTCGAGAATTCTGATTCAGTCCGATGTGACGAATATTCCGGAATTCTTCCTGCGCAATCCGGACTGGCATGTGGTCTATGACGTGGACGGGGAACTGGCGCAAAAAACCCGTCACAAATTCTACGACATGGCGTCGGCCGAGAAAGCGACGGTGGTCGGCTTCCACTTCACCTTCCCCTGCATCGGCCATGTCGAAAAGGACGGCGCCAAATACCGCCTGATACCGGTCGCCTGGAATCCCCTGATCTGATCGGCGACGACCAGATCGATTGTTCGCACAGGCCGTCCGCATCGGACGGCACGGCGTATTCCCTGGCGATCGCGGCAGCAGCATCGCCGGGACGCACTTCATGCACTTGCATCTTTCTGGCGGGGTCGCTAGGTTGAACGCCAGCCGCTCCGGCGTCCGCCCTTAAAGGAAATAGTCATGGCCACCCCATATCCGGTCGTCGTCATCGTCGGCAGCCTTCGCAAGGAGAGCTTCACCCTCAGGATCGCCAATACGCTCGCCAGGCTGGCGCCGGACACGGTGAAGCTCGAGGTCGTCACCTTGCACGGCATCTCGTTTTTCAATCAGGACCTCGAAGCCACGCCGCCGGCCGATTGGGTGGCGTTCCGGGAAAAGCTGCAGAAGTCGGCCGGGGTGCTGTTCGTGACGCCCGAATACAATCGTTCGATCCCCGGCGTGCTGAAGAACGCCATCGACGTCGGTTCGCGGCCCTATGGAAAAAGCTCGTTCCTCGGCAAGCCGATCGGCATCATCAGCAATTCGCCGGGGCCGCTCGGCGGCGTCAGCGCGGCGATGAATCTGAAGCAAATCCTGCCCGGCTACAGCGGCACGATCATGCAGCAGCCGGAGATCTATCTGAACGGTATCGGCGACGCTTTCGACGACAAGGGCGAACTGGTCAAGGAATCGCTGCGGCCGGTGCTGAAGCAGTATATCGATGCCTACGCGGCCTTTGTCGCAAAGAACAACATCTAGGCGGCGCACGGCGCCGCGCGGGCCGGCGTTAGGAAGTCGTTAACCGCGGCGTCGCATGCTCCGGGCCATGGTTTCCCGCAGCCGACTCAAATCCCTGCTCACCGGGCTTGCCCTCTATGCGATGGCGGCGGCGATGATCGGCTATTTCGGCGTCAACGCCTATACCGGCAAGTATGGGCTGAATGCGCAGCAGGAGCTCGACCAGGAGATCATCGCGCTGACCTCCGAACTGGCGCGGCTGAAGCAGGAGCGCGCCCAGGGCGAACAGCGGGTCTCGCTGCTGCGATCCGACCGGGTCGATCCCGACCTGCTCGACGAGCGGGCGCGCTATCAGCTCGATTATGTCAATCCGCACGATCTGGTCCGGATGAACGATCCGCGCTGATCCTCAAATTACAAAAACCCGCGAAATCGGATGCGAAAATTTCACCGCGTTGCGGTGCGGCATGGCGGAATGTCGGCCGGCTCACGCAATCCTTTCATGGCGGTTTGAGTTGGGATAGAGAGGGCTACCCACTCTCGCATCCGGAATTGTCATGGCCGCACCGAAGAAAAGCGCCGCGCAGGAAACCGCCCAGGATAAGGCTGGAGCCTCTAGTCCGCCCGCCGAATTCACCAGGGACCAGGAGCTCGGCGCGCTGCGCGACATGCTGCTGATCCGGCGTTTCGAGGAAAAGGCCGGCCAGCTCTACGGAATGGGGGCGATCGGCGGCTTCTGCCATCTCTATATCGGCCAGGAAGCCATCGTCGTCGGCATGCAGATGGCCCTGAAAAAGGGCGACCAGGTCATCACCGGATACCGCGACCACGGGCACATGCTGGCCTGCGGCATGGACGCCAAGGGCGTCATGGCCGAGCTGACCGGACGTCACGGCGGTTATTCCAAGGGCAAGGGCGGCTCCATGCACATGTTCAGCAAGGAGAAGAATTTCTTCGGCGGCCACGGCATCGTCGGCGCCCAGGTTTCGCTCGGCACCGGGCTGGCTTTCGCCAATCGCTATCGGGGCAACGACTTTGTCAGTCTGGCCTATTTCGGCGACGGCGCGTCGAATCAGGGCCAAGTCTACGAAAGCTTCAACATGGCGGAGCTGTGGAAGCTGCCGGTCATCTATATCATCGAGAACAACCGCTACGCGATGGGCACGTCGGTGACGCGTTCCTCGGCGCAGACCGATTTTTCCAAGCGCGGCATCTCCTTCAACATTCCCGGCGAGCAGGTCGACGGCATGGATGTCCGCGCGGTGAAGGCCGCGGGCGACAAGGCCGTGCAGTGGTGCCGCGACGGCAAGGGGCCGTATATTCTGGAAATGCAGACCTACCGCTATCGCGGACATTCGATGTCGGATCCGGCGAAATACCGCACCCGCGAGGAAGTCGACAAGGTTCGCCACGATCAGGACCCGATCGAGCAGGTGCGAAACCGGCTCCTGGCGGCGAAGATGAGCGAGCAGGATCTGAAGGCCATCGACGCCGAGGTGCGCGAAATCGTCAATGCCGCAGCCGACTTCGCCCAGCACGACCCCGAGCCCGATGCAGCCGAACTCTATACCGATGTCTATCGCTGAGGCGCAGCCTGAACACGCCCTAGAATGAATTTCCGGAGCCACTATGCCAATTCAAGTGCTGATGCCCGCGCTGTCGCCGACCATGGAAAAGGGCAACCTTTCAAAGTGGCTGAAGAAGGAAGGCGAGGCGATCAAGTCCGGCGACGTCATCGCCGAGATCGAAACCGACAAGGCCACCATGGAGGTCGAGGCCACCGATGAGGGCACCCTCGGCAGGATCCTGATCCCCGAAGGCACCGCCGACGTCGCGGTCAACACCCCGATCGCGACCATCCTTTCCGATGGCGAGAGTGCGGCCGATCTGGGCAAGGCCGGTGCGCCCGCCAAACAGCAAAAAGCCGCCGAGTCGGCGCCGCCCGCCGCCGCGGCAACATCTGCGCCGGCTGAAGCCAAGTCTGCCGAGGTCAAATCCACACCGGAGACCAGACCGGCGGCTCCGTCAGCCCCCAAAGCTGCCGTCGAGCCCGATCCGGAAGTGCCCGACGGCACCGAGATGGTGACCATGACCATCCGCGACGCGCTGCGCGACGCCATGGCCGAGGAAATGCGGCGCGACCCCGACGTCTTCCTGATGGGTGAAGAGGTCGCGGAATATCAGGGCGCCTACAAGGTCAGCCAGGGCCTGCTGCAGGAATTCGGCGCGGGGCGGGTGATCGATACCCCGATCACCGAGCACGGCTTTGCCGGCATCGGCGTCGGCGCGGCGATGGCCGGCCTGAAGCCGATCGTCGAGTTCATGACCTTCAACTTCGCCATGCAGGCGATGGACCAGATCATCAACTCCGCCGCCAAGACGCTTTATATGTCCGGCGGTCAGATGGGCTGCTCGATCGTGTTCCGCGGACCGAACGGCGCCGCCGCCCGGGTCGCCGCCCAGCACAGCCAGGACTATTCGGCCTGGTACTCGCAGATTCCCGGTCTCAAGGTGATCGCGCCGTTTTCGGCAGCCGACTACAAGGGGTTGTTGAAGGCAGCGATCCGCGATCCCAACCCCGTGATCTTCCTCGAAAACGAAATGCTGTACGGCCATTCCGGTCCGGTGCCGAAGCTCGACGATTACGTGATCCCGATCGGCAAGGCGCGGATCGTGCGCGGCGGCGGTCATGTCACCATCGTGTCATGGTCGAACGGCATGTCCTACGCGCTGAAGGCCGCCGACGAACTGGCCAAGGAAGGCATCGAAGCCGAGGTGATCGATCTGCGCACGCTGCGCCCGATGGATACCGACACCATCGTCGCCTCGGTCAAGAAGACCGGCCGCGCCGTCACCGTGGAGGAGGGCTGGCAGCAGAACGGCGTCGGCGCCGAAATAGCCGCCCGGATCATGCAGCATGCCTTCGACTATCTCGATGCCCCGGTGACGCGGGTGTCGGGCAAGGACGTGCCGATGCCTTACGCAGCCAATCTGGAAAAGCTGGCATTGCCCTCGGTGGCCGAGGTGGTCGAAGCCGCCAAGGCCGTTTGCTACAGGTAGGTCATGGCGGGTCCCAGGGAGCAGCCATTGCCGCCGGACGTCATGGGCCGCGATGACGCCACCGAGGTGCTGCGCGCGTTCGTCGTCGATGGCGGACTTTCGATCGCGTTCACCCGCGCCTTCGAGGAGCCCGACATGTGGGGCCTGCTGCTGGTCGACATCGCGCGACATGCCGCGCGGGCCTATGCGCGGGAAACCTCCTGCACCGAGGACGAAGCGCTGGCGCGCATCGTCGACATGTTCGAATCCGAGATCGCCCGGCCGACCGATTTGGGTCAGACCACGCCAAGGTCGCAACAAGGACACTGACCGTGAGCGTCGAACCCTATCATTTTGAATTCATGGCGGAGGCCATTCGCGAAGCGGAGATCTCGATCGCCGAGGGCGGACTGCCGATCGGCGCGGTGCTGACGCGCGACCGCAAGATCATCGCGCGCGGACATAATCGCCGGGTGCAGGAACAGAACGTCATCCTGCATGGCGAGATGTCGTGCCTGCGCAATGCCGGGCTGATGTCGTTTCATGACACCGTGATGTATACGACGCTGTCGCCCTGTTCGATGTGCGCGGGCGCGATCGGACTTTTCAAGCTGTCGCTTCTCGTCATCGGCGAGTCCGTGACGTTTCCCGGCAGCAAGGATATCCTCGCGCAATTCGGAATCCCCTTTATCGACCTTGCCGACCAGCGCTCGATCGACATGATGAAATCATGGCGATCGATTGCCGCCAACGAACGGCTTTGGCAGGGCGATATCGGCAATTGAAGCGGATGTCGGTTTCTTCATCGGGTGTCGACGACACCCAAACGGTCTTTGGTTGGCTTCCCCCGGGATGGAAGGCAATCGGCAAGAAATATCCTGTGAGGTCAGTATGCCCATCAACATTCTGATGCCTGCGCTGTCGCCGACAATGGAGAAGGGCAACCTGGCCAAGTGGCTCAAGAAAGAGGGCGACAAGGTCAAGTCCGGCGACGTGATCGCGGAGATCGAGACCGACAAGGCGACCATGGAAGTCGAGGCGGTCGATGAAGGCACGCTGGCCAGGATCGTGGTGCCGGAGGGCACCCAGGACGTCGCGGTCAACGACGTGATCGCGGTACTCGCCGGCGATGGCGAGGACGTCAAGGCGGCCGGGGCAGGGGCTGGCCCGAAACCCGCAGCTGCAAGCGCTGAAAAAACCACGGCTGCCGCTTCCCCGTCGCCCCGGGGAGATGGAGCTGGCAGTGCCGGCGCAGCGCCCGGTGCCGAGCAAAAGCCTGCTGCGGCGGCGCCGTCTGCTTCACCTCTCCCCGTCGGGGAGAGGTCGCCGCCAACGACGGCGGGTGAGGGGCCTGCGCCGCAAGCCAACGGCCACGCCCGCACATTCTCCTCGCCGCTGGCGCGCCGCCTCGCCAAGGAAGCCGGCATCGAGCTGGCGCGCGTCACCGGCAGCGGTCCGCATGGCCGCATCATCGCAAGGGACGTCGAGCAGGCGAAATCCGGCAAGGGGCTGAAGGCTCCGGCCGCGGCACCCGCCGGCGCGCCGGCGGTCGCGCCGTCGATGTCGGACCAGCAGATCCGCGCGCTGTACGAGGACGGCAGCTACGAGGTGGTTCCGCATGACGGCATGCGCCGCACCATCGCACAGCGGCTGACCGCGTCGGTGCAGACCATACCGCATTTCTATCTGACCATGGACTGCAATATCGGCAAGCTGGTGGAAGCCCGCGAAGAGATCAACGCCGCCGCGCCGAAGGACAAGGACGGCAAGCCCGCCTACAAGCTGTCGGTCAACGATTTCGTCATCAAGGCGCTGGCGCTGGCCCTGCAGCGGATCCCCAACGCCAATGTCAGCTGGACCGAGGGCGGCATGCTGCGGCACAAGCATTCCGACATCGGTGTCGCGGTGGCGATGCCCGGCGGCCTGATCACGCCGATCATCCGCAAGGCCGAGACCAAGCCGGTCTCGGTGATCTCGGCCGAAATGAAGGATTTTGCCGCGCGGGCGCGGGCGCGCAAGCTCAAGCCGGAGGAATACCAGGGCGGCACCACCGCGGTCTCCAATCTCGGCATGTACGGCATCAAGGATTTTACCGCCGTGATCAACCCGCCGCACGCCACCATCCTGGCGGTCGGCGCCGGCGAGGAGCGCGCCATCGTCAAGGGCGGCAAGATCGAGATGGCGCAGATCATGAGCGTGACGATGTCCTGCGATCACCGCGCCGTCGACGGCGCGCTCGGGGCCGAACTGATCGGCGCCTTCAAGCTGCTGATCGAAAATCCGGTCATGATGGTGGTGTGACGTGCCGGGGACGGGTTTCGTTGCGTCAGGAAAAATCCGCCGACAAACGGGCGGGCGCCCGCGGCATCGCGCACTGTGCGTGGGCCTTTGGCTGCTGCAGCGGTGATAACTGCGATGATGCGATCCGCGGGGGTGTTCGGGCTGGCTTTTATCGCCTCGGCGATCGCCGGCGTGCTGGCCTGTGCGGCGGTATCGCTAGTGCCGGACTGGAGCGCCGGCGGCGGGCACGGCCTCGACGAGGCCGCTCGCGGGCTTTTGACCGCCGCCTATGTGGTGCTTGGTATGCTGCTTTATGGGTTCGCGGCCTGGCGCCGCGATCCGGCGCGGCATCTGAGACGAGCCCTGCATATTCTGCTGCTGGCGCCGTTGCTGGTCGCGGTCCTCGGTGTCGCCGACCATGGCATCCACGGCATCGACTGGCTGCACCAGGTCGTCGGCATGCTGCAGATGGTCGCGCCGCCGTGCATCGTCGCGCTGCTGCAGTGGCTGATCCTGCAACGATATCTGTCGCGGCAGACCGCGCCGGCGGAGCCTGCCTCGATACCGGCGCCGGGTTGGCATTGAATCGCCGCCCGTGCCGCACTACCACTGTCTGAGCTAACCGGAGCCCGCCATGGCCGACAACTCCTTCGACGTCATCATCATCGGCTCCGGCCCCGGCGGCTATGTCGCGGCGATCCGCGCCGCACAGCTCGGCTTCCGCACCGCGATCGTCGAAAAATCCTATCTCGGCGGCATCTGCCTGAACTGGGGCTGCATCCCGACCAAGGCGCTGCTGCGCTCGGCCGAGATCTACCACTACATGCAGCACGCCAAGGATTACGGGCTGTCCGCCGACAATGTCTCGTATGACCCGAAAGCCGTGGTGCAGCGCTCGCGCGGCGTTTCAAAGCGCCTCAATGACGGCGTCGGCTTTTTGATGAAGAAGAACAAGGTGGCGGTGATCTGGGGCAAGGCCGTGATCGAGGCGCCCGGCAAGATCACCGTGGCGAAATCCGATGTGGAGGCGCCAAAGGGGGTACTGGGCGAGGGCACCTATCAGGCCAAGCATATCATCCTTGCCACCGGCGCGCGGCCGCGGGTGCTGCCCGGGCTGGAGCCGGACCAGAAGCTGGTCTGGACCTATTTCGAGGCGATGGTGCCGGCGAAGATGCCGAAATCGCTGCTGGTGGTCGGCTCCGGCGCGATCGGCATCGAGTTTGCGTCGTTCTTCCACACCATGGGCTCAGAGGTGACGGTGGTCGAGGTGCTGCCGCAGATCCTTCCCGTCGAGGACGCCGAGATCGCCGGCCTGGCGCGCAAGCGCTTCGAGAAGCAGGGCATCAAGATTCTGAGCGGCACCAAGGTGACGAAACTCGAGAAGAAGAGCGACAGCGTGGTCGCCACCATCGATGACGGCAAGGGCAAGCCGGAGACGGTCGAGTTCGACCGGGTGATTTCGGCGGTCGGCGTGGTCGGCAACATCGAAAATCTCGGACTGGAAAAGCTCGGCGTCAAGACCGAGCGCGGCTGCGTCGCGATCGACGGCTACGGCAAGACCAGCGTGCCCGGCATCTACGCCATCGGCGACGTGGCGGGCCCGCCGATGCTCGCGCACAAGGCCGAGCACGAAGGCGTGGTGTGTGTCGAAGCCATCAAGGGGCTGCATCCGCATCCGACGGACAAGCTGCTGATTCCCGGCTGCACCTACTGCAATCCGCAGATCGCCTCGGTCGGCCTCACCGAGGCCAGGGCCAAGGAGGGCGGCCGCGAGATCAGGGTCGGCCGTTTCCCGTTCGTCGGCAACGGCAAGGCGATTGCGCTCGGCGAGGACCAGGGCCTGGTCAAGGTGATCTTCGACAAGAAAACCGGGCAGCTGCTCGGCGCCCACATGATCGGTGCCGAGGTCACCGAACTGATTCAGGGGTACGTGGTGGCGATGAATCTGGAAACCACCGAAGAAGAGCTGATGCACACCGTGTTCCCGCACCCGACCTTGTCGGAGATGATGAAGGAAGCGGTGCTGGATGCCTATGGCCGGGCGCTGAACATCTAGGCATGATCCGGAAAACATGCCCTCGGCCTTACCCGAGGGTGGCAAGCATATTTGACTGGGATCAGGCCTCAAAAAAGCGAGAAACCGTGAAAGACAACGACAATCTGACAATCGAACGTCCCACCTTCGTGACCCATCTCGAATGCGCGATGGAAGGCGACCATTATCCCGCCGACCAGATCCACAACCTCTCGAAAGCGGGCAAGCCGCTGCTGGTGCGCTACGATCTGGCCGGCGTGAAGCGGGCTCTGACAAAGGAGGCGCTGGCGCAGCGGCCGGCCGACCTTTGGCGCTATCGCGAGCTGCTGCCGGTGCGCAAGGTCACCGACATCGTCAGCCTCGGCGAAGTGACGACGCCGCTGATCCGGCTGCCCAAGCTCGCCAAAAAGATCGGCGGCGGCGAGATCATCGTCAAGGACGAAGGCCGGCTGCCGACCGGATCGTTCAAGGCGCGCGGCCTTGTGATGGCGGTGTCGATGGGCAAGGCGCTCGGCATCAGGCACATGGCGATGCCGACCAACGGCAATGCCGGGGCGGCGCTGGCCGCCTATGCCACCAGCTGCGGCATCAAGACCACGATCTTCTGCCCGGCCGATACGCCCGAAGTGAATGTCAGCGAGATCGAGCTGCAGGGGGCGACGGTCTACCGCGTCAACGGACTGATTGATGACTGCGGCAAGATCGTCGGCGAAGGAAAGACAAAAGCCGGCTGGTTCGATACCTCCACCCTGAAGGAGCCCTATCGGATCGAGGGCAAGAAGACCATGGGACTCGAACTCGCCGAACAGCTCGGCTGGGAGGTGCCGGACGTGATCTTCTATCCGACCGGCGGCGGCACCGGGCTGATCGGGATGTGGAAGGCGTTCGCGGAACTCGAGGCCATCGGCTTCATCGGAAGCAGGCGGCCGCGGATGGTGGCGGTGCAGGCGGCCGGCTGTGCACCGATGGTACGCGCCTTCGAGGAAGGCACCGAGCACGCCAGGCGCTGGGAGGACGCCCACACCATCGCCTCCGGCATCCGGGTGCCGCAGGCGGTCGGGGATTTTCTGATCCTGCGCGCGGTGCGCGAGAGCAAGGGTTTTGCCATCGCGGTGGACGACGAGAAGATTTCCGCGGCACTGAACGAGGTCGCGCGCGAGGAAGGCCTGCTGCTGTGTCCGGAGGGGGCGGCGACCTATGCCGCCTACCAGCAGAGTCTCGCTGACGGTCGCGTCACCAAAGACGACCGCGTCATGCTGTTCAATTGCGCCATCGGACTGAAATACCCGCTGCCGCCGGTCACCCGCGCGCTCGATCGCCACGCGCCGATCGACTACGCGAAGTTGTAGCAGGAACCTGATCCGGAGTTGTGACTTCCCCCAGACCTCATCCTGAGAGCGGCCACGTGGCCGCGCCCTCGAAGGAGGGATGCAGCGTGTGGACCCGCGGCGATCCTTCGAGACGCTTGCGGAGTTTTGCATCGGGCCGCGCTTCGCGCGGACCCGGTGGCAAGCTGCCCGGGATGAGGTAAGTCGTTTGTGACGCGGCAGGAGAGTGTGATGCGCAAGGCAGTGTTTGCCGCATTGATGGCGATTGCGGCATATTCCGGCATCGCGCGCGCGGAAAATTTCCCTTCGCATCCGATCACCGTCGTGGTGCCGTTTTCCGCCGGCGGCCCCACCGATTCGATGGCGCGAATTCTGGGCGAGCGCATGCAGCGATCGCTTGGGCAGAGCATCACCATCGAGAACGTGACGGGCGCGGCGGGCTCGCTCGGCGTCGGACGCGTGGTGCGGGCGGCCCCGGACGGCTACACGGTCAGCATCGGCCATCTCGGCACCCACGTCGCCAATGGCGCGATCTACAAGCTCGGCTATGACCTCGTCGGCGACCTCGAGCCGGTGGTGCTGTTGCCGAGCAATCCGATGGTCATCGTCAGCAGGAACACGGTTCCGGCCACCACGCTGAAGGAACTGCTGGCATGGCTGAAGGCGAGGCCGGCGCCGGCGACGGCCGGCACCGCCGGCGCCGGTTCGGGCAGCCATATCGCCGGGCTCTATTTCGAGAACGTCACCGGCATCAAGCTGCAATATGTGCCGTATCGCGGCACCGCGCCGGCGCTGAACGATCTGGTCGCGGGTCAGATCGATCTCATCGTCGACCAGCTCTCCAATTCCATCAGCCAGGTGCGCGCCGGGACCATCCGCGCCTATGCCGTCACCGATGCCAGGCGCGTGGACACGGCGCCGGAGATTCCGACCGCCGACGAGGCAGGGCTGCCCGGGTTCCACATGACGCTTTGGTCGGGGCTGTGGGTGCCGAAGGGCACGCCGAAGGAGGTCGTCGCCAGGCTCAACGGCGCGGCCGTCGAGGCCATGAACGACCCGGCCGTACGCAAGAAGTTCGAGGATCTCGGATTGCAGATGCCCGCGCCGGATGCGCTGTCGCCCGAAGCGCTCGGCAGCTGG
>Ga0302279_10001623_pt1 | contig 31581 bp, 22 predicted proteins | sample III_Bog_N3_3_FD_194541 | JGI IMG/M metagenome (GOLD analysis project Ga0302279, IMG submission 194541) | Peat permafrost microbial communities from Stordalen Mire near Abisko, Sweden - III_Bog_N3_3 | ecosystem: Environmental > Terrestrial > Soil > Wetlands > Peat | place: Sweden: Abisko...
TCCGGTGATCGGCTCGCGCCACATCGCGGGCGGGTTTATCATTCCCGCGACCCTGGGCGTTCCCATCCGGTTCACAGCCGGGCAGGCGGCCTGGCCCACGCCGTCGAATCTCGATCACGACGCCGCCAGACAGCTTCGCGCCCCAGATGTGGCCAAGACGTGGCCGATGAGCGCTCTCATCGAACAGATGGATGCGCTCCAGTCGCGATTCGGATATGTGACGGGCGACCTTAATACCGGCGGACTGGTGAACAACGCGGTGGAGTTGCGCGGCAACGATCTGTTCGCGGACCTGAAGGAGGATCCGGAGCTTGCGGATCATCTGCTGGCAATCGTTGCGGAAACGGTGGTTGGCGTAAGCCGCATCCTGCGGCAAAGGACAGGGACGACCTCCATCGCCGTGAACCGCTCCATTGTGAGCGTGAATCCCGCGATTCACCTGACGAGTAACTGCTCGGTGAGCATGATCTCGCCCCGGCTCTACGAGTCCCGCGTCCTGCCGCACGAACTCCGCATGGCTGAACTGCTGGCGCCCTACGGCATTCACCACTGCGGCAGCAACCTGCAAAAGTACGCGGATGCCTACAACCGAATGGATTTGAAGTTTCTCGACGTGGGTTTCGGCTCCGACATCGAGGCCTGCGGCCGGCTATTTCCTGGGGCCTTTCTCAATTTGCGCATGAGTCCAGTCCGGATGCTACAAGGCTCGGAAGACCAGGCCTACGGAGATGTGCTTCAAGCGCTGACTGCGTGCGGAAGACGAGAGAAGGTAGGCGTGTGCTGCATCAATATGGATGGAGACACGCCCGACGCGAACGTCAGGGCGATGTTTCGAGCGGCGACGGATTTCAACGCGAAAATGGCCTAGCGGCCGGGGCTGGCGCAGCGAAGGAATTGCGACTGAAAGCCCAGGGCCTGCGGTGAATTCTCCGTCATTCCGGAAAGTTCGTCGCAGGCCCATGATTGCTTGCCGCGAATGCTCTTGAGCCTTTCGTCTTCGCGCGTTTCCTCAGCAGTTGATGCCGGCTTTGGCCAGCGTCTCCTTCAAACCCTTCATGCTGATGCGGCTTGAGGCTTCACCGACGCTCATGCTGCTGCCGGGCTCGGGCTTGCCGCCGTGCCAATGAGTCTCAAGGCTCACGGCGTAGTGATAGCCATCGTGCTGCAAGGCGCGGAACTGGCCCACCCAGTCGATCATGCCGCCGCCCACCGGCGCCCATTCCGCCTTGCCATCGGGTTTGCGAATCGTATCCTTGCAATGGCAGTGGCCGATGCGATGTTTGGGCAGCAAATTGTAGTCGTCGGGGTAGGGCGTGTCATTCGGGAAGGTCGCGGAGTTGCCCGGATCCCAATTGAGCATGAAGTTGGGCTCGGCGATGGCGGCCAGTGTTTCCGCTGCTTCCTTGCCGCTGCCCGTGTTGCAGGCCATTTCGTTTTCGAGCAGAAGGATGAGATTGTGCTGGGCGCAAGTGCGCGCTGCCTCGCGCAGTTTGTCGTTGATGGCCGCGCGATAGGGCTTGGGATCGTCGAGCCGCCAGAAATCGAAACAGCGGATGCGATCGGTCGAGAAGGCCTTGCAGAGATCGATGCAGCGCTCTAGCACCGCGTCCTGCTGCTTGAAGTCGAAGTCCGCGTGGAACTGATCGCGTTGCGGCCCCTCTTTTGACATCGGCGCACCTTGCCAGTGGACCTTAAAAAGCGGGCTGGCGATGTCAGTGACGCGCAGCTTGTATTTTTCCAGGATCTGGCGGGCGCGATCGATCTCATCGGCGTTCAGTTCGGTTACATTCTTGTTCCACATGCTGCGAATCTCGATCCATTGCAGGCCGAAGTCATTGGCGGCCACAGAGCAGGCATGATCGAAGTCAGCGGAAATCTCATCGTTAATGACGGAGAGGCGAAATGGACAGGCGGCGGCAGAAGCCCGCACCGTGCGCGGCAATGTTGCCAGCGCACTTGCGCCCGCCAGTCCGGCAAGAAACTCCCGGCGAGATGAAGACATAAGACAATTCCTCCGAAGATTTGGGAGCGCCGGTGAACAGCGTTCCGGTTGCGGAAGCGATTATAGTCCGGGAGCGCACCGGCTTTCACAGGAGACAGCGCGCTATGGCACCAATCCCGGCCGCCGCATTAATGCTGTGGGTATTCCTTGGTCTGCTCCGTCCGCGTGTTGGTCACCGAGAAACTCCCGTCAGGCAGCGCGACCACCTTGAGCGCGTGCCCGTCTCCGTCGCCTTTGGGATTGGCAATCATCCACTCCGGGCTGTTATGCGCAGCGTCGGAATCCTCGGCCGTATGCAGTTGCCACAGATCGATCAGACCGGGGCTCAAGTGCACGATCTGCCACGCTGCCGGCTTGCCGGCCTTGTGCGCGCCGTTATTCATAATGGCCACGCGGGGATGCACCGCGTCAACGATGGCCCGCGAGTTCGACCAATCCATGCCGTGATGCGTGACCAGATAGAGATCGATAGTCCCGATAGGGTTGTTCGGGCACACCAGCGCCACTTCTTTCTTGCCAGTCAGGTCGCCGAGATCGAGAAACTTGAACTTCCCGAAGGTCACCAAGATACCCGCAGACCGCGAGTTTTCAGTGGGGTCGTCAGGCCATGCGCGCTCGCTGGCGCAGTAGGAGTTGGGCGTCGGCCTGATGCCGGGAACCGTGCCAATGTGCTCGCCGTCGGCAGTCAGCACCACCACGCTCAGCCCGTCGATGGGGATGGTATCGCCGGGATGCACGATGCGCCGCTGATGGCCCGCGACAGCCTTCACGTAGGTTGCATAATTGTTGCGCGTGTCGGCTGCGTCTTCGCGATTCTCGCCGTGGTCAAGGAACTCGCCCACCTCGATCTTTGCAATCAACTCAGGCACGCCGCCCACGTGGTCGTCGTGAAAGTGCGTGATCAGCACATGGTCGATGCGCTTGATGCCGGCATCGCGCATGGCGGCCAGGATGCGTTCGGAATCGCGGCCGTTGTTCCCCGGCCAACCGGTGTCGACCAGCAACGACTCGCCGGAGGGCGCGACGAGCAGCGTGGATTGGCCGCCTTCGACATCGATGGAGTAGATGCGGAGTTGGCCGGTGGACGAAGCGGCCTGTGCCTGGGCACGTTGCGGCGCAAAGATGCAGCCGAGCGCGCAAACGGCGAGCAATGCGGTGAAGGCGCATGTCTTCCGGGCAAGCCGGCGGCGGGACGTAGATTGCGGGCGGTCGTGATCGGCGGTTTTCATGTGCACCAAAAGTGTAATCCTTCGCGCGGCGCCCGTGGAATGTGTCTGTTGCAGGTGCATGAATCCACCCGCACTCCCCGGCTGATAGAATAAGAGCAGCCGCGCTATGCGGCGCATGGCATTTTTCTCCCCTCACCGTCCCGAGGGCCCGCGCGCCCATACCCGACAGAAGGAAATCTTGAAATTTTGAGCCAGACGATACGCAATATCGCCATCATCGCCCATGTTGACCATGGCAAGACCACGCTTGTCGACGCCATGCTCCGCCAGGCGGGAACCTTTCGCGCCAACGAGCAGGTAGCCGAACGCGTGATGGATTCAAACGAGTTGGAGCGCGAACGTGGCATCACGATTCTCGCCAAGAACACCGCCATCAACTTCGACGGCGGCAAAATCAACATCGTCGATACCCCGGGCCACGCCGATTTCGGCGGCGAAGTTGAACGCGCGCTGGAAATGGTCGACGGCGTGATGCTGCTGGTGGACGCGGCCGAGGGGCCGCTGCCACAAACGCGCTATGTGCTCTCCAAGGCGCTCGAGGCCAAGCTGCTACCCATCGTCGTCATCAACAAGATCGACCGTCCCGACGCGCGGCCGCAGGAAGTGCTGGACGAGATCTACGATCTCTTCATCGACCTCGACGCCGAAGAATCGCAGCTCGACTTTCCTGTGCTCTACGCGGTGGCGAAGGCTGGCACGGCCTCCACCGATCCCTCGATACCCGGCACGGATTTGCAGCCACTCTTTCGTGCCATCGTGGAAACCATTCCTGAAGCTACCGGCGATCCCGAAGGCACGCTGCAAATTCTGGTCACCAATCTGGATTACTCCGATTACTTCGGGCGCATCGCCATCTGCCGCGTCTTTCAGGGCACGTTGCGCGTAGGCGACGAGGTCAACATCTCGCGCCGCGACGGCTCACTCTACAAAACCAAGATCACCAAGCTCTTCACCTTCAGCGGCCTCAAGCGCATCGAGACCACCGAGACCACCATGGGCGACATCGTGGCCGTGGCCGGCATCGAGGGCATCACCATCGGCGAAACCATCACCAGCGTCGAAAATCCCTCGCCGCTACCTCTCATCGTCATCGACGAGCCCACCATCGCAATTCAGTTCAATGTCAATACTTCGCCGTTTGCGGGCCGTGAAGGCCAGTACGTCACCAGCCGAAATCTGCGCGAGCGCCTCGAAAAAGAGCTGCTAACCAACGTTTCGATTCGCGTGGAAGAAACCGGCTCGCCCGATGCATTCAAGGTGCTGGGACGCGGTGAGCTACAGCTTGCCATTCTCATTGAGATGATGCGCCGCGAAGGCTTCGAATTGATGGCAGGCCGGCCGGAAATTGTCACCAAGATGGTCGATGGCGTGCGTATGGAGCCGGTCGAACATCTCACCATCGACGTGCCCGAGCGGTTCACCGGCACGGTGATTGAGAAGCTCGGCCCCCGCAAAGGCGAGATGAACAAGATGCACAATCACGGCTCGGGCCGCGTGCGCCTCGAATTCCGCGTACCCAGCCGCGGCCTCATCGGCCTGCGCTCGGAGATGCTCACCGAAACCCGCGGGACGATTGTCATGAATTCCCTCTTCGACGGCTACATGCCCTACCAGGGCGAGATTCCGCAGCGGCCCACGGGCGCGCTCATCGCAGACCGCCAAGGCAACACGACCACCTATTCGCTGAATGGATTGCAGGAACGCGGCATTCTCTTCGTCGGCGCCGGCGTCGAGGTGTACGAAGGCATGATCGTGGGCGAGCACTCGCGCGACAACGATCTCGACGTGAACGTGGTCCGCGAAAAGAAAATGACCAACATGCGCGCGTCAACAGCCGATGACGCGATTCGTCTCGTGCCGTACAAGACGCTGAATCTCGAACAAGCCATCGAATTCATTGCCGACGATGAGTTCGTCGAAGTGACGCCGAAGAGCCTGCGCCTGCGCAAGAAAGTCCTACAGCAAAATCGCCGCCCAAAGCGCTGGGAAAAAGCGGGGGCGGCGTTGTCTTAGCATCAAGGGCCAAGCGGCTTCGCGAACGCTCAGCCTTTCTTGCGAATAATTTCAAAGGTTGTCATCCTGAGCGAATTCGCCGCAGCGAACGAGCCGAAGGATCTGCGGTTGCTTTTACAGCCTCCGCTTCGCCTCCAGCACCCGCTCCAGCGCTTCCTCTGCCGTCGCGCCCACGCTCGACAAATGCCCCATCTTCCGCCCCGCGCGCGGCGTGTGTTTCTCATATAAATGCAGCCGCACGCCGGGCACTTCGAGTGCCGCTTCAAAATTCGGCTCACCCCTCAGCCACAAATCGCCGAGAAGATTGGCAATCGCACACGGACTAATTAACTCTGTTGAGCCCAATGGCAAATTGCAAACCGCCCGCACCAGTTGCTCGAACTGGCTGGTCACGCATCCGCGTTCGCTCTGGTGATAGCTGTTGTGCGGCCGCGGCGCAAGCTCATTGACCAGGAGCTCTCCCGAGCGCGTGACAAAAATCTCCGCGCAAAGCAAGCCAACCATGCCAAGCTTCGCCACTAGATCCGCGGCCAGTTTTTCGGCACGCACTTCCAGATCCGGCGACACTCCCGCTGGCAGCACGCTCCACGCCAGAATCTGATTTTCATGGTGATTACGCGCGGCCGGGAAAGCACGCACCTCGCCGGATGGATTTCGCGCCGCCATCACGCTGATCTCGCACGCGAGATCGAGCGCTTTTTCGACGACTGCGGGCTTCTCCCCTAACTGCTTCCACACCTCTCCAAGACGATCGGGTGCCCCCGGTCTCGATTTTGAGACCGGGGAAGGAGTCTCTGGCTCTACCGCGCCAATCCTAACTTGCCCGCGCCCGTCGTATCCGCCGCGACCGATCTTCACAAACACGTCTCCGCCCAGCGCGGCCACGGCTTCGCGCAACTCCACCTCGCTGCGCACTACGCGAAACGGCCCCACAGGAAATCCATTTTCCGCCAGCCACGGCTTTTGCAGCGTCTTGTCCTGAATGACCCGAATCGGCTCCACGCCCGGACGCAGCGGCGCCAGGCCCTCCACCACACGCAGCGCGTCCACTCCAATCTGTTCGATCTCGAGCGTCACCACATCGGCGCCCGCAGCCAGCCTTCGCGCCGCGTCCACGTCATCCCAGCGGCCCACGATGGTCTCATCGGCCACAAAGCTCGCTGGGCACTGTAGCTCCGGATCCATCACGCGCACGCGATAGCCCATGGTGCGCGCGGCCATCGCCGTCATGCGCCCCAACTGTCCGCCGCCGAGAATGGCAATCAGCCCGCCCGGCCTCACAATTCTTTCTGATTTTGAAAGAGAGGCGTCACTCACTTCTGCGGTTCCTCGCCCAAGGTCTGGTCGAGCACTTCCTGCGTGCGCGCGGCGCGCCACGCCGCCAGCCGCTCGTACAGCGCATCGTCGGTCGCAGCCAGAATCTCCGCAGCCAGCAGCGCCGCGTTGGCCGCGCCCGCCTTCCCAATCGCCAAGGTCCCAACAGGAACGCCCTTGGGCATCTGCACAATCGAGAGCAGTGAGTCGAGGCCGTTCAGTTGCGTCGTCGGCACGGGTACACCCAATACAGGAACGAGCGTTTTCGCCGCGAGCATGCCGGGCAAATGCGCCGCGCCGCCGGCTCCGGCAATTATCGCGCGGAGGCCGCGCCCGCGAGCCGTCTCGGCGTATTTGAAAAGCCAATCGGGGGTGCGGTGAGCGCTCACAATGCGGGTTTCGTGCGCAATCTCCAACGCGCGCAGAATTTCCACGGCCGCCGAGAGCGTCTCGTAATCGCTCTTGCTGCCCATCACCACGCCCACCAGCGGTTGTTCGCTCATGGGCTGATTATACGAATCAGAGGGTGCCCAATCCTAGCCGCGTTTTTTGCGGCTGGGGTGGGTAGTGGGCTCAGTGCCGGTGCCACGCCTCCACGGCCACCTCAACCACAGCGAACAGCACGCTCACCGCCGCCAGAAAGCCTTTGGCGCGCTGCCAGTTCTGCTCGTGGCGATCCATGCGGCGCTCCAGATCGGCCAGGCGGCCGCCGTTGCCGTCGCCCATCAAGCCGGACATCTGCGACTTCAACACGCTCAAATCGCTAATCACCTGGGCTTCGAATTCGTTCATCATGCGCATGCACCGCACTCCGTCTTGCATCTCATCGTCGACCGCACTCACACGCTCAGCGGCAGGTTGATGAACAGCGCCGTTGAGAACTCGGAATAATTGGGCGGTGTGGCGCCGTCGTACATCCGTATGTAAAACCGATCGCTCGCCGAAACCCGCAACAGCGTCAGGTTCGGCTGCGAGCCCCGCAGCGCCAGCGTCGGATCCTGCCCGGGCATGAACGCAAAATCGCGCAGCCGAACTTCGAAGCCGCCACCGGCAGGCGGCGTCACGCCTGTATTCACTGTCACCGTGCTGCCGTTCAGCGCCGTCACCGTAAGATGAGTCAGATTGGCCAGCACCGTGGGATTCACCGGCGCCGGCAGCCACGCATCCGCCGGAACAGTGGCGCTGGTTTTGATCGCCAAGTCGTCGGCCCAGTCGTTGGCAAACGCGATCTCATATTCCACCAGGTCAGGCAGGCTTGGGCTGTACGTCGCCTTCACCGTGCGCACCACCACTTCGGCGTTCAGGTTCGTCGAAGGCGCGTTCAAAAGCAGCGCATCGCCCGGCCACACATCGCTCGAGAAGCTGCTGCGGTTCCCCTTGTAGTTACCGCTCCACAGTGCGCTCACGCTGGCCGCGGCCTGCGCCATCACCTGCGCCGCGCTGCGGCAATCAGTCGAGGTGCGCGCCGGAGGATTGGTCACTGAGCCGATCCACGTGGACACCGATGGCGATCCTGCTGCGGCCAGCGCCTGTTGGTTGGCAGTATTCACCGCGCGGCCTACGGCGCGCCCGACAGTACGGTAACTCACCGCAATCTGCTCGCCCGCAACCGGCGTATAGCCGGTGTAGAAGGTCAGCTTGCCGGTGCGCTCGACATAACACTCCGCCGCCTCCGCAGTGGTCCCGATGCGCCGTGTGTAGGGTCCGCCGCCGGGAGGAGTGCTCACCACCCAGCTCGAACCCAGATTGCTCAGATTGATGGCGCGTATGGTTCCGATTAAATTGATGCTGCTCACCGGAACGAAATTGCAAGGCGCGGGTAGATTCGTCACCGCGCCGTCGTAAAGCGTCACCGGCGTTGCGCCTACGCCGTTCACGAATTCCTGCACTTCCATCTGGATGTTGCCCGGCGCCATCAGCCATACTCCACCTGCGCCGATGGGGCCGCTATCGCCGAAGGAGTAGTACATCGCCGCTGCGCGGTAACTCTCCGGGCAGTGAATGCGCAGGCGCAGTGTGTACGTGTTTGCGGGATTCACTGCAAACGTAGTTCCCGCCGCTGTGCCCATCACCATCGGCTGCAACGTCACGGCCCCGGTGCCTTGTTGCGCACTGACCTGGATCCCCGCGGAGCAACCCGATGCGGTCTGATAGCCGTTGAAAAAACCGCCCAGGATTCCCATGCTGCCCGGAGACAGCTTCACGCCCACCAGTTCCAGCAGCAGCGTTCCTCCCATCTCAACGGTATCGAGCCAGGCCAGCGTGGTTTCGCCGTCAATGCCGTTGCCGCCGTTCATCGCCAGGCCATCGGGTCCCAGTGTGATGTACCCTCCACCGGCGGCGTTCCAAAGCGTCTGGTTGATCTCCGGCTCGTTGAAGAGCTCGCTCACGATCGTAGACTTTGATGTCGCCGGGAAGAACGGATCCTCGGCCAAGTAGAATTCCGTGGTGACGCCGTCGCCCAGAAAATACTCTGTCGCGTAGGCCACCGGCTCGTTCTCGCCACACACCGTCACATCGTTGGCCAGTGCGCGTTTCACGCTCGCCGTAAGCGCCAGGTTGGCAAGATTCAAACTTCCGTCGCTTTCGTTCAGCGGATGCACCGTGGTCTGCACAGAGGCAAGCAGGATGGCGCCGTTCAAGGCGCGATACGCGGCCCGCGCCATGCTCGCCGCCTGTCCCGCGCTCTTGCTCCAGTTCGCGCCTGCACCGGGAGCGAAGTTGCCCACCGGCACCCGCAGTGAAAGCTCGTTTGTCGACAGCGCCGTCGAGCCGGTGTGGGCAACCAGTGCAGCCAGCAATGCGCCGGCGGTTCCTCCGGAGGCATTCACGCTCGCCGGCATCAGCATCTGGTCCAGCAGCAGTTCGTCGCTCACAGCCTGGATGGCCGTCCGGTAGCGCGGGCCTTCCACGCCCATCCCCGCGTACTCTGGCAACGGGCTCACGGCAATGAATCCCGTGAAGTAGGTCGTGCCGTCATCGCTCGTCACCGCCAGCGTTTGGAAGCGCGAGGGCGACGCGAGACTTCCATTCGCGGCAAGGCTCAGCCACAACTGGCAGATGGAAGGCTCATTGATCTTGCGCTCGATGCTCAACGGACGCACGGCGTCCAACGCGCTCGTATAGTCCAACCCTTGAATTGTGATTTTCATCGTAACTCTCTAACCTGCTGACTCGCTGACTTGTCTATACAAGTGCATTCGCCGCCGGCAGAAAACTCCGGTAGCAAACCACGCGCTCGCCGTCCAGCGGGTCCGTCACTGGTAGCGCCAGAAACTGCCCCTTTAGGGTCACCCGCGACTGTCCGCTCCGATCTTTCCCGTTGAGCGGGGCGACAGATTCCTCCGCGCCGCTCATGGCCTGCAATCGCGGATAGTGGAAGAAAATTCTTTCTCCCTGGCTGCCCTCCATCAGAAACAGCGCCGACCACTCCTGATAAAAGCTGCCGCCTTCGCGATCCACAAAGCCTGTCACCGCCTGCACTTTTGCGCTCGCGGCTGGCGCTCCTCCAGGCAACGGGCCGGCAAGCGTCAGCCCGGTCGGTGATACCTGTGCCACCAGCGCCACGTTGAACGTGACACGCCGGATGTAATCCACATCTGTCAAGGTCTGGCGCACATACGCGCCTGCTACCGGGCTACCTATGTAACCTGTCTGCCCGGTATAATCCACGTCCACCGCGACGATCGATCCCGCAGCAAATTTGGTTGCATCGGTAGACGCCAGCAGGATCGATGTACTGGTCGAGCCGCTCTGCGGAGTCACTGCCGCCGCGGCCGTCGCTCCATCCGCCGCCAACGCCTCAGCGCCTGCTGCGGCCAGCACATTCATGTGTTGCGATCCCGTTGCCAGCGCCATGGTCAGCTTGGTCCAGCTCAAAAACTGCAGGCTCACCTCAGCCTGCACGCTCTCGCGCACCTGCTCCAGAGCCGCCGCAGGAATGCCCGTCAACAATGCTGTCGATTTGCTTGCCGGCCTGCGCGCGAAATCCTGAATCCAGCCAAGATCGAACCAAGGCGCCGGCGGAGCATCGAGACTGAATCCGCCCTGTTGCGATGGATCGAAGAGCACGGGCGTCTGTGCCGCCCGGTTCACGGGCGCAAAGTATGCGCGCACCCGCCGCGCCACCGGCGCCGGAGCGGAAAACCATGTTGCTGTCATTGCATCAACCTCTGAAAGACAGTGGTTAGTGGTTAGTAGTTAGTGGGTAGCCCTCAGCAACCGAGCGGTGGGTTTCATAGCCACTAGTCACTATTCCCTATTGGCTACTCCCTACTTTCTGCCTTCACTCCCCCTGCTCCTGGTAGCTGTACACCATCACACTTGCGCTCCGCCCCAGCCGGTCGCGATTAATCGCCCTCGGCCCAAATGCCGGCTCATCCCAGAACACCTGCGTCAGCATCGCGGCCGCGGGCGTCGCCGTGTAGTCGAGCTTTGGCGTATAGAAGGGATGTAGCATCGCCATCAGCTCTTCATCCATTGCGCTCAGAACACGCCCGCGATCCAGGCCGCCAAAGCTCTGCGTTCCGCAGGTCTGGTACGTGATCTCGCACTGTTCCGCAGCCATGGCGGACGCCAAATCCACGTCCGACGCCAGGCCCGTCCAGCGCAGCACAAAAACGTCGTTGGGGAGCTGGCTGAAGGGTGCTTCTGCCTCCTCCACCAGAATTCCCGGACGCACCGCGCCACGCAGCAGGATGGTCCGTTCCGGATTGATTGCCGTCAGGCGCGCGCGCAGCGCCATGTAAAACGAATCTTTCGCATTTTGCATGATTGTTCTCAGTTCATCGTCTTCGGTTCGCAGTTCTTAGTTCACAGTTCATAGGTGCGGACTTGGCTGTGAAGTATGGACTGTGAACTGCTACACCGCTTGCTGCCGTGCCTCGCGCAGCAGCAGCCGGTAGAGATACACCTGCCCGAAGGCTTCATTGGAGGCGATGGATTCAATCAGATAATCCTGCCCGGCCACCGTCACCGCCAGCGTCATGGCAAACAGAGCCTGCGCCGACACCAGATCGAGCGCGTCCACTTGTTGTTCGACGCCCGTCGCCGACACCAGCAGCTCCCATTTCGACTCTCCGCCTTCCTGCCAGGTCGGCCGCAGCTTTCGCATCAGGACCGGGCTCACCGGAACCTCCGCAAAAGCGGCCGCCACCAGGCCCACCTCCGACATGCCGGTATCGGTGTTGCTGCTGGTCACGCGCAGGAGGGCTGTGGTGCCCGCCGCGCTTCGCAGCAAAGCGTCGGCCAGCATCTGCGGCGCTCCTCTCGGGTTGCGCGGCGCTGTATCACTCATAACTTGCTCCCATCGATGTCCGGGATCGAGAGACAGTTTTTCCTTAGTCCCTGGTCCCTCAGTCCCTTAGTCCCCGTCTCTCAGCCCAGCCTGTTCGCGACGTACGGCTTCAACCACTTCTGCACCGTCTCGTCGATCAACGAACTTGAGAAATATTTCACCTGCATGGTGTCGATCTTGCTCATACTGGCATTCAGCGCCGGCGTAGCCTGCGCGTTGCGCACAATCTGCGCGCACGCCGACTTCACATCGTCGCCGATCGTCGCCAGACCGGCCGTATACGTGACCTGCACTTCGTTGTAAGGCAGGCCCAGCACATTCCAGGGCAGCGTCAGCTCGCCCGTCGCCGAATCGAAATCCACCAGCGTGGGGTCAATCGCTGTCCATTGCCCCGGCAACGCGAACACCGAGACAATCTCGCTCATCGGCTCGTTCAGAATCTCGCCACGCCGCGGCCTGCCATAGCGGCCGTTTATGCTCACGATCGGCGAAGTAGCCGGAGCCAGCGGGGCCAGCGGCAGATAACTCAAGAGCACCGTCTGCGCTCCCGTGGTCAGGCGCATGCGCTCGATGTATTCGACGAGGTTCAGGTCCGGCCGCCTGCAGTGACTGTTAATCAATGCCGTGGCGGCTGTAATCCAGTCCCCCGTCGTTCCCGCCGGCAATCCATGGTTCGCGTAATCCGCTGGCTCAAGATAGGCCATGACGCTTCCTTTCAGATGAAAGGGGCTAGGGACTTAGGGACTAACCTGCATAGTCGATGTCCTAGTCCCTAAGTCCCTTAGCCCCTTAGTCCCTGTTTTTCCTACCGTTCGACATTCACCTGGATATGCGCAAAGTTCGCGCCCTTCACCACCGGCGCGCCGAACTTGACCGCGACGTACTGATAGCTCAGCGAGTTGGGTAGCCCGAGCTGGAACACGCGCGGAGCCGGATCGCCGAGCCAGTGATACTCGATCAGGTCCTCGGTCACGATGTAAGCCGGATAGCTGCCCGGAGTGCCCGGTGTGTAGGGCAGGCTCCAGTCAGGGATCAGCGGCAGATCTCCAGCTTGCGTCGACAGCATTTTCACCGTGAAGCCCGCCGCGATCTGCGTGGTATTCAGCACCACGTTGTACTCGCTCTTCATCTCCTGGTCGATCAGGTCCAGAAGCACCGGGTTGGCGTAGATGGCCGTCGGCCGCACGCGATAACCGGTGCTGGCAACCATCAGCGCGATTTGAGTCTTCATCGTGTCCACGATCTTCATCGAGGGAGTCACGGTCACGGAGTTGCCCCCGGCCGCGATCTGCGCCGCGACGCCCATATACTGTGTCGTGGTCGGCGCGCTCAGGCTGGTGTCGGTGCCCTGCCACAATGCCACGTCGTGCGCCACCATCACGCCGCTCACCGTATCCACCAGGTCCTTGGCCTGCAGATACGCAAACTGCTTCTGCTGGTCGCCCAGTTCGATGTCGAACAGGTTGTAGTTGATCTGCGCCACAATCGCCTTCAGCGGCACGCTCAGCTCGATGCGCGTCGGGCTTACCACCGTGGGATTGATGCTGCGCGGATTCACAAAGCCGGCGGCGCCCGGGTTGGGGATCGCCGTCTCCTCGAAGAACCGCGAGGGATGACCCGTCGCCGGAACCTGCTTGATGCGCTGACCAAATGGACTGGAGCGCCGGCAAATGTCGAAGATCTCCGTCTGGTACAGCGGAACTTCAACAGCGCCCGGCCCGATGTAATCTGCTGCCGCGTGAATATCTGCAAAAGTTGCGTTCATAGCTCTCTCCACCCCCTCCATGGGGCCGTTGCTTAGTGATCAGTGATCAGTGGTCAGTGATCAGTTGATGTCGATCAGCGGCCATGGCAATGGTCAACGGAAACTGACCACTGATCACTGACCACCGACAACTGCTCCTACGAAATCGCGCCGGCCCGCAGCAGTTGCGTCTTCACCGCGATGCGCTGTTCCAGGCTCAGCCCCGACAACGCCGCATCCAGAGCGTGCACATCCACCGGCCCTTCGCCGATGCCGTGCTTGGCCAGCATCTCCGCCGTTGCCGCTGGCATGGTCCGGCGCAGAGGATTCACTGCGTTGGGCGCCGAGGCTGCCTTGATCTCGGCCAGCTCCCGCTCCGCCGCGGCCAGCTTCTCCGCCAGTTCGGTCTCGCGCCTGCTCTGCTCCACCGTGGCGGATATCTTCTCCACCTCGCCCGACAGTGCGCCCTGGCGTTCTTCCAGCCAGTTCAGCGTCCTCTCCAGCAATGTGGTCGCGGCCTCCAGCCGCTCGGCAATGTTCTTCTCGTCGTTTTCCATGGATTTCCTTTCCTGTTTCCGCGCCTTCCGCGCAAACACCTGCTGCGTTTACCACTAAAAAAGGCCCCGCTTTTGCGGAGCCTCTTCGCTGACCAGCTAACTGGCTAACTTACTAACTAGCTAACGTGCTAACTCGATGACTTGATAACTCGCTAACTATCCCGTGCCCCATCCATTCCGCGCTTTTTGCGGAATGGGTGGGAGAGCACGAACCTCAACACACCCTTTTCAACCCAGCAAGTACGCGGGTGCCTCACATCTCGAGTTTGGGATGTGGGATACTACAACCTCTCCAAGCTAACTCCGCCAACACCGCTAGCTCCGCTGCATCCTGAAGCTGGTCGCCCGGTAGGCAGCCTTCTCGCGCAGCAAAATCGCCGCGCCCGTAAACGTCACCCGCGTCAGCTTCCATATCTCGGCGCGCATATCCTCCACGCGCGCGTCGGCCAGTTCGTAACTCATGCCCATCGCTTCCGGCGCGTGCGCCGCCATGGCCGACGCCACCTCGGGAAAATCGCGCGCGTACAGATAGCCGCGCACCACCAGCCGCTGCCCCACCACATTGGCCTCGGTCAGCAGCCCGATCTTGCGCCGCGCATCGTGCCCGTCCCAGCCGGGCCGGTAATCCACTGCCATGCCCAGCAGCGAAGGCAGCGCATCCTCTGCCGCCTCGCGCGTTAACATCACGCAATGCCCGCGCGCCCCAGCCGGCGCCTTGTCGCTGGCCGCATTCACCACCGTCAACACGCCCTCAAACGGCACCCGGTTCGGGTGCTTCGCCACATGAGGTATTTCCACCGCCATCGCTTCCAGTCGCATGTTTTCGCTCCGCTCCGCTTCGCAAAGGGGACTAAGGGACGTAGGGACTAGGGACTAAGAAGCTCTGGGCGCAGCCTTCGCCGGCCTCTCGTTCGAAGCCCGATGAGGTTCCGCTTTCCTGATTCCTGTTCCCTGTTCCTTAGTCCCTTAGTCCCTAGTCCCTAGTCCCTGTTTTTCCTTCTCCATCGGCGCCAGCCCTCGCATGGCGCGCACCTCGTTCACCGTCAGCACACCCGCCTGCAATAACTGCACTTGCACCTTCAACTCCGTCTCCTCGTCGCGCGCGCTCAGCTCGTTGAAGACGAATTCGAACTCCCGCCAGCCGAGGCACTTCGAGAACAGGTCCCGCGTAAAGTGCTGCGCCAGCAGAATCGCCAGCGGCGAGATCGCTCCACGAAACGCTTCATCTGCCATTTCGGACGCCGTCGATTGGTTCACATCGGCTTCGAGGCCCAGCATCAGCGGCGGCAGGCCAAATGCGTTCGCCACCATGCGAATCAGAAACTCCTGCCATGCCAGCCTCAGATCCGCATCGGTTCCCTGCGCAAACCTGAGCACCTCCGGCTTCTGCTCGGTAGAAATCAGCGGCACCCGTCCCGTGCCCTCGATCTCGTCCTGCCACCAGCGAATCAACCGGTCGTGCTGTACGGGTGTGGCCTCGTTCAACCACAGCGCATATTGCGCCACCGCGTTCGCCGCCAGTTTTCCCGCGAACCGGTGCGCGCTCAGAAACTGATTCACGGTTTCAAATGCCACTTCCAGCGGCCCCAGCCCGAAGGGCGTAAAGCTGCGCGGGTTCATGCGGATGTACATCAGTTGGTTGTCCATCAGCTCTACCGCGCTCGACTCCAGTTGTCCCGGCATGGCCTGCGCGTAGCGCGGCATATCCTCCTGCCCGTCCCACCTGGCGTTGATGCGGATCGACGCCCCGTCCACCGGCCACAGCATCGCCGGCCGCTCCGCATCGCCGGTCGCCTCCATCTCGATGGCCCCGAAGCCGCCCGTCAGAGCATCTTCGATCGCCTGCTCAATCAATGTGCGAAAGCTATCTGTCGGGTTCGGCTCCTCCAGCGTGCGCCGCAGCGCCCGCAGCTTGCGCTCCACATATCCCACGTCCCCGGCCTCGAAGCCCCGCCGCACCCGCACCTGCCAGTCCATGGCCGCGATACGATCCTTGATCACGTTGATCGCCCGCCGCACCACTGGCGTCTCCGCAAACCGCCGCAAATTCACCGGCGTCGGTTTGGGCAGATGCTGTCCCGGAAACTGCACCGGGCTAAGGATCGCGGGCAGAGCCAAAGTCTTGCGCTCCGCCTCTGCCGAGGCCGCCAGCTCTGCAGCCCCAGCCTCTCTGCCGCAGCCGTCGTGCCCGACCCCGCGCGCCTGCCGCCACATCTCCCGCAACTGCTCGCCTACCTTCACATGCACCTTCCTGGTTCCGAGACTTGTTCTGAACCCAGTTCCAAAACCCTGCTCCAAAACTTTGCCCCGAAAACAAAAGGGCACAGCCCTCAGGCCATGCCCTTCTCAAATCGCCAAACTTCCTGCTGCCGGATCTCTGCCGCGCTCTCAGTACTCAACCAGCGGCTTCAAAACCACTGAAATACCTCAACAAAATCGATCCTACCGCGAAGCGGGGAAATTATATGCAAACTCTGGAAACTTTTTTTCGAGGGGTCAATTCACTGTGGCCAGCGCACAGTTCGCAGTGTTCCGCCCACCTTGCCCCCTCGCTCCCTTGTTCCCTCGCTCTTCCGGTCCCTAGACGCGCAGCTCCCGCCGCGCCGTCTCCGCCACGCGCTCCATGTCCGACGTTGTCAGCACCCGGATCTGGTGCTCCTCCATCGTCTCCACGCCAAAGCGGTACATCTCCAGCCGCTCCGGCTCGTCGTCCGTTGCGCCGAGTCGCGCCGCCGGCTCGATCACCGCCGTCAGTTCCAGTTGCGCCTTCTCCACGCGCTCCACGCCTGCACGCAGCGCAGCTGCGGAAAATGCCAGCACCTTGGCCATCTCCAGGCCCGCAGTGGCTCCCGTCCCAACTTTCGCGCCGATTCTCGGGTCAATTCTCGGGTCCAGGCTCACGGCGTGAAACATCCGCACCACCCCGTTGGGCCGGTACCCCACGTCGATGCGCAGCGGATCCCCGGGACGCGTATACTCCGCCGCGGCAATTCTCTTTCTCAAAAGATCCCACACTCCGGCGCGCTCGAACTCCGAGCGCATGCACGCCTGGATGGCGGCGCGGCCGCTCAATCTCGATGTCCGCTCCCGCGCCGGCGCTTCCACGTACAGCCGCATCAGCTCTTCCATCCCTGCGGGCATGCTCTCGGCCAGGTACGCCTTGGGCTCGGTCATCTGCACGTTCAGCGACAGCGACTCCTCGAGAATCCGCATCAGCCGCCCCGGTGCCTCCCGATCGAGAGGAGGATCGGCCAACCGCCGCCGCAGTTCGCTCTCCATGCTTTCAAGCAACGCCGTATCGGCGTCTGGATCGAGGCACTTCACCCGCCGCCAATCGTGCGTGAATCTCACCTCAGTTCGCGCCGGCTGGTCCTCGCTCTCGGCCTCGCGCAGAATCACGCCAATGTGCACGTACTCGTTCCGTACCGCGTCCGGCACATACCGGAGCAGTTGGAATTCGCATTCTCGACGCTGGCGTTCGCTGTTCATCGTTCGCTCAGGTTCCAGGTTTCAGGCGTCAGTGATTAGTGGTCAGTGGTCAGTAATCGGTGCGGACAAAGAGTCTGATCACTGACCACTGAAACCTGAACCCTCTTTTCCTCAATTCACCCTCATCCTATTCCCCCATCGCCCCCCTTTCCAAGCCTCTTCCTCCCCCATCTTCCCCTTCTCTCCCCATTTTGGAAATGGCTTCCGATCCGATCTCCAAAATGCCTCAATCCCCTCCCGGATCCGGCTCCGCCGCGCGAGCAGCTTCTCCACCAGTGTCTCCATTTCGCACATATCTCCGCCGTACCATTCGGGTGGGACTTCGTTGGCCGCCGCCCACACCGTCTCCGCCTGCATGGTCTCAAGACGCTTCAGCCACGGCTCGAAAGACTCCCATCCTGTTACCTCTCGATATACATCATTCCGAAAGTACACCCCACGCAGCGGCGCATCCTCAAACCGCCACTCCCCGGCGTGAAAGCAATAACCGAAGTCGATAAAAACGGCTTTATATCTCCGCTCCCGCTGCCGCCGCGTGAACACCGCCTGCCGCCCGTTGGCGTTGCCTGTCCACTTATCGAGTGCGAGAATCCCGGCGAACTCGCCTAGATTCTTGAGCTCCAGCAGTTGCTCCTCGGGCAAGTAGTCCACCACCTGGCCCGGCATCAATCCCCCGGCGAATCGCGATCCGAACTGTAGTCCCGGCGCGCAGCGCACGTGGCTCTGTCCCAGGTCGATCTCGAGATCAGGCGTGTTCTCGATCAGCCAGCTTGAGACATCCACCAGCTCGGTTTCGGGCACCGTCAGCCCCGCGGCCGCAGCCAGGCGCGAGGCCAGTAACTCGTTTGCCAGCACGCGCATGTGCTGGGGGTTGTTCTGGAACTTCACGACGTAGATGTGGCCGTCCGCGCCCAGCATTAACTGGCCCTGCGCGCCGCCCCGCATGCGCCGGATCTGCTGCACCGCCAGAACCGCCACTCCATCTACCGCCCTTCGTCCGCTCTTGCCTGGTTCCTGCCCGCATTCTAAATGGATTAGGGACCAGCGTGAGTGTGCGTGTGGGTGGGTGCGGCCGATCCGCTCTCACACTCCACCACACTCACACTCGCACTGACTAATTACCGCTGATCCTGCCACTTAAGCGAGGGTGTCCTGTCAAGTGCCGCAGAATCAGGCGGAACGTTGGTTTCTCGGGTGCCGAGACTCCGCCAAATGTTCGCTTGGATGGTGTCACTTGCCCCGCAAATGTTCGCTCGGTAGGTTGCGATTTTTCGAGGGGAATACCATGAAATTGAGCAATCAATTGGTAAGTAAAACCATGGAATTGACCCAATAAGAAAAGCAAAAACCACGAAATTTCCCACTGCACGTGAAATCCGCGAGAAATGCGCTTTAGAGCGGGCCGCATCCATCAGGCTTGGTATCAGGGCCTGGCTGGCAGGTCGGGGATTCATCCCCGACAGCCGCACCCCGCCCACTCGTTTGTCGAAAAATCGAGTCCGCGGCGAGGCCGCGCTCATCCCCCGCAGCTTTCATCCAAGCAAAGATCACCACAAGCCGACTTGAACGAAGCCGCTGCGGCGGCGGACGCATCCGCGTGCGGTTGAGCCAGCCTTTGTGGCTGCCGGGGTAGTTTGGGACGCAGAGAAGGAGGATTCTCTGTGAACCAACTGCGTCAGCTCATGCTTGAGGAGTTGCAACGTCGCAACTTCGCCACGACGACCATCCGCACCTATCTTCACGGTGTTGCCCATTTCAGCCGGTACTTTCGGCGCTCGCCCGATCAACTCGGCCCAGAGGACATTCGCAAGTACCAGGCGATGCTGTTCACCAAGTTGAAGTACAGTCCGAACACCGTAATTGTGCGGTTGTCGTCTCTTCGGTTCTTCTATATTCACGTCTTAAAGCGCAACTGGAGCATCGCCGAGACGCCCTATCCGAAGAAGGTGCGTCACCTTCCCGGAGTGCTAAGTCAGGAAGAAGTTGCGCGACTGATCGACGCGGCCGATACTCCTTTTCATCGCATCCTGCTGATGACCATGTATGCCACGGGCGCACGCCGCGCGGAGGCAGCCCGCCTCAAGGTGAGCGACATCGACAGTCAGCGGATGGTGGTTCACATCCATGAGGGCAAGGGCGGTAAGGACCGCGACGTCATGCTCAGCCCGAAGCTGCTCGAAGAGCTGCGCATCTACTGGCGCAGTCTCCGGCGCAAGCCGAAGGAGTGGTTGTTCCCCGGAAACAGCTGGCACACATCCAGCCGCCCGGTGACCACCAAGGTCCTATGGAGCGCCTGCCAGATCGCAGCCGAACGCGCCGGCCTCGACAACAGGCGCATTCACCCGCACACTCTAAGACATTGTTTCGCGACCCATCTTCTTGAAGCCGGCGCCGACCTGCGCACCATCCAGATACTGCTTGGGCACCGCGACCTCGAAGTAACGACCGTCTATCTGCATCTGTCCCAGCGCCATCTCAGCGCGACTGCCAGTCCGCTCGATGCGCTCACATTCTCTTCCCGAGGAGGACAACAGCACAGGTGAACAACCGGCCTCTCCTGGAGATGGCCGACATTGTTCGCTGTGCGGGACAGGCATTTATCGAACACAGCCGCAGATGGATCAACTGGCAACACCGGAAGGTGCTGCTGGCCATCGTGCGCTGCCGCACCGCCGCGCTGGGCGGGCATCGCGACCGCTGCACCGGCTGCGGACATACGACCAGGATCTCCTACAACTCGTGCAGAAACAGGCACTGCACACGGTGCCAGGGCAACGCGCGCCGACGCTGGCTCCAGGCGCGCGAACGGGAACTGCTGCCTACTCGATACGTCCACGCGGTCTTTACTCTGCCGCGCGAACTTGCTCCACTCGCACTGCAGAACAAAAGGCTGATCTACAACCTGCTCTTTCACTCCAGCGCCGAGACCCTGCTTGAGGTCGCTCGCGATCCACAGCGGCTTGGAGCCGAGATCGGCTTCTTCAGCGTGCTCCACAGTTGGAACCAGCGCCTGCAGTTTCATCCCCATATCCACTGTGTAATTGCCGCCGGCGGTCTCGCACCGGACCACTCAAGATGGATCTCCGCCCGGCGCTCCTTCTTCCTGCCCATCGGCGTGCTCAGCCGCGTCTTCCGCGGCAAGTTCGTCGCTGGACTTCGCAACGCATTTCATCGCGGTGAGCTTCAGTTCCACGGCAGCCTGCTGCCGCTCGCCGAGCCGCACGCTTTCGCTCGATGGCTGCGGGTGCTGTTCCGCCACGACTGGGTCGTTTACTCCAAGCCGCCCTTTGGCGGCCCCGAACATGTGCTGCGCTATCTCGGCGCCTACACCCATCGCGTCGCTATCTCGAACTCCAGGCTCGTCGCTCTCTCCGATGGCAACGTCACCTTCCGCTGGCGCGATTCCGCCCACGGCAACAAGAAGAGGCTCATGACTCTGGATGTCGATGAGTTCCTGCGCCGCTTCCTGCTCCACCTGTTGCCGCCCGGTTTCGTGCGCATCCGCAACTTCGGGTTCCTCGCCAACCGCAACCGCGCTTCGCGCCTGCCTCTGTGCTTTCGGCTTCTCAGCGGCGCAGAGAAGATGGCTGCTTCGCCAGCATCACCGTCCATCGATCGGACTCACTCGCTCTGGAACTGCCCGATCTGCGGCGCAACCATGCGCATCGTCGAACGGCTCTCCGCTGCGCAACTCCTGCTTCGCTCTCCACCTCAACCAGATCAGTGCGCAGCATGAAGACTTATCTACACCCTCGGCCTCTGCCCGTGCTTCGGCGCGCTTGCGGATCCTCTGCCCCAACGATCCGGGACTGCGCGGCACGCTATCTCCTGAGCTCGCCAATGACACCTTGTTGTGCTATTTCACCGCACCATCCCACCATCAGAGCGGCAAATTCCACTCCGCTCAATCTGTTCCTGATCCCTCTGCACCCGCTCAGGCCCATTCAAAGTACATAGGCTTCCGCGGAGGGCGGCTTCCTTCAAGTCGCTGTATCCGAAGCGCCCCGAGCGAGAGCATGCAACTGCGTACTGTTGCGTGGCGGGGCGCTCCAGATACAGCACTAAGACTTCCAGGTATCTGGCGGCGCCAACTTCCTGGGTTCCAACGGCAATCCCACTCGCGATTGGCAAACCCTCTACCACGCGGTCGGCCCACGCTTTGGCTTCTCCTACGAATTTGCCCCCAGGACTGTGGCCCGTGGCGGATACGGCATTCTCTATCTGCCGCTTTCCTCGCGCCAATATAGCAACCAAACCTCGAACATAGGGTTCACGCAGCGCACCAATCTTGCTACATCTGCCACCGGATTTACGCCCGCTGTAACCAGCGATAATCCATTTCCCAGCGGCGTCTTATTGCCCGCAGGTCCGACGGCAGGAGTGGGTGTAAGCGTTGGCACCTCTATCTCCGGCCTGCCTAGCAAGATTCCGCTCAGCTATCAGCAGCAATGGAACTTCGGCCTGGAGCGCAGCCTTGGCCGCGGAATGTCAGCATCCCTCAACTACGTCGGCAGTCATGGCGTCGATCTGCCCATGAACCTCCGCGCCAACGATTTGCAACCCGCATACTGGGGCACTCCCGGCCAGACCAGCCAGGTCACCTATCTCCAGGCGCAGGTCGCAAACCCCTTCTACGGGGCCACCGGAGTAGCCAGCGGTACGCTGACCAATGCCACGGTACAGCGCTTGCAATTGCTGACCAAATACCCCGAATACACCAGCGGCGCCAGCTCCAGCATCCAGAACAGCTCGGTGACAATCCAACCCATAGCCTTCGGCTCAGCCACCTACAACGCGATGCAGGCAATGTGGCTCGTCAATCGCCCCAGCGGTCTCACCGGATCGGTTTCGTACATCTACTCGAAACTTCTGGGCAATGTTACCGACCTAATCAACGGCTCCCTGAATCCAACCGGCAACCCGAACATTCAGAATTACTATTTCATGCAGAACGAGCACTCCCATCTATCAACAGATATTCCGCAGCGCATCGCAGGCACCGCGTCCTACCCGCTGCCCATCGGCAAAGGCAGGCAGTATGCCAACAGCTTGCCCACGTGGGCCAATGAATTCGTGGGCGGCTGGACAGTCACGACGATCATCGATGCTTACAGCGGATTCCCGCTTGGGCTAACCGTCACGGGGGCGCCGGCTTTTGCCGGTACGCGCCCGGTGTTTACGGGATCGGCTCCGCTCACCTCCGGCTCGGTTCATCATCGCCTCGGCGGCGCCGGCCAAACGCAAAACTACTTCAACACCGCAGGCTTCCGCCTCCCGCAATCGTTCGAGCTGGGCACGGTCCCTCGCTCGTCCTCCACAATGCGCAGCCCCATCTCATTCGACGAAAACGCTTCGCTCATCAAGAACTTCCCGATTCACGAAGACGTGATGCTTGAGTTCCGCTGCGAGGCCTTCAACGTCCTCAACAAAGTTGACTTCAATCAACCTAATGCTCAATTCGGCGGTTCGTCGTTCGGCAACATTACCGCAATGTATAATTCACCTCGCAACATCCAATTGGCCGCGAAACTGCACTTCTAGCACCATCCTCTCTCCTTCATGGACGAGCGGCGCAAGCCGCTCGTCGCTTTAGACGCAAGCAGATGAGTGCGAAGCCACTTGGGGCGGACCAGTTGCAGTTTCTCGCTGCCCCGATGTGCGTGATCCGGCATGAGGAAGGAAAGCCCCTGCATGAATTGGCGCAATGTTTCTACCCTGCTTCTTCTCGCCGGAGCGTTGTTCGCGCCGCCACTTCAGGGCGCAGATCGCATCCAAACCGCGGATCTGCTGGTTTACGGCGGAACCGCTTCCGGAGTGATGACCGCATATTCCGCCGCGCAGGAAGGCCTTCACGTTGTTCTTCTCGAGCCCGGAGCGCATCTGGGCGGTATGGTCACAGGCGGCCTTTCCGCCACAGACACTGGCACCTTCACTGTTATTGGTGGATATGCCCGCGACTTTTATCGCAAGGCGGCAGCGCACTACGGAGTGCATCGCCTGGATCGCCGCGAGGATTGGCTCTCGGAGCCCCATGTCGGCGAGGCGATCTTTCGCGACATGCTGAGAGATTCCGGCGTCAAGGTCTACTACCACACGCGGCTTCGCGAGCCGCGCGGCGTCACCCTGGAAAATCGCACCATTGTCGCCATCACGACCTCGGATGGCCAGCAGTGGCGGGCAAAGATTTTCGCCGACTGCACCTATGAAGGCGACCTGATGGCGCAGTCCAACGTCAGCTACACGTGGGGACGCGAAAGCTCTGGCGAATACGGCGAGGATCTAGCCGGAGTTCGCAGCCACACGCCGAAACACCAGTTCGCCTGGCCGCTGGCCGCCTACGATGAACATCACCAACTATTCCCTGAGATCATCTTGGGTCCGCTGGCGGCCGCAGGTTCCGGCGACAAAAAAGTGCAGGCCTACAACTTCCGCTTGATCCTCACTGACGATCCATTGAACCGGCTTCCATTTCCTCGGCCCGACGGATATGACCGCTCGCGTTTTGTTCTGCTTGAACATTATCTGGATGGATTCGAGGGGCACTTTCACCGGCCGCCCACGGTCGACGACTTCTTCCTTCCGACTGTCATTCCCAACCACAAAGCGGACTTCAACAATAACGGGCCCATCTCGACGGATTACATCGGCCATAGCTGGAACTACCCGGAGGCCTCCTATGCTGACAGGGAGGTGATCTGGCGGGACCACCTGCTCTACACCCAGTCGCTTTTCTATTTTCTTTCTCACGATGCGAGCGTTCCTGCCAGTTTGCGAGCCGAGCTGGCTCGGTGGGGTCTCCCCAAAGACGAGTTTGCCGACACCGGACACTGGCCAAACCAGTTGTATGTACGCGAGGGGCGGCGCATGGTCGGAGAGTATGTCATGCGGCAGTCGGACCTGCAAACAGGGCGCACCAAGCCGGACTCCATCGGAATGGGCTCCTACAACAGCGACTCTCACAACGCCGAGCGCGTTGCCATGCCTGATGGGACCGTACAAAACGAAGGAGACATTCAGGTCCCGGTTGAGCCTTATGAGATTCCATACCGCACCATCACGCCGAAAGCATCGGAAGTGCAGAATCTGCTGGTGCCTGTTTGTCTTTCATCCACGCACGTTGCCTTCGCATCGATTCGCATGGAGCCGCAATACATGATCATTGGCCAGGCCGCTGGAATCGCTGCGGCTCTCGCGGTCGACAAACACGTTCCAGTTCAGGAGATTTCGATTCCCGACCTGCAACGCAAGCTTCACGAGCATGGCGCAATACTGCATCGCAGCGAGGAGTTTCCCTCTTGCGCATCCACGCTGTCAAAGCCGTAGAACGACATGGCTCCATGGCGCATGCCATAGACCGCGAACTTCTCCAAAACGCTCAGGTTCAGAGGAGCGGCGGCAATCCCATGCGGGAGATCAGGTCCCGGAAGCCGGGATTGTTGCGCAGTGGAGCGAAACGCGGATCGACATTCACCCAGATCAACTGACGCATACGCCTGCGGAATGCAAGTTCCAGACGCTCCATTGCAGCATCATCTTCCCCGAGTCCGGCGTAGACCAGGGCTTCGTTGAGCGGCGAAACCGGCTCATTTTCTGAGCGGCGCTGCAACTCCCGGATTGCGGCCTGGGCCACGTCGCGACTTCCCATGCGTGCATGGCAGTACGCGCTCTCGGCAAGCGCGGCGGGCGGGTGACCCATGATTTCGGCCGCAAGAGTGAAATGCCGAACGGCTTCGTCCCACAGTCCCTGTTCGACGCGGACACGGCCAAGAGACCAGTGTGCGTGGCCGAATCCCGGCGCTGTCTCGAGCGTGGCTTCGAGAGTCTTTGCTGCTTCCGCGTAGCGTTGCATGCGATAGAGACTTCCCCCGATTGCGGTGTCGACGATAGCGGACAATGGTTCGAGCTGTCCGGCAAGACGCATCTCTTCGAGTGCTTCCTGGAGCCGGCCGTGGGGAGTGAGGAAATCCAGGCCGTAGTGAAAATGGACCATGGCCAGATCCGATCCGGCATGGAGTGCGCGTTGAAAGGTTTCGCCGGCGGCAGCCCAGTCCCAATCCCATCCGGCCTGGGTAATGGCCAGGTTGCACAAACCCGTTGCGGAATCGGGCCGAAGACGCAACGCCGCGTCAAGCGCCGACTTGGCGGCAGGCGCCGCTTCCGATGCAGGTTCAAGCCCGTACCATTCAAGCCGCATGTGAGTTTCGGCAATGCCGATCCATGCCGGAGCGAAGCTTGGATCCGCCGCGGCGGCGCTGCGAAACAGGTCGCGCGCCTCCTGAAACCCCATGGGCGTCTCGCGATTGAATGCGTAGCGTGCGCGCAGAAACAGGTCGTAGGATTCAGGGGCGGGCGAATCGTGCATGGTATGGAGCGCGGAGAACCTTGCGCCGAGCTGCTGGCGGAGTTCCTCTAGAACCGCGGACGTAAGCTCATCTTGCAGGGCAAAAAGATCCTGCGCCTTGGCATCAAACCGCTTTGACCACACCTGGAAGCCGTCGGAGGTCTGTGTGAGTTGAACCGCGAGGCGAATGTTCGCGGCGGAGCGGCGCAGACTTCCATTCACCACCAGCCGGACTCCGAGGCGCTGGCCGATCTCGCGCACATCGGGGTTTGTGCCTTTGAACTGGAACGACGAACTGCGCGACACCACGCGCAATCCGCCGATGCGGGTGAGCCCGTCAATCAACTCCTCGGCCAACCCGTCACAAAGGTACTCGTTCTCGGGTTCCGGGCTGCTGTTGGTAAACGGCAAGACCACGATGCTGCGCTCAGAATACTGTGGCGATGCAGGGGGCTGCCGCGATGCGGCGGATGGCCTGGCGGATTCCTGGCTCAACTGTTCCAGTAATTCGCCTATGGTCTGAAAACGATCTGCCGCGTTCGGCGCCAACGCCCGGCGGACGGCCTTCTCTAACGATTGCGGAATCTCCGGCCGGATACTGCGCATGGACGGGGGATCCTTTCGGTGTATCGCGTGCAGCACATCGACGGACGAAGGTCCGGAAAAGGGCATGGCGCCGGTGAGCATGCGATAAAGAATGACGCCGAAGGAGAATATGTCGGCACGCGTATCGGCCTGCGCGCCACCCGCCTGCTCGGGCGGCATGTAGCCGACCGTGCCCACTGCGGAGCCATGGAAGATACTGAGCGGCTCGGTGTCGGCATCGGGAGATGCCGTTGCCATCATCTTCGCCAGGCCAAAATCGAGGATTTTGATGCTGTCGTCGCTTCGCACCAAAACGTTTGCGGGCTTGAGGTCGCGATGGACGACGCCTGCCGCGTGCGCCGCGGCGACGGCGTTTCCGATCGCACAGCCAATCGCGAGAGCGCGATCGATGGAAAGTCCACCCGGCGGGATCAGGTGGTGAAGAGGCGAGCCGGAGACATACTCCATCACAATGCAGGTCAGGCCGCGGATGAAGAGGATGTCGTAAATGGTGACGATTCCCGGATGATTGAGTGACGACGCCAGCCGTGCCTCGCGCAGGAATGCGGCCTGGAGCTGTTGATTCGAGGACGTGGGATGAATGATCTTGAGGGCGACGTCGCGGTTGAGACGCGTATCCCGCGCTTTGAATACGACGCCCATGCCTCCGGCGCCGATCGGGGCCTCGACCCGGTAAGGCCCCACAAGGGATCCAGGCGCAAAGGAAATTCCTTCTTCGCCGCCGCGATGGATCGGATCGGATGAAATGCCGGTACTTTCTTGGGAAGCCAGAGGATGCCCCTCGGAGCAGGTTGTCGTTTCCTCTCCGGCCGTCGGAGCGGAATAGCCCTCAGGCCGCGGCTCGGGCCGTTCGCTCGCGTGCGCAGGGCTTGTTGTGACCTCTTTGGGGGGAATCTCGCCCATGTCCTTACAATATAGCTATCTGACGCGAAGGCAGCTCGGAGTCATCGCAGCAGGGACCACACCGTGCCCGCCGGTACGGCGATCCTGGCATTCCCAACCAGATTCGGCATCTTACTCCAGTCTCGATGCCGACGTGCATGGATTTCAAACCGATGAATTCAGTTCCCGGAGCGAACGCTGCATGCGATCCTCACTGACTCTGGCATCTTATCTTTCCCGCTACCAACGCCGGCTGATTGTGGAAGGCCGCAGGCCGGGTCAGAATGTCTTTGCCGAGCGCTGCCATGCAGCAGTCCTGATGGTGGACATCTCCGGCTTCACGGCGCTCACCGAGCGCCTGGCGAAGCAGGGCGCAGCGGGGGCAGAGCAGCTTTCCGGCATTCTCAACCGGCATTTCGGGCGCATCGCAGAGATTACCGAGTCGCATGACGGCGACATCGTCGCCTTTGCCGGGGACTCGGCGATTGCAATGTGGCCGGGCGAGGAATCGCTTCTGATGGCGAACTTGACCCTTGCCGTCCAAGCGGCGTTACAGATTCAATCGGAACTCGACGGATCCGAACCGCATCCCGGTGTCACGCTGAGACAGCGCGCGGGCGTGGCCTGCGGGACGCTCCACATCATGGAGCTGGGCGGCGTGGGTGGGCGCTGGCAGTTTGTTGTGACGGGCGAGCCGCTGGTCAACGCTGCCAGCGCTCAGTTCGAGGCCAAAGCTGGGGAAGTCGTGCTTTCGCCGTTCGCATGGGACCTGGTGAGAGATTTCGTCGAGGTTCATGATCCGGGGAACGGAGCTGCGCGGGTAACGGCCGTGCGGAAAGGCTCGACGGCGTCGATTTCGCGCGGTCCGGCGCAGCGCGACCATGACGAAGGACGCGTCGCGGAGGGAAAAATTCTCTCAGCCTTCGAACCGTATGTCGCAAGAGTGGTGGTCGAACGGCTCCAGTCGGGCCAGGAGGATTGGATCGCCGAATATCGCAATTTGACTATGCTCTTTGTCAACCTGGGGAAGAATCCGTCCGGCAGTTCCAGCGAAATCGCCTCTCTGCACCAGACAGTAGGATGCGTTCAGGAGGTGCTGGAGCGATTCGAGGGAACGCTCTACCAACTTCTGATGGACGACAAGGGGCTGACGGCTGTTTGCAGTTTTGGACTTCCGCCTTTGGCGCATGAAAACGATGCGCGGCGCGCGATTGAAGCGACGATCGAGCTCAGGCAGAGATTGAACTTCCGAAACGTCTCGACCTCTGTGGGTATTGCCACCGGCACGGTTTTTTGCGGGATCTACGGCAGTGAGACGCGCCGCCAGTACACGGTGTTGGGAAACACCGTAAACCTGGCCGCCCGCCTCATGCAGGCGGCGAATGGTTCGCTCTGGTGCGACGAGGCGACTTGCCGGGCCGCCTCCGCGCCATCTCTCCAATTTGAACGCATGGGCGAAGTCGCTCTCAAGGGCCGCTCCTCGCCGGTTGCCGTCTTCGCGCCCGTCCGCGGATCCGATTCCGCCGCCGAACTTACTCACAGTCGAACGCCGGTTCCCATCGGGCGCGAAGTGGAGCTGGATGTTCTGGCCCACGCTCTCTTAAGGCTCGCGCGCCACGGTGAGGGTGGATGCATCCTTCTTGAAGGGGAAGCGGGGTCCGGGAAGTCGTGCCTGCTGAGCTATTTTTCGTGGCAGGTGGAGCAGTTCGGCCGCAATGGAAACCCGATTGCCTGCTGGTCCTCCGCTGCCGATCCGATCCAGCAGTCGACGCCGTACCACGTATGGCGTGCCATTTTCCGGGAGGTTCTGGGACTTTCCGGCGCTCCAGTTCGAGAGCAGCGCTACAGGGTCCTGGCCGCACTCGATGGCGATGAAAATCTCGTCCCGTTGGCTCCGCTGCTCAACGTCCTGCTGTCGCTGGATTTTCCTGAAACCGCCGCTACCGCCGCGCTCGAGGGCCAGGCGCGCGCTCAAAATACGGAGCAACTGCTGCTGGGAATCCTGAAGCACGCAGCCATGCGTTCGCCGGTCGTCGTCATCCTTGAAGACGCGCATTGGTTTGACGCGTCGTCCCTGCGTTTCGCGCTGCTTGTGCTTCAGCAGATCCCAGAGATCGTGCTCGTCCTGTCGAGCCGTCCCCAGCCCGAGGCCACGGCGCCCGAGTTCGCTGAAATGATCGCGCTCCCGGTAACGCGCCGCGTGGTGCTCGATGCCTTGAATCCGGAGCACGCACTGCAAATGGTTTGCCGGAGCCTCGGCGTAAGCGGGCTTCCGCCAGAGGTGGAGCGCGTCATCGAGGCGCGTGCCGCCGGCAATCCGCTGTTCTCCGAGCAGCTCGCGTATGCGCTCCGGGATAGCGGATTGATCGCGATCACCGACGGCCAGTGCTGGATTACGGAGTCCGTCCCCGGCGCCTCGCTGGATGCGGCGCTGACCGGCATGCGATTCCCATCCACCGTCGAAGGCGTGGTCACCAGCCGTCTCGACCGAATCACGCCCGGAGAACAGTTGACCGTAAAGATCGCGAGCGTCATCGGGCAAAGTTTCCGTCTTGAGCTGTTGACGAGCCTCTATCCGGGCGAGGACTCTCGCTCCGGCCTTCCCGGCCATCTCGATCGGCTTGAGAAGCTCAATCTGTTGCGGCGCTCTGGCGCGGACAACCCGCTCTATGCGTTCAGCCACGCGGTGGTTTGCGACGCCGCATACAATTCCGTTCCCTTCGCCCGGCGGCGGCAGCTTCACCGGTCGGTCGCGGAGTGGTACGAGAACGAATTCGAGAGCAACCTTGCACCGCATCTTGCCCTGCTGGCGCACCACTGGACCCAGGCCGAGTCGTTGGAGAAGGCGATCCACTATTGTTCGGAAGCCGGCAAGCAGTCCTTGCGCAATCACGCCAACCCGGAAGCGGCGCGTCTCTTCAGCGAAGCCCTGCGGTTGGACGAACGTGCGGTGGGCGGCGCGCGGCCGCATGCGCAAATGCAACGCCGCGGCGAATGGGAGCTTGGTCTCGGCAAAGCGTATGTGAACTGGTCGAAGTACGTCGAAGGCCGGGCTCACCTCGAACGCGGCCTCTCCCTGCAAAGACAGAATGTTCCTTCGCATGCCGCGGGCACAGTAGCGGCGCTGCTCAAGGAAGCGGCCGTCCAGGTTGTCCATCGTCTCATGCCCCGACGGCTCAGGCCCTCCTCCGCTGAGGCCCGGCGCGAGAGGCTCCTCGAATTTTCACGGACATTCGAGGCCCTTACCGAAATCTATTTTGTCCAGGACGAACCTCTGCGCTGCCTGCACGCAGTGTTCCGCTCGTTGAACCTGGCTGAAGCGGCGGGGCCGTCGCCGGAACTTGCGTGGGGCTATTCTTCCGTTGCCTCGCTGCTTGGATTCATGACGATGCACCGCGTTGCCGGCTTCTACTTCGATCTCTCCGCTCGTGTCTCGCAGGGTATTGCCGACCCGGCCTCGAACGCATGGGTGGCGCTCGGCCGGGCAGTGTATCTCACTGGACTGGGACAATGGGACGTTGCCGCGACACTGCTGGAACAGTCGATTGCTGTGAGCGACAGCATCGGGGACCGCCGTCGCGGAGACGACGCGCGCATCATCCTCACCCTGGTTCAGCTCTACCAGGCAAAGTTTTCTGAAAGCCTCCGCAGCGCCGAATTGCTTTACAAATCCGCAAAGGAGCGGCTCGATATCCGCATTCAGGCCGAAGCCCTCTATGGCAAAGCCTGGAGCCTGCTTTCGCTGGGCCGGTCGCAGGAGCTTCCCGCATGCATTCAAGAGTTGGATCAGCTGCGTTCCGCGCAGATGAAGATTGGCGGATGGCATCGCAAGCAGGACGTTTATTCGCTCTATGCGCTTCTCGAGGCTTCGCACGGTGAGTTTGCCCAGGCCGCCGAACATGCCGGCAAGGCGCTGGCGGCCAGCCACGGCGGCCACCAACCCAACGACGTGCTCATTCAATCGGCAATCCTCGAAGTGCAACTCCGGCTGCTGCGAATTACACGAAATGGCTCGCCGGGTAATTCCACGACGCAGTTGAGCGCGCCCGCAGCGAATGCGGCGGTCCGTGGATCCTTGAAGAGGCTGCGCAGCTTTTGCCGGGTATTT